>Ga0164242_10002756_pt1 | contig 20277 bp, 18 predicted proteins | sample OricomgcompostMG_FD_108783 | JGI IMG/M metagenome (GOLD analysis project Ga0164242, IMG submission 108783) | Miracle-Growth compost microbial communities from Emeryville, California, USA - Original compost - Miracle growth compost (MG) ... | reverse complement strand
TGGTCAGCGGCTGCGGTGTGGTTCCGGGGAGTTCGGGTGGGTCGTCCGGACCGATCGTGGTGATGACCTGGGCGCCCGAGGGCACCAGCGCGACCAACATGCCAGGGATGCCGGCCATGGCCAGGGCGATCGCTGCGTACGTCAACGCCAAGGGCGGCATCCACGGCCGCAAGCTCCAGGTCCTCACCTGCAACGAGCGCAACGACGCCGTCGCCGTCACCGCGTGCGCCCAGCAGGCCGCCAACGCCGGCGCGGTCGCGGTCGTCGGCTCCTACAGCGAGGAGGGCAGCAGCTTCATCTCCGCGCTGGAGGCCGACGACATCCCGTACATCGGCGGATACGGCATCACCGAGGACGAGTACCAGAGCCTGATGTCCTTCCCCGTCAACGGGGGCCTGCCGGCGCTGCTGGCCGGCAGCGGCCTGCAACTCGCCCAGTCCTGCGAGCGGGTGCGGCTGGTACGGCCCGACTCCATCACCGGCGACCAGTTCCCGATCTTCCTCGACGAGGGCCTCGAGGCGGCGGGCAAGCCGGACGTCGACGACATCCTCACCCGCGACGACGCCACCGACTACACCCCGGTGGCCACCGAGGCGGTGGGCGACGACAAGCACTCCACCTGCGTCTCCGCGGTGCTGGGCGGGAAGACCGCCACCTTCTTCGACGCACTGCGCCGGGTCGGCGACGAGCCGCCGAAGGTGCAGCTCTCCTCGGTGATCGGCAGCGTCCAGCAGTCGGTGATCGACGCAAGCGGCGGCGCGAAGAGCCCGCTGGAGGGCGCCAAGATCACCAGCTGGTACCCGCCGGCCTCCGATCCCCGGTGGAACGAGATGAAGTCGGTGGTGAGCACGTACGCGTTCGGCGACGACGCCATCGACGTGGCCGACCCGGGCGCACAGACCACCTGGATCGCCTACCAGGTGTTCCTGGACGTGGTGCGGAAGATGGGCACCAAGGTGAAGATCGACGGCGACAGCGTGCGGCGGGCCATGAACGCCACCACGGGACTGTCCACGGGCGGCCTGACCCCGCCTCTGGGCTGGACGGACAAGGACCAGTTGGGCGTTCCGGAGCACGCGCGGATGGTCAACACCAAGGTGGTGTACCAGGAGGTGCGCGACGGCCGGCTGGTGCAGTACAAACCGGGCTTCGTGGACCTGACCGACACGCTGCGGCCGCCGTCGTACGCGTCGCTGAAGCCCTGACACCGCGGAACATGGGGGCACGGGGGCCGCGGCGAAACGCGGGGGATCGCAGAGGAAGTACGGGAAGAACGCCGGGACATGTCGCGGCCCCGCTCCCCGCCGACCAGGGGCGGGAACGGGGCCGCTGTGGCCGGACGCGCCGGTCACTCGTACAGCTTGAGGGTGTCCTCCAGCATCGCCCGGCTCTGGGCCGGGGTGGCTGCCAGGGCGCTGAGTTCGTCCAGTGCGGCGCGGTAGCGGTCCACGTCGTCCAGCCGGTCGAGGTAGACGGCGCTGGTCATGTGCTCCAGGTACACCACGTCGGGCAGGAAGCCCTGGGCGAACCGCAGGTAGCTGACCGCGGTGCCGGGCGTGGCGGCGGCGCTGGCCTGGTACGAGGCGACCTGGAGCCGTACACCGGGCCGGTTGAGCACGTCGATGAGGTGCGTCAGCTGCTCGTGCATCACCTCGCGCCCGCCGACGGGGCGGTGCAGCACGCCCTCGTCGATGAGCGCCCACAGCACGGGCGCGCCGGGGCCGCTCATGCGGTGCTGCCGCTCGCGGCGCAGCTTCACGCGCTGCTCGACCTCCTCGGGCGGCGCGAGCCGGTGACCGCTCTGGACGACGGCGCGGGCGTACGCCTCCGTCTGGAGCAGGCCGGGGACGAACTGGGTCTCGTAGGTGCGGACCACGTGGGCGTCGCGCTCGAGACCGATCAGGTTCTGCAGCCAGTCGGGCACGACCTCGCCGTAGGGCTGCCACCAGTCGGGGCGCGCGGAGCGCTCGGCCATGCCGATGATCTCCTCGCGCTCACGCGGGTCGACCTCGTAGAGGGCGAGCAGGTCCGCGACGTCACGCGGTTTCAGCGTGACGTTCGCGGTCTCCATGCGGCTGATCTTGGACGCGTGCGCCCTGATGTGGCGGCTGGCCTCCGCGGGCGTCAGGCCGCGGTTCTCGCGCAGCGCCCGCAGGTAGTTGCCGAGGACCCGGGACATGGCCTTCGCGCCCATGTCCGGGCGGCGTTCGAGTAGCAATATGGGTGAGACGAGCTGCGGCGTCGCGGGCATGCGGGCTCCCCTAAAAATCCGGACGGGTCAGTATTGCACCTGGGAGCCCGCCTTGGCTGCCCAACGGCGTTCTTTATCGGCCTACTTCACGTGCCGTAGGCGCCGGAACGATCAGCTCGTGCAGCCGTCGAAGTCCCCGTCCTTGGCGCCCTCGACGAACGCGGTGATCTCCGCCTTGGTGTAGATCAGCGCCGGGCCCTCCGGGAAGCGGGAGTTGCGCACCGCGACGTCCCCGTTGGGCAGTTGGGCGACCTCCACGCAATTGCCGCTCTGGTTGCTCCGGCGGCTCTTGACCCACTGGACACCCTGGATGGCGCTGGCCTGAACGCCGTTGTCGAACTGCTGCATGGGACATCACTCCCTTGTTGTCGGCTTCCGGGACGACTGCGTCCGCTGCTTCCGCTTCCGCTTCCGTCGCACGCTTCACGATAGGGACACCGACACCCCTCGCGCACTTGCTGATGCAATTTCCGATGCAATTGCAACAATGGGGCCCGCGACGCGGTAGTGTCGTTCCGACGTGACTCATCACGCCTCACGAGTCCCGTCGGTCCGGTGTGCCCTCACGCGGCCTGAACGCCCGCCAGGTCGCGCGCCGGACGCGGCGCTTCGGATTCGGCGGGCCGACGTCCCCCGCACCCGGCGCAATTGCCGGCGGGGGCGCGGGCGGCTGGTGGCGGCGGTTCGGGGGCCGGACCGCCGCCACGTCGCGGTGACGCCGCGGCGGCCGGGCGGGCAGTGGACGCCCGCCAGGCCGCTCGTCCGACGCCCGGTCGTCTGTCCGTCGGCCCGTCCCATCGGCGCGGGGCGTGCGCCCGGCTCACCGCCGCGGAAGGCGCTCCACCTCGACCAGCAGGGCCTGCTGCGGGTTCAGGGTGGGCAGGGGCACGCCGGCGGTGGCCAGGACGGCGCCGGGCAGCTCGGTCCAGTCGCCCTCCAGGGCGGGCGCCAGCCACTCCGGGGGCGCGGCCTGGTGGAACGACGGCAGCCCGAAGTCGCCCCGCACCCGCAGCCGGTAGCGGGCGCCGGCGTCCAGCCCCGGCAGCGGCACCCGGCCGGACTGCGCCTCGGCGGAGGTCGCGGTCCTGGCCCAGCAGTACACGGCGGCCGAGCCGTCCTGCGCGACGACGCCGTACAGCAGCCGCGCCTCGTCCTCCAGGTCCGCGCGGACGGTGCGGCCGGTGTGCAACAGCGGCCGCAGCTCGCGGTACATCGCGCTCCAGGCCGTGAGCCGGGCGAGCTCCTCCTCGGTGCACGCGGTGAGGTCCTGCTCGACGCCGGCGTGGCCGAACAGGGCGGTGGCGAGCCGGAAGGTGTCGTCGGTGACGCGGGCGGTGGTGTGGCTGCGGGCGTCACCGACGTGGCTGCCGGTCAGCTCCGGCGGCAGCAGCTGGCCGGTCCAGCGCTGGATGGCCTGCCGCTCGACCGGGTCGTTGCAGTCCGACGCCCACACCCGGTCGGTGCGGGCGATGATCCCGAGGTCGACCCGGCCGCCGCCGCTGGCGCAGCTCTCGATCTCCAGGGCCGGATGCCGCTCCCTGAGGGCGTCCAGCAGCCGGTAGAGGGCCTCCACCTGGGCGTGCGAGGCCGGCCGGTCGGCGGGGCCGTGGACGCTCTCGTGCAGCTCCCGGTTGTGGTCCCACTTCAGGTAGGCGATCGGACAGGACGTCAGGAGGTCGTCCAGGGCCCGCAGCAGGTAGCCGTACACCTCGGGGTTGGCCAGGTCGAGCGCGTACTGGCCGCGGGAGGAGAAGCCCGGGCCGGCGGCGGGCGCGAGCAGCCAGTCGGGGTGGGCCCGCGCCAGGTCGGAGTCGGGGTTGACCATCTCCGGCTCCACCCACAGGCCGAAGTCCATGCCGAGGTCGCGCACCCGCTCGGCGAGCGGGCCCAGCCCCTTCGGCCACACCTCGGGGTCGACGGTCCAGTCGCCGAGGCCCGCGGTGTCGTCCCGGCGGCCGAGGAACCAGCCGTCGTCGAGGACGAACCGTTCGACGCCGACCCGGGCGGCGCACTCGGCCAGGGCCAGCAGCCGGTCGAGGTCGTGGTCGAAGTAGACCGCCTCCCAGCTGTTGAGGATCAGCGGGCGGGGCGCGCGCGGGTGCCGGGGACGGGCCCGCAGGTGCCGGTGGAAGCGGTCGGCGACGCCGTCCAGGCCGTCGGCGGACCAGACGAAGTGGCACCGCGGGGTGCGGTAGGCCTCCCCCGGGGCGAGCCGGATCTCGCCGGGCCGCAGCAGCTCGCCGCCGCCGAGGACCGCGGCGTGCACTCCCGCGCCCTCGGGCAGTTGCTCGGCCAGGTAGCGCTGGTCGCCGCTCCAGGCCACGTGCACGGCCCACACCTCGCCGCCGCGGAAGCCGAAGCCGGCCTGCCCGGCGGCGAGCAGGTACGGCGAGTCGGCGCCGGGCTTGCCGCGGCGTACCTCGCGGGAGTGGGTGCCGTGGGCCAGCGGGAGGCGCTGCGGGCTGCGCTCGCGGCTCCACTTGCCGGTGAAGTCCAGCAGCTCGGTGGCGCGCCGGGGCAGGGGCAGCAGCAGCGCCGCGCCGGCCAGGTCGTAGGGGGCGGGGCCGGCGCCGGCACGACGGGTGAGCTCGGCCTCGGCGGTGAGCACGCCGTGCGGGTCGAGCGTGTAGGTCAGGGTGATGTCGAGGCCGGCGCCGTCCTCGGTGAGGCGGAGGGTGAGCCGGCCGCCGCCCTCGGGCGCGGTCCGGTGCTCGGCGCCGGTGAGGACGGGCCGGGGTGCGGCGGCGGTGCCGTCGAGGTGTCCGTGGTGGCCGGGGGTGCCCGACCAGCCGTCGGCCTCGGTGGGCCAGACGGTGAACCGGCGGGCGACGTCGGGCGCGTTGTGCAGGATGGCCTGGTCCGCGGTCGTGGCGAGCGCGGTGAGGTCGTCGTCGGTGAGGTCGCCGAGGTCGGCCCCCCAGTGCAGGACTCTCGGCACGGGCTCGGTCAGTTCGACGGCGAAGCAGGTGCCGGCCGCCCGCAGGCTGACGGTCCGCGCGGGGGTGGTGGGCATGGCGGGAGTCCTACCTTTCACGGGGCGCCTCCAGCGGCCTGGAGGGTGGTGCGGCCCGGGCGGGCTGCCCGGGCGGGTACGGCCGGTCGGATTCTGTCAGGTTCTGTCGGTTCCTGTGGACTTCCTGGCCGAATCTCGTCGAGCTCCGAGGGACCGGCGGTGGGCCGGGCACGGCTCCGCCGCCCCCGGAACGTATCCTCCGGGGGCGGCGGAGCCGTGAACAGTGCGGCCTGCGGGCGCGCGGGGGCAGAGCGGCGCAGGCCGCCCGGCTCAGCCGGTCAGACCAGGTCATCCCCAGTCAGATACCGTCAGAGTCGGTCGTCTCGACGGCGTCCGGCGCCCTGTGGGGCAATGATCTCCGGCCTCCCCGTCCGCGGCCTCGGCCTGCTCTCCGGCGCCACATGGGCGCCTGTTCGGCAAGCTCGGCAAGTCCGGCATCGGCGGCTCCTTCCGCGACCGGGTGCAGGAGATGCCGCACCCGGGCGGCGCCGAAGATCACCGAGGACAGGTTCGCCGACGCCATGCAGCCCTATGGCGGCATCCTGCGTGGACCTCGCTCAACGACGAGGACGACAAGGAGCCGGCCCGCGCGCCTGGGCGCGAAGGACGCGCAGGGGTGAGGCGGTTCACCGGGGCAGCGTCCCCGCGGTGTCCGGGTCGAGCAGCCCGGCCAGCAGGTCGCCGACGCGCTCCAGCCGCTCGGGGACGCTGTCGACGGTGAGCTCTGCGGCGGCCCGCTCCCCCTTGCGAGTCCGCAGCCCCTCCACCTCCTCCCAGCTCAGCGGCGTCGACACGGTCGGACGCTGCCGGGCGCGCACGGTGTAGGGAGCGGCAGTGGTCTTGCTGGCGTTGTTCTGGGACCAGTCGATGAACACGCGGCCGCTGCGGTCCGCCTTGGCCATCCGGGCCACCACCCGCGCGGGCTCGGCCCGTTCCAGCTCCTGCGCGATCCGCCGGGCGTACGCGCTGGCGCCCTTCGACGTGGCACCGCGCAGCCCGGCCAGCAGGTGCAGACCCTTGGAGCCGGTGGTCTTGGCCCAGGCGGTGATGCCGTCGGCGGCCAGCCGCTCGCGCAGCGCCAGCGCCACCCGTGCGCAGTCCCCGATCCCGGCACCGGGGCCCGGGTCGAGGTCGAGGACCAGCCGGTCGGCGGCGTCCGGGTCCGCGGCCTTCCACTGCGGAGTGTGGATCTCGACGCAGGACAGGTTCCCGGCCCACACCAGCGTGGGCAGGTCCGCGACGTCGACCTGGGCCATCAGCTCGCCACCACTGCGCACCCGCTCCGTGGTCCTCACCCAGTCGGGGGTGCCGGCCGGCGGGCGCTTCTGGAAGAACCGCTGGCCGTCCACGCCGTCCGGGGTCCGCACGAAGCTGGCCAGCCGGCCGCGTACGTGGGGCAGCAGGGCGTCGGCCACCGACACGTAGTAGTGCAGCAGCTCCCCCTTGGTGGTGCCGGTCGCCGGCCACAGCACCCGATCGAGGTGGCTGAGGGTGATCCGGCGGCCCTCGACCTCGGTGATCGGCATACGATAAAGATCCCATAGGCTGACAAAAAGGACACTCTCCCATGCGCAGCGTCTGGACCGGCAACCTGGCCTTCGGACTGGTCTCGATACCGGTCAAGCTCGGGTCGGCCGTCAGCAGCCACCGGATCGCCTTCCGGCAGGTCCACCGGGCGGACCAGGGACGCGTCCGCTACCAGAAGACCTGCCAGCTCGACGGCGAGGTGCTGGACAACGACGAGATCGGCCGCGCCTACGAGACGCCGGACGACCGGCTCGTCGAGGTGAGCGACGCCGACCTCAGGGCGCTGCCGCTGCCGACCGCCAAGACGATCGAGGTGAGCGGCTTCGTCGACCTCGACCGGGTGGACGCCATGCAGCTGGCCACGCCGTACTTCCTCGCCCCGGCCTCGCCGGCCGCGCACAAGCCGTACGTGCTGATGCGGCAGGCGCTGGCGGAGTCCGGCAAGGCGGCCATCGGCAAGTTCGCCATGCGCAACGCCGAGCACCTGGCTCTCGTCCGGGCCCGAGGCGAGGTGCTGCTGCTGCACACGCTGCGCTGGCCCGACGAACTCAACGCGCCCGCCGACGCCGCGCCCAAGGGCCGCGTCTCGATCAGCGACTCCGAGCTGCAGCTGGCCGACACCCTCATCGACGCCCTCGGCGAGGCCGATCTGGCCGACTACCACGACGAGTACGCGCAGGCCGTGGAGGCACTGGTGACCGCCAAACTGGAGGGCGCGGAGCCGCCGACCGCCCCCGAGGAGGCGGGCGGCCAGGTGGTGGACCTCATGGCGGCGCTGCGGGCGTCGGTGGAGAAGGCCCGGCCGTCCGAGGGCGGCTCGGGCCGCGGCGGGGCGGCGTCCAAGGGCCGCGCGAAGAAGGCGGCGGGCAAGGCGGCGCCGAAGAAGGAGACCGCCAAGAAGGCCCCGGCCAAGAAGACCGCCTCGCGGCGCAAAGCGGGCTGACCTCCGCGGCTGACCTCGGCGGCGGCCTCCACCGCCTGGCCGGACGCCGGCCGGACGCCGCCTGTTCCGGCCGGCGAGGACATCGGCACCCCCGTACGGGACTTTCCCCGGGCACCCGCGACGTTGTCCCCTTGAGCCGCGCGAAGGCCGCGCGAACCGGAACGGAGTGAAACGCCGACGATGTCCACCAGCCTTCAGCCCCCGCACGACCCGCTGCCCGAGGCCGCGTTCCCCGCTCCGCCGGGCGAGACGGCGCCCGTCGCGGTGGAGACCGCGCCGCGCGGCGACCACGTGCTGGACAACCCGGTCTGGGCGGCCCTGGGCGGCGCCCACCGCCACCTGGGCGAGGAGCTGGGGCTGGCCCGGCGCTACCACGGCGACGTTGCGCCCTTCGCCGCCCTGTCCGACACCGCCGATCCACGTGCCTGGGACGACCTGGCCGAACTCGCCGGCCCCGGCGGCACGGTGACCCTCGTCGGGGTGCGGGACCTGCCGGCCGGCTGGAGCGGCGAGTCGATCGAGGGCGTGCAGCTGGTCGCCACCACCGTGCGGGGCCAGGCCGACGCGGAGGCGGTGCCGCTGGGCGAGGCCGACGTGCCGGAGATGCTGGATCTGGTGGCCCGCACCCGGCCGGGCCCCTTCCGGCCGCGGACCGTCGAGACCGGCTCCTACGTCGGGTTCCGGCGCGGCGGGGAGCTGGTGGCGATGGCCGGCGAGCGGATGAGCCTGCCGGGCTGGACGGAGATCAGCGCGGTGTGCACGGACCCCGGTCACCGGGGGCAGGGCCTGGCCGGGCGCCTGGTCCGCCATGTCGCCGCCGGGATCGGTGCCCGCGGCGACACCCCGTTCCTCCACGCCGCCTCAGCCAACCCCGGCGCGATCCGCCTCTACGAGTCGCTGGGCTTCACCCCCCGCCGCCCCACCGTCTTCCGCCTCGCCACGCCCCCGGCCTGACCGGGCCCCGGCAGGACGCGACGGCCTCGAGGGGGCGCGGGGAGGGCGCGTCCCGCCCCACGACCGCCGCACCCGGCAAGGCCGGTGCGGTCACCGCACCGGCACGGGCGAAGCGGACAGGCCCCGCCCCGCCCGAGGCGGAGGCTCAGCCTCGGTACGTCTCCAGCAAGCGCAGCCACACCTCACTGATCGTCGGATACGCCGGCACCGCGTGCCAGAGCCGCTCGATCGGTACCTCGCCCACGACCGCCACCGTCGCCGAGTACAGCAGCTCCCCCACGCCCGGGCCGACGAAGGTGACCCCGAGCAGCACCTCCCGGTCCAGGTCCACCACCATCCGCGCCTTCCCCTGCTGGGAGTCCCCGTACAGGCTCGCACCGGCGACCTGCGCGAGGTCGTAGTCGACGACCCGCGCCCGCGCCCCGGACCGCTCCGCCTCCGCGGCGGTGAGCCCCACGGAGGCGATCTCCGGGTCGGTGAAGACCACCTGCGGCACCGCCCCGTGGTCGGCGGTGGCCACGCAGGCCCCCCAGGGCGCGTCGTCCACCGGCTCGCCCTTGGCCCGGGCGGCGATCGCGGCGCCCGCCATCCGCCCCTGGTACTTGCCCTGGTGGGTGAGGAGCGCGCGGTGGTTGACGTCGCCGGCGGCGTAGAGCCAGCCGTCCGCGACGCCCGTGACCCGGCACGTGTCGTCCACCTCCAGCCAGTCGCCCGGCGTCAGGCCCACCGTCTCCAGGCCGATGTCCCCGGTGTGCGGGTCCCGGCCGGTGGCGAACAGGATCTCGTCGGCGGTCAGTTCACCGCCGTCGTCCAGCCCTACCCGCACCTGCCGGCCCTCGCGGACCGCGGAGACCACGGAGACCCCGAACCGCACCTCGGCGCCGGCGCCCCGCAACGCGTCCACGACCAGCTCCCCGGCGAACGGCTCCATCCGGGCCAGCACCCGGTCGCCGCGTACCAGGAGAGTGACGCGGGCGCCCAGCGCCTGCCAGGCCGTGGCCATCTCCACGGCCACCACACCGCCGCCGACGACCACCAGGCTCTCGGGGACCTTCTTGGCGCTGGTCGCCTCGCGGCTGGTCCACGGCTCCACGTCGGCCAGCCCCGGCAGGTCCGGCAGCGCGGCGGTGGTGCCGGTGCACACGGCGACGGCGTGCCGGGCCGTCAGCCGCACGGTGCCGCCGTCGGGCGTGTCCACGACGACCTGGCGCGGCCCGTCCAGGCGGCCGTTGCCGCGCACCAGCTCGACGTGTGCCGAGTCCAGCCAGGAGACCTGCCCGTCGTCCTTCCAGTGCGAGGTGAACTCGTCCCGCCTGGCCAGCACCTGCGCCGAGTCCAGCGGCCCGGCCGCCGCGTCGGCCAGTCCCGGCAGCCGGCGCGCGTCCGCCCGGGCGAGCACCGGCCGCAGCAGTGCCTTGCTGGGCATGCACGCCCAGTAGGAGCACTCCCCGCCGACGAGTTCGCTCTCCACGATCCCGGTGCTCAGCCCGGCCGCGCGGGTGCGGTCCGCCAGGTTCTCCCCGACCGGTCCCGCTCCGATGACGACTACGTCGTACGTACGGTGTGCGTCGTTCATGCCGGCTCCTGTACTGGTCTGTGGGACGGTTCGCCGGGGCCGGCCGCCGCGGGGCCGCCGTGGCGGGGGCACCAGGGCCCGCGCCCCATCGTACTGACGGGGCGTGAGGGGAAGCCTTTCGCGCCGCTGACGGTTCACCGAACGGCGGTACGCACGGGCCCCCGGCGGGCGGGCCGCCTATGATCGCCGGGGGAACGCCGAACGGCGCAATTGGAGGTGTCCTGTGGGCGAGCTGGTCCTGATCCGGCACGGCGAGACCGAGTGGACGCTGTCGGGGCAGCACACGAGCTACACGGACCTGCCGCTGACTCCGAACGGCGAGGAGCAGGCGCGCTCCCTCGCCCCGATGCTGGCCTCGCGGCACATATCGTGCGTCATCGCCAGCCCGCTCCAGCGCGCCCAGCAGACAGCGAAGCTGGCCGGCCTGGACCATGTGCGGATCGACCCCGACCTGCACGAGTGGGACTACGGCGGCTACGAGGGGATCACCACCCACGACATCCACCGGGGCCGGCCCGGCTGGGACATCTGGGCGGACGGGGTGACGCCGGGCCCCGAGGGCCATCCGGGGGAGACACCGGAGGAGGTCGGCGAGCGGGCCGACCGGGTGCTGGCCCGGGTGGAGGCTGCGTTCATCAACGGCGACGGCGGTGACGTCGTCCTGGTCTCGCACGCGCACTTCCTGCGGGTGCTCACCGCGCGCCGGCTGGGGCTGCCGCCGGCCGACGGCGCCCTCTTCCAGCTCGCCACCGGAACGGTCAGCCGGCTCGGCGTCGAGCACGGCCGGCACGTCCTGACCGCCTGGAACCGCCTGCCCTGACCCGGGCCGCCCGCCTGCGCCGCCCCCGGGCTCCTTCCCCCGGACGGTCCACCCGACCGGACGAACCACCCGTGACCGCCCAGACTGGGGCAGGACGGGGTCCGCGCGCCGGGCCGGGCCCGGGACGGAGAGGTGCGGTCATGGCGTCGTCGGAGGACTGCCGCAAGGACCTGGGACTGCTCGCGCTGCGGTTGGGCGCGGGCTCGGTGCTGTTCGCCCATGGGGCGCAGAAGCTCTTCGGCTGGTTCGGCGGCGGTGGCCTGGACGCCACCGCCGGCGCGATGGAGCACATGGGGTTCCGGCCGGGCAAGTCCGCCGCGCTGGCCGCGGGACTGGGCGAGGCCGGCGGCGGCGCGCTGCTCGCGCTGGGGTTCGCCACGCCGGCGGCCGGAGCGGCCGCGGCCGGGGCGATGGCCGGGGCGGTCGCGGTGCACGCGCCGGCCGGCTTCTTCGCCATGTCCGGGGGTTTCGAACACCCCGCGTTCCTCGGCTGGACCGCCGCCGGTCTCGGGCTGGCCGGACCCGGCCGGTACTCCCTGGACGCGGTGACGGGACACTGCCTGGACCGCCCCTGGGTGATCGCCTCCGCGTTCGCCGCCGCGGTGGCCTCCGCGGCGGCGGTGGTGGCGGTCCGCCAGCGGGCCGTCGCCGCGGACGCCCGGGCCGCCGCGCAGAACGGGTCCGACGGCTGACGCGCCTCCGCGGCTCCGGTTCGTGCCCGGCGCCGGCGCGTGGCGTCTGCCCCGCCTCCCCTGTCGTCCCGCCCGGCGCCCCCGACCGATATGGCCGGGCACGGCGCCGGGGCGGTCAGCAACGGACGGCGCTGCCCCCGGTCGCCTCGGAGACGACTGTCTCGCACAGCTCGTGCGTGCGCAGGGCGTCCCGTCCGTCGAGGGGCGTACCGTCGCGGACGGCGTCCAGAAAGGCCAGCGCCGCCTGCTCGATCCCCCGCTGCCGCGCGACCGGCACCCAGTCGCCGCGCCGCCGCAGCGTCGGCTGGCCCCGGTGGTCCACCACCTCCGAGAGGTTGAACACCTGGCGCCGCGCGTCGCCACCGCTGACGTCCAGGCTCTCCTCCGTGGATCCGCTCATCCGGTTCATCGAGCCGATCGCGGTGAACCCGTCACCGGACAGCTGGAGCACGACGTGGTGCAGGAGCCCCTCCCGCACCCGTGCTGACACCCGCGCCTGCTCGACCGGCCCGGGCAGGAGGAACCGCAGCGTGTCCACCACGTGGATGAAGTCGTCGAAGACCACCGTGCGGACGTCGCCGGGCAGCCCCACCCGGTTCTTCTGCATCAGGACCAGGTCGCGCGGATGGTCCAGGCACTGCGTGTATCCCGGCGCGTAGCGGCGGTTGAAGCCCACCATGAGCGGCACTCCGCGGCGCTCGGCGAGGTCCACCAGGCCGCGGGCGCCGTCGAGGTCGTAGGCCAGCGGCTTGTCGACGTAGAGCGGGACGCCCGCCTCCACCAGACGGGTGCCGATGGCGACGTGATCGGCGGTGGGGGCGTGCACGAACGCGGCGTCGAGGCCCTGGTCCAGCAGTTCGTCGAGGCTGTGGTGCCGGTGGGGCAGCCGGTAGGCGTCGCCGACCGCGTCGAGGGTGGCCGCAGTACGCGTGTGCAGGTGGAGTTCCAGGCCGGGTTGGGCGCCCAGGACCGGCAGGTACGCCTTCCGTGCGATGTCGCCGAGGCCGATGACGCCGATCCGCAAGCCGGCGCTGCCGCGTGCCATGGGGTCACTCCTGTCTGCCGGCGGCGCCGGCGCCGTGAACGGGGGCGCGAGGCCGCCGGCGGGCCCCGCCCCGACCGCCTTCGTGATCAGGCATCTTACGGGACGGGTGCGGTTCACCCGCGCGGGGAATGGCGGACACGTCCCGATTGCGGTTGCATGGCCGGGTGCGTCGCCGTACCAGCCTCATCGCGTCTTCTGCCGTGCCGTGTCGGCCCGTTGGCGCCGGCCGCGCGGCCCGTCGTCCCGGCGCCGGGGCCTGCCGCCGTACGCCTCGCCGCCCCCGCGGACCTCGGGCGGTCCTGCCGTGGGCGGCGCTGTGCCTGGCGGCGTGGGCCGGACTGACCGGCTGTGTCCGGGTGTCGGGCCCGCCCACCGCGCCCGGGGCCGCCACCCCCGCGGCGGCCTCGGCCGGCGCGGCGCCGGGCCGTCCGGGCGGCGGGAACGCGGCGCCTTCCCCCGCGCACCCGGTGCTTGCCGGCGCCGTGCCCTCGGCCTCGGCGTCCCCTTCGGCACCGCACGCCGGCGCCCCCGGCGCGGCCTCCGGCGAGGCGGCGCGGCCGCCGGCCCCGCCCCCGGCAACGGGCCACGGCACAGCCGTCCACGGCACGGCGACGCCCGACATCTGCCGGCTCGGCGAAGCGTACGGCGGCTGGGCCCCCGGCAGCCAGGCCGCCGCCATCTGCCGCCGCGCCTACGGCCGTTGACGACGACGCCCGCGGCGAGGCCGCGAGGGGCGGGCTCCAGGCCGCCCTAGGCCAGGTTCGGGATGCGCCAGTCGATCGGTTCGTGGCCCTGGGCCTTCAGCGCCTCGTCGATCCGCCCGAACGGATGGCTGCCGAGGAAGAGTTTGGCCGACAGCGGCGACGGGTGGGCGCCCTCGATGACGGTGTGCCGCGAGGTGTCGATCAACGGCAGCTTCTTGCGGGCGTAGTTGCCCCACAGGACGAAGACGGCCGGCTGCTCGCGCTCGGAGACGGCGCGGATCACCGCGTCGGTGAACTTCTCCCAGCCCTTGCCCTTGTGCGAGTTGGCCTCGCCCTCGCGGACGGTGAGCACCGCGTTGAGCAGCAGCACCCCCTGCCGGGCCCACGGCATGAGGTACCCGTTGTCCGGCACCGGGTAGCCGAACTCGTCCTTGAGCTCCTTGAAGATGTTCCGCAGCGAGGGCGGGGTGCGCACCCCCGGCCGGACCGAGAAGCACAGCCCGTGCCCCTGCCCCTCCCCGTGGTAAGGGTCCTGGCCCAGCACCAGGACCTTCACGTCCTGGAACGGGGTGGCCTCCAGGGCGGCGAACACCTCGTCGCGGGGCGGGAAGACCCGGTGCGTCTCCCGCTCGGCCTCGACGAACTCGGTGAGCTGCTGGAAGTAGGGCTTGTCCAACTCCTCGCCGAGGACGGCCTGCCAGGAGTCGGGCAGCATGCTGGGCACGTCGGGAACCTCCGGTGCGGATCAGGTGGTGCGGGCCGGCGGTGCGCTCGGGAGAGCGAACCGCTCTGGCAGGAGAACGTACCGCCGCCCACCGACACTCCCGCCGCGGGTGGCCGTCAGACGTTGCCGGCGCGCAGGAAGAGACCGCCGTCCACCACGAGGTTCTGGCCGGTGACCCAGCCGGCCTGGTCGGACAGGAGGAAGGCCGCGGCCCCCGCGACGTCCTCCGGCACGCCGAGCCGCTTCATCGGGTAGCCCTCGGCGGCCTCGGCCTCCCGGCCCTCGTAGAGCGCGGCGGCGAAGCGGGTCTTGACCACGGCCGGGGAGATGGCGTTGACCCGGACCGCCGGCGCCATCTCGGCGGCGAGCTGCACGGTGAGGTTGACCATGGCCGCCTTGCTCATCCCGTAGGCGGCGATGAACGGGGAGGGCGCGAGGCCGGCGACGGAGGTGATGTTGACGATGGCGCCGCCGTTCTCCTTCTGCCAGGCCCGCCAGGTCTGCTGGGCGAAGCCGAGCGCGGAGACGACGTTGATCTCGTAGACCTTGCGGACGACGCCGAGGTCGACCTCGGTGAGCAGGCTGTAGACGGGGTTGGTGCCGGCGTTGTTGACCAGGTGGTCCAGGCGGCCGAACGCCTCCATGGTCCGGGCCACGGCCTCGGCCTGGTGGGCCGCGTCGTGGGCCTTGCCGGCGACGCCTATCGCGCGGCCGGGGCCGAGTTGTTCGACGGCTTCCTTGAGGGCGTCCTCGTTGCGGCCGGTGATGCAGACGCGGTCGCCGCGGGCGACCAGGGCCCGGGCGATGCCGAAGCCGATGCCGCGGCTGGCGCCGGTGACGAGGGCCACGCGTCCGTTGTCGGCGGGGGCCTGCTGCTGGGGGTTGTCGGTCATGGTGCCTTCGCTGCTGGTCGGTGCGGTGCGGGGTGATGCGTCGGGAGGCGGGGGCCGGCGGGCGTCCCGCGGCCCCCGGACCGGTTCAGTCGAGCGGGCCGCCGGCGATGTACAGCACCTGGCCGGAGACGAAGCCGGCGTCCTCGCCGGTGAAGAACGCGATGGCGTTGGCGACGTCCTCGGGACGGCCGACGCGCTGGACCGGGATCTGACTCGCGGCGGCGGCCTGGAACTCCTCGAAGCCCATGCCGACGCGCGCGGCGGTGGCGGCCGTCATGTCGGTGGCGATGAAGCCGGGGGCGACGGCGTTGGCGGTGATGCCGAACTTGCCCAGTTCGATGGCGAGGGTCTTGGTGAAGCCCTGCATGCCGGCCTTGGCCGCGGAGTAGTTGGATTGGCCGCGGTTGCCCAGCGCGGAGGACGAGGAGAGGTTGACCACGCGGCCGAACGCGGCGTCCACCATGTGCTTCTGGGCGGCGCGGGTCATCAGGAAGGCGCCGCGCAGGTGGACGCCCAGGACGGTGTCCCAGTCGTCGGCGGACATCTTGAACAGCAGGTTGTCGCGGAGCACCCCGGCGTTGTTGACCAGGATGGTGGGGGCGCCCAGTTCGCGTGCCACCCTGTCGACCGCCGCGGCCACCTGCTCCTCGTCGGAGACGTCCGCGCCGATCGCGGCGGCCCGGCCGCCGGCCGCCGTGATGGCCTCGACGGTGTCCTTGCACGCGCTCTCGTCGAGGTCCAGCACGGCGACGGCCCGGCCCTCCGCGGCCAGCCGCACCGCGGTGGCGGCGCCGATCCCGCGGGCGGCCCCGGTGACGATCGCGACGCGCTGCTCGGTGGTGGACATGTGTGACTCCTCAGCCCGGGTGCGGTGGCCGCTCCGGCACCCGACAGGGCTGTGAGCGACCGCTTAGTAGGTACCTCGAACCGTAGGATCACCGTGACCCACTGTCAACGCCACCGCGCCCTGCCGGGCCGGGCGCCACACCGGCCGGCCGCTCGGGCCGCGGGCCGGCCGCGCGGCCGAATCTCAGCGCACCAGCAGCCCGAGCAGCCGCTCGACCTCCGCGCCGGCGTCGGCGGTGAGACCGGTGTGGATGGGTCCGGGCTGGACGACGGTGCTGCGCGGCGCCGTCAGCCAACGGAACCGGCGCCCGGGGTCGTCGTCCGCGGCCGGGCCCGCCGCCTCGCCGCCCTCGCACACGCCGAGGTAGCCGTCCAGGGCCGCCCGGACCGCGGCCACGTCGGCGCCGGCGTCCAGGCACCGCAGCCGGGCCTCCTCCAGGTGCACCCGGCCGCCGACGAACCGCTGTGCCCGGCAGTAGACGAGCACCCCGGCGTTGATCATCTCGCCGCGTTCGACCCGCGGCACCACCCGCAGCAGCGCGTACTCGAAGACGTCGCGCCGCACCGCCTCGCCCCTTCCCGCGTTCACTTCGCGTTCTTCCCTTCCACCCAGGTGCGCAGCCAGGACGGCGGCGGCTGCTTCTCGTGGCCCTTGCCGGTGGTGATCCGGGTGTGGATGTCGGCGGCGCGGGCGGCGAGCAGGTCGACGTAGGCGGCGCGCACGGCGTCCGGGCCGTCGAACCCGGGCTCATCCGCCAGCCACGCGTCGGGCACCAGCGCCGTGACCTCGGTCAGCAGCTCCGGCGTCACCCTCGCCGCCATCTCCGGGGCGACGGCGGCCGGGTCGGGCGAGAAACGGGCCAGGGCGTGGTCGGTGGCGTCGTACGGGCGGGCCGAGGCGGCCTGCGCGGACGCCCAGTTGTGGTGCCAGATGAGGGAGGCGCCGTGGTCGATGAGCCAGGTGTCGCGGTGCCAGACCAGCATGTTGGGGTTGCGCCAGGAACGGTCGACGTTGGCCGTCAGCGCGTCGAACCAGACGACGCGGCTCGCCTCCTCGGGCTCCACGCCGAACACCAGCGGGTCGAAGCCGAGGGAGCCGGGCAGGAAGTCCATGCCGAGGTTGAGGCCACCGCTGGCCTTGAGCAGGTCCTGGACCTCCTGGTCCGGCTCGCCGAGCGCGATCACCGGGTCGAAGTGGAAGCGGACCAACTCGGGGACGCGCAGGCCCAGCCGCCGCCCGAGTTCGCCGGTGACCACCTCGGCCACCAGCGCCTTGCGGCCCTGGGCGGCGCCGCTGAACTTCACCACATAGGTGCCGAGGTCGTCGGCCTCGACCAGGCCGGGCACCGAGCCGCCCTCACGCAGCGGCGTCACGTACCGGATGCCGGTCACTTCTCTCAACATGGCCCCAGGCTATGCGGTGCATCCAGCGGTTTATGCGGTGGAGGCCGCCGCCGGGGAGGCTGGAGACTGCTCCGCATGGACACCTCCGCCGCCGGCCGCTCCCCCGCCGCCGTCCCTTCCGCCCGCCCCGCCCCCGATCCGCGCCGGGACGCCTTCCCCGGCCAGTACGCCCGCACCGGGAGGTTCACCCTCGGCCTGCCGCATTCCTTCACCCTCGCCCCCGACGGACGGTCGGTGCTGTTCCTGCGCAGCCGCGGCCCGGAAAACCGCACCGTGTGCCTGTGGCGGCGCGACGCCGCCGGGGAACGGCTGCTGGCCGACCCCGAGGCGCTCGCCGGGCCGGAGGGCGAGGTGCCGCAGGCCGAGCGGATCCGGCGGGAGCGGGCCCGGGTGCGCGGCACCGGCATCACCGGGTACGCCGCCGACGCCGCGGTGCGCCGGGTGGTGTTCGCGCTGGACGGCGCCCTGTGGGTGCTGGACCTGCCGGACGGCGCCGCCCGGCGGGTGCCCACGCCCGTCGGCGTCGTGGACCCGCGCCCCGAGCCGGGCGGGCGGCTGGCGGCGTACGTGGCGGAGGGCGCGCTGCACGTCGTCGGGCTCGACGAGGACGGCCCGGCCGACCGGGTGCTGGCCGAGCCGGAGGGCCCCGACGTCGGGTACGGGCTGCCCGAGCACGTCGCGTCGGAGTCGATGCGCCGTCACCGGGGCTACTGGTGGGCGCCCGACGGGGAGCGGCTGCTGGTGTGCCGGGTGGACGAGTCACCGGTGCAGCGGTGGTGGATCACCGACCCGGCCGACCCGGGGCGCCCGCCGCGGCAGGTGGCCTACCCGGCAGCCGGCACCGCCAACGCCGTGGTCACGCTGCACGTCCTGGACGTGGCCGGCGGCCGCACCGACGTCGACTGGGACCGGGCGGCGTTCGAGTACGTGCCCGCGGCCGGCTGGGACGCGCACGGCCCGTTCGCCTCCGTGCAGAGCCGCGACCAGAGGACGCTGCGGGTGCTGGCGATCGACCCCGGCAGCGGGGCGACCCGGGTGCTGGACGAGCGGCGCGACCCGGCGTGGGTGGAACTGGTGCACGGCACGCCCGCGCGCACGGCGTCGGGGAGGCTGGTGCACGCCGTCGACGCCGGTGGCACCCGGCACCTCGCCCTGGACGGCACGCCGGTGACCCCGGAGGGGCTCCAGGTCCGGGAAGTGGTCGGCGTGCACGGCGAGTCGGTGCTGTTCGTGGCGAGCCGGGAGCCGACCGAGGAGCACCTGTGGTCCTACCAGCCGGACGGTTCCCCGAGCGGGCGGCTGGTGCGGCTCAGCGACGGGCCGGGGCTGCACACCGGGCAGCGCGCGGCAGGCGGCGCGGCGGACGGCTCGCGGGACGCGCTGCTGCTGGAGTCCCGCACCCCGGCCGGGGCCTCGTTCCGGCTGCTGGCGGGCGGCGCCGAGCTGGCCGTCGCGAGCCTGCGGGCCGAGCCGCTGCTGGTGCCCGAGCCGGTGCTGCTGGAGGCGGGCGAACTGGGCATCCGCACCCTGGTGCTGCTGCCGTCCTGGCACCGGCCGGGCTCCGGGCGGCTGCCGGTGCTGGTCGACCCGTACGGCGGCCCCGCCATGCAGGTGGCCGTGCGCGCCCTCACCGCGCACCTGGCGGTGGGCCAGTGGTTCGCCGAGGAGGGCTTCGCGGTGGTGGTCGCGGACGGCCGGGGCACGCCCGGGCGCGGCCCGTTGTGGGAGAAGACGGTCCACAAGGACACCCTGAGCGCGCCGATCGAGGACCAGGTGACGGCGCTGCGCGCCGCCGCCGGGCGCTTCCCGGACCTGGACCTGGGCCGGGTCGGCATCCGCGGCTGGAGCTACGGCGGCACCCTGGCCGCCGCGGCGGTGCTGCGCCGCCCGGACGTCTTCCACGCGGCGGTCTCCGGGGCCGGCCCGAGCGACCAGCGGCTGTACGACACGCACTGGCGCGAGCGGTTCCTCGGCCACCCGGACGAGGACCCGGACGCCTACGACCGGTCCTCACCGATCGGCGAGGCCGCCGCGCTGACCCGCCCGCTGCTGCTGGTGCACGGGATGGCCGACGACAACGTGGTGGCCGCGCACACGCTGCGGCTGTCGGCGGCGCTGCTGGCGGCCGGCCGCTACCACCAGGTGCTGCCGCTGTCGAACGCGACGCACGCGCCGAGTGATCCCGCTGTGGTGGAAGGGATGCTCCGCCATCAGGTGGAATTCCTGCGCCAGTCGTTGAGCGCGGTGCCGCCGGCTGCCGTATGACCGGGAGCGTGACAGTACGCCGCCGGCCGGGGAGACCCGGCCGGCCCCACCAGCGGACAGGACACACCCGATGGCCGACGAGAACACCGAAACCCCCGCGACTGCGCGCCTTTCCCGGCTGCCTTCGCCCCCGACCCGCCGCGGCGTGGTCGTGGCGGCCGGCGGCGCCGGGCTCGCCGCCGCACTGGCCGCCTGCGGCGGCTCCGGCTCCCACACGTCCGCAGGCGGGGCGCCGCAGGGCTCGTCCCCGGACTCCGCCCCCTCGGGCGCGTCCCCGTCGGAGCCGGCGTCGGGCTCCGCGTCGGGCTCGGGGAGCGGGGCCACCGTGCTCGGGAAGGCGTCGGACGTGCCGGTGGGCGGCGGCACCGTCTACGCCGACCAGAAGGTCGTGGTGACGCAGCCGGCCGCCGGGCAGTTCAAAGGCTTCTCGGCCGTGTGCACCCACCAGGGCTGCACGGTGGCGAACGTCTCCGGCGGCCTCATCCACTGCCCGTGCCACGGCAGCACGTTCCACGTCGCCGACGGCTCGGTCGCGGGCGGCCCCGCGACAGCACCGCTGCCGGCCGAGCAGATCACCGTCTCCGGCGGCGAGATCACCCTGGCCTGAGCGGCCGGACCGT
>Ga0164242_10002755_pt1 | contig 20280 bp, 16 predicted proteins | sample OricomgcompostMG_FD_108783 | JGI IMG/M metagenome (GOLD analysis project Ga0164242, IMG submission 108783) | Miracle-Growth compost microbial communities from Emeryville, California, USA - Original compost - Miracle growth compost (MG) ... | reverse complement strand
GCCGCTGCCGGCGGCGCTGACCGAGGAGGCGCTCGCGCTGCTCGGCGAGGCGTCGCGCGACTGGACGCCGGGCGCCGCGAAAATCTCGGCCGCGCTGCCGTGGGAAGGGATGAAGCTGCTGTCGGCGGACGGCTTGCCCGCGGTCGGCAACGCCGGGCATCCGCGGCTTTTCGTGAACGCCGGGCACGGGCCGGCCGGCTGGGCGCTCGCGCTCGGCTCGGCGCGGCTGATCGCGGATCTGGTGTCGGGCACGCCGTCGGCGCTGCCTGACGAGACGGTCGCGGCGCTGCGTCCCGGGCGCGGGTGACGGCGGGCGACCTGGCCTGAGGCCGGGTCGGTTTGCGCCGGGTCGGGTTGCGGCCGGCGCGGCGGGTCGGCGGTCCGCAGCAGGACGGGCAGGCGCGCATTGCCTGAACCAGCCGGCGCGGGATCGCGGCCGGTACGGGGCTGGGCCGCGCTCGATGGCGCCTTTTCGTTGCCGGTCGCGCCCGCCGAACGGCCTTCGCTGTCGTATCCGTCACCCTTCGCGCGTAACCGTCGCAGCCACCGCCGACGCGCGAATCCCGGCTGCGGGCGCATCCGCCGCCCCGCATCGCCGCACGCTTCCGGTATCGTTCCGATATTCCCCTTCCCGTTACCTCCGCCATGACCGCCGCTCCGTCCTCCGCCGCGTCGCGCCCGCCGGCGCTGATCGATCCGCACGACCTTCCGGTGCCGCTTCTGAGCGTCGCGGGCCTGCGCGCGTGCGAGGCCCGGGCGCAGGCCGCGCTGCCGGCGCACACGCTGATGGCGCGCGCCGGTGCGTCGGCCGCTCACTGGCTGCGCGAGCAACTCGCGCAGTCGCCGGCGGCCGGCCGGCCCGTGTGGATCGTCGCCGGCCCCGGCAACAACGGCGGCGATGCGCTCGTCGTCGCGACGGAACTGCACCGCGCGGGCGTCGCCGTCGAGGTCTGCATGCCGGTCGACGTCAAACCCGACGACGCGCGCTGGGCGCTGGCCGTCGCGCGCGCCGAGGGGGTCGCCGTCTCGGCGGTGCCGCCCGCGTCGTTCGACGGCTACGGCTGGCTCGTCGACGGCCTGTTCGGCATCGGGCTCGCGCGCGGGCTCGACGGCGTGTTCGCGACGCTCGCGCAGCGGCTTGCCGACCGCGCGCGCAGCGACGGCCGCGTGCTCGCGCTCGACGTGCCGAGCGGGCTCGACAGCGACACCGGCAGCCTCGTCGGCGTCGGCCCGGCGGTGCGCGCGACCCATACCGTCACGTTCATCGCCGCGAAGCCCGGTCTGTACACCGGCGCCGGCCGCGACCACGCGGGCGCGGTGACGATCGCGCCGATCGGCGTCGAAGCGGACGACGCGTCCGTGCGTCTGAACGCGCCCGCGCTGTTCGCGCCGTGGATGCCCGCACGCGACTTCTCGACCCACAAGGGCACGTTCGGCACGCTGGCGGTGATCGGCGGCGACACCGGCATGTGCGGCGCGCCGATCCTCGCGGCGCGCGCGGCGTTGCTGAGCGGCGCGGGGAAGGTCCATGTCGCGTTCGTCGGCAGCGGCGCGCCGCCGTATGATCCGCCGCATCCGGAACTGATGCTCGATGCGGCCGACCGTATCGACGTCGACGCGATGGACGCGCTGTCGATCGGCTGCGGCATGGGCGGCAGCGAGCGCGCGCGCGACCTGCTCGACCGCGCGCTGCAACACCGCGCGCCGACGCTGCTGGACGCCGACGCGCTGAACCTCGTCGCGCGCGACGCCGCGCTGGCCGCGCGCGTCGCCGAACACGGCACGCCGTGCGTGCTGACGCCGCATCCGCTCGAAGCGGCGCGGCTCCTCGGCACCGACACGCAGGCGGTGCAGCGCGACCGGCCGGCGGCTGCGCGGGCGCTCGCCGCGCGCTTCGCGGCGGTCGCGGTGCTCAAGGGCAGCGGCACGGTGATCGCGTCGCCGGACGGCCGGCTCGCGATCAATCCGACCGGCAACGCGGGCCTCGCGACGGGCGGCACCGGCGACGTGCTCGGCGGCATCATCGGCGCGCTGCTCGCGCAGCGGCTGCCGCCGTTCGAGGCGGCGGCGGCCGGCGTCTACCTGCACGGCCTCGCCGCGGACCGCCTGAGCGCGCGCGGCGACGGCCCGGCCGGCCTCACCGCCGGCGAGCTTGCGCCGATGGTGCGCCAGCTGATGAACCGGCTGTTCTATCCGGCGCACGGGTAACGCCGGCCGTTCGCTCGCGGCGCGCGCAGGGATGCCGGTGAAGGTGCGGTGCCCGCGGCGCGGCAAGGATGCCGGTGAACGTCCGGCGCCCAGACACGGCGACGATGCCGGCCTCGATCGGATCGCCTGCGGCCCCACTCGCCTTCGTCCCGTCGATCGCACCGATTCGCCGGCCCCGCCACGAGCGAATCCGGCCTCGGCGCTCGCGCGCGAACCATTCGCCGCCGCCCGACCCGCTCGCCGGAACCGACCCGCGCGTGTTCCGCGCCGCTGCGCGTCGTCACACGACCCCGCTATACTGAGTCATCGCGCCGCGCGTCCGACCGGGCGCGCCGGTATTTCCGCGGTGTGCCGGCCGGTGGTCCGCCCGCCGGAGGCAGGCCCACGCCGCCCTCTTCCGCTACCTCGCCAGAACCATGACCACGACTCATCCGCTTCCTGCCTGGTCCGCGCTACAAGCGCATTACGAACAGATTCGCGACGCGCGGCTGCGCGACTGGTTTGCTGCCGCCAACGATCCCGCGCCGACCCGCGCCGAACGCTACACGTTCGCCGGCGGCGGTCTGACGGCCGATTTCTCGAAGAACCGCATCACCGATGCGACCGTGCAGTTGCTGATGCAACTGGCCCGCGAAGCCGGCGTCGAACAGCGCCGCGACGCGATGTTCGCCGGCGCCGTCGTGAACCCGACCGAAGGCCGCGCCGCGCTGCATACCGCGCTGCGCAACCCCGACGCGAACGCGCCGTTCCACGCGCAGGTCACGACCGAGCGCGCGAAGATGGCGCGCTTCGCGCAGGCGGTGCGCAGCGGCGCGTGGACCGGCTATACCGGCAAGCGCATCCGCCATGTGGTGAACATCGGCATCGGCGGCTCGGACCTCGGGCCGAAGATGGTCGTGCACGCGCTGCAACACCTCGCGACGCCCGAACTGACGACGCACTTCGTGTCGAACGTCGACGGCGCCGACCTGTACCGCGTGATCTCGCAGATCGACCCGGAAGAAACGCTCGCGATCATCGTGTCGAAGACCTTCACGACGCTCGAAACGATGACCAACGCGCATTCGCTGCGCGACTGGTTCGTGCAGAACGGCTGCCCCGACGCGGGGCTCGCGAAGCATTTCGTCGGCGTGTCCGCGAATCCGGCCGAGGTCGTGAAGTTCGGTATCGCCGCGGACAACGTGTTCGAGATGTGGGACTGGGTCGGCGGACGCTATTCGCTGTGGTCGGCGGTCGGGCTGTCGATCATGCTGTCGGTCGGCCCCGACCAGTTCGACGAACTGCTCGCCGGCGCGCGCGACATGGACCTGCACTTCCTGTCGACGCCGCTCGAACGCAACCTGCCGGTGCTGCTCGGGATGATCGGCATCTGGTATCGCAACTTCTTCGGCTCGCAGAGCTATCTCGTCGCGCCGTATTCGCAGGCGCTGCATTATCTGCCGTCGTATCTGCAACAACTGGAAATGGAGAGCAACGGCAAGTCCGCGCGGCTCGACGGCGCGTTCGTCGACTACGCGACCGCGGCCGTCACGTGGGGCGAGCCCGGCACCAACGGGCAGCACGCGTTCTTCCAGATGCTGCATCAGGGGCCGACGATCGTACCGATCGACTTCATCGCCGTGCTCACGCCCGAGCATCCGCTCGCGAGCCACCATCCGAAGCTGCTCGCGAACTGCTTTGCGCAGAGCGAAGCGCTGATGCTCGGCCGCACCGAGGAAGAAGCGCGCAAGGTCGCCGGCCCGGACAAGCCGGAACTCGTGCCGCACCTGGTGTTCCCCGGCAACCGGCCGACCACGACGCTGATCGTCGACGCGCTGAGCGCGCGCGCGCTCGGCGCGCTGATCGCGCTGTACGAGCACAAGGTGCTGGTGCAGGCGTCGGTGTGGGACATCAATCCGTTCGACCAGTGGGGCGTCGAACTCGGCAAGATGCTCGGCAAGGTGGTCGAGGCGGACCTGAACGCGGCGCCGGCCGACGTAAAGCCGCACGATTCGTCGACGGCCGCGCTGATCGCGCGGGCGCGCGCGGCGCTCCAGCGCGACGCGTAGTTCCTTCGCCGCGCCGCTAGGGCCCTGCCGCGACGCCTGGCTCGTGCGTGACGATCCGGCCTGCGTCGATCGTCACCGTCGTATCGCAGCGGCGCGCGAGGTCGATATCGTGGGTGACGAGCACGAGCGTCGCGCCGTTCGTGCGGTTCATCTCGAACATCAGGTCGATCACCGCGTGGCCGGTCGCCGCGTCGAGGCTGCCGGTCGGCTCGTCCGCGAACAGCACCGCCGGATGCGTGACGAACGCGCGGGCCAGCGCGACGCGCTGCTGTTCGCCGCCCGACAGCAGCTTCGGATAATGGCGCGTGCGCTGCCCTAGACCGACGCGTTCGAGCAGCGTGCGCGCGAGCGCGTACGCGTCGCGCGTCGACATGCCGCCGTGCAGTTCGAGCGGCAGCGCGACGTTTTCGAGCGCGGTCAGATGCGGCATCAACTGAAAAGACTGGAACACGAAGCCGACCGAGCCGTTGCGCAGCGCCGCGCGCTGGTCCTCGTCGAGTTCGGTCAGTTCGTGGCCGAGCAGACGAACCGAGCCGGCGCTCGCGCTGTCCAACCCGGCGAGCAAGCCGAGCAGCGTCGATTTGCCGGATCCCGACGCGCCGATGATCGCGACGCTGCTGCCGGCCTGCACGCCCAGGTCGATCCCGTCGAGGATCGTCAGCACGCCGGTCGCGTCGGTCACCCGCTTCGACAAGCCCCGTACTTCGATGACAGGATCGCTATTCGTTCGCATGATGAAGCATAGAAGAGGACTGAAAGCCGCGATGTTCGCGGCGCTCGTGGCGTTGGTCGGCGTCGTCGCCGTGTTCGGCGCCGATGCGGGCATCGGCGTCGCGCAGGCGGCGGTGGCGTCGGCCGCGCCCGCGGCGCAAACGAGGCCGGTGATCGCCGTGCTCGGCGACAGCCTGTCCGCCGAATACGGACTGCCGCGCGACACCGGCTGGGTCGCGCTGCTGCGCGAACGACTCGCGGCGGAGCGGCTCGATTATAGCGTCGTGAATGCGAGCATCAGCGGCGACACGACGAGTGGCGGCCTCACGCGCCTCGGGATCGTGATGCAGCGACTCAAGCCGTCGATCGTGATCGTCGAACTCGGCGCGAACGACGCACTGCGCGGCGTGCCGCTCACGACGACCGAACACAACCTGCGCGCGATCATCGCGCAGATCCGCAACGGCGGCGCAAAGCCGGTTCTCGTCGGCATGTACGTGCCGCCCAACTATGGGCTCGACTATACGCAGCGTTTCCATGCGCTCTACGGCCAGTTGTCGAAGGAACTGCACGTGCCGCTCGTGCCGTTCCTGCTCGCCGGCATCGTCAACCACCCGGAACTTTTCCAGTCCGACCAGTTGCATCCGACGCGGCAGGCACAGCCGATGCTACTCGACAACGTGTGGCCGACGCTCAAGCCGCTGCTCGGCAACGCCTCGCCGCATTAGCGAACGCCTGTCTGTCGCAGGACGCCGGCCGGCGCGGCGCGACGGCGGACATCGCAGGCGCGGCACGGGGCGGCCGCCTGGCTGAATGCCGGCCTGATCCAACCTGACTGGAGGACAAAGCGTGAAATATCTCCCTCTCATCGCGATCACCGCGGCGCTCGGCGCCTGCGCGGCGCCGAACGTGCCGACCGGCACGCAATCCGTCGGCACGAGCCAGCAGCCGCCGGCCGCCGTCGCACAGTGCATCGCGCAGAAGTGGTCCGACCGTTCGCAGCAGCAGGTCGTGTCGCAGACGGCGCTCGCGAACAACCAGGCCGTCGACGTCTACATGCCCGGCCAGCGCCCGCCGGACGGCGCGGCGGCGATCGTGCGGCCGGCGTGGTCGCATACCGCGAAGACCTGGGTCGGCTTCCGCGCCAGCGCAGGCAGCGCGGGCACCAATGCGACCGGCGATATCAGCGGCTGTCTGTAAGCGCCGCGGTCGCTGCGCGGTTGCGTGCGATTGCGTGCGGTTGCGGCGCCGGACGTGAAAAGCCCCGCCGCGGCGGGGCTTTTTGTTTGCGCGCAGGCGCGCCGGGGGCGACGAAGCGCCGCGTTACTGGCCGCCGCCGCCGTTCGCCGCGTCGAGCGAACCATAAGTCTTGACGTCCGAGCGCGCCCGCAGCGCGTCGAGGTACGCCTGGCCCTGCGCCTCGCCCGCCACCTGCGCAAGCTGCTGCTGCGCGGCCGCGATACGCGTCGCGTCGAGCGCTTCGCCGTTCGTCACTGCATTCACCCGATAGATCGCAAAGCCGTCGTCGCCGAGATCGACGCCGACGTACGCGGGCACCGTGTGCGGATCGACCTTGAACACCGCGCTCACCGCCGCCGGCGGCAGACCTTGCGCATTGTTACGCGCGACTTTCACCGGCGCGGCGAAACCATCGGTCGCTTTCGATTTCTCGAACGCTGCGAGTTTCGTCTTGCCTTCGGTACGCGCCATGTCGGCCGCCTGCTGCGCGACGACCCGCTGGCGCACCGCATCCTTCACCGCGTCGAACGCGGGCACCGCGGCCGGCTTGAAGTTCGTCACGCGCGCGGCGATCATCGTGCTGTTGCCGACGTCGATCGCCTGGGTGTTGTTGTGCTGGTCCACCGAATCGGACGCGAACACCGCGCCGAGGAACTTCGGGTTGTTCAGCGGGCTGTCCGCCGGCAGCGACGGGTTCGGCTTCGGCGTGACCGTCGCGGTCTGGATCTGTAGATGGAACTTGTCGGCGGCCGGTTGCAGCGTCTTCGCCTGCTCGTAGACGAGCGACGAGAAGCCGTCCGTTGCGTCCGAGAACAGTTTCGCCGCCTGTTGCGCCTTCACTTCGGCGACGATCGTCGGCTTCACCTCGTCGAACGACTTCGTGACGGCCGGCTTCACGTCGGTCAGCTTGACGATGTGATAGCCGAAGTCCGACTGGATCACATTGCTGATTTCGCCCTTCTTCAGCGCGAACACCGCGTTGTCGAACGCCTCGCCGCCGGCGATCATGCCGCGACCGAAATAGCCGAGGTCGCCGCCCTTCGGCGCCGAGCCCGGATCCTGCGACTCGCGTTTCGCGATCTCCGCGAACCGGTCCGGATGTGCGTTCACTTCGGCGAGAATCGCGTCCGCCTTTTGCTGCGCGGCCTTGCGATCCGCGTCGCTCGCGCCCTTCGGCACCGCGATCAGGATGTGGCTCGCACGCACCTGCTCCGCCGTCTGGAAGCGCTTGATGTTGGCCTGATAGTACTGTTGCAGGTCCGCGTCGCTCGGCTGCACCGATGCGGCGATCGCATCCGGCGACAGCACCAGATACTGGATCTGCGCGGTCGCCGGCGTCGCGAACTGGTCGCGATGCGCGTCGTAGTAGGCGTGCAGTTGCGCGTCCGTCGGCGTGACCTTCGATGCGAAGTCCGACGCGTGGATCACCAGCGCCTGCACTTCGCGCTGCTGCACGCTCAGTTCCGACAGATGCTGCGCAACCGACTTCGGCGTGAACGCACTGCCGATCACCGCCGCGGGCAACTGCTGCATCGCGAGGCTGTAGCGCACCTGTTCGTCGTACTGATCGGGCGTCATGCCTTGCATCGCGAGCAACTGCTTGTAGCGGTCGAGGTCGATCGAGCCGTCCGGTTTTTTCAGCGACGAGATCACCGGGTCCGCGAGCAGCGCGCGGCGTACCGCGTCGTCCGACGCGGTCAGATGCAGACGCTGCGTTTCGTCGGCCAGCACGCGCTGCTGGATCAGCCCTTCGAGCACGTCCTTGCGATGCTGCGGCGTATCGAACGTGGTCGCATCGAAACGTGCGCCCAACATCTGGCGAGCCTGATCGAGCTGTTGACGCGCGGCGCTGTCGTATTCGGCGCGGGTGATCTTGTGTCCGTTGACGCTCGCGACGTTCGCACTTTCGTCGAAAAAGCCGCGGAAGCCCTGGATGCCGACGAAGCCAAGCCCCGGCAACACCACGAGGAGCAGCATGAACATCATCAGCCGTTTGTGATTGCGGAAAAAATCGAGCATGCGTGACAGACCGGTGAAGGCGCCAAAAAACGGAACGCCCGATATTACAACAGCGCGCAATAAAAAAGGCGAACCTGGGGTTCGCCTTCATTCCTTCGTCATGAGCGGATCTGACGGAGCGGACGGGGCTCGAACCCGCGCTCCGCCGGCGTGACAGGCTGTTGGTCCCGGACGTCAGCGCAACCCGCCGGAACATGAATGCGTTTACAAAACAATCACTTATTGCTCGATTCGCTTCGTTATGGTCCGATCGAGATCGTTGAAATTCTCTCCGTCGCCGCGACTCCAGCAGCGGCGACACAGCGCATAGGTCGCTTGCCCAGGCCATCCCTTTCCGCAAGCTATTCGAAACATGGCTTGCCGAAGGAGTCACTCAACGCGTCGGCATCGAGCGTGTCAGCAAGCCGGTGGGTGATCGTCAGAGCCGTTTTAAGCAGCGGAGATCGGCCATGAACGGGCATTGTCGAGTTGCATCGAAACCTGACCTACCCCAATAGCTCAGTTCCGGAGGTTTTCCTCGCAATCGTCCCAGTACCGCAACGGGTCGCGATGCGCCGGATAGCGCGAATCGAGCCATGCCGACAGCCTGGTCCAATCCGGATGATGCGTGCCAGTCTGTGCCGACCAGATCGACGACCGCTCCAGAATCCGACCGTGCCCGCGATCGCGGACCAGCAGGCTGCCTAACCCGCTTGAACTGTTCGCCTGCGACTCGACCAGATACCGCGGCAGGATTTTAAGCTCGGCATCCGCGGCCCATCCGTATAACGCGCGAACCACGCCCGACGGGTCCCGCAGCGCGATGGGGCCGTTTTCCGGGCGAACGGCGGTCCATCCGTCGGGGAACTCGGTGACGACCTCGTTCTTACCTTCCCTCACCCACTTCACGCGCCAAGCCCTCACCATCGCGTCGCGCATGCGAGACACCGACTCGTAGCCGGTGGGCAACTCGATCGCCGCGGGAAGCGTAATCAGGTTGTCTTTCCAGAGTCCGGCTTCGTTGTCGACGCGCTCGACGACCTCGAACGCACCAGCTTCGAATGGGTTCTCGGGCCGGCTCGATACTCTCGCGCTCCCGCTGGACAACCCGTCGAAAAGACGCTCGGCATCCTCGCGGGTAAGTTTTGTCCTTCCTTTCTTCATCAATCTTCCTCTCGCTCGAAACGCAGGTACTTCAGTACCGCGGCGATTTGCGTCCGACCGTTCTGCGCGCGAGAAACCGGGGAATCCGCGCAACGTGGAATTCGATCCGGTAAGGAAAGAGCGACTCTTTCGTACTTCCCGTGCAACGAACGGCGGACGACGCAAAGGTAAATACGGTCATCGCCTCTGACGGGCGCGACGTCTTCGTCTTTCCGATGACGTCGGCTACGACTTCGCGTCCTCTTGTCCTGTCGAGTCCATTGCTGCAGCAAGACGGCTTTGTGCCGCGACGAGCGGGTCGTCCGTCGTCGCCACCAGCCACAGCCGCGCGTGCTCCGCGATCCAGCGGTTGTGGTCTTTCAATGGGCCCATCGTGCTCGCGGCCTTCCAGACCACCGGGCCGATGCGGCTTTTTCTGCCCGAAGACGCGCCGACCAGCAGGCAATAAGGTCCGAGCGGAAGCGATACAAACGGAAGCGCCGGACTCGCATGCGTGCGCCAATCGATGAACGGTGTCTCGCTGATAAGCAGCGGTGCCGGCAAGCCGTAAAGCACGCTGAAATCGTATAGCGCCAGTTGCTCGCGCGTGCCGGCATACATACGCCGGATGTCGTCTACAACCGCCGCCCGAATTTCGTCCTCGAACATGGGCTCCTGCGCATAACGGGCCAATGCATTCCGCGCATCCCGTTGATATGCGCTGAACAGGCCGAGTTCCACGCAGTCCTGCACGGCGCGCTGAACCTCCGCCACAGAACCCGCTTCGTCCGGCGTGCCCAACTGGGCAGCGCGCAGGAACCGGGCAAGCCCCGCCTCCTGAATCGCGGGACTCTCGACCGACGCATCGTCGACTTTACCCTCCTTATCGAGCGGCACGTAGACGTATTTCTCCGCTGCGAACCGCGATTTCTTGCCTTCGTCAAATTTGATTTCGCCGTCTACGAAGTCCAGATAGCGGGTTCCGACCCGGCCATGCTCCCAAATCCAGTTTTTCAGAAACGGACGTAGTGGATGCAGTCTGTCTTGATCGGCCATTGAAACCTCCAGATTCCCAGTATAGTTCCGCGGCACGCCTATGTGTCGGCGACGTTGATCACGACTTTGCCGAAGGGGCCGCGCGCCGGACACTCGAACGCGTGCACTGCGTCGTCGAAGCGAGCAACGCGTTCGATAACGGGCTTGATCGTGTGCGCATTGAGGAACACGTTAAGCCGTTCGAACGAACTGCGAGGCGCCACCGCGATGCCGCGGATCGTCGTTTGCCGGGAGCGAGCGTCGTCACGTCGCCCGGTTGCTGGTCATGCAGGAGTGGGCTGCACGGCGAATGCCGATCCATGTGGTCCGGCAGAAGACGCGACAAATCGAACCCGATTACAGGCCCGCATCCAGTTCCTGCTGCCGCCGCACTCGCGCGTCTTCTTCGAAACGCGTCTCTTCCAGTTCCTGCAGTACGCCGTCGAGGTCCACCGGACGCGTATCGACTTCGACCCGACCGGTCAATTCGGCATCGACGTGCAGTCGGCCTGCTTCGAAGAGCGCCCAGATCTCCGCGCCATAACTCGCGGCGAGCAGCTGCGGCGCGAACCGTCCGAAATACGCGGCCAGGTTATCGACATCGCGCTTGAGCATCGGCGCGGCTTCGTTGTTGCCGGCCGCATCGACGGCCTGAGGCAGATCGATGATCACCGGCCCGTCCGCTGCCAGCAAGATGTTGTATTCCGACAGGTCGCCGTGAACCACGCCCGCGCAGAGCATGCGGATCACCTGCTTGAGCAGCAGCGCGTGCAGTTCGAGCGCGCGGGCTTCGGTCAGATCGACGTCGTTGAGCCGGGGCGCGACATCGCCGTTCCCGTCGACCACCAGTTCCATCAGCAACACGCCATCGGTGCAGATATACGGTTGCGGCACGCGCACACCTGCGGCGGCGAGCCGGAACAGCGCGTCGACCTCGGCGTTTTGCCACGACGCTTCCTGCATCTGCCGGCCGTAACGCGTACCTTTTTCCATCGCACGGGCCTGCCGGCTGTTCTTGACTTTCCGGCCGTCCCGATACGACGCGGCTTGCCGGAAACTGCGCTGTTTCGCGTCCTTGTAGACCTTGGCGCAACGCGTCGACTCGCCGCTGCGCACGACGTAGACGGTGGCCTCCTTGCCGCTCATCAGCTGGCCGATGACTTCGTCGATGAGTCCTTCGTCGAGAAGCGGTGCAAGTCGTTCAGGTATTTTCATACGGCCGCCGGCCGTAAGCGTGACGCGTGGGAGAGGAATGAAGTCATACCGGATTATAAGGGCTCGTCACGCTGTTTCATGGACTGGTGGCGAGGTCGAGCCCGGGGGGCTCGCTGCAATCCTTGAAGTAATCGAGCGGCACCGGCACGGTCATCCGTCCGTCGACCGCGTGAGCGCTTCCCACTCGTTGATCTCCTCGGCAAGCGCCGACAGTTTGCCGCGCACCAGACTCAGTGCATCGCTTCCAAGCAGCAGGTGCGCCGGCGGCGCGTCGCTGTCGATCACCGCGAGTATCGCGCGGGCCGCCTTCGCCGGGTCTCCCAACTGCTTGCCGCTCTTCTCCTCGCGAGCCTTGCGGATCGGATCGAACAACGCATCGTAGTCGGCGATCGAGCGGGGTGTCCTTGCCATCGAGCGGCCGGCCCAGTCGGTCCGGAACGAACCCGGCGCGACCGCAGTCACGGCGATGCCGAACGGCTTGACTTCCTTGCCGAGCGCTTCGGAAATGCCTTCCAGCGCGAACTTGCTGCCGCAGTAGTAGGCGATGCCAGGCATGGTAATGAAGCCGCCCATCGACGTAATGTTGACGATGTGCCCGTTGCGGCGCGCGCGCATGTAGGGCAGCACCGCCTTCGTCATTGCGACGGCGCCGAACACGTTGACGTCGAACTGCCGACGCATCTCGTCTAGCGAGGATTCCTCCAGCACGCCTTCGTGACCGTATCCGGCGTTGTTGACGAGGACGTCGACCGGGCCGACCATCGCTTCGATGTCGGCTATGACGCCCTCTATGGCATCGAAGTCAGTCACGTCGAGCAGGCAGCCCACGGCCTTGCCCGGCGCAAGCGTTTCGAAGTCCCGCTTCGCCGGTTCGCTCCGCACCGTACCGACCACGCGATGACCCGCTGCGAGCGCTTCCTCGGCCAAGGCCCGGCCGAAACCGCTGCTGACGCCGGTGACAAGAATGATTCTGCTGGATGACATGGAAGCGACTCCCGATAGTAAAAGAGAATTGCATAGTATTCTTTCGACCGGGGCCGGTTTAACGCCATATATTCTTCTTTGATTGCCTATTCTTATCAATCTCCATCCGGAATGTCGTCGAAAAAGATCAGCCGTGTTCCTCAGCCCGCAGGGCACGACCGCCAGCGGATGGTGGCGCTGCTGCGGGCACTGGCGCCCGACGAGGGCTACAACCTGACGGCGGTGCCCGACGTGCGCATCCTGCGCTCGGACCGCGCGCTGGCGTGTACCCCCGTTCTGTACGACCCCGGCATCGTGATCGTGTGCCAAGGGCGCAAGCGCGGCTACTTCGGCGACCAGGTGTATCTGTACGACGAGCTGCAGTACCTCGTGGTCACCGTTCCCGTGCCTTTCACGATGGAAACCGACGCAACGCCGGAGCACCCGCTACTGGCCATCTACATGCATCTGGATTTCCGCGTGGTCGCCGAGCTGATGATTCAGATCGACCGCCATCGGATGCCGGCGCGACAGGGCTCGCCGCGAAGCATGATGTCGAGTCCGATGGATGCCGATCTGCGGCTGTCCGTGCTGCGCTTCCTCGAAGCGATGAACCGGCCGCTCGATGCGGCGGTCCTCGGGCCCGCACTGGTGCGCGAACTGTATTTTCGCGTGCTGACCGGGGCACAAGGCGATGCGATGCGCGCGGCGCTGGCGATGCAGGGGCAGTTCGGCAAGATCGGCAAAGCGCTGCGCCGCATTCATGCAGCCTATGCCGAGCCGCTCAATCTTTCTCAACTGGCGGGCGAAGCCGGCATGAGCGTGCCGACGTTTCACAGCCACTTCAAGGCCATCACGCACATGCCTCCGATGCAGTACGTGAAGTCCACGCGCCTGCACCAGGCCCGCCTGCTGATGGTGCGTCAGGATATGACTGCGGAGGCGGCCTGCCATGCGGTGGGTTACGCAAGCTCCTCGCAATTCAACCGGGAATTCAAGCGGCTTTTCGGATTGACGCCCGCGGCGGAGACCAGGCGGATGCGGGAAAATTTCGCCGTTCCGCCCGCGTTTACCGACGCGGAATATGTATCGTCACATTGAGCGTGCGCGTGGAAATTCGCCGACATCAACGGACAAGACGGGTTCTGCGGCAGCGTGCGCCGGAAGTTCCAGGGCTCCCGCTCCGTGCGTCTGTCGGTCTGCCGAGCATCCCGCGAAGGACGCGGATGCAGACCGACCGTCAAGCGACGGTGAATGCCGAGCGGTTCCGGCCGCTCCAACTGCGGTTTGGGTAACAACGGGCTTTCGGTGGCGCCGCTGCGTCGCGGTCGGAATCGCCGTTCACGAGCGGGCGGACAAATGCGCAGTCAGGCTCCCCACCGCGCGCCGCATTTCCGCGTCGAGCGCCGCAACCAGTTCAGCGGCCGGCAACGCGCGACTGAGACGGGCCGCCTGGCCCGCCCATTGCGCGCCGTATCCCCACTCGCCGCCCGCCTTCGCCGCCGTATGGAGCGCCTTGCCGGCATCGTAAGCCGTCGGGTAGTCCGGAACCGCCGGACAACCGCTCGCTTCGCCAAGCGCGGTAAACGCATTGACGAGGCTGCGCGCCGGCCGCCCGGAAATCGCGCGCGTCAGCGTCGTGTGCGCTGCGTCCGGGCCGAGCAGCGCGCGACGGTAGCCGTCGTCGATCGCGGTTTCCGGGCAGCAGACAAACGCCGTTCCGAGTTGCGCCGCCTGTGCGCCCAGCGCGAGCGCGGCGACGATGCCGGCGCCGTCCATGATCCCGCCGGCGGCGATCACCGGGACGTCGGTGCTGCTGACCGCGAGCCGCGTGAGGGCGAACGTGCCAAGCTGGTCGTCGCGTGCAGCCGTATCGAAGATGCCGCGATGACCGCCCGCCTCGAATCCCTGCACGACGACGGCATCGACGCCGGCCGCGGCGACGCGACGCACTTCGTCGACGCTCGTCGCGCTCGCCAGCAGCTTGATGCCCGCGCGCCGGTACGCATCGACCACATCGGCAGACGGCAGTCCGAAATGAAAACTGACGACCGCCGGCCGGGCGTCGAGCAACGCCTGCTGCATCGCATCGTCGACGACGAAGCTCGTGTAGATTTCGCGCAGCCGCCCGGGCGGCGTCGCGCCGTGACGCGCGAAGTGCGGCTTGAGCCACGCAAGCCACTGCTGCTCGATCTGCGGATTGGCCTGCGCCGGCGCATGACAGAACACGTTGACGTTGAACGGCCTGTCGGTCAATGCGCGGGTCGCGTCGATCGTGTTGCGCGCGCCGTCCGCATTCATCGCGCCGAGGCCCAGCGAGCCGAGCGCGCCCGCATTCGACACCGCCGCGGCGAGCGCCGGCGTGCTCACGCCCGCCATCGGCGCCTGAATGATCGGCTTGTCGATGCCGAGGATGTCCAGCAGACGGTTAGCAGGTCTCACGTTGTTCATCGCGCTTTCACCGAGGTTTCCGATGGTGGACACGATACCCGCAATCGGCGGCGCGGAGAACTGGCATGAATCGATATCGGCAATCTGTTTTACAGATAGCCGGCATCGCGGGAAACCCGCGTCGGCAACGCGCACGCCGCGATCGAGCGATTCGACGAGCGTTGTCGACCTGAGAATATTCGTCGCGCGCAACGTGGAACGACGACGCCGGCCGCGGCGTGCGTTCGTCCGCGTTTCGCGCGGATCCGCGGCGAATCCGTTTCGCATAGCACCCGTTGTCGCGCGCGTCTCGCAGCGATTTCCGATTGAGAAAAACCATCGCCGTTATGCGCGTGTCGCTGTAACCATTTGCCCCGCTTCGACGAACTAGTCGTGACGAAAGCGCGACGCGGACCTCGACCGTCCTCTCCGACTTTCCTGTTCGCGGGCCGTTCGGCCCGTGCGAGCCCATCGTCACTTCACAGGGGAAAAGCATGTTCAGCAAGTCGATCGCCGTAACGGCGACAGCCGCAGCCGCATCCGCACTTATCCTCGCCGCCTGCGGCGGCAACAGCGACGACCAGCCCGCCGCTTCCACACCGAAGACGGTCGCCCCGCAACTGTTCGCGCAGACCAACGACACGGTCAACGCCGTGCTGCATTTCACGCGCCACGCGGACGGTACGCTGAGCGTCGGCACGCCCGTTCCGACCGGCGGCAAGGGCACAGCCGGCGTGACGTTTCCCAACGGTGGAACGGTCGGCGGCGATTCGCTGACAAGTAACAACAGCGTGCTGGTCAGTCCCGACGAAACGCGCCTGTTCGTCGCCAACGCGGGCGACGGTACCGTGAGTGTGTTCTCGATCGACCCGGCGGGCGGCAACCCGACGCTGCTCGCGACGTCACCCACCGCCGGCACGCTGCCGACGTCGCTCGCGTTCTCGAACGGCGTGCTCTACGTCACGCATCAGCAAGGCCAGAACGAACTCGGCGCGTACCGCGTCGGCAGCGACGGCAAGCTCACGCAGATCGGCGCATGGCCGACGCTGCAGACCGATGCGCTGCCGACCGACGTCGTCGTGTCGCCCGACGGCAAATTCGTGCTGGTCGACGTGCGCAGCGTGGGCGACACGCCGACTGCGGCGCCGTCGACGTCGCTCGTCGTCTACCCGATCAATGCGGACGGCACGCTCGGCACGGCCGTGGTGTCGCCGTCGCTCGGCCAGGGCTCGTTCGCGACGCGCTTCGGCTCGGGCGCGCTGAGCCGCATCGCGGTCACCGTCGAAGCGGTCAGCAATACCGCCAGTTCGTACCAGCTTGCGGACGCGGGCACGCTGTCCGGCGTGAGCGGCCCGCTCGTCGTGCCGGGACAGGGCGCGCCGTGCTGGCTTGCGCTCACGCCCGACAATCGCTTCGCCTATGTCGGCAACGGCGCCGGGTTCGTCTCGAGCTATGCGATCGATTCGACAGGACACCTGACGCTCGTCAACGGCAATGCGGCTTCCGAGCCGTCCGTTACACCGGGCGTGGCGAGCCTCGCCGAGGACTCGTGGATCAGCCCGGACGGCCGCTTTCTCTACGAAGACTATGCGGGGGACGACAAGGTCGTCGCCTATTCGATCGGCGCGGACGGCACGCTGACGAAGCTCGGCGAGCAGCCGGCGAACACGACGTCGAAGATCAGCCTGCAAGGTCTTGCCGGCACCTGACGCGGCGCGCAAGCGCAGCTATGACGGACGCCGCGGCGGCGCTGCGTGTGCGTCCGCCGCGGTTCGTTTCCGATCCGGACGCGCTGCATCAGTCGAGCGAAAGCCGCAGCGCGAAGCCGATCAGCGCCGCCGAGAAGGTCCAGCGCTGCAAGCTCTGCGCAAGCGGATGCGTGCGCATCCATCGTGCGATGCGTGCGGCGCCCACCGCGTACATGAGGTCGAAACTCATGCCCAGCGCGACCAGCACGGAACCCAGTTCGATCATCTGCCGGGCGACCGGCCCCGCGTCGGGCCGCACGAATTGCGGCAACAACACGGAACAAAACAGCAGCGCCTTCGGATTGAGCAGATTCGTGAACAAGCCTTTGACGAACGCCCCCGGAAATGCGGACACGCGTGACGACGAAGCGGCGCCCTTCCCGGCCGGCGCGATTCCGCGTGCCGCGGTCGCGTCGGCTTGCGCGTCGGCATCGGCCACCGCGAACATCGGCGAGCGGAAGACCTGGATGCCGAGCCACGCAAGATAGATCGCGCCGCCATCGCGCACCACGTGGTACAGCCAGGGCCCGTTGCGCAACAGCGCGGCCGCGCCGCATGCCGACAGCGTCACGTGCGTCGCCCGTGCGGTACCGAGCCCGCACGCAGCGGCAAAACCGCTGCGTACGCCGCCACGGATGCCGGTTTGCAGGATCAGCGCCATATCCGGCCCGGGAACGGCGTAGACGACGACCAGCGCGGCCACATAAATGGCAAGAAGATGAGCGGAAATCACGGGAGACCTCCTGGTTCGGAAACCTCCATCCTGCTATGGTCGGGCGAGGTTTTTCTGGCGAATTTCCGGTGTCCGCCGCTCGCATTTGGCGGAAGACGCTATCATTGGCCGCTTGCCGACGATTTTCCGCCAACACGACACACCGCTCCAACCTACCGCGATGCTTACCGGTCTCGACAAGACGGATCGTGCGATCCTCGCTGCGCTGCAAAGAGACGGACGCATGTCCAATGCGAAGCTGGCCGAACTCGTCGGCCTGAGCGAGACGCCTTGCGCGCGCCGCCTGAAGCGCCTCGAAAACGACGGCTACATCGGCCAGTACCGTGCCGTGCTGACACGCTCGGCGCTCGGCTTCGACGTGGTGGCGTTCGTGCTCGTGCGCTTCGCCGTGCACGACAAAGCACTGGCGAACCGCTTCGAGCGCGAAGTGCAGGCTATCCCGCGCATCGTCGCGTGCCACAACGTGTCCGGCAGCGCCGACTACATCCTGCAAGTGGTCGCACGCAACCTCGACGACTACGGCACTTTCATGCGCGACCAGATCCGCAGCCTGCCGGGCGTGACGTCGGTGGAATCGGCGTTATCGTTGCGGGAGATAAAGGCCGACTGCGGCTTGCCGTTATCGTGAACGAGAGGGTCCAGCGGGAGAGTGCTATTCAGAACGCCGGGTGGCCGCGACTCCATCTCGCGCACAACGAGTACAACAGCCGCCACTGGACGTTCTTGAAACATCCACCGCCAATAAAAAACCCGCAAAGCCGATAGCCATGCGGTCTCAGTTACCTCAGCGTTAGCTGTCGTCGTACATACGGCCCACACCGGCACCGGTACGGTCAGCAGACCTATCGGCCCCAGTGCCCCTGCACGAAGCCAGCGCGACGCCTGGTATACCGATGGGCGTCTCCGACGCCGGCCGGACCGGCCAATAGCAAATGCACCTGAGCGGATAAATCGGCGAAATGGCCCGCAACACCACCGCGTGCATCGTCTTGCTGAAAAGAAGATTTCCGAAAGCGACTTACACCAGGTCGCCAGCCTCACCGCCTGCTTCGCCCAGCTAACTTGATATGCTTCGTCAGCATTCTGCGGTGGAGCGCTTTTTTGCAACGGATTCGTGCGCGGCCGGGTTATCGGCGGGCACTGGAACGCGGTGAGGAGTATAGAGTTCCGGACGGCACGTGATTCGTAATCCGCCCGGGAATTCGTAGTTGTGACGCAAAACTCGCGGGTGCTAGACTGAACCCCCGCTTGCCCTCGACGAGTTGCCGAAAGGGTTGCCGACATCGTGCCGGGCGGCGGGCCCGTGCAGCATCGCGTTGATACAGCCCACTGCGCTCGAAGCCGCCGGCAATCCCAATCGACCCCATCGACCCCATCGACCGCGGCACAGGAACTCGCGCATGACCCATTCCATTCACGCCAACAAACGCTGGCTTGCGCTGATCGTGCTGTGCCTCGGTGTGCTCATGATCGTGCTCGATACGACAATCGTGAACGTCGCGTTGCCGTCGATCGCAGCGGATCTCGGCTTCACGGAAACGTCGTTCGTATGGGTCGTCAATGCCTATATGCTGACCTTCGGCGGCTGTCTGCTGCTGGGTGGAAGACTCGGCGATCTCTACGGTCATCGCAAGCTGTTCCTCGGTGGTATCACCCTGTTTACCGTGGCATCGCTCGCGTGCGGGCTCGCCAATTCACAGATGTTGCTTGTATGCGCACGCGCGATCCAGGGTGTGGGCGGCGCTATCGTGTCGGCGGTGTCGCTGTCGCTGATCATGAATCTGTTCACCGAACCCGGCGAGCGGGCGAAAGCGATGGGCGTCTACGGCTTCGTCTGCGCGGGCGGCGGCAGCATCGGCGTGCTGCTCGGTGGTCTGCTGACCAACTTGCTGAGCTGGCACTGGATCTTTCTCGTCAATCTGCCGATCGGCATTGCGGTGTACGCGCTCTGCGTCGCCCTGTTACCTTCCGCGCGCGGTCATGCGCACGGCGAACGGCTCGACGTGGCCGGCGCAGTGACCGTCACCATTTCGCTGATGCTCGCCGTATATGCGGTGGTCAACGGGAATGAAGCCGGCTGGACTTCGGTGCAAACGCTCGGCTTGTTGCTCGTCGCGCTTGCGTTGCTCGCCGCGTTCCTGATCATCGAGTCGCGCTTTCAGCATCCGTTGATGCCGCTCGGCCTGTTTCGCCTGCGTAACGTTGCAACGGCGAATGTCGTCGGCGTGCTATGGGCGGCTGCAATGTTCGCGTGGTTCTTTATCTCCGCACTGTATTTGCAGCGCGTGCTTGGCTATCGACCGCTGCAGGTCGGGCTCGCGTTTTTGCCAGCCAACCTCATCATGGCGTTGTTCTCGCTAGGACTGTCCGCGCGCGTCGTGATGCGCTTCGGTCTGCGTATTCCGCTCGCCGTGGGGCTGCTGGTTGCCGCGTGTGGTCTCGTCCTGTTCGCGCGTGCGCCGGTCGATGGGACGTTCGTGCGGGATGTGCTGCCCGGTATGATGCTGCTCGGCTTCGGCGCGGGAATTGCGTTCAATCCGGTGCTGCTCGCCGCGATGAGCGATGTCGATCCCGCCGATTCCGGGCTCGCGTCAGGCATCGTCAATACGTCGTTCATGATGGGCGGCGCACTCGGGCTCGCGGTGCTCGCGAGTCTCGCCGCCGCGCGCAGCGGTGAACTGCTGGCGACGCAAAACGCGCTTGCCGCGCTCAACGGCGGTTATCACGTGGCGTTTGCGGTCGGCGCGATTTTCGCGGCGGCGGCGGGCGTGATCGGAGGACTGCTGTTGCGTGAGGGACGGCCGGGCGG
>Ga0164242_10002754_pt1 | contig 20281 bp, 18 predicted proteins | sample OricomgcompostMG_FD_108783 | JGI IMG/M metagenome (GOLD analysis project Ga0164242, IMG submission 108783) | Miracle-Growth compost microbial communities from Emeryville, California, USA - Original compost - Miracle growth compost (MG) ... | reverse complement strand
TTCAGTGACGTGTGCAGTCGCACGAGACCTCCTCATTGAAGCCCGTCGCCAGGAACGACGGTCGGCTCGCCTCTCGAGCCTGTGCACGGTCACAGTAGCGGACACGGGAGTACGGATGTCAATCAGATCAGGTCACGTCTTTCCAACGATCCCGCGGTCTGCCTATGCTGTGCGCGTTCACAGTTGATCGCGACGGGTGAGCGGGGCGCCCGCGCCCTCCGGGCGCACAGAACCGCACACGCCCCCGCCGCCACGACCCGATGGAGCGTCATGGACGACCAGCCCGCACCCCGCACGACCCCGTCGTCCACCGCGACCGCCGAGGCGCCGGACGGCCCTGCCGGGACCGTCTCGGTGTGGGCCCGGGGCCTCGACGGGATCGCGTACGGCGGCGACTACAACCCCGAGCAGTGGCCCGAGGACGTCTGGGCCGAGGACGTGCGCCTCATGCGCGAGGCGGGCGTGACCTTCGCGACCGTGGGGGTCTTCTCGTGGGCGCTCGTCGAGCCGCGGGAGGGCCAGTACGAGCTCGGCTGGCTCGACCGCCTCGTCGACCTGCTCCACACCCACGGCATCCGCGTCGTCCTCGGGACCCCCACGGCCGTCCCTCCGGCGTGGTTCTACCGGGCCCACCCGGACGCCCGCGTCGTGACCCGGGACGGCGTCCCCCTGGGCTTCGGGTCCCGCGGCATGGTCTCCCCCAGCGCGCCGGCCTACCGCGAGGCCGCCCGCCGCATCGCGTCGGTGCTGGCCGAGCGGTACGGCGCGCACCCGGCGCTCGCGCTCTGGCACGTGCACAACGAGTACGGCGTCCCGGTCGCGGAGGACTACTCCGAGCACGCCCTGCACGCCTTCCGCGACTGGCTGCGGGCCCGGTACGGCACGCTCGACGCGCTCAACGCGGCCTGGGGCACGACGTTCTGGGGCCAGCGCTACGGCGAGTGGGACGAGGTCGGGCTGCCCGCCGCCGCGGCGAGCGTCGTCAACCCCGCGCAGCGCCTCGACTTCGCGCGGTTCAGCGACCACCAGCTCCGCGCCTGCTTCGTCGCCGAGCGCGACGCGATCCGCGAGCACTCCGACGTCCCCGTCACGACGAACTTCATGGCGTTCGCGTGCGGGTCGACCGACCTGTGGCGGTGGGGCCGCGAGGTCGACGTCGTCTCCAACGACCACTACCTCGACGCCGCGGACCCCCGCAACCAGGTCACGCTCGCGCAGGCCGCCGACCTCACCCGGTCGGTCGCGCAGGGCAGGCCGTGGTTCCTCATGGAGCACTCGACGTCGGCCGTGAACTGGCAGCCGCGCAACGTCGCGAAGCAGCCGGGCGAGCTCCGCCGCAACTCCCTCCAGCACGTCGCGCGCGGCGCCGACGCCGTCGGCTTCTTCCAGTGGCGGGCCTCCCGCTCGGGCGCGGAGAAGTTCCACTCGGCGATGCTCCCCCACGCCGGCACGAGCTCGCGCGTGTGGCGGGAGGGCGTCTCCTTTGGCGCCGCCCTCGAGCGTCTCGGCGGGGTTCACCGGTCCCGCGTGCGCGCCCGTGTCGCGGTGCTGTGGGACCAGGAGTCCGCGTGGGCGCAGGGCCTGGAGTGGCGACCGAGCGTCGACGTCGACGCCGCCGAGCGGACCGCCGCCTGGTACCGCGCGCTGTGGGACGACCACGTGACCGCGGACTTCGCTCACCCGTCGGCCGACCTGTCGTCGTACGCGCTCGTCGTGGCTCCCGCCTCGTACCTGCTCACCGCCGACGACGCCGCGAACCTCACCCGGTACGTCGCGGACGGCGGGACGCTCGTCGTCTCGTACTTCTCGGCCGTCGTCGACGAGCACGACGCCGTCCACGCCGGCGGGTACGGGGCGCCGCTGCGCGACGCGCTCGGGCTCACGGTCGAGGAGTTCGCGCCGCTGCGCGCCGGGGACGCGGTGCGGGTGTCGTGGCCCGACGGCGCCGCGCCGCGCGAGCTCGTCGCCGACACCTGGACCGACCACCTCGCGCTCGACGGCGCCGAGGTCGTCGCGACGTACGCCGACGGGCCGGCCGCCGGCGGTCCCGCGGTCACCCGGCACGCGCACGGCCGCGGCCACGGCTGGTACGTGTCCACGCGCCTCGACGACGACGGGCTCCGCACGGTCCTCGCCGCCGCCTCCCGCGACGCGGGACTCGCCCCGGACGCGCCGGGCGCCCTGGGCCGCGACGTCGAGGTGGTCGTCCGCTCGGGGGCCGGGCACGACTACACGTTCGTGCTCAACCACGGCACCGAGCCGGCGTCGGTCCCCGCGACCGGCGACGAGCTCCTCACCGGGACGACCGTCGACGGCTGGCTCAAGGTGCCGGCGGGCGAGGTGGCGGTCGTCCGGTCCGTGCACTGACTCGGCCGGCGACCGCCGGCCGACCGCTCATCAAGGAGGATGACGTGAACCGCACACCCACCACCGCTCGCCGGCGCCTCGCCGCGGGCACGGCCGCCGTGGCCCTGGCCGCGACCGGGCTGGCCGGCGCGGCCGCGCTGCCCGCGAGCGCCGGGGGCCACCAGGCTCCGCCTGCGCCGCAGGTCACGAACCCCGGTTTCGAGGACGGCCTCGCCGGCTGGACGGTCAGCGGCAGCCAGGGGACGTCGTCGGCGGCGAAGACCGAGGCCGGCGGCCACGACGGCACGGGCAGCCGGCTGACCGAGTGGTCCGCGAGCGCCTACCGGGCGACCGTGTCGCAGCGGGTCTCGGGCGTCACACCCGGATGGTGGACGTTCAGCGCGTGGGTGCGCTCGGGCGGCGGCCTGCAGGCGGGGACGCTGACGTTGTCGGGCTGCGGCAAGGCCGCGAGCGTCAGGGTCCCCGACACGACGCAGGACGGCGACTGGGTGCGGCTCGCGGTGTCGACGCGCGCGACGAGCGGCACGTGCGTGCTCGCGATCAGCACCGACGGCCCGGGCGGGGCCTGGCTCAACGCGGACGACGTGGCCCTGACGCGGGGCGTCGTCGGGCGGGCGGCGCGCGGCGGCGACCTGTCGTCCGTCGCGAAGAACGAGGACCTCGGGGCGGTGTACCGGGACGCCCGGGGCAGGGCCGGCGACCCGGTGAGGATCCTCGCGGACCAGGGCATGAACCTCGTGCGGGTCAAGGTCTTCGTGGACCCCGCGGACGGCTACAACGACGTCGCGCACGCGGTCGCGACCGCCAAGCGCGCCCAGCGCGCGGGCATGCGGGTGCTGGTCGACCTCCACTACTCGGACACCTGGGCGGACCCGGGCGCGCAGAGGATCCCGTCGGCGTGGTCGGGCGACACCCCGGCGCAGCTCGCCGACGACGTCCGCGCGTTCACGACGACGGCGATGCGCGCGTTCGTGCGGGCGGGGGTCCGGCCGGACTACGTGCAGGTCGGGAACGAGATCAACTCGGGGATGCTGTTCCCCTGGGGCCAGACGTGGGACGTCGACCCGTCCGACGGCGTCGCGGGCGCGCAGTTCGACACCCTCGCCTCGTTCCTCACGGCGGGCTCGGAGGCGGTCACGGCGGTGTCGCCGGGCAGCACGGTGATCCTGCACCTGACGAACATCAACCAGGGCACGGGCGCGCTCACGTGGTGGCTCGACGAGATCACGGCCCGGGACGTGCCGTTCGACGTCATCGGGCTGTCGTATTACGGGTACTGGCACGGGAGCCTCGCCGACCTCCAGGACGCGATCGCCACGACCTCGTCGCGGTACGACCGCGACGTGCTCGTCGTCGAGACGGCCTACCCCTTCACGCTCGCCGACGACACGCCCGCGTGGGAGAACGTCATCGACGACCCGTCCGAGCTGGTGCCCGGCTACCCGGCCACCCCGGCCGGGCAGGCCGCCGAGCTCCGCGCCGTGCAGGACGCCGTCGCCTCCGCCCCCGGCGGGCGCGGCCTCGGGACCGTGTACTGGGAGCCCGCGTGGACGGACGTCGCGGGGAACGGCTGGGACCCCGCCGACCCGACGTCCGGGAACGCGTGGGAGAACCAGGCGCTGTTCGACTTCGACGGGCGTCTGCTCCCCGCGGCCCACGACCTCGGCGCGACCCCCGCGGACCGCGCCGCCGCGGCGACGCTCTCCGGGCACGGCGCTGGCCCCGCCTGACGCACCCCCCGGACCACCCGACGCACGAGAGGACGCTGCGATGAGCCTCACCACCACGGCACGCCACGAGGCGATCCTCGGCGAGCTGGACCGCGCGGGGTCCGTGCGGGTCACCGACCTCGCAGCCCGGCTCGCCGTGTCCATCCCGACGATCCGTCGCGACCTCGTCGCGCTCGCGGGCAGGGGGCGGCTGCGGAAGGTCCACGGCGGTGCGGTCGCGGGAGCCCGGGGTGCGGGCGCGACGCCGGGCGTGGGACCGGTCGCCAGCTCGCCCCTGGCCCGCGCGGCCGTGGCGCTCCTCGCCCCCGACGACGCGGTGGCCGTCGTCGGGGGCGCGGGGGTGCCCGGCATCGCCCGGGCGATCGTCGACGACGCGCGGCTCCGTCCGCTGACCGTCGTCACCACGTCGCTCCCCGCGGCGCTCGTGCTCGCGCAGGCCGGGGACAGGCGCCTCGCGACCGTCGTGCCGGGTGGCGAGCACCGCGGCGAGGGCGTCCTGTCCGGGGCGGTGACGGAGGAGAACCTCGCCGGGCTGCACGTCGGGACGGCGATCGTCGAGTGCGCGGGCATCGGCGCCGACGGGCGCGTGACAGCGCGCAGCATGAGCGAGGCCGCGACGTTCGACGTCGTCCGGCGGCGGGCGCGGCGGACGATCGTGGTGGTCGCGCGCGACCGGGTCGGGCGGCCCGGGCTGGCGCGGTGGGCCTCGCTCGACGACGTGGACGTCGTCGTGGTCGAGGGGCCGCTCGACGCCCCGCAGGCGGCGGTGCTCGCAGGTACCCGGGTCGTCGTGGCCGGGTGAGCCGGAGCCGTTATCGCGTGGACGGGCCCGGCCTGCGCGCGCACGCTGGACGGATGGCACCGACGTTCCGGCTCGTCCCGCTCACGCCCGACGACGCGCCCGCCTCCCTCGACGACCCCGCCGCCTGGCTCGTGCACGGCGTCGTCGGCGTCGACCGCGCCGTCCAGGTCGCCTCGCGGGGTCACGCGGACGCCGCCGACCCCGCGGCCCAGCGGCTCGGGCAGCTGCGGCACGCGGACTACCTGCGGACCTCGGCCGTGGTGGCCGTCCTCGCGCCCGACGAGGGCGCGGCCCCGCCCCCGAGCCCCACGCCCGACGACGTCGTCGGATACGCCTGGCTCCGGGCGCCCCAGGCGTCCAACACGGACTCGGTCGAGGTCGAGCTCGCGGTGCACCCCGACCATCGCCGCCGCGGGATCGGGGCCGCCCTGTGGGACGCGGCGGTCGACGTCGTGCGGGCCCAGGGGCGGCACCTCGTGCAGGCGTGGTCCGACGTGGCGGTCGAGCCGCCGGACGGACCCGGTGCGCTCGCACCTTCGACGGGATCCGGCCGCATCCCGGCCGACGCCGACGCCACCCGCTTCGCGCTGGCCCGCGGGCTCGCGTTCGAGCAGATGGAGCGCATGTCCCGCCTCGAGCTGCCCGTCGACCCCGGCCTGCTGCGCCGCTTCGCCGAGGCGGCCGGCGAGCACATGGGCGACGCCTACCTGGTCCGCACCTGGTACGGCGAGGTGCCCGAGGAGACCTTCGCCGACCTGGCCGCGCTCGAGAGCCGCATGATGACCGACGCGCCGACCGGCGGCCTCGAGCTCGAGGAGGACCCCTGGGACGCGGAGCGCGTGCGGACGTGGTTGGCCCGGTTCGCGGAGCGCGACCAGACCGTCCTGCTCAGCGCCGCCCACCACGTCCCGACGGGCCGCGTCGTCGGCTACACCGCGGTCGTCGTCCCGACCGAGCCCGACGCGTCGCGCCCGGTCGCGGGCCAGGACACGACGATCGTCGACCCCGAGCACCGGGGTCACCGTCTGGGGATGGCGGTCAAGGTCGCGAACCTCCAGGCGCTGGCCGAGCGCCGGCCCGACGTCCGCCGCATCGTCACGTGGAACGCGGAGGAGAACGGGCCGATGCTCGCCATCAACGTGGCGCTCGGGTTCCGCCCCGACGGCGGGTTCGCCGGCTGGCAGCTCCGACTTCCGGGCTGACGCCGCCGACCTCCCGGCTTGTCAGAAGCTCACGGCACCCGGGTGCCGCCAGGTTCTGACAGGTCGCGCCACCTCGCCGGCTTGTCAGAAGCTCGCGGCACCCGGGTGCCGTGAGCTTCTGACAGCTCGGGGCAGGCGACGGCGTCAGGAGCGCCAGGCCCGCGCGTAGCCCAGCGCCAGGATCCCGCCGACGAGCACGTGCATCGCCACCAGCACGACCCCGCTCGCGACCGTCGACGCGCTGACGGGCCCCGCGAGGGACGCCGCGAGCACTCCCGCGCAGACGCCGAGCCAAGCCCGGCGCGGCACGCCCCGGCGACGCAGCCACGCGGCCACCGCCCACGCGACCATCCCTGCGACCACGGCGACGAACAGCACGTTCACCGGTCCGACCGTCGGCGCCTCGCCCCCGCTCCCGGTCCCTGCACCCCCGGCCCGCAGGTCCAGCCCGCCGACCGGGACGACGAGGGTCCACAGCAGGAGCGCCGCGGCCGCGGCCGTCCCCGTGGTCGACCAGGCGAGCCGCGCGCCGACCGCCGGCGTCGTCCGCCCCGGCGTCGTCCGCCCCGGCGTCGCAGGTGCCGTGCCGGTGGTCCGCTCGCCCGCGAGGGCGTTGGTGCGCTTGCTGCTCATCGTCCCGTTCCCCGTCCCGGGCGCCGGTCGGCGCCCACCACCCGACCGTCTCGCGGCCGCCCCGGCGGGCGCCGCGGCCGGAGGTCGGTCGTGCGCGCGACGACCGGAGGGTCGACCCCCTCCTTCGGTCGGTAGTGGCGCCGCCGCCCCCTTCCTACGCTCGAGGACATGGACACGCCGGCCACCCCCCTCACCTCGGCCGACGCCGCGTGCGACGCGGCGCGGTTCCGCATCCCGACGGGCGCCGTCGTCGGGCTGGCGGCCGGGCTGGCGGCGCTGACGGCGCTGACGGTGGTCGGCGCGAGCGCCGACGGCCGCGTGGCGCTCGACGTCGTGTGCGCGGTGCTGGCGGTCGCGGCGGGGGCGATCGTCCTCGTGGCGGTCGGGCGGGCCGACGCGGACCGGCGCCTCACGGTCGCCGCGTTCGTCCTCGCGGCGCTGGCCGCCCTGTCGCCCGCGGCGACGCCTGCCTCGACCATGACGACGGCCGTCGTCGCCCGGGCCGCGCGCCTGCGGGTCGCGGTGCCGGTCGCGGTGGCGGGCGCCGTCGGGCACGCGGTCCAGGGGGCGTGGCGGGGCACGAGCATGGGCTACGTCTGGTGGCTGCTGACCGACGTGGGCGTGCACGCGGCCCTGCTCGGCTGGGGCGCGTACGCGCGCACCCGCTCCGAGCTGCTCGTCTCGCTGCGCGAGCGGGTCCGGGCCGCCGAGGCCGACCGGGACCGGCGCGCCGAGGAGGTCCGCCGCGAGGAGCGGCTGCGGATCGCACGCGACATGCACGACACCCTCGCGCACCGGCTGTCGCTGGTCGCGACCGCCGCGGGAGCGCTCGCGTACCGGCCCGACGCGTCTCCCGAGCGGCTCGCCCAGGCGGCGTCCGTGGTGCGGGACGGGACCGCGCAGGCCCTCGACGAGCTCCGGCAGGTCGTCGCGGTGATGCGCGACCCCGGCGACGACGTCGTCGGCTTCGCGACCCTCGACGACCTGGTCACCCAGGTGCGGCAGGCCGGGGCCGACGTCGAGCTCACGAGCGAGGGCCGCCTCGACGACCTGCCCCGCGCGACCCGCAGCACCGTCCTGCGCGCCGTCCAGGAGAGCCTCACGAACGCCCGCAAGCACGCCCCGGGGACGCCCGTGCGCGTCGAGGTCACGGTGTCCGACGACGGGGTCCGCGTCCGTGCGACCAACCCGCTCAGCCCCGCGGGGGTGGCGCCGGCCGGGCTGGTACGGGACGATCCGGGCATGGACTCCGCGACGGCGCCCACCGGCGCGCAGGCAGGCGGCTCCGGGCCCGGCGTGGGGCTGATCGGCCTGCGCGAGCGGGTCACGGCGCTGGGCGGCTCGCTCGACGCCGGTGCCGTGGACGGCACGTGGACGGTCGGCGTCGTGCTGCCCGTCCCGAGCGTGGTCGGGGCCGGCGCTTGACCCCGTCCGACCCGCCCGGGACCGACCGGTCGGCCGGGAGCGACCACCCGCCCGCCGCCGACCCGGCGACGGCGGACCCGCCGGTCCGGGTCGTGGTCGTCGACGACGACGCCCTGGTCCGCGCCGCCCTCACGACCATGCTCGACGGTGCGACCGGCGAGGGGCCTGACGGCCCCCGCCGGCTCGTCGTCGTGGGCGACGCCCCCGACGGCGGCGCGGTCGCCGCCGTCCTCGACGCACACCCCGCGGACGTCGTCCTCATGGACCTCCGGATGCCGCGCGTCGACGGGATCGAGGCGACCCGGCGCGTCCGGGGACGCCCGAACCCGCCGCAGGTCGTGGTCCTCACGACCTTCGACACGGACGACGAGGTCACGGGCGCCCTCCGCGCCGGGGCGCGGGGCTACCTGCTCAAGGACGCGCGTCCCGACCGGATCGTCGCGGCCGTGCTCGCCGCGGCGTCGGGCGAGGCGGTGCTCGCGCCGGCGATCGCCGAGCAGCTCATGGACCGGGTGACCGCGTCGTCGACGGCGCAGGCGCGGGCCCGCGCGGCGCTCGACCGGCTGACGCCCCGCGAGCGGGACGTGGCCCGGCTCGTCGCACGCGGCGCCTCGAACGCGGACGTCGGCCGCGAGCTCTACCTGAGCGTCCCGACCGTCAAGGCGTACGTGTCGAGCATCCTCGACAAGCTCGGCTGCGAGAACCGCACCCGCCTCGCGGTGCTGGTCCACGACGCGGGCGCCGCGTAGCGCGCGAGAGGGAGGCAGGGTCATGGGCAGGCTGATCTACGTGACCAACATGTCGGTCGACGGGTACATCGAGGACGAGCGGGGCTCGTTCGACTTCGGGCCGCCCGACGACGACGTCTTCGCGTCCACGGTGGAGCTGCTGCGAGGCGTCGGCACGTTCCTCTACGGCCGGCGGCTGTACGAGGCCATGTCCGTGTGGGAGACGGACCCGACGCTCGCGGCCCGGTCTGACGCGTTCGCCGACTTCTCCGCGGCCTGGAGCGCCGCCGACAAGGTCGTCTACTCGACGACGCTCACGACGGTCCCGACCGGCTCGACCCGGATCGAGCGCCGCTTCGACCCCGACGCGGTCCGCGCGCTCAAGGCCGCCGCCACGAGCGACCTCATGATCGGCGGCGCGGACCTCGCCGCCCAGGCCCTCGGCGCCGGGCTCGTCGACGAGTGCCTGCTCTACGTGTGGCCGGCGTTCGTGGGCGGGGGCAAGCCGGCGCTCCCGCTCGGTCTGCGCCGCAGCCTCGAGCTCAGCGGGGTCGACCGGTTCGGGAACGGCGTCCTGCGGGTGCGGTACCGCGTCCCGGCCTGAACCGGGGCCTCGGCGCGCGACGACGGGCGGAGGCCCGGCTCAGTCGCCCGGCCACTCCCCGGTCCAGCGCTCGAACGCGCGGGCTCCGGCGCGGTTGATCAGCGCCCTGACGCCGGAGAAGACGGCTCCCTGGATCAGCGCTCCCAGGACGACCTCGCGCGCCTTGTAGGACGACTCGAGCGGCTTGGGGGCCCGGTCCTCGGGGCCGGGCACGAGGTGCTTGTACACGAGCCGGAAGACCCGCGCGGCGACGAGGCCACCGATGATCGAGCTGATGATCCCGACGGGCCGGTAGAGGATCTTGGCCGCGCGGCGTCGGTCCTGCGCGCGGGCGGGGTCCTCGGCCGCGTCGATGGTGGAGTCGGTCATGGTTCGACCGTAGCCGCGCCCCCGTCTCGTGGCACGGCGTGCGGTCGACTGTGGGGAAACTGTGGCGGTCCGGGTCGTGGGCGCGCCCGGCCTGGCCATCGGCGCGCCAGAAGGCGCAGGATCGAGACATGAGCCTCTTCACGCGCCACCCTCGTGCCCGGTGGATCGTGCCGGGCGCCGCCGTCGTCCTGGTCGCCGGCGTCGCGGTCGGGGCGAACGCGGCCACCACGGCCCGCTCGTCCGGCAGCCCGGACCTCCCGCCGACCACGGCCGAGCAGCTCCTCGTCGACCTCCAGCAGCCGACGGCGCAGGCGCTCCAGGGCACCGCGACCGTCACGGCCGACCTGGGTCTCCCGAGCGTGCCGGGGCTGACCGACGCCGCCGGCGTGACGGGCCCCGGCCCGGCGGGCGCGCAGGGCACCGCGGGGACGTTGTCGCTGCTCAGCGGCACCCACACGGTCCGTGTGTGGACCGACGGCAAGGAGAGCTCGAAGGTCGCGGTCCTCGCGGACGGGAGCGAGTCCGACGTCGTCACGAACGGCACCGACCTCTGGGTCTGGTCCGGGGCGCAGCGCACGGCCGCCCACGCGACGCTCCCGGCGCCGTCGGGCGTGAAGGACGAGCAGCGCGCCCCGGGGCTCGAGGGCCTCACGACGCCCGACGCCGTGGCGCGCGCCGCGCTCGACGCCGTCGACCCGACGACGACGGTCACCGCGGACAGCACGACCCGCGTCGCCGGGCACGACGCCTACGAGCTCGTCGTCGACCCGAAGTCGTCCGACACGCTCGTCGACAAGGTCGTGCTGTCGGTCGACGCGAAGACCCACGTGCCGCTGCGGGTGCAGGTGTACTCGACCAAGCGCACGGCGCCCGTCGTCGAGGCCGGGTTCACGTCGGTGAGCTACACGAAGCCCGCCGCCTCGACGTTCGAGTTCACCGCGCCGAAGGGCGCGAAGGTCACGCAGCTCGAGACGCCGGCGCTCGGCGACCTGTCGCTCGGCGCGACGGGCGCGCAGAAGCCCGACGTCGTCGGCACGGGCTGGGACGCGGTGGTCGTCGTGACGCTCACGACCGAGCAGCGGCAGGCGCTCGCCGGCGACCAGGCCGGGGCGCTCCTGGGGACCCTGCCCACCGTCTCGGGCGACTGGGGCACGGGGCACGTGCTGACCGGAACCCTGTTCACCGCCGTCCTCACGGACGACGGCCGCCTCGCCGTCGGAGCGGTGCCCACCTCGGTGGTCACCGCGGCGCTCGCCCGCACCACGTGACCGCGAGGGCCCCGGCCGCGGACGACACCGCCGCGCCCGCGGACGGTGCCGTCCTCGCGACGTCCGGCCTGACGAAGCGGTTCGGCGGCCAGGGCGGCCAGGTCGCGGTGGACGCGGTCGACGTCCTGGTGCCGCGCGGCGCGGTCTACGGGTTCCTGGGGCCGAACGGGTCGGGCAAGACCACGACGATCCGCATGGTCCTGGGGCTGGTCCGCCCCACCGCAGGCGACGTCCGGCTGCTCGGCGGTCGCGTGCCCGACGACGTCGCGACCGTCCTGCCGCGCGTGGGCGCGCTGGTCGAGGGGCCGGGCTTCCACCCCTACCTGAGCGGCCGGGCGAACCTGGCCCGGCTCGACGCGGCCGACCGCCTCGCCGACCCGCGCACGTCGGCGCGGCGCATCGACGCCGCCCTCGACCGCGTCGACCTGCTGGGCGCGGCGCGCAAGCGGTTCCGCGCCTACTCGCTCGGGATGCGCCAGCGGCTCGCGATCGCGGCGACGCTGCTGCAGCCGCGCGACCTGCTGGTGCTCGACGAGCCGACCAACGGCCTCGACCCCCAGGGCACCCGCGAGGTCCGGACCCTGATCGGCCGGCTCCACCAGGAGGGCGTGACGCTGCTCGTCTCGAGCCACCTGCTGTCCGAGATCGAGCAGGTGTGCACGCACCTCGGCGTCATGCGCACCGGCCGGCTCGTCGCGCAGGGCACCGCGGCAGACGTCCTCGGGACGGCCCGCCCCACCGCCGAGCTCACGACCCCGGACGCGGCCCGCGCGGCCGAGGTCCTCACGGGCCTCGGCCTCACGGACGTCTCGCCCGCGCCCGACGGCGTGACCGCGACCCTCGACGACGTCGCGCCCGAGGCCGTGGTCGCCGCGCTCGTCGGGGCGGGCGTCGCGGTGCGCGGGTTCGCCGTCCGGCGCGCGACCCTCGAGGACCGCTTCATCGAGCTCACCGGCGGAGGTTTCGATGCCGACGCCTGACACCGTGCCGGCCGCGGGCTCGCCCGCCGGAACCGCGGCCGCCGGGGCCGCGGGCGTCGTCGGGCAGGGCGACTCCGCCGCCGGGGACGTCACGCCCGGCGCGGGCCAGGGCGACCGCGGCGCTCTCCCGGGTGCCGTCGGGGCATGGCTGCGGTTCCTCCGCTCGGAGCTCAGGCTGATCCTCGGGCGCCGGCGCAACCAGGTCGGGCTCGCCGTGCTCGCCGCGGTGCCGGTCGTCATCGCGATCGCCGTGAAGGTCGCCGACCCGGCGTCCGGGGGCGACGACGCGACGTTCCTCGACCAGATCACCGGCAACGGGTTCTTCGTCGCGCTGGCCGCGCTCGCGCTCGAGATCGGGCTGTTCCTGCCGCTCGCGGTCGCCGTCCTCGCGGGCGACTCCGTGGCGGGCGAGGCGAACGTCGGGACGCTGCGCGGCCTGCTCGTCGTCCCGGTGACGCGCGGGCGGCTGCTCGCGGTGAAGTACGTGGCGATGGTCCTCGGGGCGCTGCTCGGGGTCGTGCTCGTCGCGGTCGTGGGGCTCGTCGCGGGTGCGGCGCTGTTCGGGCTGCACCCGGTCGTCACCCTGTCCGGGACGACGCTCGGGCTCGGCGCCGGGCTGGTCCGGCTCGCGCTCGTCGTCCTCTACGTGACCGCCTACCTCGCGGCGCTCGGCGCGCTCGGGCTGTTCGTCTCGACGCTCACCGAGCAGCCCATGGGCGCGACCGTCGGGATCATCATCCTCAGCACCGCCATGTGGATCCTCGACTCGATCGAGCAGCTCCACTGGCTGCACCCGTGGCTGCTCGTGGACCACCAGCTCGCCCTCGTCGACCTGCTCCGCGACCCCGTCTACACGCACGACCTCTCGCTCGGGCTGCTCACCGACCTCGCCTACGCCGTCGTCTTCCTCGCCGCCGCGTGGGCGCGGTTCTCGAGCAAGGACGTCACGAGCTGACGCGGTCCCCGGCGCCGGGGTCCCGCGTGGGTGCGCTCCCGTCAGGGGCCGCCGAGCCGCGCACGAAGAACGCCGCGACGACCCCGAAGACGATGAGGGCCAGCGTCGCGACGAGCGCGAGGGTCGTCGCGCCGCCGTCGCTCGACGTCGAGGTGTCGATGCCACCGGTCGCGAGCATCGTCGTCGGGTCGGTCAGGGCGTGCAGCACGATCGCCGTCCACACCGTGCCCGTGACCCGCATCGAGAGGTACATGCACGCGCCGAAGCCGAACGCGTAGACGACCGTCGCGAGGACCGTCGACGCCTTGATGCCGGAGATCAGGTTGACCAGGTGCATGAGCGCGAAGAGCAGCGACGACACGACGACGACGTAGCGCTCGCGGTGGCCCGCGTCCCGGAGGAGCTTCACGACGGTCCCGCGGGTGGCGAGCTCCTCCGTGAAGCCGATGCACACGCCGAGCACGCCGATCGCCGCGATCTGCCCTCCGCTCCAGGCGCCCCAGTCGGTCGCGGCGAGGTGCGCGACGACCGCCACGACCACGAGGACCGGGGCGATCCACATCCACCGTCGCGCGGGGACGGTCTGCCGCGCGACCACACCCGCCCACCAGCCGCGGCGCACCGCGAACCAGGCCAGGGCGGCACCGCCGACCGCGATCGGCAGCGCGACCCCGAGCAGGATGCTCGCCGGGCTCGACAGGAGGTCGTCGGGATCGATGGAGCCGCTGAAGACCTGGCCCACGAGGAGGCTCACCAGCAGGTAGAACACCAGGTAGCCGACGATCAGGAGCACGGCCTTGCCCGTCGTGGGACGGCCCCAGAAGGGCGATCGGCCAGGTGCGGCGGCCGTCAAGGCGGCCCCGCCGTCCGTGCCGGGCTCCGAGGTCAGGCGTTCGTGCGCGTCCATGGGGGACCTCTCGCTCGCGTCCGGCGCGGACCGGGCGCCCGCGTGACCCCAGGATGCGGACGGATCGGCGACGGCGCTCGCCGTGCGACGAGCGTCGGGCCACGTTCACCCGGCGTGACGACGCCGGGCGGACGGCCGACAGGTCAGGAGAGGACGCCCGCCAGGGCGTTGGCGACGACGACGTCGAAGAGCTCGCGCGAGTCGTCCCCGGCCGGGGTGCTCGCGAGCAACGCCGCGACGTTCGGGTGGTCGCCACCCGCGGCGACGTGCTGCAGGTAGACGGCCTGGCGGGCCGCGCCTGCGTCGGCCTCGGCCCGCTCGTGCTGCACGAAGAGCGCCGGCAGCCCGGACAGGAGGGCGAACGCCTCGAGCTTGCGTGCCGGTGTGGCGGGGTGGTCCGAGAGGACGTCGAGCACGTGCTCGAGGACGTCGGCACCGCGCGGTCCCAGGACGGGTCGCGTCACGACCAGCGCGGGCAGCCACGGATGGCGGCGCATGATCTCTCGCGCCTGACGGGCGACGTCGAGGAGGTCGCTGGGCCAGTCCCCGCGGGGCGCTGCCAAGCGGTACTCCCCGCCGGTGCTGTCGACCATGAGGTCGAGGAGCTCGTCGCGGGTCGCGACGTAGCGGTAGAGGGAGGCGGCGCCTGTCCCGAGGTCCGCGGCGACGCGTCGCATCGACACCGCATCGAGACCCTCGCGGTCGGCGATCTCGATCGCCGCGGCGGTGATCTCGGCGCGGCTGCGTTCTGCCCGGCGTCCCACCGGGGACTGCTCGGGCCGCAGCCAGATCACCGGGTGCTGCTCGTCGGCCACGGTCACCTCCTGGGGTCAGGGCGAGTCTAGTCGTCGCGTACACTGTTCGCGAACACCATTCGCGAAAGAGAGACGGTGCGATGACCCCCTGCGCGCACAACGGCAACGTCCGGATCGCCTACGAGGACCTCGGCGGCACCGGGGGCGACCCCCTGCTGCTCGTCATGGGCCTCGGGACCTCGCGGTTCTGGTGGCCCGGCGGCCTGGTCGACGAGCTCGTGCGCCGCGGCTTCCACGTCGTCGCCTACGACCAGCGCGACGCCGGCGAGTCGACGCACGTCCCCGCGCCGCCGGCCGGGTCCCCCGTCCGGGCGCTGCTCCGCAGGACGCCGCCCGCGTACACCGCGGAGGACCAGACCGACGACGCCGTGGCCGTCCTCGACGCACTCGGCTGGGACTGCGCGCATCTCTTCGGCCACTCGATGGGTGGCCTCGTCGCCCAGCGCACCGCCGTCCGACACCCCGGCCGCGTGCTCAGCCTGACCGGCTCGTCCGCCGTCCCCAGCGACGCGACGGGGCTCGGCGTCCTGAAGTACCTCCACGTCGGGACCGTCGCGCGCTTCATGCGCCTCCGCGAGCCCGACACCACCGACGGCGACCTCGCCCTCGCGCTCGCGATGTCCCGGCTGCTGGCCGCGCCGGGGCAGGTCGTCGACGAGGCCGAGGTACGCGGCTTCGTCGAGCAGGACGGCGCCCACGGCGTCCGGACCTTCCGCGACACCCAGGCGCAGAGCCGCCAGATCGGCGCGACGTGGTCCGGCGGATCACTCGCCGAGGTCACCGCGCCGACGCTCGTGCTGCACGGCGAGGGCGACCCGCTCCTGCGCGTGTCGGCCGCGCGGGACACGGCCGCCGCCGTCCGCGGGGCACACCTGCGGACCTTTCCCGGCGTCGGACACTTCCTCAGCTCCCGCACCTGGGCCGACTACGCCGACGAGGTGCGCGCCCTCGCAGACCGGGCCGCCGACCCGCGTCCCTGACGGCGCCGACTGGCCCAGGCCCGAACCGCTTCGACGCGCGTGAGCGGGTGAAGCCCGTCACGATGGGCCCATGACCCGTGCGCAGGGGGGAATCCGCACGTGGCTCGTGGCGCTCGTCGTCGCAGCCTCCACACTGTTCGTGGCGCCGACGGCCGCCCACGCCTCCGGCGCGGGCACGCTCGCCGCGGACATCAACGCCGCCCGCGCGTCCGCGGGACTCGGGCGGCTCGTCTACGACGGGTCGCTCAGCGGCGTCGCGCAGGCCTGGGCGAACCACATGGCCGCGACCGACCAGCTCGCCCACAACCCGTCGACGCCCGCCCAGATCCGCGGCGGCTGGTCGGCCTGGGGCGAGAACGTGGGCTTCACGACGACCGGCAGCGCGAGCGCGCTGCACCAGGCGTTCATGGCGTCGGCCGGGCACCGGGCCAACATCCTCAACCGGTCGTTCACGTCGGTGGGCGTCGGGTGGGCCACGAAGAACGGGCACACCTACGTGGCCGAGGTGTTCGCGGCGTACCCGGGGGTCGGGTCGTCGAGCCCCTCGAAGTCGTCGGGCGGATCATCGAGCGGCGGGTCGAGCTCCTCGACGTCGTCCTCGTCGAAGTCCTCGACCCCGTCCGGCGGGTCCGGGTCGTCGAAGGCCGGCTCGCAGGGCTCGTCGTCGGGTGGCGGGGGGACCTCCGCCGCGCCCACCGCGACGCCGACGAGCACGCCCGCGGCGACACCGGTCCACCCGGACGGTCTCGTCCTCGGCGACGTCGGGCCGAAGGTCAGGGCGATGCAGGTCAGGCTCGGCGTCCACGGGCACGCGGTGCGCGCCGACGGCGTGTTCGGGTCGGTCACGGACCGCGCGGTGCGGGCGTTCCAGCGCGACGCCGGCCTCACCGTCGACGGCATCGTCGGACCGCGCACGAACGCGGCGCTCGCCCGCCCGGCCCCGAAGGCTGTCGCCGTGCGGAAGAGCGCACCCGCCCGCGAGTCCGCGGCCGCCGCGGCGACCCGGGCGACCCCGGACGAGGCGCTGACCGTCGCACGCGAGCGGGCCGAGGCGGCGGGTCGCAGCGACACCGCGCGATCGCCCCTCGCGGCGCGGTTCTCCCCCGCGGCGACCCGCAGCGTCTTCGCGAGCCCCGTCGCGTTCGGTGCGGCGCCGCCCGAGGCGGACGGGCCAGCCGTTTCGAGCCCTGACCTCGCCGCGACGATCGGCACGGTGCTCACCCTCGCCGCCGCGGGCGCGGCCGGCGTCATCTGGGCGCTGCGCCGTCGTCGGGCCTGAGCACCGGGACCTAGGCGGCGCCCTCCGGCGTGTACGCCCCACCACGCTGCCGGACGATCAGCGCCATCCGGTTGGTCGCGTTCATGAGCGAGACGAGCATGACGAGGTCGGCCAGCTGGGCCTCGTCGTAGTACGACGCGGCGACGGCCCACGCCTCGTCCGTGACGCCGCCGTCGGACAGCCGGGTGCCCTGCTCGACGAGCTCGAGCGCGGCGCGTTCCACGTCGGTGAACACCGTCGACTCCCGCCAGACCGGGAGCAGGGCGAGGCGGGCCGCGTCCTCCCCCGCTCGCGCGGCGTTCTTGCTCCAGACGTCGGTGCCGTACCCGTCCCCGTTGAGCTGGGAGACGCGGAGCAGGACGAGCTGCTGCGTGGACGGCGGGAGGGTGGACTCCGTCAGGACGGTCCGGCTCGCGGAACCGAAGTGCGTCGCGGCCTTGGCCGCCGTGGCGGTCGGGTCGCTGAAGAGGTTGAGTCGTGCGGTCATGTCGAACTCCTCGCTGGAAGGGTGGGTCGCTCTGGTGACGGCAGGGCGACCCGCGAGGTAACCGCGCGCTCAGGCCTGCGTCGGCGCCTCCCGCCCGACGACGGCGCAGCCCGCCGGGTCCAGCCCGACGCGCACCCGCGCGCCCGGCTCGGGTGCCGCGCCGGACGCCACGGCCACGAGACGCTCGACGCCCGCCGGGCCCCCGACGTCAAGCGTGACCTCGACGCCCCGCGGACGGAACACGGACTCGACCACGGTCGCTGGCCACGTGCGCGCCGGGCCGGCGGCGCCGTCGTCGGGCAGGACGCGGAGCCCCGCCGGGCCCACGGCCACCGACCTGTCAGAAGCCGACTGGACCGGAGTGCCGCCAGGTTCTGACACCTCACGGGAGGGGAGCACGGACGCCGGCCAGAACGCCTGGTAGCCCAGGAACGCGGCGACCTCGCGCGACGCCGGCGCGCGCCACACCTCGGGCGGCGCCGCGACCTGCAGCACCTGTCCGTGCCCCATGACCGCCACCCGGTCCGCGACCTCGAACGCCTCGTCGTGGTCGTGGGTCACGAAGACGGCGGTCGTGCCGGTCGTGCGGAGCGCGACGCGCAGGTCGGTCGCGAGACGCTCGCGCAGGCCGCGGTCCAGGGCCGACAGCGGCTCGTCCAGCAACAACAGCCGCGGCCGGGGCGCGAGCGCACGGGCCAGGGCGACGCGCTGCCGCTCCCCGCCCGACAGCGTCTCGACCCGCCGGCCGCCGTAGCCCTCGAGCCCGACGAGCGCCAGCAGCTCGGCGACGCGCTCCGCGCGCGCGCCCCGCGACTCTCCCGCGACCCGCAGCCCGTACTCGACGTTCCCCGCGACCGTGCGGTGCGGGAAGAGCTGGCCGTCCTGGAACATCAGCCCGAACCCGCGCCGGTGCACGGGCACGCCGTCGAGGTCGCCTCCGTCCCACGTCACCCGGCCCGCGGCGACGGGCTCCAGCCCGGCGACGGCGCGCAGCAGGCTCGACTTGCCGCACCCGCTCGGCCCGAGCAGCGCGAGCGTCTCGCCGCGCGCCACGTCGAGGGACACGCCGTCCACGGCGGTCACCCCGCCGGCGCGGCCCCCGCCGTCGTAGCGGACGACGACGTCCCGCACCGCCAGCCCCTCGCTCACAGCTCACCTCCGTCACGTTCGCCGCGCAGCTGCTCCGCGGCCAGCATCACCACGGCCGTCAGGGCCGCGAGCACGCACGACGCCGCCAGCGCCATGCCGTAGTTCCCCTGCCCCGGCCGGCCGATCAGGTCGAAGATCGCCACCGGCAGCGTCGCGGCGTCCGGGCGCGCGAGGAACGACGTCGCCCCGAACTCCCCGAGGCTCGCGGCGAACGCGAAGCCCACCGCGAGCCCCACCGACCGTGCCGCCAGCGGGACGTCGACCGTCCGCAGGACGCGTCCGGGCGCCGCGCCGAGGGTCGACGCCGCCTCGCGCAGCCGCGGGTCGATGGCCCGCAGCACGGGGAGCACCGTCCGGACGACGAGCGGGACGGCGACGACGGCCTGCGCGATCGGCACGAGCAGGCCCGACGTGCGCAGGTCGACCGGCAGCCCGAGCGGCTTGTCGAGCGTCACGAGGAACCCGAAGCCCACGGTCACCGCGGACACGCCGAGCGGCAGCATGAACAGCGAGTCCAGCGTCGCGACCGCGCGACGTCCCACCCGACGCCGCGGACGCCGCGAGACGACGAGCGCCACCAGCCCGCCGACCACGAGCGCGATCACGGTGGCGACCAGTGCGATCCGCACCGAGTTCCACGTCGCGTCCCACACGCTCACGCTCAGCGCGCCCCGCTCCCCCGTCGACCCGAGGGCCCGGTAGTTGCCGAGCGACCAGGCGCCGTCGACGTGCAGCGACCGGACCAGGAGGTTCACCAGCGGGGTCGCGAGGAGCACCACCCCGACGACGACCGTCACCGCGAACGGCACCAGGTCGCCCCCGACGACCGACCGCGTCCCGTCGGGCCCGCGACCCCACAGGCGCAGCCGCCGGTCCGACGCGCGGTCCGAGCCCAGGCTCAGCGCCCGCTCCCGCCGGGCGCGCGTCCGCGACGCCACGAGCAGCACCACCGCGACCACCACGAGCTGCACGACCGACAGCACGGACGCCGTCCGCAGGTCGAGGAACTGGGTCGTCTGGATCCAGATCTCCGTCTCGATCGTCCCGAACCGGAGCCCGCCCAGCACCAGCACCACGCCGAACGCCGTCGCGCAGAACAGGAACACGATGCTCGCGGCGCTCGCGATCGCCGGCGCCAGGGCGGGCAGCGTGACCGTCCGGAAGGCGCGCCACGACGACGCCCCCAGCGCCCGCGCCGCCTGCTCCGCCCGCGGGTCCAGGCGCGCCCACAGGCCGCCGACCGTCCGCACGACCACCGAGTAGTTGAAGAAGACCAGCGCCAGGACGATCGCCGTGAACGTCCCGTCCAGGTGCAGGAACCCGAGCGGGCCGCCCTCCACGAGCAACGACCGGAACGCCACGCCCACCACGACCGTCGGCAGCACGAACGGCACCGTCACCAGCGCCCGCACCAGCCCGCGCCCCGGCCAGCGGCACCGGAACAGCACGTACGCGCCCGGTACGCCGAGGCCCACCGACAGCACCGTCCCGAGGACCGCCTGCCCCAGCGTCAAACCGATGATCCGCCACGTCCGCGGGGTGCTGAAGACGTCCGCGAAGCCGCTGAGGTCGAGGTGCCCGTCGACGACGAAGCCCTTGCC
>Ga0164242_10002753_pt1 | contig 20284 bp, 16 predicted proteins | sample OricomgcompostMG_FD_108783 | JGI IMG/M metagenome (GOLD analysis project Ga0164242, IMG submission 108783) | Miracle-Growth compost microbial communities from Emeryville, California, USA - Original compost - Miracle growth compost (MG) ... | reverse complement strand
GGAGGTAAGCGGGATCGAACCGCTGACCTCTTGCATGCCATGCAAGCGCTCTCCCAGCTGAGCTATACCCCCTTGCAGAACAGAAGCGAGATTTTAAACATCAATTTCGCTTTCGTCAAGAGCGTTTCGAATCTTTTTTTCATCGCTTCGACGTTTTGGCGAAACATCGTTGCTCGATTCGGCCACTCTTTGCGTGAAACTTACCGCTGTTTCGCGCTCCGTATTCAACGGAGCCCGAATACTACAAGAACTCTCGCCCTGACGCTAGTGCCAGAGCGAAAAATTCTTCAAATATTTTTACGCCTGCAGCCTGGTTACCGTGCTCAGACGCCCTTCGCGAGACCCTGCTCGATGCGGCCCACGACGACCTCGCGACCGAACAGCGTGAGTACCGCGTCGATCGCCGGCGTGTGCGTCGTGCCCGCCACGAACAGGCGCACCGGCATCGCGAGCTGCGGCATCTTCAGCTTGTGCGCGCCCAGCGTCGTCTTGAAGGCCGCCGAGATGGCCTCCTTGGTCCACTCCGCACTCTTGAGCGCGCTCGCGAGGTCGGCCAGCGCCGGACGCACCGCGTCGGTCACGTGCTGCGCGAGCGCGTCCGCTTCGGGTTGCGGCTCGCGATAGAACATCATGGCGCTCTCGGCGATTTCCTTGATCGTCGTTGCGCGGTCCTTGAAGAGCGCCACCACGCCATCGAGCGACGGCCCCTTCGCAAGCGTCGCCTCGTCCGCTCCCAGCGCCGCGAAAAACGGCTTCGAAAGCTCGGCGAGGCGAGCGTTATCGACTTCCTTCAGGTAGTGGTTGTTGAGCCAGTTGAGCTTGTTGTGGTCGTACTGCGCCGGCGATTTGCCCAAATGGTCGAGGTCGAACCAATCGACGAACTGCTCGCGCGTGAACACCTCGGCGTCGCCATGCGACCAGCCCAGACGCGCGAGGTAGTTCAGCACTGCTTCCGGCAGGTAGCCGGCGTCGCGGTAACCCATCACGCTCATTGCGCCGTGACGCTTGCTCATCTTCTCGCCCTGCTCGTTGAGCACGGTCGGCAAGTGCGCGTAGACGGGCGGCTCGGCGCCGAGTGCGCGCAAGATGTTGATCTGGCGCGGCGTGTTGTTCACGTGATCGTCGCCACGGATCACGTGCGTGATCTTCATGTCGATGTCGTCGACCACGACGCAGAAGTTGTAGGTCGGCGTGCCGTCCGGGCGCGCGATCACGAGATCGTCGAGTTCTTCGTTCGAGATCTCCACGCGGCCCTTCACGGCGTCGTCCCATGCGACCACGCCGGTGAGGGGGTTGCGAAAGCGCAGCACCGGCTGCACGCCTGCGGGCGGCGTGGGCAGCGCCTTGCCCGGCTCGGGGCGCCACGTGCCGTCGTAGCGCGGCTTTTCGCCGGCCTCGCGCTGGCGCTCGCGCAGCGCGTCGAGCTCCTCGGTCGACATGTAGCACGGGTACACGAGGCCCTGCTGCTGCATCTCTTTGAGCACTGCGCGATAACGATCCATGCGCTGCATCTGGTAGAACGGGCCTTCGTCGAAATCGAGGCCGAGCCACTGCATGCCTTCGAGGATCGCGTCGACCGATTCCGTGGTCGAGCGCTCGAGGTCGGTGTCCTCGATCCGCAGCACGAAGGCGCCCTTGTTGTGGCGCGCGAACGCCCACGGGTAGAGCGCGGAGCGGATGTTGCCGAGGTGGATGAAGCCGGTCGGGCTCGGCGCAAAGCGGGTACGGACGGGGGTCGTGGTCATGGGCGAATACTCGAGGACGATGCCGTCCGGCGACCGGCAGGCGCTGCGGCGTCGACAACACGGACGACGCAGCGGGCAAATTCGGTCAGCGGCGGACGGCGAAGGTTCGCGACGCAAGCCGTCGTCCCGGCGATGCGTACTCCAGAAGCAGCACGGCACAGCGCGGCGCGGCAGGCGCAAAACGCGAACGGAAACCGGGAAAATTAGAGACGGGATTATACCCGCCGCGCACCGGTTCGGCCGCGCGCGGGAGTGGGCGCACAAGCGGCACGCCCACGGCGGATTGCGTGCCCAATCGTTGCCGCCGCGTTGCTGACCCGTTGCTGATACGCTGTCGACCCGTTCCCCGCTCGCAGCCCCAAGCGTTATCGACACATCGCGTAACACGCACGAAGCGTGAACGCGCATCGCTTTGCCTTATCATGTCGGCGCGCTGGCGCCCTCGCCAGCGCCGCTCGCCCCTGGTGGCGGGTCGCAGAATGAACGCGGCGCGCACGCCACACGAGATTCGCCTTCGTCCGCGCCGCCTGGAGAATGTGCTTGAAGACCCGCTCGAAGCCGGACGCGAAACCGGACCTGACACCCGACCCGCAACCGGCGCACACCCCGTCGCCGCTTTCATTGCGCCGCCGCCACTTCTCGCTCGCGGCCGCCTCCACCGTTCTCGCTGCCTGCACGACCGCGGGCACGCAGACAGCCGCAACCAAGGGCAGCGCGACCGCGCCGCCGCCCGCAAGAACGCAGCGCCCGATTCGCGTGGGCCTCGCGCTCGGCGGTGGCGCCGCGCGTGGATTCGCGCATATCGGCGTCATCAAGGGGCTCGAGGCGCGCAATATCCAGGTCGATCTGATCACCGGCACGAGCGCGGGTTCGGTGGTCGCGGCGCTCTACGCCTCGGGCATGAACGGCTTCGCGCTCAACAAGCTCGCGCTGACGATGGACGAAACCTCGATCAGCGACTGGGCCCTGCCGTTTCGCAACCGCGGCATTCTGCAAGGCGTGGCGCTGCAGAATTTCCTGAACACGACGCTGCACGACCGCCCGATCGAAAAGATGACGAGACCGCTCGGCATCGTCTCGACCGATCTGCACACCGGCCAGCCGATCCTGTTCCAGCGCGGCAACACGGGCATTGCGGTGCGCGCCTCGTGCAGCATTCCGTCGATCTTCGAGCCGGTCCGCATCGCGGGTCACGAGTACGTGGACGGCGGCCTTGTGAGCCCGGTGCCGGCCTCGTTCGCGCGCAAGATGGGCGCCGACTTCGTGATTGCGGTGGATATTTCCGCACGCCCCGAAACGGCGCCCACACAGAGCCAGTTCGACGTGCTGATGCAGACCTTCACGATCATGGGTCAGTCGATCAAGAACTACGAGCTAGAGAAATACGCCGACATCGTGATCCGGCCCAACCTCAACGCGATGGCGAGCAGCGACTTCACGCAACGTAACGCCGCGATCCTCGCAGGCGAAGAAGCGGCGGCGAAGATCTTTCCCGAACTCGAGCGCAAGCTGGCGGCCGCGCGCACGACAACCGCCTGAGACGACTCAAGCGATGGCGCAACGATGATCTGAGCGGTCTTCCGGCGCCAAAGAACGCAAAAAGCCTGCTTCGATGAAGCAGGCTTTTTGTTGCGCCCGAGCGTGCGATTAATTGCCGCTGGTGCCGTCGAACTGCGCGCTCACGCGCTGCTTGAGATCCTGCTGCTGATCGGGCGTGAACGACGTTTCGATACGGCGCGCACCCGTGAAGTGCTTTTCCCAGTAGCTGCTGTCCAGATCGTCGACGCGGATCGTGCTGCCGGTGGACGGCGAGTGCACGAACTTGTTGTCGCCGATATAGATGCCCACGTGCGAGAACGTGCGGCGCATCGTGTTGAAGAACACGAGATCGCCGGGCTTGAGATTGCTCATGCTCACCTTCTCGCCCACGCGGCTCATTTCCTCGGCGCGGCGCGGCAGGTTCATGCCGAGCGTATCCTGGAACACGTAGCGCACGAAGCCGCTGCAATCGAGACCGGAGTCCGGCGTGTTGCCGCCCCAGCGATAGCGCACGCCGATCATGTTCAGCGCGCCGACCACGACGTCGCCGGCCTTGCCAGCCATGCCGGACAGAAATGCCTTCGCGCCGCCCTGGGCCGGAGCCTGTGCGGTGGTTTGGGTCGTGGCTTGAATGGTGGACTGAACTGCGGGGAGCGACTGCGAATTCGTCGAATTGCTCGGCGAAAATGAGACGTTCTGATTAAAACTGCTTGCTTCGTCGGCGAACGCGCCGGGAGCTGCAGCCATCAGTGCGCCGATGAACATCCCGGCGACGACGCGCGTGCAAGCCTGGGTCAAGGATCGGTGCTGCATGGGTCGGAATAAATTGCCCGTAAATCAGGGAGTTAGAAGAAAAAGTTTGGACGATACTAGCCAGTAAGTATTTGTGTGTCAAAACAAATAGAAAAAAACAATTACGATGCAGGCCCCATTGGTGAATTTCACCAAAAAACCCCCTTAAGTTCCGCGAACGTTCACCGATCAAGCGCAGCTTTCAGCAACTTTCGCGTGTAAGGGTGCGTGGGGTCGTCAAAGATTTCTGTTACCTCTCCGGTCTCGACAATCGCCCCGTTCTGCATCACCGCAACACGGTGCGCCATCGCGCCGATGACCTCGAGGTCGTGGCTGATGAAGACGTAGCCCAGGTTGTACTTGCGTTGCAAATCGGTCAACAATCGCAACACCTGTTGCTGGATCGAGACGTCGAGCGCACTGGTGGGTTCGTCGAGCACAATCACGCGCGGCTCCAGCACGAGCGTGCGCGCAATGGCGATGCGCTGACGCTGGCCGCCGGAAAACTCGTGCGGGTAGCGTTGCAGCGCCGTGCGATCGAGGCCCACTTCCCGCAACACGCTCACGATGCGCTTGCGGCGCTCTTCACCGGAAAGATCGGGCCGATGCAGCGCCAGGCCCTCCCCGACGATGCGCTCGATGGTCTGCCGGGGCGAAAGCGAACTGAACGGATCCTGAAAGACCACCTGCAAGTGCGAGCGCAGCCCGAGCTTGTCGCGGCCCTGATAGCTCGCGAGCGGACGCCCCTGGAACTCGACCTCACCGCCCACGGTTCGCTGCAGGCCCAGCATCGCCATCGCCAGCGTCGACTTTCCCGACCCCGACTCGCCGACGATGCCAAGCGTCTCGCCCTGGCGCACCGAGACGCTCGCATCGTTGACCGCGCGAAAGCGGCCGCGCCGCCACCAGCCCGCGAAGCCTGGCAGCTTCGTCGCAAAATCGACGCTCACGTCTTTCGCTTCGAGCAGTACCGGCGCGATCGGCAACACCGGCAGCACGTCGCGCTGCGGCCGGCTCGCGATCAACCGCTGCGTGTAGGGATGCTGAGGCGCCTCGAAGATCTGCTCGACCGCTCCCGTCTCCACCAGCCGGCCCTTCTCCATCACCGCCACGCGCTGGGCGAAGCGGCGCACGAGATTGAGGTCGTGCGTGATGAGCAGCACCGACATGCCCCCACCCGGCTTCTTCGCCTCCTCGCGTTGCAGCTCGCGCAAGAGTTCGACGATCTGCCCGCGAATCGTCACGTCGAGCGCCGTCGTGGGCTCGTCCGCCAGCAAGAGGCGCGGACGGCACGCCAGCGCCATCGCGATCATCACGCGCTGACGCTGGCCGCCCGAAAGCTGATGCGGATAGCTGAGGATGCGCCGGCGCGGCTCGGGGATACCGGTGCGCTCGAGCAGTCCCACGGCGCGCTCGTAGGCTTCCTTCTTCGTCACGCCATCGTGCAGCACGATGGTCTCCGCAATCTGCTCGCCGATCGTGTAGAGCGGATTGAGGGCCGTCATCGGCTCCTGAAAGATCATCGCGATGTCGCTGCCGCGCAGGCCGCGCATCGCACGTTCGCTCTTCGCGAGCAGATCCTCGCCGTCCAGACGGATCGAACCCGAGATGCGCGCGTCGCTCAACAGCCGCAGGATCGCAAGCGCCGTCACGGTCTTGCCCGAACCCGATTCGCCCACGAGCGCCACGCGCTCGCCGCGCCCGATCTCGAGCGCGATGTCGTCGACGGCGAGCGTCTCGTCAAAGCGCACGCTCAGATGCTCGATCGAAAGCAGCGGGCCGTCATGCGGACCGACTGTCCGAGGCAGCGCGCTCATTGGTTGCCTCCTGCCTTCATCGCGTCGGAGATGCGCGTGTCGAGCGCGTTGCGCAGCGCATCGCCCATGAACGTCAGTAGCAGCAGCGTGGCCACGAGCACGCCGAACGTCGACATCGAGATCCACCAGGCGTCGAGATTGCCCTTGCCTTCGGCAAGCAGTTCGCCAAGGCTCGGCGTGGGCGGCGGCACGCCCAGGCCGAGAAAGTCGAGACTCGTGAGCGCGAGGATCGAGCCGCTCATGCGAAACGGCAGGAAGGTAATGACGGGCGTGAGGCTGTTGGGCAGCACGTGGCGCCAGATGATCTGCCAGTTCGACAGGCCCATCGCGCGCGCAGCGAGCACGTAATCCTGATTGCGGTTGCGCAGGAACTCGGCGCGCACGTAGTCCGAGAGCCCGATCCAGCCGAACAGCGAAAGCAGCACGATCAGCAGGATGAAACCGGGCTCGAAGATCGACGCGAAGATGATCAGCAGATAGAGCTCGGGCATCGCGCTCCAGATTTCGATCAGGCGTTGTCCAACGATATCGACGCGCCCGCCGAAGTAGCCCTGCACCGCGCCCGCCAGCACGCCGAGGAACGTGCCGATGACGGTCAGCACGAGCGCGAACTCCACCGAAACCCGGAAGCCGTACAGGAGCCGCGCGAACAGATCTCGCCCGCTCGCGTCGGTGCCGAGCCAGTTATCGCGCGACGGCGGCGCCGGATTCGGCACCTTCGAAAAGTAATTGAGCGTGTCGTAGTAGTACGGATTCGGCGGATAGATCGCGAAATTGCCTGGCGCACTGAAGCGGTGGCGAATGTACGGGTCGAGATAGTCGGCGGGCGTCGGGAAATCGCCGCCGAAAGTGGTCTCCGGATAGGCCTTGAAGAGCGGGAAATACAGATGCCCGTCGTAGCGCACGACGAGCGGCTTGTCGTTGGACCAGAGCGGACCCGCGAGGCTCGCCGCGAACGCGATCACGAAGACGATCAGGCTCCAGTAGCCGAGACGCTGCTGCTTGAAGCGCAGCCACACCCGGCGCGCGGGCGTGGGCGACTGGAAGGCGCGCACGCTCTCGGTACGCAGTTCGGGTTCGGCGCCGGCGCGGGCTCGGTTCAACTTCAGCGCTCCAGTTGTTCGAATTGAATGCGGGGATCGACCCACACGTAGCAGAGATCGGAGATGAGCTTGGTCAGGAGCCCGATCAGCGTGAAGAGATACAGCGTGCCGAGCACGACCGGATAGTCGCGCCGCACGACCGACTCATAGGAGAGCAGCCCGAGACCGTCGAGCGAGAACAGCGTCTCGATCAAGAGACTCCCCGTGAAGAACGCGCCGATGAAGGCCGCCGGAAACCCGACGACGAGCGGCAAGAGCGCATTGCGGAACACGTGCTTCCACAGCACGGTGCGCTCGGAGAGGCCCTTCGCACGTGCGGTCAGCACGTACTGGCGGCGGATCTCCTCGAGAAAGGCGTTCTTCGTGAGCATGGTCGTGATGGCGAAACTCCCCACCACCGACGCCGTGACCGGCAGCGTGATGTGCCACAGGTAGTCGAGAATCTTGCCGCCGAGCGAGAGCGTGTCCCAGTCGTCGGAGGTCAGATTGCGCAGCGGAAAGAGCTGCAAGAAGGTGCCGCCGCCGAACAGCACGAGCAGCAGCACGCCCAGCACGAAGCCCGGAATCGCATAGCCGATCAGCACGACGAGGCTCGTGACCAGATCGAAGCGCGAGCCGTTGCGCACCGCCTTGGCGATGCCCAACGGCACCGATATCAGATAAGTGAGAAAGAAAGTCCACAAGCCGATGCTGATCGACACCGGCAGCTTGGAAATGATGAGCGACATCACGCTCTGGTGATGAAAATAGCTCTGCCCGAGATCGAAGCGCGCGAAGCGCCCGAGCATCAGGAAATAGCGCTGGAGCGGTGGCTTGTCGAAGCCGTAGAGCTGCTTGAGCTGCGCGATCTGCTGGGCGTCCACACCCGAGTGGGTACGCATGCCGAACGGCATGCCCTGCTCCGCGCCGCGCTTGAGCTCGCGCACGGCCTGCTCGACGGGACCGCCCGGCACGAACTGAATGACGACGAAGGTCAGCGTAAGCACGCCGAGCAGCGTCGGGATCATCAGCAGCAGGCGTTTGACGATGTAGCTCCACATGATTCCTTGCTTCCGTCAAAGAGAGTCAGTGCTGCGGCGGGTGTTCGCGGCCAAGCCACCACGTCGAGACGATCCAGTCGATCGCGCCATAGTACAGCGGCAGCTTCGCCGGATAAGCCAACGTGTTCTTGTACGCCACGCGGTGCGTCGCGCTGTACCACTGCGGCACCACATAGTAGCCGTGCATCAGCACACGGTCGAGCGCGTGGGTGGCGTCGAGCAGTTGCTCGCGCGTCTGCGCCAGCATGAGCGCCTTGAGGATCGCGTCCACGGCCGGCGATTTCAGGCCGATCAGGTTGCCCGAGCCCGGCTCGTCGGCGGCCTTGCTGCCGAAGCGATCGAGCTGCTCGGCGCCCGGCACCTGCACGTCGGGAAACTTGATGGTCGTGACGTCGAAATCGAACGCGTCGAGCCGCTTCTGATAAAGCGCGAAGTCCACCGAGCGATAGTTCACGCGGATGCCGAGGCGCGCCAGCGCCTGCGTGTACTGCGCGATGATCGGCGCCCACTGCGCGGTGGTGCTCGTATCGTCGAGTATCTCGAACACGAATGGCTGGCCTTGCGCGTTGCGCAGCGCGCCGTCGCGATAGGTCCAGCCCGCCTGCGCGAGCAGCGCGCGCGCCTCGAGCAGATTCGCGCGCAGCGAGCCGGGCGGATGGGTGCTCGGCTGCACAGGGGGCGGCCCGAACACGGCCGGATCGAGCTGCTTGCGCCACGGATCGAGCAACGCAAGCTCGCCAGGCGACGGCAAGCCCTTCGCCTGCAGATCCGTGTTCACGAACCAACTGTCGATGCGCTTGTACTGGCTGTAGAACAACATGCGGTTGAGCCACTGGAAGTCGAGCGCGAGATCGAGCGCCTCACGCACGCGCACGTCCTGAAACATCGGCTTGCGCAGGTTGATCACGTAGCCCTGCATGCCGGTGCCGTTGTGCTGCGGAAATTCGCGCTTGATGAGCTCGCCGCTGTCGAAGCGCTTGCCCACGTCGCGACGCACCCAGTTGCGCGCCACGTATTCGACGAGCGCGTCGTACTCGCCCGCCTTGAACGCCTCGAGACGCGCGACGTCGTCCGAATAGAGCTTGTAGACGATCCGATCGAAGTTGTTGGTCCCCACGCGTACCGGCAGATCCTTGCCCCAGTAGTTCGGATCGCGCTTGTACGTGATCGTGCGGCCATTCGAGTAACGCTCGATCACGTACGGGCCACTGCCGATCGGCTGCTCGAACGCGAGCTGATCGAACGCAATGCGCGTGCCGTCGGCGCGCAGACCCCACTTGTGCGAGAACACCGGCATGCCGCCCGCGATGAGCGGCAACTCGCGGTTGTTGGTGCGGAACTCGAAGCGGATCGTTGCCGGATCGACCACCACGGCGCGTGCGATGTCGCTGAAATACGCCTGCATCGATGGCGCGGCCTGACGGCTCTTGAGCGTGTCGAGCGAAAACTTGACGTCGGCCGCGGTGACCGGATCGCCGTTCGAAAAATGCGCGCGCGGATTCAAATGAAATGTGACGGACAAGCGATCGGGCGCGATGCGGATATCGTCGGCGAGCAATCCGTACGCCGACGCCACCTCGTCCATGCTGCCCGTCGTCAGGCTCTCGAAAATCATGCCGAGGCCCGGCGCGGCGTTGCCGCGCAGCGTGAACGGATTGAACTTGTCGAAGCTCGTCAGACGGTCGGGATTCGCGAGCACCAGCGTGCCGCCCTTGGGCGCATCCGGGTTCACGTAATCGAAGTGCTTGAAGTCTTGCGGGTACTTCGGCTCGCCGTATTGCGCAATCGCGTAGACCGCCTGCGCGGATGGCATCGTCGCCAGGGCAAGGGCGAGCGCGGCGCCCACGGCCGCCAGCATGCGCGCCGGCGCAAGCCGCCAGGCGGCCCACCCCGCGCGCCGCCGATCAGGATGCCCGCCAGGAACCGTTGCCTCACGCGCCGTGCGCGCTCTCCTGCCTCGCGTTCCTGTCGTCATAGAAAGGGAATTGTCCGGGGTGCCGTGTCAGTTGTGAGAGAATTCTACCCAAACCGCGCGGCGCCGCCTTTGCCGGCGCCCGGCGCATTGAACCTGTTCAGGAGAATTCATGGGCTTCCTTGCTGGCAAACGCATTCTGTTGACCGGCCTGCTGTCGAACCGATCGATCGCGTATGGCATTGCACAAGCATGCAAGCGCGAAGGCGCGGAACTGGCGTTCACGTACGTCGGCGAGCGCTTCAAGGACCGCATTACCGAGTTCGCGCAAGAATTCGGCAGCAATCTCGTTTTCCCCTGCGATGTCGCCGACGACGCGCAGATCGACGCGCTCTTCGCCGGCCTCAAGCAGCATTGGGACACGCTCGACGGCCTCGTGCACTCGATCGGCTTCGCGCCGCGCGAAGCGATCGCGGGCGACTTCCTCGACGGCATGACACGCGAAAATTTCCGCATCGCGCATGACATTTCGGCCTACAGCTTCCCCGCGCTCGCCAAGGCTGCGCAGCCGATGCTCTCCGATAACGCCTCGCTCCTCACCCTCACCTATCTCGGTGCGGAGCGCGCGATCCCGAACTACAACACGATGGGTCTTGCGAAAGCTTCGCTCGAGGCGAGCGTGCGCTACCTGGCCGTGTCGCTCGGCGCGAAAGGCGTGCGCGTGAACGGCATCTCCGCCGGCCCGATCAAGACGCTCGCGGCAAGCGGCATCAAGAGCTTCGGCAAGATCCTCGAATTCGTCGAGCACAACGCACCGCTGCAGCGTAACGTGACGATCGAGCAGGTCGGCAACACGGCCGCGTTCCTGCTCTCCGATCTGTCGGGTGGCGTGACGGCTGAAATCGTTCACGTCGACGGCGGCTTCAACGCCGTGGTCGGCGGCATGGCGGGACTCGGCGAATAACACGTAACACGCCGTCCGCCCTGGCCTGCGCCTCGTTGCGCAGGCAACCACGCAAGTGAAAAGCCGCCCTCGGGCGGCTTTTCTTTTGGCCATGACACCGTGCTCCGGCCGGTTCGCGCACTACGTCAATCGTGACGGGCGCGACCTTGGCTTAGTGCCAATGTCCCGGATGGCCGCCACGATACCCATTGCCGCGGCCGTAGCCGCCATGATGACGATACCAGTCGTCGCGGTTCCAGTAGCGGTGGCCGTCCCAGTAGCGATCGCCGTGCCAGCCGATCACGATGGCCGGCGGCGCGGCATACACGGGTGCCGGCTGATAGACCACCGGCGGAGGCGGCGGCGCATAGACCGGTTGCGGCGCGACATAGACCGGGGCAGGAATGCCGATGTTGACACCGACGCTCACGCCGGCCATAGCCGCACTCGACGCACCACCGATAGCCAGGCCCCCGACCAGCATTGCAATAACACGAGCGAACTTCATGGACTCACCTTTTGGGGTTGATGTTTTGTTCAAGCCAATATAACGCAGGCTCCCCCGCGCGCGTATTTCAACATTGTAATAACTGATGCACAAAACCACGTGGCGTTCGCCCGTGTAACGTCTCGTTACACCGATGCCCGATTGGCAATATGGCAATAAGCCCGGCAATAACGCCCGCGAGCATAGCATCGCTTGCATTGATGCGCAGCGCGCAATTCCGGTTCAACCAGCGCGCGCTTCGAACACAACTTCGAATAACGCATGAACGGGCCAATCGATGACACGCAAGCCCATTCGCATCATTTAATTCGACATCCTTAATAAGTAATCGGTGTTGATGCGCAGCGAATCCACGCGCGCGGTAATGTGCCGTTGCCCACGCGCGCAAAAAACGGCGCCGGAAAAACAAAAACCCCGCAAGCCGAGACTTGCGGGGTTTCGCCGCCATTACTGGCGGAGACGGAGGGATTCGAACCCTCGATCCAGGTTTTGGCCCAGATGCTCCCTTAGCAGGGGAGTGCCTTCGACCTCTCGGCCACGTCTCCCGAAAACTTCGTTCGCGCCAGGGAGGCAACGCAACGAAGCCAAGATCATAGCGGGTTCGGGCGTTCCGGTCAATTTTTAAGGCGCATTTTTTGCAAACTTTTTCATGCGTACGCGCGATTGGGCAAAATTGGCCTCGCGCGCGACCGGACGCCCGTCACACCCGCGTCATACGACGCCTTTTCAGGCCTGATCGAGCTCGAACACCTTGTGCAACGCGCGCACCGCCAACTCCATGTACTTCTCGTCGATCAGCACCGAGATCTTGATTTCGGAGGTCGAAATCATCTGGATGTTGATGCCCTCTTCCGAGAGCGTGCGGAACATCTTGCTCGCCACGCCCACGTGCGAGCGCATGCCCACGCCGACCACCGACACCTTCGAGACCTTGGCGTCGCCCAGCACCTGTTCGGCGCTCACGTGGCCCTTCACCTGGTTGTTGAGCACGTCGATGGCGCGCTGATAGTCGCCGCGCGGAACCGTGAACGTGAAGTCGGTCTTGCCGTCCACGCTCTGGTTCTGGATGATCATGTCGACGTCGATGTTCGCGTCCGCCACCGGGCCGAGGATCTGATACGCGATGCCCGGCTTGTCGGGTACGCCCATCACAATGATGCGGGCCTCGTCGCGCTGGAACGCGATACCCGAGATGACTGCTTTTTCCATGGTCTCGTCTTCTTCAAAGGTAATCAGGGTGCCCGACTTCATTTCCTCGGCGAGGTTCATCATCGGGTCGGTCAGGCTCGAGAGCACGCGCGTCTTCACCTGATACTTGCCTGCGAATTCCACCGAGCGAATCTGCAGCACCTTCGAGCCGAGGCTGGCCATTTCCAGCATCTCTTCGAACGTGATGCGATCGAGCCGGCGCGCGTCGTCCACCACGCGCGGGTCGGTCGTGTAGACGCCGTCGACGTCCGTGTAGATGAGGCATTCGTCGGCCTTCAGCGCAGCCGCGACCGCGACCGCCGAGGTGTCCGAGCCGCCACGGCCGAGCGTGGTGATGTGGCCTTCCGGATCGATGCCCTGGAAGCCCGTGATCACGACCACCTTGCCGGCGTCGAGATCGGCCAGCACGCGCTCGCCGTCGATGTCGTTGATGCGCGCCTTGGTGAAGGCACTGTCGGTTTTGACCGGCACTTGCCAGCCGGTGTAGCTGATGGCGTCCACGCCGGCTTCTTGCAGCGCGATCGACAGCAGACCGACGCTCACCTGTTCGCCGGTCGACGCAATCATGTCGAGCTCGCGCGGGCTCGGCTGCGGCGAAATCTCTTTCGCGAGACCGAGCAGGCGGTTGGTTTCGCCGGACATTGCCGAGGGCACGACGACCATCTTGTGGCCGGCCTTGTGCCATTTGGCGACGCGCTTGGCAACGTTCTTGATGCGCTCGACCGAGCCCATCGAGGTGCCGCCGTATTTGTGTACGATGAGTGCCATTGTCGTTCTGAACTGGAGATGTTACCGCGCTGGCGCACCGAAGACGGCTTCCGCCCGGTATCGTTCAGACCGCGCGAAAGGCTTGGCGCGTGCAGCACACGCGGAGTTTGCCCGGGCGGTGGGAAAGCGCCGCATCGGCATCGTGGAGATACTGATCCGGGCTCGCGCGCCCTGCCCGCATGCCGCTACGACGTCCTTGCAATCGTCGGATACCGCTGGAAGGAGACATCGCGCCCTGGCACGGCGTGCGCCGCTTTTGACGGCGTCCGTGAACGCGAAAAAGCGGGCTGGACAAACCAGTTACCCTACCCGATCGAGGTCAAAATTACAAGGTGAAATTGGGTCGCGGGAAGCGAAAAAGGCTTGTGCGGCAAGGATTTGCACCCGCGGGACCGCAGCCGCGCTTGCGTTCACGCGATCAGCCAATCCTCGCGCCACTCGATGCGCCGCCAGCGTCCCCCGAGCGCGTCGTCCGGCGCGTCGAATGCGCCGCGGTTCACCCCGATCCGGGGCACGAACAGCAGCGTGCCGCCGATATAGAGCAGCGGCACATCGCGCTCCCATGCCGGCACGCCATGCGCCTGAAACAGGTTCTTGAGCGTGCGGCTCACGTGCGCGGCCTCGTCGCGCAGGCGCTCGCCCCCCGTCCTTGCGCGCGCAACCAGCGCTGCGCTGCGCAGCACGCTTTCGGGTACGGCGTCGGGGTCGCTCGCATCGGCGGGCGCGAAGACATAACTGCCACGCCATGGCGACAAGCGCCAGACTTCCTCGCCGCACCAGTTCATGCTGACGGGCGGCCGCCCCGCGCCCTCACCCTCGGCCGCTGCGCTGGCAGGCTCCGCGTGAGCGCGCGACGCCGCCCAGAACACGCGACCGCGATAGCAGCGCAACGTGCGTCCGGCATGATCGACGCGCAGCGCATGGCCCTCGTCCTCGTGCGCGATCTCGCGCAACTGGCGCAGCGCGTCGGCGAGCCGCGCCGTCGAGGCCGCCGGCAAGCCGAGCGAGCGCATCCAGTAGCGCAGCAGATTGAGCGCGCGCGCGTCGTCGAGCGCGACGAGCCCGGCATGCGAAAGCGTGTCGGCATCGTGCCCGACCTCGCGCAGATCGATCCGCGCGAGATCGTCGAGCAGGCGCTGCGCGGCGGCGGCATGCGCCGCCGTGCGCGCGAGCGCATCGCGAAAACCGGGAAAATGCGCGGCAAGCGCGGGCATCACGTCGTGCCGCAATGCGTTGCGCGCATAGCGCGTGTCCGCGTTCGATTCGTCTTCGATCCAGTGCAGATGGTGCGTACGCGCATAGCGTTCTAGTTGCGCACGCAACAGGTTCAGCAAAGGCCGCACGCGCGGCACGCCACCCGTCACTTCCCGTGCTGGCGCCATTGCGGCGAGGCCGGCCATCCCTGCGCCGCGCAGCCATTGCAGCAAGACGGTTTCGGCCTGATCGTCGGCGTGCTGGGCGAGCCACAGCGCCTGCGCACCCTGCGCGGCGCACATCGCATCGAGCGCACGATAGCGCGCCTCGCGCGCCGCCGCTTCCACACCTGCCGCGTGCTCGCGCGCGAGCGTCACGCGCCGCGCGTCGAACGCCACGCCGTACGCGTGCGCCGTCGCTTCGCAATGCGCGAGCCACTGATCGGCGTTCGGGCTCAGCCCATGATGCACATGCAGCGCGACGAGCCGCTGCGCGCCCGCCATGCGTACCGCGGCGTCGAGCAGCACCGACGAGTCGAGGCCGCCGCTGAACGCGATGGCGATGCGCGCATCGTCGGGGAGCGTGGAAAGCACAACGCCGAGCGCATCGAGAACGATGCGCCCGGCGTCGGAATCGGGATGGTCGGTCACGGCATGACGGCGCTTCTCGCGCCGGCTCACGTCAGTGACGTCGCGCGCTTACGCGCCCGGCGTCGTTTCCTTGAACTTGCCGTAGGCCATCAGGCGCTCATAGCGGCGCGCCTTCAGGTCGGCGATGCTCATGCCCTGGAACTGGCGCAGCGAATCCGAAAGCGCGCGGCGCAGGAGCGCGGCCATGCCCTTCGGATCGCGATGCGCGCCGCCGAGCGGCTCGTTCACGATCTTGTCGATCAGGTTCAGCGCCTTGAGGCGGTGCGCCGTGAGGCCCAGCGCCTCGGCGGCCTCGGGGGCCTTCGCAGCGCTCTTCCAGAGGATCGACGCGCAGCCTTCCGGCGAGATGACGGAATACGTCGAGAATTGCAGCATCATGACCGTGTCGGCCACGGCGATCGCCAACGCGCCGCCCGAGCCGCCTTCGCCGATGATCGTCGTGATGATCGGCGTCTTGAGCTCGGCCATCACGTAGAGATTGCGGCCGATGGCTTCCGACTGGCCGCGCTCCTCCGCGCCGATGCCCGGGTACGCGCCCGGCGTGTCGACGAAGGTGAAGATGGGCAGGCCGAATTTCTCGGCGAGGCGCATCAGGCGCTCGGCCTTGCGATAGCCCTCCGGACGCGGCATGCCGAAGTTGCGCGCAGCACGCTCCTTCGTGTCGCGGCCCTTCTGCTGGCCGATCACCATGCAGGCCTGGCCATTGAAGCGCGCGAGGCCGCCGACGATCGACAGGTCGTCCGCGTAGGTGCGGTCGCCATGAAGCTCGTGGAAATCGGTAAACAGCTCGTGCACGTAGTCGAGCGTGTACGGACGTTGCGGATGACGCGCGATCTGCGAAACCTGCCACGGGCTCAGGTTCGCGTAGAGGTCCTTCGTGAGCTGCTGGCTCTTCTTCGACAGCCGCTCGATCTCTTCCGAAATATCGACGGCCGAATCGTCCTGAACGAAGCGCAGTTCTTCGATCTTCGCTTCGAGTTCAGCGATCGGCTGCTCGAAATCCAGAAACGTGGTTTTCATGTGTTGGAATCCTTGCACTTTACGGCAGCGCGTATTCTAACCGCGTCGGCCGACGTCGAAATCGGATCGAAACTATCGAATTCTGATAACGATAGGAAAAATCTGAGAAAACCAGGACAACCGCACCGCAAAAATCGGGGCGGGTACCGTCGCACGCCGATGGCGCACTACGCGGCCAGTCCCCTTTTCACGACGGTTCGAGACTGCGCCACATATACCAGGTTGCGACGGTGCGCCACGGCTCCCAGTTAGCCGCGACTTCGCGGGCCTCGCTGCGCGTGACCGGTTCGCCGCTGAAATAATTGACGCTGATCGCCTGAATGAGCCCGAGGTCGTCCAGCGGCAGCACATTCGGACGCGCGAGATTGAAGATCAGGAACATCTCGGCGGTCCAGCGGCCGATGCCGCGGATGGCCGTGAGCTCGGCGATCACGTCCTCGTCGTCCATGGTGGTCCACTTGCCCACATGGAGCGCGCCGGAGACGAAGTGCTGCGCGAGATCGAGGATGTACTCCGTCTTGCGCTTCGAAAGCCCGCATGCCGCGAGCTTTTCATGTCCGAGCTTGAGGAACTGCTGCGGCACGAGCTTCGGGCATGCGGCTTCGACGCGCTGCCACAGCGCCTGTGCCGCCGCCGTCGAAATCTGCTGGCCGACGACCGAGCGCGCGAGCGTGACGAACGGATCGTCGCTGCTCATGAGATGCACGGGACCGAACTTCGGAATGAGTTTCTTGAGGATGCGGTCGCGCTTGACAAGATCCGCGCAGGCCTTGTCCCAGTAGTCGGGGCGCACCACCTCGGGCTCGTTGCCATGCGCGTGCGCCACCGGCGCCTGCGCGCCATCGGCGGACGCAGCGGCCTCGGGCAACGCGCCCGTCACGGGGACAGCGCCGTCGAGCGCGCCATTGCCCTTCGTGCGTGCCGGCTTTGCAGCGCCATCCGCAGCCGCGTGTGCTTTTGCCGCGCCCGCTTTTGCCGCGCCCGCTTTTGCTGCGCCATTAAGCCCGGGATGCTCCGCCTGCGCCTTTGCGCCGGCTTTCTTCACGCCATCGCTTTCTTGCTGCGCCTTCAGGGCGCCACTGCCCGCGGCGCGCCGCCTGGCCTCGCCTGCCGCGCCCGTTAGCGACGCAGAGCGCCTTGCCTGCGTCTTCGTGGCCGTTGCCATCCTGCCTCCTGCCTCGCGAATCGATCAGTGGAAACTGGACAGCCCGCTTACACGCGGCGCCACTCGGTCAACCCGCCCGGTTTGTCTTCGAGCGCGACACCGGCATCGAGCAGTTCGGCCCGGATCCGGTCCGCCTCCGCATACTGTTTCGCCTGCTTCGCGGCCGTGCGCGCGGCGATCTTCGCTTCGATCGCGGCCATATCGAGCGCGCCTGCATCCTGCGCGCCCGCTGCCTGCTGCAGGAACGCGCGCGGCTCGCGCACGAGCACGCCGAGCACGCGCCCAAGACGCTGCAACTGGCGCGCCAGCACGGCGTCGCGCGTGCGGTTCACTTCGGTTGCCAGCTCGAACAGCACCGCGATGGCAACAGGCGTATTGAAGTCGTCGTTCATGGCCGCCTGGAAACGCTGCGCATGCGCCTCGCTCCAGTCGAGCTCGCCCGCCTCCGCACTCACGTCCTTGAGCGCCGTGTACAGCCGCGTGAGCGCGTTGCGCGCATCGTCGAGATGCACGTCGCTGTAATTGAGCGGCGAGCGGTAATGCGCGCGCGCCATGAAAAAGCGCACCACTTCGGCGTCGTACTTCGCCAGCACTTCGCGGATCGTGAAGAAGTTGCCGAGCGACTTCGACATCTTCTCGTTGTCGATCTGCACGAAACCGTTATGCATCCAGTAATTGACGAACTTCTCGCCGGTCGCGCCCTCGCTTTGCGCAATCTCGTTCTCATGGTGCGGAAACTGCAGATCCTGGCCGCCGCCATGAATGTCGAAATGCTTGCCGAGCAGCGTGCAGCCCATCGCCGAACATTCGATATGCCAGCCCGGCCGGCCGCGCCCATACTTCGAATCCCAGCTCGTGTCGGCCGGCTCTTCCGCTTTTGCCTGCTTCCACAGCACGAAGTCCAGCGGGTCCTGCTTGGCATCGTTTGCCGCCACACGCTCGCCCGCACGCAAATCCTCGATCGATTTGCCCGACAGCGCGCCATAGCTCGCGAACTTGCGCACCGCGTAATTCACGTCGCCGTCCGTGCCCTGGTAGGCGTAGCCGTTACTTTCGAGCATGCCGATCATGTCGAGCATCTGCGGGATGTATTGCGTCGCGCGCGGTTCGAGATCGGGACGCTCGACGCCGAGCGCGTCCGCGTCTTCGTGCAGCGCGTCGATGAAACGGTCGGTGAGCGCCTTGATCGTCTCGCCGTTTTCCACCGCGCGGCGAATGATCTTGTCGTCGATGTCGGTGATGTTGCGCACGTAAGTCACTTTGTAGCCGAGCGTGCGCAGCCAGCGCTGCACCACGTCGAACACCACCATCACACGCGCGTGACCCACATGACAATAGTCGTACACCGTCATCCCGCACACGTACATGCGTACGACGCCGGGTTCGATTGGCACGAAATTTTGCTTGTCACGCGCGAGCGTGTTGTAGATGCGCAGTGATTCCATAGAGACGATGGATACGTGGGTCGAAAGAAGTCCGCGACAGCGCCGACAGCAGCCCGCCGGTGAAAGCACCTTGTTGCTCGAGGCTGCGTACAGTCGCGCTCAATCAGTCATCAGGGCGGAGACGACCACGAGTAGCGAAAGAAAGCCTGGCGTGCCGCGAAGCCATCCGGAAGCGATGCGCCTGGTCGACTGCGGCAAGCCGCAATGAACCGGGGCAGGCGCTCGACAGGCACTCGCCCGACGCGCGGCCAAAAGCGCGCGACGAAAACGCACAGACCTTTTGTTAGAATGGCTCGGAGTATAACACCGCGACCTTCCCTATGAAATCTTCCAGCGGCTGCGCGCCCCGCGCTGCGACCTTTGCGGCGGCGGCTCTCGCGAGCGTCGCGTTCGTCTTCGGCGGCGCGTTTGTGGCGCATGCGGCGCCGCCCGCGACGGCAGACCAGACGCCCGGCGCCGACACGGCAATCGCCCAGCACAACTGGGCGGCGGCGCTCACGGAACTCGACGCGCGCATCAAGTCGAATCCGCGCGACGTGCAGGCGAAGTTCAAGCGCGCGACCATCCTCGCGCACCTGAACCGCGACGACGACGCGATCGAAGCCTTCACCGAGCTCACGCAAACCTACCCCGAGTTGCCCGAGCCCTATAACAACCTCGCGGCGCTCTACGCGAAGCATGGCCGTTACGACGAAGCGCGCGTCGCGCTCGAGACGGCGATCAAGGCCAACCCGTCGTACAGCCTCGCCTGGGAAAACCTGGGCGACCTCTACCTGCGCATGGCCGACGCGTCGTACCGCCGCGCCAGCGCGCTTGGACACACGAGCGGCGCGACGCAACAGCGCCTCGCCGACATCGAGAAAATCGTCAATCCGCCGGCGGCGCCGAAGAAGGCGAAGAGCGCCGCCGCGGCAGCCGCATCGGAGACCGCTACGATGCGCGTGGGCCCGATGCTCGACCAACCGGTGTATCAGTTCGGCGGCCCGACCGGGTCGCTCGCGACGCCGCCCTTCGTGGCGCCTTCGCACTAAGCCGCGGTGCGCCGCGCACATTTCTGGCGGCGCGCAACGACCCCGTTTTTCCCGTACTTCCGAGGACACTCATGAAATGGTTGATGTTGGCGCTCGGCAGCGCCGCCCTGATCGCGAACGCGCCCGCCTTTGCGCAAACCGGCCAGCAGGCCGCGCATCCGCAGGTGCTCATCAAGACCAGTGACGGCGACATCCGCGTCGAGCTCTATCCCGAGAAAGCGCCCAAAACCGTCGACAACTTCCTCCAGTACGTGAAGTCAGGCCAGTACAACGGCACGATCTTTCATCGCGTGATCCCCGGCTTCATGATCCAGGGCGGCGGCTACACCACGAGCTTCGCCGAGAAGCCGACGCGCGCGCCGATTCCGCTTGAAAACCGCAGCGGCCTGAAAAACCTGACCGG
>Ga0164242_10002752_pt1 | contig 20289 bp, 21 predicted proteins | sample OricomgcompostMG_FD_108783 | JGI IMG/M metagenome (GOLD analysis project Ga0164242, IMG submission 108783) | Miracle-Growth compost microbial communities from Emeryville, California, USA - Original compost - Miracle growth compost (MG) ... | reverse complement strand
CTCGAGCGACTCGAGCGACTCGAGCGACTCGAGCGACTCGAGCGCTGAGAGCGCTCAGCCCTCACCCGATTGGCCGCACATTCGGCGTTGGCCGCAGTCGAAGTAGATAGGGCAGGCCCACTGCATCCGGCAACACCCAGGGGAGTTCGCGATGCAAGAGCTCGGCGTCGTACTTCGTCCCGCCGCAGTCCTGCCGCGCCACGCCGCCGAGAAGATGGTGGAAGAGCTCAGCAACCAGGACGTGGGCAAGGGCGGCGTGTGGTCGGTACTGCCGGGGCTGTGGCAGCGCTTCGACAAGCCGTGGGACGGCGTCGCGGGCATGACGGGGAGCTCGAAGCTAATCGGGACGATCGGGTCCGCCTACGGATCGCCGACTCGCTACGAGATCACCCTCTACCGCGTGACGCTTTCCGCACATGGTGCAGAGCTCGGCTGGACGATCGCCTCCCTGTGCGATGACGCTCTCGGGTACGCCGGCTTGACCCTGGCGAGCTGCCCGCGCGCCAACCTGACGCGCCCGCCTGCCCAGGACCCGTTCAAGCACCCGTTCGAAGCCCTGCACATCGCGAGCTAGCCGTACTGACCCGCGAGGCGCTCCCGCTCGACCGGGCATGACATGCACCGCGGACCGCCACGTCCGCTGCCCAGCTCGCTGCCCGGGATACGCACCACTTCGATCCCCGCTGCCTCGAGCGCGGCGTTGGTGACGACGTTGCGTTCGTAGGCGACGGCGAGCCGCGGGGCGATCGCGAGGGTGTTGTTCCCGTCGTCCCACTGCTCGCGTTCTGCGGTCACCGGGTCGAGCCCGGTGTCGATGACTCGCAGCTCGTCGATGCCCATCGCGGCGGCGGCCGCGGTGAGAAACGGCATGGGTTCGCTTGCTGAGATGCCGCCACTGTCGTTCGTCGTCACGACCACGGCCGACAGCGAGTCGGCCATCGCGGGATACATGACCACCGCATCCATGTCGACCATCGTGCAGATCGTGTCGAGGTGCATCGTGGCGCGTTCCTGGGCGATCGGGACGGCGAGCACCGTATGGGCGAGACCGCGATCGAAGACCCGGCCGGCGAGGGTCTCGATGGCCTCGGGACGAGTTCGTTGCCCGACCCCCACCGCGATGACCTTCGGCGCCATCAGCAGGACGTCACCACCCTCGAGCCACTCGTCGGACGGGTCGTAGAGCACTGGTGTGCCCGCGAAGCGCGGGTGATGGCGGTAGACGGTCGCGGTGATCCATGCCTCGCGCCGCCGCGCCTTCATGCTCGGGCTCGTCACCGCCACCTCGGTGCCGATCCAGACCGCCGAGTCGCGGGTGAACATCAGGTTCGGCAGCGGCGGGACGACGAACTCGCCAGGGCCGAGCAACCTCGCGACGATGCCCGTCCCGGCGCCGAGCTCGGCGAGGGAAAGGCCGGCGATCAGGGTGTCCGCGAGCGCCGCGGCGTCCAGGTTGCCGAGATGGGATGCCAGCGCGGTGCGGAGCTCCTGGCCCAGCGTGCGGTCGGCCAAGGTGCGTTCGACGAGCTCGCTTCGAGCTGCCGGGACGTCGAGGGCAGCCGTGAGCAAGTCTCGCAGGGCGAGCACTTCCACGCCGTGGCCGGTCAACGCTGCGGCGAACGCATCGTGCTCTTCCTGGGCGCGTTCGACCCAGGGGATCCCGTCGAAGAGAAGGTCGGCTGAGTTGCGCGGCGTCAGCCGCTTGATCTCCGGGCCTGGACGGTGCAGCACGACCGTCCGTAGCCGCCCGACCTCGCTGTCGGCGCCGTACGACGGATGGTCCACGTGGTCAGCGTAGGAGCAGGCGGCGACGCCAGGACACCATCAGCTCCTCAGCTGAACACCACACGCCGGGCGGCGAAGGCTCGCTCCAGGAATCGCACCGCGAGCTCCTGAACCGTCTGCTCGCTGCCGGGCGGCTGCTGGCTCTCGAGCGTCGTCGAGTGCGCCCGTCCCGGCAGCCTGACGGTTTGGTGCGTGACGTGGGCGAGGGTGAGCAACCGGCTCAACCGGCCGATCTGCCCCGGCGGGACGAGCCGGTCGTGTCGGCTGATCGCCTGGAAGGTGGCGGGGTCGCCCCGACTCACCAGGTGCACGGGCGACGTGGTCCGGTATCGCGCCGACCGTGCCCGCTGCGCGGCGCGGGGAGAGAGTCCTTCGAAACGGGTCACCGCACCGAGTGCGGTCTGCGCGAGTGAGGAGTACTCCGTGGTCATGTCGGTGGGACCGCTGATCGACACGACTCCGCCGACGACCGGATGCAGCCGTGCGGCGTCCCGGTACGCCGCGAGCAGTGCGAGCTGACCGCCCGCCGACTCGCCCCACAGCGCGATCGCATGCGGGTCGACATCGGAGCGGTGGGCGAGTGCATCGATTGCCGCGGCGATCGCCCGCGGCTCGGCGACGTGCTCGCGCGGCACCTTGGTGGGGTAGCCGATGACGGCCACCAGCCAGCCCTCTTGTTCCGCGAGCTCGCGCGCCCAGCTCAACTCGTAGGAGTTGGGTTGCGATCGGCCCCAGGCACCGCCGTGCACGAAGAGCACTGCGGGAGAGGTTCCGTCGCCAGCCGGCCGGTAGAGGGTGATCGAGCTCGACGGGTCCGGCGTGTACCAGCCGGTGACGGTGACGATCCTCGGCTGGGAGCTCGGGGCGGAACCGGACGCCGGGTCTGCGTCGGCCGCGCGCGCCGCTGAGGGTGCCGCCACGAGCAGGCTGAGCAGCACGGCGGCCGTACCGTAGGTCGCCTTCGCCCACCCCACGTCTGGCACGTTAGACGACGCTGGCCGCCTCGAGCGCTGTGATCACAGCCACCACAGTGAAGGCGGTGGCAGCGATCCGGCGGATCCAGATCATGGGGAGGACTCGCAGCAGCGCCTTCCCGCCGGTGGCCGCGATCAGCCCGGCGGTCACCAGGCCGCCCGACGAGCCGAGAAACACGGCGGCAGGGTCGTGGTACCTCGCCGACAGCGACGCGGTGAGCAGCTGGGTGAGGTCGCCCCATTCGGCGAGGAACAGGATGAGGAAGCTGATCCCGATCACATGCCAGGCGCCGGTCTTCGGTGAGGTTCCGGCTAGCTCTTCCTCGACTTCGCGCTCCTCCTCTTCCGGGTTCTCCGCCGAACGCAGGGTGAGGATGGCACCGAGCAGGAAGATCGCCGCGCTCACTGCCTTCACCGGAGTCGACGGCAGCTCCGCAATCAGGCTTCCTGCGGCGACGGCGATCGCGGCTTGGGTGATGAACCCGAGTGAGGTGCCGATGAGCACCGGCACCACGGGAAAGCGGGTCGCGAGCACGAGCGTCGCGACCATCGTCTTGTCGGGGAGCTCGGCCGGCAGGATCAGCCCGTAGACCGTGAACAGGACAGCGAGGCTCATTCAGTCAGCTGCCCGGACCGTGCAACGCGTTGCGGACCCCGGCGACGGCTGCCTCGAGCATGTGCTTCGTGGGGACCCTGAGCGCGTTCGCGGCTGCCGCGATGTCGTCGAACTCGGGCGTCGCGCTCACCGGCTTGCCTTCGGCGAACGCGACCTTCACCCGGATCGCCTGTCCTTGTACCTCGACGGTGATCGTCTGGCGGTCGAGGGCGTGCTTGCCGACGTGGTTCCAGCGAAGGCCGATGGTCGAGGTGTGCGTGAACATCGCGCCCTGGACGGCGCCGAGGAGTGAGGTGGACGTCAACGCGCTCACCGTGTGTGCCGGACGCCCCTTCTTCATGAGGATCGGCGTCAGCCAGGCATCGGCCGCGCCCGCGTCCATCAACGCCGCGAGCACTCCGGGCCACAGGCGTGGATCGAGGTCGTCGACGTTCGCCTCGACGACGACCCACTCCTCGGCTGCCTCGTCGTCGGCTGCTTCGCCGACTACGAGTCGTACGACGTTCGGCCGGTCCGGCAGGTCCCGTGAGCCGGCGCCGGTGCCCACGTGATGAACCGCCAGGAGCGGCATCGCGCCGCAGCCGGTTGCCCATTCGGCGAGTACGGCGATTCCGGTGGGGGTGGCCAGCTCTACGGCACCACCGCCGCTGCCGCGCAGGCTCGTGTCGCCGAGCAGCGCGAGTGCCGCCGGCGTCGGCACCGGCAGCTCCCCGTGAGCGGTGTGGACCGTCCCGCCGCCGAGCGCGATAGGCGAGACGATCACTTCGTTGAGCTCCAGCGAGTGGAAACCAAGGCAGCTGGCGAGCACGTCGACGATCGAGTCGACGGCGCCCACCTCATGGAACTCGACGTCGTCTGATGTCGTGCCGTGGACCGCGGCCTCCGCCGCCGCGAGGCGTCCGAAGACCGAGAGTGCCCGGGCTTTCACCTCGTCGGGAACGCCGACCGCCTCGACGATCCGCCGGATGTCCACAAGCCGGCGGTGTGGCTGCTCGGCTGCGGCACCGACGACAACCGAGACCGCGCTCAGCCCGCCCCGGCTGGTGCGCGAGGTCTCGATGGTCACGCCGAGCGAGTCGAGCGCCGCGGCAAGGTCTGCCAGGTCGGGCAGCGCACCGAGGTCGCTGAGAGCTCCGAGCAGCATGTCGCCGCTGACGCCGGAGCTGCAGTCGACCCACCCGACCCGACTCATCCGGCGGCCACCCGCCGCGCGACCCGGGCGGCGAACACTCCGGCGCCGAACCCGTTGTCGATGTTCACGACGGTGACCCCGGCAGCGCAAGAGTTGAGCATGCCGAGCAACGCGGCGAGGCCTCCGAAGGAGGCGCCGTAACCAACGCTCGTCGGGACGGCGACGACGGGGGTGCCGACCAGGCCCCCGACCACGCTCGGCAGCGCGCCCTCCATACCCGCGACCACGATGAGGCAGTCGGCGGTGGCGAGGGCTTCTCGCTCGGCGAGGACGCGGTGCAGCCCGGCCACTCCGACATCGCAGATCCGGCGCACCCCGGCGCCGAAGGCGCGGACGACGAACGCCGCCTCGGCCGCTACGGGTTCGTCGCTCGTCCCGGCGGACACGACCGCCACCGCACCCACCGGCTCCGGGAAGGCACCGAGTGCGGCGCATCGTGCGGTGTCGTCGATCGTGGCGTCGGGGTAGGCGGCGCGGACCGCCGCGATCGCTTCCGCGCCGAGGCGGGTCGCGAGCGCCGGTCGGTCGGCGGATCGCTGCTGCAAGGCGGTGAGCAGGGCCACGACCTGCTCGGGCGTCTTGCCCGCGCCGTACACCACCTCGGGGTCACCGGTGCGGATGCCGCGGTTGCTGTCGAGCCGGGCGAAGCCGAGATCGGTGAACCCGGCGAGTGGTGCGTCAGCCAGGGCGCGCGCCGCGTCCTCGACGTCGATGACGCCCGCGGCGACGTCCCCGAGCAAGCGTCCAAGCTCGTCCGCGTCCACGCGGCCACGCTAAACCGTCAAGATCGGGCGATCTGCGACGGTAGGCTCCACCTCCGTGCTGCCGCTCGATCGTCCGTTGCTCGACGAGATCACCCTGGGGACCGCCGGCGGCGCCGTCATCGCATTGGTCACCGCCGTGATCTCGAACCTGCGGATCGGGCGGCTTCGCCGCAGTCTCGAGGTGCTCGACGGGCCGGAGGGTCCGGAGAGCGTGCTGGATGCTCTGCACCGCGGGACGGCCGAGACGCAGGCGCTGCGCGCCGAGCTGGCCAAGGCAAAGTCCGATCTCGACCTCGCGCGAACCGAGCTTGCCGACGCGCTGCGCCACGTCGCGGTCGTGCGCTACGACGCTTTCGGTGACATGGGCGGGCGACTGTCCTTCACCGCCGCGCTGCTCGACGACTCCGGTGACGGACTCGTGATCACATCGATCAACGGCCGGACCGAGTCCCGGGCCTACGCAAAGGGCGTCAAGGAGGGTCGGAGCGACCAGTCGCTGTCGCCGGAAGAGACGCAGGCGATCGCGCTCGCCCTCGGCCGCAAGGCCAGGGGCTAGCGGTGCCCGACCGCTATTCCTACCTCGGCCCGGAGGGCACCTTCTCCGAAGCCGCGCTTCGGTCCATCCCGGAGGCCACAGCCGCGGAGCGAATCCCGTGCGTGTCGGTCGCCGACGCCCTCGATGCGGTCCGGCGCGGTGAAGTGGTCGCGGCGCTGGTGCCGCTGGAGAACTCCGTCGAAGGCTCGGTCAGCGAGACGCTCGACGAGCTGGCCGCAGGCGAGCCGTTGCAGATCGTGCGCGAAGTGGTGCTGCCGGTCAGCTTCGCTCTGATGGTGCGTCCAGGTACGACGCTCGGGTCGATCGCCACGGTCACCACGATTCCGCACGCCGAAGCCCAGGTGCGCGGCTGGCTCCGACAGTCGCTGCCGAATGCGCGCTTCATCGCCGCGTCGAGCACCGCGGACGGTGCTCGTGCGGTCGCGGCAGGTGAAGCCGACGCGGCGGTCGCCGCGCCGCTCGCCGCGGACCGTTATCAGCTCACCGCGCTCGCCGACGACATCGCCGACACCGCCGGCGCGGTCACGCGGTTCGTCCTCGTCAGTCGGCCGGCTCCGCCACCACCGGTGACAGGTGCCGACAAGACGACCGTCGTCGCCTACATCGACGACGATCACCCCGGCGCGCTGCTGGAGCTGCTGACCGAGCTCGCCGTCCGCGGCGTCAACCTCACTCGCATCGAGTCCCGCCCGACCGGCGTCGGCATCGGTCGCTACTGCTTCTCGATGGATGCCGAAGGCCACATCAACCAGGAACGAGTCGGTGAAGCGTTGGCAGCGATGAAGCGGCTTTGCGCCGACGTGAGGTTCCTCGGCAGCTACCCAGCCGCGGACGGCGTTCGCCTGAGGGAGCGCGCGGGCACCGCCGACGGCGATTTCGAGGCAGCAAAGAGGTGGGTCGCAGCGCTTCGTGAGGGCCAGAACCTCACCTCCCTCGACTACCGGTGATCAACTAAGGCATCGTTAGGGGTGCAAGACCCCCGCGGCTGGGCGCGGGGGTCTTGCTCCACATATGAGGCGGTCCCGATCGCGTCTGCCCCTTAACCTGGCTTCTCGTGATCGATCTTCGTGCGTTGCGTGAGGCCCCGGACCAGTTCCGGGCGAGCCAGACCGCGCGCCGCGCCGACCCGCAGGCAATCGACGTGGCGCTCGCCGCTGAGGAGCGCCGCCGCGCGGCCGTGACCAAGGCCGATGCGTTACGGGCGGAGTCCAACACCGCGAGCAAGGCGATCCAGTCCGCACCGGCCGACGAGCGTCCGGCAATGATCGAGCGCGCCAAGGAGCTGAAGGAGTCGGTCAAGGCCGCGGAGGTCGAGCAGGACGAGGCCGAGACCGCGCTGCGGGCTGCGGCGTACGCCATCGCCAACCTGGTCGAGCCCGAGGCGCCGATCGGTGGTGAGGATGACGCCGTCGTCATCGAGGCGATCGGCGAGGTCCCGTCGTACGACTTCGAGGTGCGCGACCACGTGCAGCTCGGCGAGCTTCTCGGAGCCATCGACCTCGAGCGCGGCGCGAAGGTCAGCGGCTCGCGGTTCTATTTCCTCACCGGTCCGGGCGCCCTGCTCGAGCTCGCGCTGGTGAACCTCGCGATGGAGCAGGCGGTTGCCGCGGGATTCGTGCCCGTCGTCGCGCCGGCCGTCGTACGCCCCGAGGCGATGGAGGGCACGGGCTTCCTCGGCGCGCACGCGTCGGAGGTCTACCGGCTCGAAGCCGACGACCTGTATCTCGTCGGCACGAGCGAGGTCGCGCTCGCGGCGATGCACTCCGACGAGATCCTCGACCCAGCGCTCTTGCCGCGCCGGTACGCCGGCTTCTCCTCGTGCTTTCGCCGGGAGGCGGGCTCGTACGGCGTCGACACCCGCGGCATCATCCGGGTGCACTGGTTCGACAAGGTCGAGATGTTCGCTTTCGTCCCGCCCGAGGACGCACAGGCAGAACACCGTCGCCTGCTCGAGTGGGAGAAGGAGTTCCTCACCAAGCTCGAGCTGCCGTTCCAGGTCGTCGACATCGCCACGGGCGATCTCGGGTCCAGTGCGGTCCGCAAGTTCGACTGCGAGGCGTGGTTCCCGTCCCAGGGCCGCTACCGCGAGTTGACGTCGACGTCGAACTGCACGACGTTCCAGTCACGCCGGCTCGGGATCCGCTACCGGACCGAAGCCGGCCCTGCTCCGGTCGCGACCCTCAACGGCACGCTGTGTGCGATCGCCCGAACGATCGCCTGTTTGCTCGAGGTTCATCAGCAAGCGGACGGTTCGGTCCGGGTGCCGGCCGCGCTGCGGCCGCACCTCGGCGGCCGCGAGGTCATCGAACCGGCCTCGTGAGACACCATTGGTCCGTCCGGTGACGGCACCAAACAGCTACGGCGTCGTCGCGACTGATCTCGACGGCACCGTTGTGCGCAGTGACGGCACGATCTCGCCCCGAACTCGCGATGCTCTGACCGCCGCACGCGACGCGGGGGCCCTCATCGTCGTCGCCACTGGTCGGCCGCCGCGCTGGCTCACTGGAATCGCGGAGGCGACCGGCCACAGCGGGATCGCGGTCTGTGCCAACGGTGCGCTGACCTATGACCTCGCCACCGAGCAGGTCGTCGGCTACCGGCAGCTCGACATCGACGTGGTGCGGACAGTGATGGAGCGGCTTCGCGCCGACGTTCCCGGCGTGGCATTCGCGATCGAGCGTGTGGACGGGCAGTTCGCTCACGAACCCGACTACCACCCTCGCTGGGAGCCGGAGGACAGCACGATCATCGGGGATCTCGAGCCGGTCTTCGACGTCCCGGTGTCGAAGCTCCTCGGTCGGGTCGAAGGCGCCGGCTCGGATGACCTGCTCGCCATGGCGCGTGCCGTGATTCCGGAGGGCGTCGCGAACCTCACGCACTCCTCGATCGACGGGCTGCTCGAGGTCATGGCGTGCGGCGTCAGCAAGGCGACCACCTTGGAACAGCTGATCGCTGAGCACGGCCTCACCGCACGCGACGTCGTGGCGTTCGGTGACATGCCGAACGACGTCGAGATGATCGCGTGGGCCGGGCATGGGGTCGCCGTCGCCAACGCCCATCCCGAGGTGCTTGCGATCGCCAACGAAGTCACCGGGACGAACGACGCCGACGGCGTAGCTCAAGTTCTCGAGCGCCTCTTCGGCGGCATCGACCCGAAGTAGCACACATCTGGCGCCAGGTCGCCCGGAAGAGTGGACGTTCCGGTACGGACGGGCGCTTACGGTTGGGAGTCGTGTGCTGCTTCGGACGCGGTCGGTGCAGAGATCAGCGGTCGAAGCCAAGTGGTAGCGAGCCACTCGGCGATCCTTGCCAGCAACGGAACGATCACGAAGTAGCCGAGTGCAACGACGGCTGCGCCGAGGGCTAGACCGCCGAGCACGTCCTGCGGATAGTGCACGCCTACGTACACCCTTGAAAACGCGATCAGCAGAGCGACCAGCGTCGTGATCGCGCCGAGCTGCCAGGACACCAGGAACACGGCGCAGGCGACGGCGCCGGCCGCGGTTGCGTGGTCGGACGGGAATCCTGGATCGCTCGAATGCCGGATCAGCAGCAGCGCTTTCGGGATGGCGACGAACGGTCGTCGTTCATCGACGGCGCTGGATATCGGTTGCGCGATCGCCAGCGCGACCAGTGCCCCGAGAGCGCCCCACACCGCGACGGCTACTTGATGTGGAGAGCGCCGGCGCCGCGCGATCCACCAGGCAACCACCAGGGCGATGGCGAGGAGCACGACGCCGTCCTTGGCGAACCACTCCATGACGCCATGCAGCCAGGACGTGTCCCGGGCGAACTGGTTGACGTCGAGGAAGGCGTGACGGTTCCAGTCGGCAGGCAGGGCGGCGGCCGGCAACGCTGCCGATGTCACAGATAGAGCCCCGCGCCTTGACCGCCCTGCTGCGGGTTGGATCCGGGCGGCAGCGCGCGTTGGCGCATCTCCTCGAGCTGTGCTCGCGCCGCCATCTGCTGCGCGAAGAGCGTGGCCTGGATCCCGTGGAAGAGTCCCTCCAGCCAACCGACCAGCTGCGCCTGGGCGACCCGAAGCTCGGCGTCCGAGGGAATCTCGTCGCCCGTGAACGGCAGGGAGAGCCGGGCCAGCTCGTCGCGAAGGTCGGGCGCGAGCCCACTCGAGAGCTCCTTGATCGAGCTCTCGTGGATCTCTTTCAGCCGCGCGCGGCTCGCGTCGTCGAGCGGCGCGGCTCGGACTTCCTCGAGCAGCTGCTTGATCATCGAGCCGATCCGCATGACCTTCGCCGGCTGCTCGACCATCTCGGCGAGGCCGTCGCTGGTGCCGGCTTCGTCCGCGGCGTCTTCGATCGGTGCGCCGTCGGGGCCAACCGTCACGACACGGAAGCCCTCCTGTGGTGGGGGAGTCGGTGAGGTCATGGGTCTATCGTCCCCGACCCCCCGACTTGCACGCACGCGTGGGGTGTACCAGGGTGGAAACGGATGGCTACCCAGTTGCCGATTCGCGACGTCACGATCGAGGACACGCCGGCGATCCTCGACTTGGTGACCCTCGTCGACGTCGCTGAGCTCGGCGAGCCGGACCACACCGAACTCGACGTGCGACCCGCCATCGGCGAGGACTTCCGCGGCTGGGTGATCGAGGAGCCGGACGGCCTCGCCGGATACGGATGGGCGCAGCGCCGCCCTGATCACTCCTCGATCGAGGCCGACGTCACCGTCCGCCCGGGGCGGACCGAACTCTACAAGCCGCTGCTCGACCTGGTCCGCCCGGCCGCCCGTGACCTCGATCCCACCCTGCCCTTACAGATCACGGCGGCATCCCAGATGGGACCGAAGCGGCGCGTGCTCGAGGCTTCCGGTGGGCGAATCGTCAGGCGCTTCCTTCGCATGGCGGTGGAACTGCCGGACTCGCCGTCACCCCGACTGCCCGAGCCGCCGCCCGGAGTCGAGATCCGCCGCCTCGGCGACGACGCGGCGGACCTGCGGACGATGCACGGCGTGGTCGACGCCGCCTTCCGTGAGCATTACGGATATGCGGGTACGGCGTTCGACGAGTGGCACGCGCGGCTCACCGCGACAGGTCTGACCGACCGGTCGTTGTGGTGGCTGGCGTGCGTGGACGGGGTGCCGGCAGCCGGGCTGATCGGAACGACGGCACCGTCCGGCGGGTACGTCGACACTCTCGGAACGCTGCTCGAGTATCGCGGCTCCGGACTGGGCAGGGCGCTGCTGCTCACCTCCTTCGCCGAGTTCCACCGTCGCGGCCTTCGCAAGGTCATGCTCGGGGTGGATGTCGACAACCACACCGGCGCGGTCGAGCTCTATCAGTCGCTCGGGATGGCAGCGATGATCGAGGGGCTGCGCTACGAGCTGGTCTAGTCAGGTCGCGCGGTGAGGGAGCATCGGCCCTTCGCCGGCGGGATCGATCAGGTCGGACTCGAACGACGTGTATCGACCGTCGAGCACCCGGCGCGCGGCGTCGTAGTTCTCGGAGTCGTCGTTGAACCACAGATCGTGGAACAGTCGGTCGACCCGGCGGCGCGCCTGCTGGCAGAACAGATCCGCGAGCTCGATGTACATGCCGGCCCCGGTGGCGTCCTCGCGTGACTGGGTCTGCGCGTAGACGCAGGCGCAAGCGATCGCGTACAGCTCGGCACCGATGTCGACGATCCGGCCGAGGAAGGACTGCTTCTTCTCGAGCTTTCCCTGCCACCGGCTCATCCCGTAGAAGGTCGACCGCGCCAGCTTTCGGCAATGGCGCTCGGTGAAGCGCAGGTGCTCTGCGAGCTCGCCGAACTCGGCGTACGACGTCGGGTTGGTGCCCTTGCCGGTCGCCAGCTTTGGCAGCCACTTCGCGTAGAAGCCACCGGCCTTGACGGCGGTCTTCGCCTTGTCCGACAAGGGCACGTCCGGCTCGATGATGTCGCCGGCGACGGTGAGGTGTTGATCGACGGCCTCTCTCGCGATCATCAGGTGCATGATCTCGGTGGAGCCTTCGAAGATGCGATTGATCCGCATGTCGCGGAGCAGCTGTTCGGCCGGCACCGGCTTCTCACCGCGCGCCTTGAGCGACTCGGCCGTCTCGTAACCGCGCCCACCGCGCACCTGGATCATGTCGTCGACGACCTGCCACGCCATCTCCGAGCCGTAGAGCTTCGCGAGCGCAGCCTCGATCCGGATGTCGTTGCGCTTCTCGTCAGCGAGCCGGCTCGACACGTCGAGCATCGCCTCGAGACCGAAAGCGGTGCCGGCGATCGAGGCGATCTTCTGAGCGACCGCATCGTGTTGACCGACCGGGATGCCCCACTGGATTCGCTCGGTGCCCCACTCGCGCGCGATCTTCAGCGAGTACTTGCTGACGCTGGCACAGATTGCGGGAAGTGCAAGCCGTCCGGTGTTGAGCGTGGTCAGGGCGATCTTCAGCCCCATGCCTTCCTTGCCCACGATGTTGGCGGCGGGGATCACCACGCTGTCGAACTTGGTGACCGAGTTCTCGATGCCGCGCAGTCCCATGAAGGAGTTGCGCCGCTCGACGGTGACGCCCGCGGTGTCCATCGGAACGATGAAGGCGGTGATGCCGCCGCGGTGGCCTTCGCTCTTGGGGACCATCGCCATGACGATGACGACGTCGGCAATGACGCCGTTCGTCGCCCAGAGCTTCGTGCCGTCGATCGTGTACGTCGTACCGTCCTCGCTGGGGACCGCACTGACGCCGACGCGCGCCGGGTCGGACCCGACATCGGGCTCCGTCAGGAGGAATGCGCTGACGTGCGTGCGCGCGACCTTTGGCAGCCATTCCTTCTTCTGCTCTTCGGACCCGAACAGCATCAGGGGCTGCGGCAGTCCGATCGACTGATGGGCCGACAGCAATGTCGACAGCGCGGCATGCCAGACGCCGGTCAGCGCGAGCGCCTTGTTGTAGTAGACCTGGGACAAGCCGAGCCCGCCGTACTCGGTCGGGATCTTCATCCCGAGCGCTCCGAGCTGCTTCAAACCCTCGACGACGTCGTCGGGGATCTTGGCGTCGCGCTCGATGACGAGCGGGTCGACCTTGTTCTCGAGGAACGACCGCAGCTCGGCGAGGAACGCCTCGCCCCGCTCGACCGCGTCGGGGGCGAGCGTGGGCTGCGGATGGATCAGGTCGAGACGAAGGTGACCGAGGAACAACTCCTTGCCGAAGCTCGGCAACGTCCATTCCGTCTCTCGGGCGGCTTCGGCAACCTCGCGGGCCTGCTTCTCGCTGATCTGGCTCATGTGCGACTCCCGGCTCGATCCCCTGTCTGGAGTGTTACCCGCGAGTAGGCCACTCGCAACCGGTGATCAGTGAGCAGGTGCCCGGAACGGCGTATGGGTCCAGGTGCGCCCGTTGTCGAAGCTCGAGACGAACGCCGGTGATCGGCCGCCCGTCAGGCCGACGATGTGGCTGTCGCTGATGTACGCCGCGAAGGTGACCGGGCCCGCCACATGGGCGCGCTGCCAGCGGTTGCCGTGGTGATGGCTGACGAACGGTGCACCTGAGCCCGTGGTGATGAGCAACTCGTCCGGCGATGCGGCGGACAACGTGCCGGCCGCCGCACGCACGTGCGGGACGTCGGCGATGTTCGTCCAGTGGCGACCGGCATCCATCGACTCGAACAGGCTCCCGACGCCGCGGGCCGGCGTGCACTCCGCAGCCAGGCCCGTCTCCTTCCAGGCCGCGAACGCCTGGCTGCCGCCGCCGCACGGGTTGTCCGGGTGACGCCAGCTGAAGCCGTCGTCGGTGGTGGCCCACATGTCGTTGCCGCCGGTGACGTAGATCGCGTGCTCACGAAGCGTGATGGCCGGATCGACGTCGTCGATCGGCTTGACCGCGCCTACCCGGACGAGCGTCGGTCGGGTCAAAGTCGCCTGGAACAGCCGCAGCTTCTCGCATCGAACGCAGGATCGCACGAGTGCCCAGATCACGCCGTTCGAGGTCTCGAGGTCGACGATGTAGCCGGGACTGTCCAACGCCCGCCAGACGACCCCACCGTCGTACGTCGCTTGGTACTGCTCGCCGAAGCTGAGTCCCTGCATCGAATCCGCGAAGCGGACCGTCCCCTGCGGGGCCGGGTTGGCCGCTTCGATCGCCCAGCTCGTGCCCGCATCCTCGGTGCGGGCGAGCCCACCCGCTACCGTGCCGCCGCGCACGCGAAGCGGGCCGTTCACCCACCCCTCGGACTGAGACACGAAGCTCACCGACGCCGGGATCAGGCGCTCCAGGGACGGACGCACGATCGGCTCCGACGCGTTGTCGCCGAGTGTTGCGGATGCGCTGTGCGGCGGTGACTGGGCGACCTGTAGCCGCTGGTTGTCGCTGGAGCCGCGAACGGCGAGCACCGCCGGGGCGGCACCGGCGATCAGAGCGATCCCGGCGATCCCGGCGAGCAGTCCCTTTGCCCGCTTCCGGCGACGCGCCCGACGCGCGATCGCCACCCACGTACCGGCCGGCGGTGTGAGCTCCTCACCGCGGCCACGAAGCAGCTGTTCGAAGTCCACCTTGTCGTTCATCGCGAGTCCTCGAGCAGCGACTGCAACCGCGCTCTGGCGTCATACAAGTCTCGCTTGACCGTCCCCGGCGCGACGCCGAGCTCACGGGCGACGGCCTCGATGGGGAGGTCCGCGAAGTAGTGGAGCACCACGACCTGGGACAGCCGACGCGGCAGCGTCTCGACCAGCATCCGCAGCTCCGGCGCCGGTGCGGCCGCGGTGGCCGCGGCGGTGGCCGTCTTGCGCAAGGCGACGCGCTCGCGTTCACTGCGCCGCCAACGGTCGCGAATCAGGTTGAGAGCAGTCGTGTAGAGGTAGGCGCGTGGGTCGGTGACGGTGCTCCATCGACCCAGCAGCCGAACGAAAGCCTCCGCGGCGATGTCGTGTGCCACATCGTCGTCGCCGACCATTCGGCGGCACCAGCCGGCCAGCGGGGCGTAGTGGAGGCGGAAGGTTGCCTCACCGGCCGGGGCGATGTCCACCCGAGCAGCCTCCCCCACACCACGAGAGAGCCCAGTATCGATCAGCGGGACAACGACACTCACATCCGGAAGACGACCGGGCTTGCCGATCGGTTGGGTGAACGAGCTAGCCCGGCGTGAGCAGGATCTTGCCGACGTGCTCGCCTTCGGCGACGCGGCGGTGTGCTTCGGCCACCTGGCTCATCGGCAGCGTGGTGTGCACGACGGGCCTGACCCTTCCGGCAGCGACGAGAGGCCAGAGCTCGTCGACCACGGCCCGGCAGATCGCGGCCTTCTCGGGCAGGGGTCGAGCCCGCAACGACGTGGCGTGAACACTCGCGCGCTTGGCCAGCAGCGAGGCGATGTCCAGCTCGCCGCGGGTCCCGCCTTGCATGCCGATGATGACGAGCCTGCCGTTGGTCGTGAGAGTCGCGATGTTGCGCTCGAGATAGGCCGCCCCCATCAGGTCGAGGATGACGTCGGCGCCGCGCCCGCCGGTCGCCGTCATCGTGGCGGAGACGAAGTCGTCGTCGCGGTAGTTGATCGCGATGTCCGCCCCGAGTCCGCGGCAGCGTTCGAGCTTCTCCTCGCTGCCCGCGGTGGTCGCCACCGTCGCGCCGAGTGCCTTGCCGACCTGGATCGCCATGGTCCCGATGCCGCTCGCACCGCCGTGGACGAGGAGCGTTTCGCCCGGCTGGAGGGCGGCGAGGTGCACGACGTTCGACCACACCGTCGCCGCCACCTCGGGCAACGCGGCGGCGGTCTCGAGGTCCACGCCGGCAGGGATCGGCATCACCTGACCGGTGGGAGCGACGGCACGCTCCGCCTGTCCACCGCCGGCGAGCAGTGCACACACCTCGTCGCCCACCGACCACCCGGACACCGCAGTGCCGACCCGCGCGATCCGGCCGCTGCACTCGAGGCCGAGGGTGTCGCTCACTCCGGCTGGGGGCGGGTAGAGGCCCATCCGCTGCAGCAGGTCGGCCCGGTTGACGGCACTGGCGCTGACCTCGATGACGACCTCGTCAGGCCCCGGCTGAGGGTCCTCGATCTCCGTCCATTCGAGGACGTCGAGGTCACCGGCTCCAGCGCAGCGAACCGCCTTCATACCCTCACCGTACGAACCCACCGGGACCCGTCGGCCGCCACCTGCCCGAATCCCCGGTCCCGCTGTATCAATGGCTACCCAAAGGGACATGATCTGACATATGAGCCCGCAGGACTCACCGCTGTTCACGCGGGTCGAGCGTGACATCCCGAAGCTCGCTCGGCGGATGCTCGATCGGTTCGTCGCGGAGATCCCGCTCTACAGCATGCTGCCGAGGGAGCAGGTAGAAGGCGAGATCGCCTCGATCACGGCGTTGAACCTGCGGTTGTTCTTTCACTCGCTGCGCGTCGAGGGCCCGATTCCCGATGACGCGCTCGTCGACATCCGCAGCTCGGCGGCGCGGCGCGCGGAGGAGCGTGTCCCGCTCGACGCCGTCCTTGCGGCGTACCACATCGGTGGTCGCATCGGATGGGAAGCGCTGGTGGAGGCGGCCGAACCGGACGAGCGCGAGGTGCTGATCGTCGTCGCGGGACGGGTCCTCGAGTTCGTGCAGCAGGTGACCGGCGCTGTCGCCTCGGCCTACCTCGAGGAGCGACAGAGCATCTACGGCGAAGAGCGCGACGCACTCAGAGCTGTGGCGTCGGCGCTCCTCGCCGGCGAGCCGGCGGACAAGCTCGCGTCGCGGGTGGGGCTGAGCATCGCGCCGGCGTACGTCGTCCTGGATGTGAGCATCGGTGATCATCCCGACGAGCAGGAGCACGGTGTGGGCGGTGCCGTCGCCGCTCGCCGCAAGCTGCGGCGGGTCCAAGGTCGTCTCGAGCGATGGGCCGGCCAGCCGGTCATCGGCCTGCTCGAGCCGGCCGGTGGCCCGGTTCTCATCGCGACGACACCCGACGAGTCCGACAAGGTTGTCGCGACGATGCCGGAGCTGATCGCGGAGCTCGGCACCGCCGCGGGGGCACCGGTGAGCGCGGGCGTCGCCGTCGCGGCGTCGGTTGGCGAGCTCGCCGGCGCGACGAGGCAGGCGGGGGACGTCCTCGCTCTCGCTGCCGGACTCGGACGTGGGCCCGGTGCATACGCGTTGAGCGACGTCCTGCTGGAGTACCAGCTCTCGCGGCCGAGCGATGCGCTTCCGGAGCTCGGTCTGCTGCTGGAGCCGCTCGAGCGAAACCCCGATCTGGTGCTGACGCTGGAGACCTATCTTGCGCACGATCTGGACCGGCGCGGCACAGCCGCGGCGCTGCACGTGCACCCGAACACGCTCGACTACCGGCTTCGTCGAGTCGTCGAGCTGACCGGGATCGATCCTGCGACGGCGCGCGGTCTGCAGCTCGTCGGCGCGGCGCTCGCTGCGCGCCGGCTGCGCGGCGACGGTTAGCTGGTTGCGGATTCCACCGCGAGCATCGTCTTGAGTGCGGCAATCATGTCGGCTGTCGCGTCGGCCGCTGCCGCACTGAGTTGCGTGAAGCCGAAGAAGCCGTGGATCAGTCCGTCGTAGAGCCGTACGACGACCTCGACCCCTGCGTCGGCGAGCGCCTTTCCGTAGGCGAGGTCCTCGTCGCGCAGCGGATCGAACTCACCGACACCGATCACGGCCGGCGGCAAGCCGGTCAGGTCGGTGGACATCATGGGCGAGTGACCCGGTCGCGACAGGTCGTGGCCGGCTGGTAGGTACTGGTCACGGAACCAGAGCATGTCCTCGGCCGTGAGGAAGTAGCCCTCGGCGTTCTCTACCCGTGACGGGTAGTCGGAGTCCTCGCGGAGGTCGAGCCCGGGATAGATGAGGAACTGCGCCGCGATCGCGGGACCCTCGCCGCGGAAGGCGAGCGCAACGTTGGCGGCGAGGTTGCCCCCCGCGCTGTCGCCGCCGACCAGGAGTCGGCGCGCGTCGCCGCCGAGGTCGCTGATGTTGTCCGCGGCCCACCGAGTAGCCGAAAGGCAGTCCTCGTAACCGGCGGGGAACGGGTGCTCCGGCGCCAAGCGGTAGTCGACGCTGACGACCACCATCTCGCCGTCGCGACAGATCAGCCGAGCCTGGTCGTCATGGGTCTCGATGTCGCCGATGACGAAGCCGCCGCCGTGGAAGAAGACCATCGTCGGGACGGGACCGTCGATGTCCGGCCGGTATACGCGCGCGGCGAGATCGCCGGCGGCGCCGGGGACGGTGATGTCCGCCACGGACCGGACCTGAGCGAGGGTGGCGACGTTGCGCACCCCGACGGTGCCGGCCCGGAACCCGGCGCGGGCCTGTTCGACCGTCCCCGACGCGATGGACGGGGCACCGGAGTTGGCGAGGAACTTCAGGATGTTGGCGATCTGCGGATCAAGCGGCATCGGCTCATCATTGCGTAAGCAATGCGCCATTGCATGGGCGGTTTGGCTCCTCAGCCCGGAATTCGCCGAGGCAATGTGGCACTGCTACGGCTGATCAGGGGCGGAGAACATGATGGCGCCCTGTGCCGCGCCGGCCGGGCAGATGACGTCCTTGTCGCGGTTGTTGTGCCACCACTGCATCAGCCAGTCGCTCCCGCCGGAAGGTCCGCGCCCGCAGGCGTGGCGGGCCTGCCTGGCGTGGCCGCCACCGATCGTCGACCAGGTCGGAAGATCGGGCAGCTGCCACGACCCGACGACGTTCTTCCAGCCGTTGGGGTAGGTGTAGATCCCGACCTGGTAGCCGGCTTCGGTGTAGGCGCGCAGGACCGCGCGGACGACCGCGCGGTTGTGCCGGTGGCTCTTGCTCCAGGACGACACCGGATAGGGCTCGACGTCGACCCAGATCATCGGCGCCACCAGTCCGATCGACTGCATGGTCGAGAGGTTGAAGGTCGCCTCTGCGAAGGCGGCATTGCGAAGCGCGCCTCCTGCCTTCGACCCGTCGTACGGACCGCGTTGGCCGTACGTCGCGACCTTCTTCGAATGGGGGTATGTCGTCATCGCATAGACCGAGAGGTACCGGTGATGCGATGACACCCAGGCGACCTGGTCGGCGAGGCACGGGTTCGGATGGAAGCCGGGCCCGTTGGTCAGCCCGACGACGACGAAGCTCGCGTCTTTCGTCGGCATCGGCTGGCCCTCAGTTCGGCGCTTCTTGATGCCCATTCCCTTCGGGCACTGCGGCCAGGAGATGTCGCCCCCGTGCACCCCGACTGCCGGCGTGGCCGTGACGGCATTGGCAGGAGTCGTGGCGAGGACTGGGAGTGCAAGCAGCGCGGTGGCGACGAGGCTGCGCAGAGGTGCGACGGCTGGGACCCGCATCGGCCCAGGACAGCACAACCCGCCCGCAACCTCTACCGAGGAGCGGCGATTAGCCTCGCGGTCGTGGAGAACGAGCCCGGCGACTGCCCGACCTGTGGCCGGCCGCTCGACCGGCACGAGCGCAACATCCGCTTCCGGCTGCCCGATCCGGTGCAGGAGACGATCGAGCAGGAGAACGCGCCGGGCGCCTGGATGAGTCATGCAGACGCGCAGACCTCGGTGATGATGCAGGTTCCTGGCGTCGGACCGTTCGTGCGCGCGCTGATCCCGGTCTCGCTCACCGATGGTCACACCGTCACCTTCGGGGTCTGGCTGCTGGTCGAGCCAGACGACCTGCAACGCGCCTCGGCGGTGTGGCACCGGCCCGAGTACCTCGATCTGGTCCTGGACGGGTGGCTCGCCAACTCGCTGCCTGGCTGGGGTCTGCTGGGCAAGCCGGTCAAGGCCGCAGTGCGCAAGCGACAGCACACGCCGTACTGCGTGGACAGCACGGACCCGGTCCTGGCCGCCGTACTGACACAGGAGTGGCGCCACGATCTGGTGCTCGACGCTCTCGAGGTGCATGGCATCTAGCGAGCCGGCTAGTCGACGCGGATCGCCGCCGTCGTGGCGCTGCCGGGCGCGTAACCGTGACGAGTGCCGATCACGACGACTTCGATTCGGGTGCCGGCATCACGTTGCCGAAGTCGGTAGTGGCGACCTGTCGCACCGGGTATCCGATGTCCGTCGCGGAGCCACTGGTAGCGAATGTGTGCGGCCGCAGGTGTCCAGCCGCCGACATGAACCGTCAGGCGATCGCCGACCTTCGCACCGCCGGAGATGAAGGGGTTCCCGGCCGGGCGCAACGCTGCGCCTCGCCGGATCGGTACCGGCGATGTCGCGGTCGTCGGCGTCCAGCCCGCGTCGTTGTGTGCGGCGGCCTGGCAGCTCAGGGCGTGGCCGAAGTCGTCGGCCGTGATCGGGTACGACGACGAAACGTGCCCCGGGACGCGGTGACTGTCGATCAGCCACGAGGTCCCCTGCCAGGTTGCGTCGTTGTAGGACACGACACAGGTGACGGTCTCGCCGACCGCGACGGTGCCGTGGATTTGCGGCGGGGTTGCGAGCGTCGGCGGGTTGCTCACCGGCAGCGTGGTCGACGTCGGAGAGCTTGTCGGCGT
>Ga0164242_10002751_pt1 | contig 20290 bp, 17 predicted proteins | sample OricomgcompostMG_FD_108783 | JGI IMG/M metagenome (GOLD analysis project Ga0164242, IMG submission 108783) | Miracle-Growth compost microbial communities from Emeryville, California, USA - Original compost - Miracle growth compost (MG) ... | reverse complement strand
GTTTTTTGTGTCCTTACCCTATCCTCCCTTTTCCCCCTCTTCTCCTCCCCCCCCCACCCCCCTCCCCCCCCCCCCCCCCCCCGTTCAACCTTACCGCCCGTCCCGGCGGTGCAGCTCCTTCGCGTGCCGACTCCGGCTTGGCAAAGCCTTGGCACGTGACACGTCTCGAAGCTGGGCGAGCAATCCAATAACTTTCGGGTGTAAACAGTCTTGAACGGGACTGCGCGCGGCGGTTCTTGCTTTATCGGTTTGCTGAATTTGGCAGCTGGGCCGAGTTCCCAACTGTTGCTAGAGCTACACCAGAAACGGCAAGGTGGTTACGTTGTCAGCCTCGAAGGAAGCAACGTGTCCGCGGCAGCCGGGCTGCAGCTGCCTTGCATCAGGCCCTGTAGTATCCTCTTATAACTCTCTACCCTCCCCCATCGAAGGGGCTCGCGGGGCTGCGGATATGGTTGCAGATGGTGCCCCACACGACGACGACAGTTTTCTCAGCCGGGTCGGGACGCGATGCGGAATGGGGTCGTTGTTAGCATTCTTCTCGACCAGGGTATTGCGTGGAGGGCCTAAGATTCTGTTGTACCTTGCAACATGCCTCGTGCTGCTGCTTGTGGTCATAAAGGTATTGCCGGAACACCTCAGCCAGGAGCCATTTGGGTCCAAGACCATCCATTTTTTGGACTGGACGGGCGGTAAGCATGATGACGAGACTCAACAACAAGGAGATACGACGGATGGTGGTGACGCGAGTGGTGGAGCCACATCGGGCCCCCTGAGGATTGTTGTCTTTGGTGAGAATGACATCGCGACCCCTTCTCGGGTACAAGGGCTTGGGGGTTCGAAGAAGCACCGAGCCTGGACGGAGGTTCTTTGCGAAGAGGTATGTGACGCTTGTTCACAGGAGGGAAGAGGCACTTGCACCCTTGCCGTGGTGCACGTTGACTCCGCTGACACCTCTTGGGATTGCAGCTGGGATGCTCGGACTACATTTCGTTCGTTCCTACCTTCGACAACTTATCCCGTTCGATGGCTTCCAACGAAATCTATGCGACCTCCCTGGATAGAGCGCTGAACGAGACGGAGCCGAGCACCGGTCCGGCGTTCGACTATTCTTTTCTTGCGGAGCAGTACCCGGTTCCATGGGAACTACCCGACCTTTCGAATCAGGTCACTGCGTTCCTTTCCATGGAGAAGCCCGCGAAGCCGCCGGCGGAGACGCTTTGGGTCGTCTCGTTCGGAACCTGGGATGTCTGGTCCCTGGCGGCGATGCCTAAAAACGTTAGCACCCATGTTATCGAGCTCATGGTTGGCCATATCTTCACCGAGGTGGAGCGGCTTTACCAAAGCTCTCTGGATGAAAACTCGGTCGCATGGTCCAACTCGAGCGCGTTGATCGCTGCCGGGGCTGCAGACGGCGGCGCGGCAGGTGGTAGCACCCTATCGCGCGGTTCCGACGCCGCCTATGCACCGGACGGCTTCGAGACCGGGAAGGAGCCAGGGCTAGGAGGAGGAGGGTTTGGCGACGACGAGGCGATGGGTGCCCCGGCGAAACACTTCCGCATTATCGTCCCGAAACTCTTCGACTCGAGCCTAGCCCCAGGTTGGCTGAGCGCCCGCCCCGACGCGCCGAAGGTGCACTCCAAGGCCGAGCAGCTGCGCAATGCCGTCGCGCTCACAGACCTGTGGAACAGTTACATGAACAAACTGATGGGCGATTGGGTCGGGACGCCCGACCCGGTGGGTGGCGGTTGGGAGACGACGCAGAACCTAGAAGAGACGAAACCCGAGCAGTACCCGCTGCGCGACGCCATCGCGTACGACCTGCCGAGCTATCTCATGGAGATGCTCGTCGAGGGCCAGCTGCACAGCTCTGGCGTGAACGACTCGACTGGCACGGGCACGAAACCCGCTAACCAAACCTTCGCCGAGGTGCGGTCTCCTTGCGTTATCAAGGTCTCCGAGTCCAGCGGCGAGGGGGAAGCACCCGAGGACAACGACGTTGCAACGCCCGTAGCGACAGGCGTCGAGGCCAAGGCCTCACCAACCCCGCCCTCCGTCCGCCGTCGCGCCGGTACCACCACCGCCGGCAGCAGCAGCGCAAGCTCCGATTCGCCGCTGCCGCCGCCCGCGATGGAGGTGTGCGACACCCCGCACGAGTACCTCTTCTTCACGCCGTTCACCGTCTCGCAGCGCGCCATCGCCGACATTGCCGGCCAGGCCGCCCGCATGGTGCGGCGCAACGAGACGGTGCGCGCGCGCTGGCAGGCCGCCGCCGATCTGGCCGCCGCCAGCTGACTCGGAGGCCGCCCCGCCGGGTTTTTGGGCGGGGTGCTGGCCATCGGTGTCGCGGTGCTGGGCGTCAGGTGGTGGTGGCGCTCCAAGAGGAGGCGGAAGGCGAGCGTCGTGGGCTGGGACGACGTGGGCGAGGACTCGGAGGTTCAGTTGGAATTGTTGGGGGAGCGGAGGGCGGAGGGGTGGTCGCACGGATGACTGGCGGTACTTATTTATGGGGAAGACGTCAAAATAAGCGTTGGAAAAGCGTTGGAAGGTAAGATGGGGCAGTGCTAAGGCATCATCATATCATGTTCACTGTTAAGAGCATCGGCGGCGTTCCACTTCTACACCTGGGCTCGGGTGGTTTTGGCTATCCATATATATATGGGGGAAACTGCAAGCGAAAAACTGTAAGCATAATCATCTCGGAATAATAGACACACTACATTCGCTGTTCATGGGCGTATTCTGTAGACTTTAAACCCTCGGAAATTAGTGTTTGAGGCCGCCTGTTGGTGCATGAGGCAGTTCGGTGGTGGGGTGTCGCTCAGGGTTAGGGTATACGATGTCTTCTCGGCAGGCAAAAACCCGATCACCGACATCCAAGCTCAGCCCAGGCGTCGTCATCCCACCAACGCTGGCTTCAATCCGATCCTCCAGCCTCGTCTCAATTATCAACCTCGTCTTAACGATGAGGGAAGAGATGACGAGTTGAGAAACAACTCCTCACCAGCCTCGGTGCCTCAGGGCACCAACCAAAAGAAATAACTAGACCCCAACCGCCAAGATTATTGCCCATGCCTAGTCCTCCGTTCTCGTCGTGGGCTCGCTACCGAGCCCAACTCGCGTCCATCTTCCAAAACGCCGATGTCTCGGTCATTGTTGCCTTTTGGCTGTTTGGTATGCCGTAGGCCCATCTGGGGGGACTGGACACAAAGCTAACCACGGATCACAGGCTTAATCAACAATGTCCTCTACGTGATAATCCTTTCCGCTGCCCAAGACCTTGTCGGCAACATCCCGAAGGGCGTCGTCCTCCTCGCCGATGTCATGCCCTCTTTCCTCACAAAGCTCATCGCCCCGTACTTCATCCACCGAATCTCCTACTCCGTCCGCATCCTGATCTTTGCCGCCCTCTCGTCGGCGGGCATGCTCCTAATCGCGCTCACCCCGACTAGCCAATCCGTCACTATCAAGCTAATCGGCGTCGTGCTTGCCAGCTTCAGCAGCGGCGGCGGGGAGTTGAGCTTCCTGGGCCTGACGCACTACTACGGACACATGAGCCTGGCCGCCTGGGGTAGCGGTACCGGAGGTGCGGGGCTGGCTGGCGCGGGGCTGTACGTGATGCTGACGGACTGGATTGGCTTCAGCGTCAAGTCGAGCCTGCTTGCGTCGGCGTTCCTGCCGGGGATCATGCTGGTGAGTTTCTTCGTCATCTTACCAAGAGGCCCTCTCAATCAGGGCGCCTTGGGTGAATTCCGGCTTGTACCGGAACGGGATCTCGAGGAGGAAGACGTCGAGGACATTGAGACCGGGGATGCATCGTCGAGCTTGTTTGCGCCGGGTTCACCTGTCGCCGCGATAGCCTATTCCAAGCCCTTGGAGGGCCACAAGACTTCGTTCCTAGCCAATCTTCGCCGAGCACGGTCGCTATTCTTCCCATATATGCTACCCCTGCTCCTCGTCTATGTCGCCGAATATACAATCAACCAGGGCGTCTCTCCAACACTCCTCTTCCCGCTCGAATCCTCCCCGTTCTTCGAGTATCGCGCTTTCTACCCGTTCTATGGATTCCTATACCAACTAGGCGTCTTCATCTCGCGCTCATCCACGCCCTTCATTCGCATCCACCACCTGTACCTCCCGTCCTTCCTGCAAGTCGCCAACCTCGTGCTCCTCACCCTCCACGCCATCCTCAACTTCATACCCTCCGTATACGTTGTCTTTGCCGTCGTTTTCTGGGAGGGCCTCCTCGGAGGCGCCGTCTATGTCAACACCTTTGCCGAGATCATGGAGAACGTACCGGTCGAGGACCGCGAGTTCAGCCTCGGAGCCACCTCGGTCAGCGATAGTGGCGGCATCTGCATCGCCGGCTTTATTGGCATGGCCGTCGAGGTGTGGCTCTGTGATTGGCAGGTCCGCCATGGCCGCGACTATTGCCGGAGGATCGAGACGGGTTGAGCGCGTGTGTATTTCTAGGCTAGAAATTGGCTTGCACCTCCTCGCGTCACCTGTGTTCACAGACCTCGGGCATGCCTAAACCGTGCCTTGTCCCCAAAGGCGAAGGAGCAACAGCGGAAGGGCCAGACTGCTCAAGTACGACACGGAACGCAGCCAGCTTTGGCCGCCACTACAAAGGGTTACCTCGGAAATGTTCGCAAAGAGAACTAGAAGACCGTCACGACAATCCCTGTGAGCTCCGTCCCCCCGTGAACAGACGGGTTCAAGCCCAAAAATATATGATCAACCCCAGTTCGAACATCTGATTCATTGAGTCTAGACAACCCTATATACCCTCATGAGCACGTTTATACACAGATATGTACATGCCAGATAATACTTTTCCCCGCAATTCCAATATTGTCAAAATACCGCTCCAAAATCGTCCATCAAAGCCGAGATCATCATCCACAGGTGTGGTAACCAGAAACATACACACGTTAACAATTCGAATCAAGGGTCCTGCTAAAGTGTCAAGAACTCCTCAGCAGATACTTTTCATACGCCCATCCACCTCTTCCGTGTTTTGCGGCCGTCGTCCAAGAATGTACCAGCCTCGACCTGGACCCTCACCTCCGTCGTCCGTTGTATCCTCCCCGGTGCAGGGACCCCATCATTGTCCCCAAGGTCGTACATCTCGACATCACCCTCACTTTTGTCGTAGGCGTTCACGATTCCTCTCCCGCTGCTGCTGGAGTCCCGGTCGCCTTCATCAGTCTCGGAGCCCACGTCGACGCCACTCCCGTTACGGACGTAGCCGTTCTTGGTGCGAGACGAAGAGCCCTGGCCCGTACCGGTGCCGCCGCCGGTAACCTTGATGCCGCTGGCGCCGTAGCCGGGCGTCTTGTTCGAGTCGAGTGCACTGCGTAGGCCGAGCTTGTACGAGATGAGGCGCACGAGGGGCTGGAGGGCCGGGAGGCAGGCGCACCAAAGGCCGACGTGGCCTTCAAGGTCTGTCCAGAAGGCGATGGTGGACATCTTGTAGGTGCTACGGACGGCAGTGGAGGTTAGCTAGGTTTCTTTCCGCGTACCTCTCTCCACCTCTTCCTCCTTCCTCGCCTATTCAAGGAGGGGGAGCTTACGTGTCGACGGCAAAGTCGGTTCGAGTCATGATCGCCAGGCGGACGATACCGGTAATCGAGGCGAAGATACCAACGCAGAAGACGAGGACGACGCGTACGGCCTTGGCCGAGAACATCATGCTTGAGTGTACAACCCAGATGGGGAGGGCGATAATAGCCATGTCGACCGCAATGCCGATGCTAGCGTGCGTCCACATCATGATTGCCTCGGCATCCTTGGATAAGCACTCGCCGCTACCGGGCGGTTTCCACAGGTCCCTTCGATCCGGTCAAATAGTCAGCATTCCCCCAGTCGAGTCGGCGAACGTCGAGAAAGGGGTTACGCACACGATGTGCTTGCATTCTAACAAGCGGAAGAGGAAGCCGGCGAGGGTTTGCAGGATGATGACCACGCCGGTGGCATAGACCAGTTTGTTGTACAATGATGTGTGTACTGGCAAGACGGAGTTAGGTTTAGGACAGACGCAAGGGCTCGAAGGAAGTGACACGTACAATCTCGACCGAGCCGGAGCAGGAATGCGATGATGGCAATACGAACAAGTCCCACGCACCAGAAGTACATCAGGTGCTGGGTTGTAAGCGCCTGGCCATGACAGCAACGATTAGCACACCCTGTATCGATTTCGAGTTTACACGGGGCCATATTTAACTCACTTCGAAGAATTTAGGGATGTAGTACCCCGGAATCTCGTTCATGTGAGCACCTGACCCAAAGCCAACAGCTTGATTGTTGGCGCCACGTCAGCGGTCATGTTCAGAGAAGATGTTCAGGGTAGTAAGAAGCAATATTGGGGCGCCGATCACTTGAGAATCTTGGGGAATCGCATCTATACCTCTAATCTCCAGCGCCGAGAATGCCACGAGGGTGATCTATGATTCGATCGATTAGGGACTGACTAGTCACATCTCTCACAATCACCGGAGACGCAAGCCGCCACATACGTATGCGACAACCGACATCAGGTCGTCGAGGCCGAGGCCCTTGGTCATAAATTTCCTGACATAGATACGAAGGCCGATGAAGACGGTCGAGAAGGCGATGAGGCAGGCATTGAGGTCGCGCTGGACGAATCCCTTGTAGCCGGTGGTTTTGCTGAAGTCGAAATCACCGCCGCCAGGGCCGGTGTCCATGTTGAACTGTTGGGATCGGCTCTCGATCGAGATGAGCACGAAAGTGGAAGATTACCTGCGGATCCGGGGGGACGCGGGGATCTTGTGGTGGGATGCAGTGCTTTATCCACTTCTTTCGAACCAAGCATTCTTGACAGGAAGCCCCTGTATTGCGAATGGGGGCAACCTGTTGTCAAAGCGGCGCTCGGGAATTAGTGTAGATACTACGCAGTATACACTTGTAGTTGGATCGCCGGCGGTTTTGCCTATCTCTGGAGCATGCCGGCAACCTTGGGCCGGGAAAAACGCCGCCTCCAGAACTTCTTAGATAGTTCTTTGCAGATTTCCCAGACACTAAGAACCCAAGGAACTATTTTACTACACAATACTCCTCTCCTGGTACGGATACTCCAACACTAGCTCCTGGTACTCTTGGTACACCCGGTCAGCCCAACCCTAATATCCGAGGGCTTATACCTTATCTTGAAGTATACTAAGTCAGAACGTCTGGAAACATGAGACTTAAGCGCGGGTTTCGACACATAAGGTTGATGCATAGGGTTAGCCTGGAAGTCGTACGACTAATAAACGAGATTGTCTTGGAACGCCAGCAACTCCTTCCAATGCCTGGGCATGGGAGATGCAGAATCGCGAGCATGTTACGGAGAACAGGTTTCCTGCCAGACAGGGGTTTCCCAGCCACAACCGACCCCCTTTTTGATGTCACGGCATGTAATGCACCACAGAGGGAGGGGGTTTCTTGATGGAGGATCTGGAAGAGTGGGGGTCTCCATATTATGTTGTAAACAAGCGATCCTTGAGCGTGGATCCGGGTGTCCAGATGCTATTTCAGAAGTGATCTCCGTCTGCGGTGCAGTGGAGTCGTCGTCAAAGCGTTCTAGCCTCGGGCCCCTTCAACCAAAGGCATTGAGTTTGACTTATGGTGGATTGCTGGGATCGACGGGGTAGGGCGTAGGTCGGATGTAGGAGGGTAGTATCGATCTGATTTGCGCAACCCGCGCGAGGAAGTCCGAGTGATGGACGCTCCGTGATCAAGTTTCCGTTGCGGCACAGGCGGCGCCGCGAACAAAGCCACAAAGCCAGGCACGGGACTGACAGCCACAACGACCGAGCGACCCGTCGCCAAGTGCCGAACAGATGACTGCGACTAGGAAAAATTTGCCCATTTGAATTCCGATGAGGGTTCCGAAGAGAGAGCCGCACCAGTGGGGGGAGGAAAGCCACGCGGCTCAGCTCCAGGGATCTCGCGCATCGGCCCCTTTTAGTCCCCCACATCCCGAACCAGCCTTCTTCGCTCCTCTTCTCCTCGTCTCCTCTCAGATAATTACCTGGCAGTGTTTAGGTGGAGATAATTACATGGGGGTTGGGGTCCTGGTGGATGAGGTTACTCTCCCGCCAGTATCTCCAAGGGCAAAGCAGACTATTGACACAAACTTACGACCCTGGCAAGCTCGCTGGGTCTGTAGTGAACCCGCAGAAAGCGATGCGTACATAATAAAAGACTCCCGCCTGCGGTGTGTGGCTGCAGGGGCATCTCTCCCGCAGGTCTCAGTCCCAATAGTTGGCTTCTCGCTGTCCCGTTCCCGGACCTGGAAAGTTAGGTCTCCCTTCAGTGGACAAAGTGTAAACCAGTGTTCGGAGTCATGCATCTCCCGGCCTCCTTAGCCTCGGCTCTCCTGCTGCTCTGTACGCAGATCAACGCAGCCACTTGCTCATGCCCCAAGCCGGTGGTAAGACGCGAATGGTACGTGATCGCATATGCACTGTATTTTTCCGCAGTGGGAGGAGGTCATCTTCTTCCGTGCTAATGTCTGCCGCTCCCCAAATAGGAGAGCGCTTTCCACGGCTGAGAAGTCGGATTACATCTCCGCCGTCAAATGTCTGCAGGCCAAACCTGGACAGTTGGGTAATCTATTCGATGGAGTCAGATCCCGCTTTGACGACTACTTCGCCGTGCACATCGACCTGACGGAACAGTACCACTTCACTGTAAGTCTCCCTGTCGTCTGACTCGCCAATCCTTGTGGGGACTTTTCGATCTAACCCGAGCACCGCAGGGACCCTTCCAACCGTGGCATAGGTTGTTTATTTGGCAGTACGAGTCTGACCTCAGAGACCTCTGTGGCTATACCGGATATCAACCGTAAGTACCCTGCTGTAGGCTACCTCTAACCTTGCTTCATATCCGTTGAGCTCTGGCCACTCGTCCGGCGGAGACATATTTACTAACGCTGCGTCAGGTATTGGGGTCAGCTAAGATACCTCCCACCACCACGTCGACCAGCTACAAGAATACTAACATGAGTGGGTAATAGATTGGAATCTCGATGCGGATAGCGAAGCAGCATTCCTCGCGTCACCCCTCTTCGACCCTGCTACCGGATTTGGCGGTATGTTGACGACGACGATGATGCCAAAAAGACTAATGTTGACATGACCATATAGGCAACGGCCCCTATATCGACTCTTCAAACTTCCCAACTACCAATGTGCCCGTCAAGATTCCCAACAAGACAGGAGGAGGTAATATTCTAGCTGCCAAAAGAACCCTATCATCGTGGAAGCATAGCTGGACTAACCGCCGACGAGCAACCAGGCTGCGTCCAAGATGGCAACTTCGTCAACATGAGCGTCAACATGGGGCCCGGTCCCAGCACAGCTTACAGCCCACGCTGTCTGGCCCGCGACTTCAGCCCGTGGCTTGCCACTCGGACCCTCAACTCAAGCCAGACGGAGTGGACTTTGTCTGCCACCAGTTTCGCCGTCTTTGATCTCCGTCTCCAAGGTCTGGGCCTCGGAGTCGACGGGATGACCAACCATGCCGGTGGGCACTTAAGTGTCGGTGGAGATATCGGAGACGTTCGTACACCATTAAGCCCCCCTCCCCCTCTGCTAACTTTCGGGTGGTGGTTGCGAATGAATGCTGACCATGTGTCTGTTTAGATGGGCAACATGTACTCATCCCCAGGTGACCCACTCTTCTACCTTCATCATGCCAACCTCGATCGTCTCTGGGATAAGTGGCAGCGAGCTAGTACGTCAGGCGAATTGCCAGCCGCTGTCAAACCACTCCATTCTGTTACTAACACCTTGTTCTTTTAGACTGGGGTCAACGCAAGTCTGATATTGCCGGCCCGGACACCATGTTCGCCTATCCGTTCAACTTCAATGGCGACGTCCCGTACACCAACATCACGCTTAATACCGTGCTCAACTATCAGCAACTACTCGGAGACAGTGTAGTCCAGATCAAGGACGTGATGGACATCCGGAAAGGACGGTTCTGCTACAGGTACGCATAGAACAGTCGTTCTTTCAGCCTTGAGAAAGGGAAACCCGGGTCTCATCGCCTCGTCTCCGGTTTTGTGCCAGACCTGTCCCGCGACCTTGGCCAAGACGGAAGATAAGGCCCTGTGCAGAACTTGCCCTTCCAATTTCGCTGCAAAGACCGGTCCAGTCCAGGGCGGTTTGTCGTCGTGCTGCAGAAACCAATGTCTCGTTCACTGCCGTTGGATTTAACATCGCCAAGTTTCTAAGATACCTATAATATATACTTGTGCGGTATTTCTCCAAAGACTTGGATCCTTTCCGTCGCCGATTTATCGTGGCTTTTATCGTGAGCATTCTTCTGCAGTGTCCAGGTTTGAGTCGTCAGCAACGCTGGATATCACGTGATATATCACCTGACCTTGGCGACCCCTGACGAAAACTTTCAGCTTGTCACGCATCTCGCACTCTGAGTCAGTCGTCCATCCCACTTCTACCCCGCCATCCCTTATTCCACATCGCGACTCCAGAAATTATTGAAACAAGCGAGGAAGGTAGCATCGCCTAGAGCAGAATCAAGACCAGCGTATTCGAGCCTCACACCGTAACGCCGACGACTTGTAGCCCATCAATTCATAAAGACTACCAACCACCAGCTTTGAGCCTTAACCACGGACCAGCGCCCCGCGATGGCGAGCACCAAGGCGGATCGGGATCCAGTGCTGCCCCAGGAAGGGAAGCGCAACATACTCATCACGAGCGCCCTACCCTACGTCAACAATGTCCCTCATCTGGGCAATCTGACGGGCAGCGTGCTTTCGGCGGATGTCTTCGCTCGCTATTGTAGAGCCAGGGGGTACCAGACCCTCTACGTCTGTGGCTCGGTCAGTCCTGCGCACACGACCCTTACAACTCTGCACTTCTGGCACGAAGAGTTCTCTCTGTTAACATCATTTTGGAATTGATAGGACGAGTACGGTACTGCCACAGAAACCAAGGCTCTCGAGGAAGGCCTCGACCCGCAGACTCTTTGCGCCAAGTATCATGCCATCCATAAGTCTATCTATGACTGGTTCAATATCGACTTCGACATCTTCGACCGCACACCGACCGCGCACCAGACCGAGATTGTTCAGGCCATATTCCGCAAGCTGTGGGAAAACGGCTTCGTCGAGGAACGCGAGACTACGCAGCCGTTCTGCCCTGTCGAATCCCATTCCAGCTTCCTTGCCGATCGCTTCATTGAAGGGGAGTGCTCCATATGCCACGATCTAGGAGCTCGCGGCGACCAGTGCGACACCTGCGGGTCAATTCTCGACCCCTTGAAGCCAGAAGACGACGCGGCCACTGCCGTCAAGGGTCAGACCGACGAGATGAGGAGTACGGGTTGGCTCATTAACCCTCACTGCAAGGTCGACGGCGCGACACCCGAGAGGCGGAAAACCAAACATTTATATATACGCTTGGATGCCCTCCGAGAAAAGATTATTGACTGGTTTGGCCCCGCCGGGAAAGACGGCGCGTGGACCACAAATGCACTAGCCATCACGCAGTCCTGGATCGACAAGGGCCTCCAGCCCCGCGCCATTTCGAGAGATCTTCGCTGGGGGGTGCCAATCCCCAGCGTCGAGGGCCTGAGCGACGAAGAGTATAGTCGGAAAGTCATGTATGTCTGGTTCGACGCGCCGATAGGATACATTTCCATCACAAAGACTTATACCGATGGAGATGATACCTCGGGGACGAAGTGGGAGCAGTGGTGGAAGAATCCGGAGAACGTTAAACTATACCAGTTCATGGGCAAAGATAACGTCCAGTTCCACTCCATCGTCTTCCCGGCGTCGCAGCTGGGTACGGGGGAGAAGTGGACAAAGGTCCATAAAATCTCGGCTACAGAGTATCTTAACTATGAAAACGGCAAGTTCAGCAAGTCCAAGGGCGTCGGTATCTTCGGAAACAATGCCAAGGATACGGGTATAGCTGCTGATATATGGAGATTTTATCTCCTATCGAGGCGGCCTGAGAACGGCGATACGGAGTTTAAGTGGGAGGAATTCATCGACACGAACAATAACGAGCTGCTTAAGAACATTGGCAACCTCGTCCAGCGGACGCTCAAATTTTGCCACGCCAAGATGGACGGTGTCGTGCCAGAATCTGACTACTCCAGTGATGTGATTGATACATTCAAGACGCAAGCCGGCGAACTTCTTACATCATACATCGAACATCTCGAAGGAACGAGGCTCAGGGCCGGTGTCATGAACATCCTCAGCCTCGGGGCCCTCGGAAACAAGTTCTTGCAAGACAACAAACTCGACAACCGTCTTCTTGCCGAGGAGCCGGCGCGCTGCAAGGCGGTGATTAGCACGGCCATCAGCCACATCTACTTGCTCGCGAATCTCATAGCCCCCTATATGCCTGACATCAGCCGCTCGATTTTCGAGCAGCTCGCTGTCGACCCTGTGGCACACATCCCCGAGACCTGGGACTTTGGTTCGATCCCGGCCGGGCACGCCATTGGGACGCCCAAGGTGCTATTCACGGCCATCCCAGTGTCGAAGATCGAGGAGTGGCGCCTCGCATACGGCGGAGAGGAGCTGAAGCGGCAGAAGGCCCTCCAGGCGGAGAAGGCCGCTGCTAAGAAGGCGAAACAGCTTGAGGCGAAGGAGAAAAAGAAGCAGGCGAAGCTGGCGGCTGCTGCTGCGGCCGCGGCGGTTGCGACGACGCCCAGTGGAGAGGCAAAGCAGGCAGCGACGGCTGTACCCGATGTAGCGGGTTTGTCGCTAGAGAAGAATTGAAAAGGAGGAAGGTGAAAGAAGGGGGCGGCGGGTTGTGAAGGGATCCGTCATGTCTTGCTTGGTTAGCACAACTTGTCCCGCGGCAGTATCCCTTGATATGCCGTCTTAGATTTAGATCATTGAGGATCAAATTCCGGGGAGAACGCGTCCCTTCAAGCGCCATAGATAGAGTGGTGCGTTCCAGAAGGGCGGCTTTCGGCTAGATAATTTAGAACAAGACACTCAAGACAGTCGGGACTCAAGCAATGCAAGATTCGAGATTGTTGGAACATTCCGGAGCGTACTTAGTCTCAGCTGAAGGAGAATAGCTAAATCATCCGGCATATTCTTCAAATCCCATCTACCTACGTTGTAGAGCAAGTAGGTAGCTAGCTCGTATTTAGTAGTTTTATTCGTGGCAAGAATCTCGAGGACCTTGATGGCCATCCACCGCGCACATCGTAGATAGACCAGCAACCTTGATAGCTACCTGCCTAGTAGGTATGACTGGAGCGTGTAATCAAGGCTCCGCGATGTCTTTCCAGACCCAATAAGTGTTGAACAAAATCCGACAAACACTCGACCTTGGCTAGGATAGTATACTAATTCTATTACCCATGGCAGAGGAGAAGTGCCAACCGACGTTTCTCCAGAGACTCCCGTTAGAGATCCGAGTCCTAATATACGAGCAATATTTCTTTGGTGGACAAGGAAGCTGCCGAGTCTTTCAGCCGTCCTGGGTCGGCACTGCAGGATGCACCTCGCCGTCAACCTCCACGGCGAATCCGGCGGCATATCCCATCATGGCCAACATCACAGCTCTACCGCTGATACTCACATGTCGTCAAATGTATGACTATCATTGGCTTCTAATGGCACACTGGTTATTTCAAACCTTTGCTAATGCTGGCTAGCTACGCCGAGGCGGCGCCCATTCTTTATTCCGGGGCAAAACTTTACTTCGACAACGTCGCCGTCTTGAAACTGTTCCTCCAACAGGTCTCTGACACTCAGAGGGACTTGATTCGCACCATCCATCTCGAGTGGGCGAGCCTCCTCTGGTTCGATATAGGGTGCCCGGGCGAGAGGGCCGCCTACCTTCGCGATTACTGGCAGCCGGTGTGTAAGGCGTTGACCAGCATGCGGAGTCTCAGAAACTTGCGGATTTGCATCCGTCCACCAAAAGCGCCAATACTAGGTCGGCAGACGTGCGATATGGAATACTTGGAGCCGTTGAGGGATATCAAAGCTCAGAATTTTGTACTGGAGGTTTAATCGCGGGTTTTTCTGTTGGTAACCTACGCCCTCCCTAGGGTCAACGTTGAACAGTCGGTCCAGGTTCACTTCCACCCACTCTCCCCATCCCCTCACAACGGCTGAAGACTGCTCTCTGGTAAAGAAAATTAATCCTCATCTCTAAAATTGCTATTAAAAAAACCCCCACCGAGAGACCCGAAGTTCAATCGGGGTAGGGTACCTACGACGTAGTAGTGTTGGATCGTTTGTGTGGGTCTATGAATGATTGCCAGGCGATAGACAAGTAGTTGCCACCTGGAGTAAACTCTGGAGACAGATGGCCCACCTCACATACAAGGCAGCTTTCGATGATGAAAGCATGCTCTTCATCGACGATTCCAACTAGGGACATCAGCCAAGGCAATCTACATCACGTACAGTGCCCACCAACCATGACGGAAGCCATGGAACCTCGAACTGCAGCCGCAGAGCATGGGAGCCATTTTCCCTTCGACCGACTGCCCTGGGAGATCCGCGAGGTGATTTGGCAGGCTTGCCTCCCAGAAGACGTCTTCTCTCCTCGACTCTGCTTCTTTCTCGGCGGCGCGGTCTTCGACCCCGCGACCGTCTCGGAGGATAGTTTCCATCGTCAATACATCAGCCCCGCTCTGCTCCGCCTCGCGCACATCTGCTACCACTCAAGGTGCGTGGCGATGAGACACATCACGGTCTGGCGCAACGCCAAGGGCCAGCGAACGCTATGTAAACGAGCCATCCCGGAGCGAGACTGCGTCTTCCTGACGCATATTGGCCTGCGCATTGCTCTCAGACACGCGGAAGGAGGCGAGGGCGACGGGCCAAGCGTAATCAAATCTCCTTGGGCCAGGGCGATGCGGTATGTCGCGATTAACCACGACGTTATTGAGCTCAAAAGCGACGGCGTGTTCCGCCTCCTCTCGGCCCTTCCGTCGCTCAGGCTCCTCCTCGTCAACTTCCAGGGGCCGGATGCGCAAAGCGGCTACGGTGTGCGGGGGCTCAGAGTGGTACATCTAGAAAGGGGCGAGCAGGCGCTCCACAAAGCTGGCACGCTCTGCGGACCTGCGATCTCCATCATGCTGGCAACGAGGAAAGGCATAGTTATGGCCGAGGCGATAGGGAAGCCGGGAGGCCCTTGGGATCCGGAGACGGGCGAGTTGTTTGTGGAATTTAAGCCGGCGAATATCTGGACGTGTCGCGACCAATCCATACCGCGCGTAGGCTTCTCGATCTAGAGGTTAGTGAAGGCTTGTGTGTAAGGTAGTTTCCACCAAAGGATAGGATAGAAGATCGAAAACCTAAAAGGATGTACTTCGGAAGCAAGACCGAAGGGGTTGGGGATTTTGACGCTCCGGGCTGAGGTAAGAAAATAGGAATGGCAACCGGCACGGCAGGTCCAATAATCGATGGTGGCTGGACCTCCAACCAAGTCGGTGTACCTATCCGTATTAGTCAGGAGGACAATCGAGGTTCGGGATCGGAGTCCTCACGGAACATGACTTCATTCCTGACTTCACGCTAGCTGCGCACTGGATCGGAATCTTGAATGATGTCGAAGGTCGGCCATGCGGACCCTCCAATCGAAGTGGGGGCGACCCTTACCCGTCTCCGAGGTGCATTACGTCGTGTCTCTCGCGACCTGCTTGAAAGAGTGGGAGGGGCGCGAGTCACGGCCGAGGGCTTTTATGCGAAACGACGCGGAGGAGAATATATTAGCGAATGATTTTTCGGCGCCAACAGGCCGACGGTCTGGTCTGGGGCAACTTTCGGGGGGGGGACCATAAACTCCGGTTTAGTGGTCGCGCATAAACAACCCCAATAGGGTCGACTCTCTACACAGAAACAGCGGCTCGACTCCTTACAGGCAGGTGGCGGCACACATTGGAGTGGTATGAAGGACGACGGCATACGAGTGTGAGGTTCAGGTGCAGTGCAGGCGCGGGACAATGCATCGAGCACGGAATGAGTGACGAGCGGAACGAGCCACCACCAGCCTCCATTGGGAGCTGTGGAATGCGGGCGCCACACTTTAATTAGAGCGTGTCCCTGCCCGTCAAGGGGCTGGGCAGGGGGGTCTCCACAGATCGACAGCCGACCAGCGCTGGTACTGGTCGGGGAGGGGCAAACAAAGGGCAGGAGCTGTCGCTTGGCCTCCCTCTTCGGGCTTAGACGGCAGGGGGCAGGCGGGTACACCCCCGGCAGACGGCGGTGGATCTCAATGCTACCGGCAATCTCTAGCCCCATCCTGGAAACACCAACTGACTCTTGCGTGCCTTCCTAGTTGGCCAATGGCTCCGGGGGATTTGCGTGAGCGTCTTTGCATGAGGATCCTCGCTCGAGAGAGGAGACCCAATGGCCACAGCGGGGACTGGGGATCCCAAGGACGAACCACCTCCTTCTTTTGCCTTGATTTCTCGCGGGGGCTGCGTAGTACCCTGACTTACTGGCTCTTTGGTTTCCCTCCGCTCGTCCCGCCGTGCCACATAGTACACCTTGGACACACCCGACCCTGTTGTTATTTGCCAAGATTCTTGCGAATTCACCGATAAATAAGCCCCATCCATGCTCGTATCAAGGCCCACCCCACAACGCCCCTGGCCCGTTCCTCGCACCTTCCCCTGCCTCGCATAAATACCCGGCTGGATCCCGGTGCCGCCGCGTCAACGACACCTCCTCCTCTCCCCTACGGACGCTGCCCTGGTGTCCTGGTGCCCGACTCTTCCTACGACTCGACGACTCTGAGCGCCCGACTCGAATCTCGAGTTCGATCTGCACCCCCTCGGCATCTCAGTTACCTAGGGTAGTCATCCCAGCATAACCTAGAAGTCAGTCGCCCAATATGAGGCTTCTTCTCCCCAGTCTCTTGGCTGGAGCTGTCTCGGCGCGTGTGTTTGACAGCTTGGCGGCCGTCCCCAAGGGATGGGTGGAGGTTCGGGCCGCTGAGCCCGAGGAGGCGGCGGTGCTGAAAATCGCACTCCGCCAGCAGCAACCGGTAGCATTGGAGCGGGCTGTACTCGAGATATCGACCCCCGGGCACGCTAAGTACGGCAAGCACATGACTCGCGATGAGCTTCGTGCGTACACGGCGCCTTCCAAGAGAGCGCTTTCCGAGGTCACCGCTTGGGTTCGAGACTTTGGCGGCATCAAGCACTCGGTCGACAACGACTGGATCTCCATATCCACCAACGTGAGGACCGCCAACGAGCTTCTCAATGCGACCTTTGCCTGGTACGAGTATGAGACCGGCTCCGGACCTCAACTCCGCACCCTGTCGTACAGCGTTCCAGACGCGATCGCTGAGCACGTAGATCTCGTGCAGCCGACCACACGTTTTGGCCAGCCCGCCGCTCAGGGTTCGACCATCTTTGAGAAGACGGTTATGGAGGATCCCGTGATGTTGCAGGCGAGTGTAGGTGCCGGCGCGCAAGCCGACTCTTGCGAGACTACGATAACGCCGGACTGCCTGAGGGCGCTGTACAATATCAACTACACTGCCACCGCCGAGGGCAACCTCGTTGCGTTTGCCTCGTACCTTGAGCAATATGCTCGGTATACGGATCTGGAGGTGTTTGAGGAGACATATGTCCCTGCAGCAAAGGGCCAAAACTTCACGGTACAGTTGATCAACGACGGGAAGGACGACCAGGACAGCCCGGACGATAGCAGTGAGTGATTACACCGCCGCTTCACAAGCTGGCTTCATCTTCCTCTGAGATGGCGTATTCTAACGGGTAAAAACAGCTGAGGCGAATCTGGACATGCAATACGTCCTTGGCGTCAGCCATCCGATCCCGGTGCTTGAGTATAGCACCGGCGGTCGCGGTCCGCTCGTCCCCACAAAGGACCAGCCGAAGCAGCCTGGCAGCAACGAGCCGTACCTTGAGTTCCTAACGTACCTCCTCGCGCTGCCTGAAGATGCTGAGCTGCCCCAGACCTTGTCTACGTCGTACGGCGAGGAAGAGCAATCGATCCCCGAGGAATACGCCCTCAAGGTCTGCAACATGTTCATGCAGCTCGGCGCACGAGGCGTCTCAGTGCTCTTCTCCTCGGGCGACTCCGGGCCGGGCTACTCGTGCCAGCGGACCAGCGACAACGCGACTTTCTTCAATCCGACCTTCCCGGCCGGGTGCCCGTACGTGACAGCCGTGGGCGGGACCACGGGAATGGGACCCGAGCGCGCGGTCGGCTTCTCGAGCGGCGGCTTCAGCATCTTCCACGCCCAGCCGGACTACCAGAAGACGGCGGTATCAAAGTACCTCACTGAACTCGGCGACACCTATGCCGACTTCTTCAACGCGTCGGGGCGCGGCATCCCGGACGTGGCCGCGCAGGGCCAGGCGTTCGCCGTGGTCGACAAAGGCCGCGTCGTGCGCGTGTCGGGCACCAGCGCGTCGAGCCCCGCCTTCGCGGGCATCGTGGCGCTGCTCAACGCGGCCCGCAAGGCCCAGGGCGAGGCGCCCCTCGGCTTCCTCAACCCGTGGCTGTACAACAACACGGCCGCCCTGCAGGACATCACCGAGGGCGCCGGCGTCGGGTGCAACGGCGTATCCCCCTTCGGCGCCGGCGGCGCCCAGTGGAACGCCACGAGGGGATGGGACCCCGTGACGGGCCTGGGGACGCCAAAGTTTGACAAGCTGCTCGAGGCTGCGGCGCCGGGGACGAAGAATGAATGAAGTAGGAGGCGTTAGGGGGAGATGGAGATGGGGGGTCCATCTCTTTTGGATTGTTAATAGTCCCTACTACCCGTTTTTAGATAGAAAGATCTGGTTCTACGCACGCGTTGTTACCCCTAAACCAGAGAGGAGCCATTCCACACCACTACCTACCGCTTTACCTAGGCCTAGAATCCTGAAGCCAGTCCTAAAGACTTTTAAAAATGACCCCATGTTGACGTCTACCAAGTCCTGCAGCTTCCTGCATCTGCGATGTTTGTCTCCAAGCACGGATACATCTGGTACCTAAACTGTATGTGATGCAGCTGTACGTATACGGCCTGCACGCTACGGGGAGTCTTGGATGTCAAATGATGCCGGGTCATGATTGACGCTATCCAAAGGAGGTGATCGAAACGGGGGAAAGGAGCCTCCCCTCAATCCCCACTTTTTAAAGGGAAGCCCCCCGCCGCGTGTCTACCCCAGTTGAACCTAGGACAATAGCTCAACTAAGGTACGGACTTGTGGCCAGTAGGGCCTTGTTCCAGACCTCCGTGCTATTGTTCGATCGAATGATTTCCCTGGTGCCTGGGCTAACTGACGTTGTGCATCGGTTCACCTACCTGGGAAATAAACCTGCCGTAGAGTTACCACCTCTCGGGAGCTATCACTGAGGTACCTAAGGTACCGTAGAGTTGCAGTTACACTAGAGTTGCAGTTTAGGTACCGTAGAGTTGCAGTTACCTTCGAGTTGCACCTACCTGCCCAAGGTAGAGTTGCACCTACTGTACAGTAGGTACCTCATCTGCCTACGTACCATGTACCGGGTAGGAAGGTGCTTTAGTACTGCCGTGAAACCCTACCGAATCCGCGTCTAAAAGTGCCGTGTGGACGAGGCCCTGGCGCGGGGGAGCTTCGAGTGGGTGGTTGGTTGATTTCGCAAAGCAAATCAGAAATAGATAATCTTTGCGCGACGCCAGTTGGGGGAGGGGGCGAGAGTGTAACCTCCTATGGGAATGACTGGAAATGGCCGGCCGAAGCTGGGGAACCAACGAGTCAAAGGGCCTGGGCATGGTTTCGAGGTCGTTTGTACAAGCGGGTGGAAGATTGGGGCAAACTGGCAAAGAGCAAACGGCTTCTATACCTACCGCCCGCAGGTACCCTAACCGTAACCGTAACCCTAACAGGTAAGGTACTATGTCGTCGTTGAACTTAACCTCGTCCAGACCGAATAATGATTGCCCACACAGGAACGAAGTGTCGTATGTACAAGACGTCAAAGCTCCCGTTGTCCCCTGTACGGATACTTGGGTACATGCAGCTTCTCCGCAATGGCCCTTGCGTTCCTTGACCCCACACCCCTGCCCACTCGGCTAATTTTTTTCTTCTCTCCTCTCTCGCGCCCGCCACTTTTCTGTGCCGCCTAATTACGCTACTCGCCCGGAAAGAACGAGGTGGTCAGTGTGGTCACGCAGCTCTCTCCAAGAAAACCGAAAAGGAACAACCCGCAAAATTTCAAGCTTTCCCTTCCACCCATCTTTATTGATCCCAACGGGGAAAGGCGAAAGGCGAAAACGAAAAAAAACCATCGCTGGATTTCCTTCCCACCCCCCTC
>Ga0164242_10002750_pt1 | contig 20290 bp, 20 predicted proteins | sample OricomgcompostMG_FD_108783 | JGI IMG/M metagenome (GOLD analysis project Ga0164242, IMG submission 108783) | Miracle-Growth compost microbial communities from Emeryville, California, USA - Original compost - Miracle growth compost (MG) ... | reverse complement strand
TTGGCCAGTTCGGCGTCGGTCGGCTCCCTGCCCAAATCTACTGTCATGGTGCGCTTTATGCGCTCTATTCGGTTCATTAGCTCAACCACATGCACCGGTATACGGATAGTTTTGCCCTGGTCGGCCAAGGCGCGAGTTATGGACTGTTTAACCCACCATGTGGCATAGGTGCTAAATTTATAGCCTTTTGTGTAGTCAAATTTCTCGACGGCCCGGATTAATCCACCGTTGCCCTCCTGTATTAGGTCCATAAAATCCAGACCACGTCCGTTGTAGCGCTTAGCCAACGACACTACCAGCCGCAAATTGGCTTCCAACATATGGTTTTTAGCCTGCTTGCCGTCGTCCATCAGCCACTCCAACTCCTCTACGGTAGGTTCAGGTCTATAACCGTGCAGCGCCGCTCCACCTAAGACATGCTCCGCCATAAGCCCGGCTTCAATGCGTTTAGACAGTTCCACCTCCTGCTCGGCATTTAACAGTGGCGTGCCCTGGTAAACCTTCTTTAGATAGTCTTTGACCGGATCAGCGCTAACTTCAGCCCCGCCTCGCGGCTGCCTTGGCATGTTGTCATATCTTGAAACCACTTCGGCTGTCATGCCTATATTGTCTCTTGCGCAACAGATTACTGCAAGCACGAGCAAAATACGCTAAACTATTTCTAATGAGTGGTGGCAAACAGGCATATGAACAACCCGTCGACGAATTGTTCGACAAATTGCGCTCGAGCCGCACCGGCTTGACCTCGGCAGAGGTTAAGGACCGCCGCAAATACGTCGGTAGCAACAACTTAGGCTTTGGCAACATACAAGTTGTACGCGACGGCAAAGTCAAATCCATTGACAGTGCAAAGCTAGTGCCAGGCGACATTATTCAGCTAGAACCGGGCGACACCGTGCCGGCCGATGTTATAACGCTAGAAGAAAACGTAGCCCTATTAGCTGGCGCCATTTCCAAATCAAAAACTCAGGCTCTGGTCATAGCCACGGGCGACCAAACCGAACTTGGCCGGCTAGACAATTTTGCCGCCGAGCGTTCATCTATCGATCCGCCACTCAGGCAAATTATGACTCGGCTTTTTATGCGGACTGGTTTGATTGTGCTAGTTTTATGGGCTAGCCTGTTCTTTGTTTCCATATACACACACTTATCGTCTAGCGATTGGATAATATTTGCCGACGGCATCTTGCTGGCCGTCGTACCATTTGGCTTGGTGCCAGCTGTGGCCATAATGCTTGCCAAAACGGCTTCGCACCTTTTCGGCCAGAAACTGTTGGTCAAAGATTTGCTAGAGGTAGACACGGTTGGACGAACCAATGTAGTAGTCGCCGATCTGACTTCTTTGCGCAGCAATAGTCCAGATGCGACCAGCGCCATAGTAGGTCGCACCCACTACGACCTTTCCAGCGCAGCAGCTGCCGAAAAGTTCACGGACATACTAAATACACAAGCCTACACCCAGGACGATCCGACCAGTGTTATAGCCAAAGCCACGAAGCTGTGGGATCACGGCCACGTCCGTAACTTTACCGATTCAGACAAAAAATTCTTTACAGAATATTTGAACAAGCGTCTGGCTAGCGCCGAACAAACATCGGCCGCCTACTACGCCGACGGCAATGACACTGTCTTCTTATGTTTAATTAGTTCCGCCATGCAGTTTAGCGACGATACCATAGCTGCCGCCGCTTGGACTCAAAAAGTTGGTCTAGAAATCAAGATTTTGTCAGACGAGTCGCCCGAATCAAATGCTGCCATCGTAGGCAAGCTTGGCCTAACCGACAGCGCCATCCTAACCTACACCGACGCCATAGATTTTTTCAAAACCGCCAGCAAGACTAGCAGGATTGTCGTTGCTGCTACCTCGTACGGCCGTATTACTAAGCTGGCCGCCATAAACACAGACGTCAGCTTCGCTTCATTAATCTTGTCAATCAAACAAAGCCGGCGCCTAACCAAAATCATTCAAAAAGCCATAGTTGCGAGCATAGCCGACAGTTCCAGCCTACTAAGCCTGGTTGTCGTTAGTCTGGTGGCCGACATTACCTGGAACATACCATTGGCCGCCACCCTTATGCAAATCGTAGCCATATTGTTCGTTACGCAAATGCCCCTAGTTGCTATGCTTGCCTGGGACAAAACTATCAGAAAGACTTCTGCGGTTGGCGTTCTGTTTGGGCCACTAGCTGCAGCCCTGGCCTACGCCAACTTCTTGTTTTATTTCTATCGGCACAATATCAGCCCATCCCACATTAGCACTGTCGTTGGCCCGTATCTTCAGGCTAGCACCATTGCATTTATGACTATAGCTATTTGCCAGTACATCAACTTCTTATTGCTCAGGGGCGATTTAAAAAGCATCAAAGACCACCGACATTTGCTATGGACGGCTGGCCTGAGCGCCTTTTTTGTTCTAAATATAATCTACAATCCGCTCCTGCAACCACTGTTTGGCACCGGCGCCTTGAGTTACCTAGATTGGGCAGCCGTATTCTTGGCTGCCCTGCTCTATACGGCCGCCCGCCAGTTCCATATCCATACCAGTAAACATTCTGGCAAGAATCTAATCAGGAAACATGGTGCCGAAAAAGTGCTCAAGCACATACAAAAACGTTTGGCTTAATCTTCTTCAAGCTTCATTTGCTCGACGTACCAGTCGGGCAGCTTAGCCTCGCCATAGTAAGGACGAGTTGTCTTGCCGGTTACAGCCGACTGCACAAAAGAGCTCAAAGCGTCGCCGCGGCCATAGTGCCAGATTTCGGTCGGATTGACATACAACCCAGCTTCGCTCATGGCCCAGTGCAAAGCTCGGCGGCCCATAATGATTTCTTGCTGTACCCTCGGGTCTTCGTAGTCGTAAACGCTGTCTGCTGGAATATCGCTGTCGCCCTCTAAATGGTAGCCCTCATGAAAGTCCGGAAAAGCCGTACCCTTTATGGCGCCTCCCTTGTGGCCGCGGTCAAATGCTTTATCTGTGTCAAGATTAACCAGCTTTACGTCAACGGCACCACCAGCTACATGCGGCGAGTGGCGATTTGGCTTGGCTATGTTCTTGGGCAGCTCAGCGGCCAGCTCTTCGTCGGTAATGCCTGGGTTCATTTTACGAATAATTGCCGGCCAGGCGACCTCATAGGCCTGGACTTGGACCGGGTATGGGCGAATTGCGTCATCTATGCGCAAACGAGCCGGCGCACCTAGCGCGTCACGCACATCAGGGTCGGTTCGGAGCAAGTGTTCAGCTTGTTGCAAACGCTTAACAACATCGTGCCTCACTAGTGGTGCGTCCGGTACGCCCTTAACCGGCTCGCCAGTCATGGGGTTAGGTTTAGCATAGTAGCTCTTGGCGTCTTCGAAACCGAACTCGCGCACATCAACCAGCGGGTCATTATGCAACGGATGCGTATCATCAATAATCGACCTGTCGTCGGTATCATAACCGGCTTTGGCCTCGCGCAGTTTAGTGTAGTTTGGGATTTTTGTTAGTTTCATTTCGTGGCTTATCATATCATATTCTCCTTAGAAAATCAATTTGACTTTGTTCGTTTCGGCCTTTTGGCCTCATCAGTGTGAACATGCATTCACAGACGAATGCGACAGTGTAGAGATTGGTTGGAGCGCGGGTGGGCGACCGACAGATCAAATTGCAACCTGTCGGTCGCCCACATGATCTGAGGCATGCAGCAACATCTTCACAGCCTTGTCAGCCTCCTTCGTCCCAGGTTGTTCTGGATTCCCCAGATTGCCTGAAGCTCAGGGAATGCTGCCTTGAGGTGCCGCTTGAGGAGCTCAGCCCTGGCGAGGAACCTGTACGTCGTCTCCTTGTCGAGCACGACGGCGACCACTCGCTGGCCATACTCCGACCTCAGAGTCTCGACATACGAGCCGTCGATCTCCTGTGAGTGCAGGATGTCGATCGCTCGGTCGTACTGCTCGAGGTCCAGCGCCGGGTAGGTAATGCTCGTGAAGAGCACGTGGGTATCCCCGTAGGCGCACTTGCTGCCGGGACCAGCTGCTTGCTGGACCTGGTGCAAGTATTCGTCCTCCACACAGCCATCCGACTAGTGCATGAAGACGAGGATGGGCTTCTTGAGCCTCTTGGGCATGTGGTAGTCCACTGGCGTTCCTTTCGCTCGTAACCAATACTTTTGGCTAGGCAAGCAGCCCCGTTGCGCACAGAGGCTGTTGGCCTAGCAAAAGTCGTCTCTACACTGTCAATGTGCCTCGGAAACAATAAGTCTCGACGAAACAGGCGCATTGTACTACAAAAACTTCAATCTGTCAATATTATTTTCACATATGTACTATATTTATATGTGTTTTGTATCTGTAACATTTTAACTTTGTTACTGATGTATTCACAAAACTAGATATTTGTGCTATACTGCTAGTTATGGAAATCGACAAACTAATTACCGTTGGACTGACTCCGCCGCAAGCTGAAGTCTATGCTCTACTTATGCAAAAAGGCCAGCTGACCCCACCCGAGGTAGCCGACGAACTAAAGCTTACCCGTACTAACGCGTATAAAATTTTAGATCGCTTGGTTGAACTGGAACTGGCTAGCAAAACTGACGAACACAAAAAGTTCGTTTACCGCCCGACTAACCCGTCGTTCTTGGCCGCCCTAGCGCAAGATTTTCGCAACCAGGCCACTGCCCGCGAAGAAGCCGCCAGCAGCGTCATCCAGGAGCTGCTCGACACTTACTACCAGCATGCCGACAAACCTGGCGTCGAAACTTTTACCGGCAAAAAAGATGTTTACGAATCGTACCGCCGCCAAATTAACCTAAAGGAAGACATTTATTTCATACGCACCAACGCCGACATACCTAGCATGGGCTTCGACACTATGCACGAGATCCGCGTTTCGCCTGGCCGCTACGACAAGCATCGCTATGGCATTTTGCCGCACTCCGGTAAAACCATTAACCCCGACACATACAAGCGCGGCAACCTAACTGCCACGCACATGGACAGAGCCAGCTACACTGCTCCGGTCGAATGGAGCGTAACTGATTCGTCTCTGTTAATCGTCAGTTATGCCGGCGAGCCGCAATCTATTTTGATTACCGATAAAACTATCGCTCTGGCCTTCAAACAGCTCTGGATTTTGCTAAATGGCTATCTGCAAACCGAGCCGTTTCATAAAAAGCTTAAAGCGACCTACACTGACTGAATAAGTTTTTCGGCTTTGGCTTTGAACTCCTCAAAATCATTGCCGTTGTTTTCGAGCACTCGTGTCGCGTGGTCTTTGACGTACGAAACGTTCATTTGGACCTCCTCTGGCAAACCGGGCTGCGGCTTCCACTGCTCGTCTTCGTGGGCCTTGAACACCTCCAGAGTTGTAGGTAGCTCGCCTTCGCGAATAGCCGCCAAAGACCGTTCATGGCGAATTTCGTCGCTGGTCTCGACCCATATCAGCTCGCCGCCATGTCCCAAAATCCAGTCAACCTCAACCGGTGCGCGAACACTGTAAAGCACCAGGCCCTCGTACTGTTCGCCGGCTGCCTTTTTGTCTTCAAACTCTTTTAAGGCGGCTTTTAGTATAACGTCGGGCCCATAGGTTTCGCGCAGCCAGTTGGAAGTTTCGGTGGTATTGGCCCGTGAAATCGGGTCAGGTTTATCGGCGTGCCGTTTGCGGGCATATTCCCGCGTATAATCGCCAAACGAAAAGCCGTAAAAGCCATCCTTTATAAAAAGTTCAGCCAGTGTATCTTTGCCACTACGCGGCAATCCGCCAATGCCAATTATCTTCTCGTTCACTCCTACATTTTAGCATTGCTTACTTGTTCAGTAGCAGGCGAAAAACAATCGTATTCTTTTCTTGCTCAACGCTGAGCCAGGCTCCGATTTTTTCGGCCGCAGCCTTGGCGATACTTAAGCCCAAGCCATAGCCCTTGTCGCTATGTGACTCATCGGCCTGGTAAAAGCGATCAAATAGCTTGCTCAGGTCTTCTTCGCTCAAAGGTTTGTGGCTATTCTTGACAGCAATTTCAATGCCGCTACCGGTAGAGCGCGCTACAACCTCTATCTTGCCGCCTGGTTTAGTGTATTTGACGGCATTGTCTAACAAAATAGTCATGATTTGCCGCAGCTTACCAGCGTCACTGGTAACTTGCAATGGCTTTTCCAGTTTTACGTTCAGGCGCAGCGATTTATCTTCGAGCAGCAGTTCAATGGACTCAATCGTCTGGTTTATTATCTCCGAAGCGTCAAACTGAACAAATTTAGCAGACTCATCAACTATATCAAGTTTAGCTAGCGTCAGCATGTCGGTTACCAGCCCGCTCATGCGCGCTGTTTCGTCTTGGATATTACGCAGCCATTTCGACGGATTTTTCTTGCCAGCCATTTCGGCCTCAATGTTGGCATCTATAACCGACAACGGTGTTTTTAGCTCGTGGCTGGCATCGACCACAAACTGCTTTTGCCGGTCGTAAGACTGGCGTACCGGCTCAATTGCCCGGTCCGCCAAATAGCGACTTACAAAATAGCCGGCCGTTAACGTAGCGGCGCCAGTCAAGATTAGAGTAACTGCCAGGCTGCGCAAAGTTCGGGCATCGTCATCTTGCCTCTGCTGGTCAACGTAGGTGTTGAACTCTTGCACTCCAAAACCATCCTGCAAGAACACTGGTAGCGGCCGGCGATCGTGCGGCCCGCTCAGGCGAGCTGCTGTTACCACATAAATGGCACTGAACGACGCCACCAAAACCACCGTTAACAGCGACATGGCTATTAAAATAAAGTGGTTGCGCAAGGATCTAAACATGCTTGGCGTAGTCCCCTACTGTTAGTTTATATCCCAGTCCCCGCACCGCTTTGATGTCCAGGTTGGCACTAATCTCGCGCAGTTTTTTACGCAGGAATGACATATAAACCTCAACGTATTTATCTTCGCTGAACATTTCGTGCCCCCATGCCCGGTGGAACAAAGTCTCCTTACTAACAATTTTGTCGACTTGGGAAGTCAACTGTTCCAGCAGCAAAAATTCTTTAGCCGTTAACACCACCTCGCCAGAATCGGTGGACACGCTGGCTTTGGCGGGATGTATTGTAACGTTACCAACAACCGCGTCATCGCCGTCTAGCCGATGTTTGGCCCGGCGGGTTAGCGCCCGTATTCGGGCCAGCAGCTCGCTGGTCTTAAATGGTTTAGCCAGATAATCGTCGGCACCGGCATCCAGGCCACCCACTTTGTCATCGACTTCGCCTTTGGCCGACAGCATAATTATGGGCGTAGCAACTCCCTCCTGCCTCAATGCCTGCGCCACCTCAACGCCAGATAGTTTGGGCAGCATGTTGTCCAGCACTATCGCATCGTAAACTTCGCTTTTGGCGTATTCCAGGCCGATTGCACCGTCGTTGGCAATGTCAACTTCATAGTCGGCCCGCGCCAGCACATGAGCTACCGCTTCGGCCAACTGTTCTGCATCATCTACTATTAAAACTCTCATTACTTGCTCAACTTTCCACTTTTCATACGGTAAACTATGGCATCGGCGTGCGATGCTACTTTCTGGCTGTGCGTTACTACTATTACAATCTTACCATTTAGGGCTAGCTCTCTAAAAAGACTGAGCACCTTGGCTTCGGTCTTCTCATCTAGATTGCCGGTTGGCTCGTCGGCCAAGATTATCGGCACGTCGCCTGCCATGCTGCGCGCCACTGCTACGCGTTGCTGCTGACCGCCGCTGAGATGCTGAACTAGCCTGTCTGCCTCGTCGCGCGTAATACCAACTTGCTCGAGTAATTCATAGGCTTTTTCTTTCCCGCTCGCCTTACCTGAGAACTCCAGGCCAACTTGCACGTTTTCGCGCGCCGTCATGTATTTTATGAGGTTAAACGCTTGAAAAACAATGTTGCTGTAGTGCAGACGAAACTTTTGCGCCCCAATCTTTTTAACGGATGTGCCGTTAAACTTAATGTCGCCCGATTGCACGTTGTCCAGCGCTGCCAGCAGCGACAAGAAGGTTGTTTTGCCACTGCCGCTTTCGCCCACAATGGCGTACATTTTACCGCTTTCAAATTTGGCGTTTATGCCGCGCAATACCTCAACTTTGTTACCACCGTTTTCATAAACATGGCTAAGGTTGGTTACTTCTAAAATATTCTTGTCTTTCATTGCCTACTCCTTGCCGCTTAAGATCTCTTTAGGCTGATACTTCACGATATTCCAGCCGGGTACTACTAGGGCCAAAACAATTACGCCATAGCTCACGCCGAACAATATCAGGTAGTCGGCAACTGTTGCACTAACGTCGATAGTCTTGATTGCCTTAGTGTTAGCACTAGCACCGCCACCAAACCTACCCGCCCCACCTGTAGGTGCACTTTCGCCACTACTCAAGTTGGGCATACCACCGCCAATCGATCCACCAGTAGGCCGGCCAAAACTATTGGCGGTACTACTGGTGCTTTGACTGACCTGCTGATCAAGCAGCTTTTGCCCCATTACTTTAGCTACTGCTGTACCAGTGCCAACCGAAATAGCAAACGCTACGGTACCGACAACTATTAGTTCTACCAGAACCTGCCCGATCACATTGGCTTTTTTGGCTCCTAGCGAAAGTAGCACGCCCATTTCATAGCGCCGCTCTTTGACATTCAGGGTAACTATGAGGCTAACAATGACAATGCTGGCTATGACCACTACCCACAAGATTGTCGTGGCAAACTTGCCAACCGACTCAATCGGCCCGACTTCTTGCTGGTAAGCCGCGTCGTCAATGGTCAGTGACAGATTTTCACTGGCCAGGTTTGGGTACTTAGCGTTTGCCCAGGCTATAAACTGCTTGGCATACTCGCTATTGGTCATTAAGAACTCAACATTTTGCACGTTGTAGTTACCGCTGTTGTAATCGTCGGTACTTAAAAACTTAGCCGCTGTGGCAGTGTTCATGTAAATAGTGTTGGCGCTAGTACCAAAGCCAGTTTGTGTCGTATCGTAAATGCCGATAATCGTGACCGACTCGGTCGTTTCGGTGTAGACATTCTCGATCGTGATTGTATCGCCTACCTTCAAGTTGTCGGCACTAGCTAAATCGTAACTAATCATGGCTGAGTTGTCGGTCGTTTCGTCGAAATATTTACCGCTGCTGATTGTCATGGTGCCGCTCGACACACCATCTACAAATGCCCAGCTATTGACACCCTCGATCTGGATATCCGGAGTAACGGCCGTATCGCTGGTGTCGCTACCCATGCCCATCCTGCCCCCAAAACCACTCGTGTCTTCGGTGGCGGCCGTAAAGTTACCTGCCTTGGCCCGCGCTTCTACGCTGTACGTATAGTCCTTGACGTAATTACTGGACGCAATGCCCTTAACCGTGTCTAGCGAGGCCTCTGGCCGCGTAAAGGTTGGACGCGTACCGCTAGTGTCGCCCGCAGCCTGCTGGCTAAATTGACTACGTAGTTTGCTGATATCCGCCTGCAAATAAACTGTGCCGCCCAAAGAGCTTTTGGCATACTCAACACTGCTGTTAACCGAGCCTTTTATGGCAATGCTAGCCAGTACTAAGTTGGCCATAACAAACAAAATTAACGCAATTATTACCGTACGGCTTGGTTTGCGCACCACCGACAGCCAAGACCGTTTGAACATATTTTTTAACATATTTTCTCCTTACAGTCTTAGACTTTACGGCACCAAGCTTAAACCAAGCCTAAAAACCCCGCTTTGACTAGTTCTAAGAAGAACGTTATTGTATGTAAATGCCTACCCCGCACGAGCTTATTGGCCAGGCTGTTGAGATCATGCAGAAAATGCAAGTGGTCGGGTTGACAGACTCCTATGAGGACATGCCGGAAAGATGGATCGACCATAGCATCGACACTGGTCGGAGCAATTTTTCAGAACACAATATTTACGGTACGACTTTCGGCAGCGTGCACACCACGGACAAGAGTGCAAAGCTCAGCGTGGCGGTTGGCGACTTAGGCCCCGACGAAATGATGGCAACGATCAAAGCAAGCGATCGGACATATGAAGCAATCGCCACCACTCATCCTGAATATTCCTTGTTCGCAGTAGTTAAGCGCGCCGGCTATACACATGAGTTTTCGACCCAAAATACTAGCCGTGCCGTCCAGCTAATAGCACAGTTGGTAGTAAAGCGTCTACTGACGGAGATTGACAAATTGCCCTAAACGTGATAATATTGAAGCAGTTCAGTAAAAACAAAAATAGGACTAAAAATGGACTACTCAACTAGCGAAGAACTCAAAAGCAAATTCGGACTAGCACCCACGCAGGAACTGGCCGTCGAAACAGTAGAGGCCAGCAACCCGGCCGAGCTAATTACCGACCCGTCTCAAATCGAAGAAGAAGCTTTGTAAGAATCAGGGAAACCCATCCCGGTTTCCTCATACTATTTTATATAGTCGTGTAACTTCTTAGCGTCTTTGTGCTTACGTAGTTTGGCTAGAGCCTTGGCCTCAATTTGGCGAATACGCTCGCGCGTTACCATAAATTCGGCACCAACTTCTTCCAGCGTATGTTGCTTGCCGTCTTCCAGGCCAAAGCGCAATTTCAAAATCTTTTGCTCGCGGTCGCTTAGTGCTCCCAGCATGTCTTTGACGTGTTCTTTTAGCAGCTGGCCAGTAGCCGATTCTTCTGGCGTAATGGTGTCTTCGTCTTCGATGAAGTCAGCCAGCACCGACTCTTCTTCGTCATCACGAATCGATGCATCTAGGCTGGATATATCCTGTTTGATTTTCATGATGTGCTCCACCTTGGCCTCATCAATTTCCATTTCTTTGGCAATCTCGGCGTTGGTCGGCTCGCGGTTCAACTCCTGGGTCAGGCGGCGTTGAGTACGGAGCAGTTTGTTTATAGTCTCAACCATGTGCACCGGAATACGAATGGTACGAGCCTGGTCAGCAATAGCGCGCGTAATGGCCTGGCGAATCCACCAAGTTGCGTAGGTGCTAAACTTAAAGCCCTTGTCCGGGTCAAACTTTTCAACAGCGCGCAACAAACCGGTATTGCCTTCCTCTATTAGATCCAGCAGGTCCAGGCCGCGTCCAACATAGCGCTTGGCAATTGACACCACTAGGCGCAAGTTAGCCTCGGCCATCTGGTCTTTGGCTTGTTGGTCGCCTGCGACTACGCGCTGAGCCAACGCCAATTCTTCTTCGGCATTTAGTAGTGGAATCTTACCGATTTCGCGCAGGTACAAACGAACGCTGTCGTCAGCAATATCGTCTAGGTAGCTCTGGTCCTCGACAACCACTTCTTCTTCGTCATCCTCAATCAGCCACTCGTCGCTTAGCTCGCCCACTACTGGCTCCTCCGGTACAACTATATCTACGCTGGCTTCGGCAAGTTCGGCGTATAGCGAGTCAAGCAGCTCGGAATTTTCCGGTGCATCAGGGATGCGCGCCGAAATCTCCTTGGCCTCTAGCTTGCCGTCTGCTTTTCCTTTTGCCAGCAATTCGGCCTTAGCCAACTGCAGGTCTTCAGTCTTCTTCTTTGCCACTTTTTACTCCTTCCGCTTCGCGATCCAGCCGGTTGAGCTCGGCTGTTTGCTTTAATAATTCATACGCTTCGTCGTTAGTCCCCGCCTGCTGCCTGTCGGCAATGCGCGAACGCTCACGATCTACATATTTTTTGATAAGTTTTGTTCGAAGTTGTGCGGCTATGTAGCCCAGCTCTACGTGTGTCGTATCTGAGTAACTCAGTTCGTAGATGAATGATAACATTTTAGCAGATTGAGCAATATTTTGTAAGATGACCTTGTCGCTGCCATCGTAGTCAGGGTTTTCTTGTAAAAAAACGAACACATTACGCGCATCGGTATCTGTCAGCATGGCTGCCGAAATTGTGCGCAAATGAACCCGCATGTTTGGTACGGCCAGAGCGATTGAAAGTAAATGTTGTTCAGTTAGAACATCTCTGTCGCCGGTCTGCTCGACGTTTTGGATGGCTCGCCGCCTAGGTGGCTCCGGGTTGTCCGGTTCGCCTGCCAGCTTCTCTGCTAGAGCCGCCTTGTTAACACGCAAAATATCGGCCAATTTACCAATATAATGGTCCTGCTCAACTGCATCAGGCAGCCCGCGTACTACCTTCAGCACCACGTCACTGAACTCTTTTTTGCCACCGGCCGTATCCAGGTCTAACATCGTTTGGTAGCGGTCAATCAGCCAGTCTACGGCCGGCTGCGGCTTTTCTATAATTTGCTGCCAAACTTTGACGTCCTGTTTAATTAGCTCGTCTGGGTCTTTGCCGCTCGGAATAGTAATAATGCTAAGATCCACACCTACTTTGGCCGCCACTGGTATGGCTCGCTCAGTTGCAGCCACGCCCGCCTTGTCAGCGTCGAAACTCAAACGGATATCGCCCGTTAAGCGACTAAGCGCTTTTAGATGATATTCGGTCAGCGCCGTGCCCGCCGTAGCCACAACTTGTCGCACGCCAGCCTGATGACTCTGAATAACATCCAGGTTCCCCTCGGCTAGCACGGCAAATTTGGACTTTCGGATAGATTCTTTAGCCAGATGCAGGCCAAATACATGGCGGCTCTTGTCATACAGTGGTGTCGCCGGCGTATTCATGTATTTTGGGGCGTTTGGATTGTCTTCTAAAATTCGAGCCGTAAACCCAATGACCCTGCCGGTAGGGTCGCATAGCGGTATCATTAAGCGGCCACGAAACAGGTCGCTGCCACGCTGGTTGGTTAGGCCTGCCAGCTTCAGCTCTTGCGGCGTAAAACTCTTGCCCTTCAAAAAATCTATTAGGGCCGAGCCATTGTTTGGCGCATAGCCGAGTCGCCATTCGAGCGCTGTCTCTCTGCTGAAAGATCGTTTTTTCAGTACATACTCCAGCGCTGTTTTGCTACCGGTAAACTGTTTCTGATAAAACTTGGCCGCTAACTCTAGCGCTTCGTATAGGCGATCTTTACTTTTACTACTCGGCCCTCGGTTAGTTTGCTGGTATTGCTCCAGATCTATTCCGGCCCGCCGGGCCAACAGTTCGAGAGCTCCACGAAAATCCAGCCCCTCTACCTCCATGACAAAGGAGAACATGTCGCCGCCCTTACCTGACGAAAAATCATGCCAAATCTGTTTGTCGGGCGACACCACAAAGCTAGGCGTTCGCTCGCTGGTAAATGGGCTTAGGCCCTTCCAGTTGCGCCCCGCTCGCTTCAGTTGCACGTACTCGCCTATGACGTCTTCAATCGCCAGCCGCGCCCTAACTTCCTCTTTGGCGTCCATGTCTGTAGACATTGTACGCTAGCGACAATATAATAAACACAAGCATGAATCCAAACCAACCCGTACCGCCACCGCAGATTTTGCCCAATACCGGACACAGCGGACACAACCCTTACGAATTTATCGTCGCTGGCAAGCAAACCAAAAGGAGCAGCTTTCTTGGTGGTGGTAGTTTTTTCGGCAAGATAGCCCTGATACTTGGCAGCGCAATTGTACTTATTGTTGTCATTGTGCTTATTTCATCGGCCTTATCTCCGAAAGGTATTAACCCGAAACTAACAGATATTGCCGAGCAGCAGCAAGAAATTGTCCGCGTCGCCGAAGCCGCCAGCCAGCAAGCTGTTGGTCAAGACACCAAAAATTTTGTTACCAATGTAACGTTTAGTGTATCTAGTGGCCAGCAACAAATTCTCGGCTATCTGGAAAAGCACGGCACAAAAGTTAGTGCTAAAACCTTGGCCCTAAAGCAGGACAGCCAAACCGATACCCTGCTAACGAACGCAGCTACCGCCGGCAACTTCGACTCGGCGGCCACTCAAAAGCTTGCGTCCAGCCTACAAACATATATCAGTAGTTTAAAAGATGCCTACAACCAAACTAGTAGCGCGGACCTAAAACAAATCCTGCAAAGCGACTACGCTAGCGCCCAGGTTCTAGCCACTCAAGCAAAAAGCCTACAGACCAGCAACTAAATTGTAGCTGTGGCGAATCAGGTCTTGGACCTCCTCCCACTCTAGCTGGCCCGTTAATAGCAGCGTGTTCCAATGCTTTTTATTTAGGTGGTAGCCGGGCATGACACTTTCGTACTTTTCGCGTAAAACTTCGCTAAGTTTAGGGTCGGCCTTGAGACTCAACGAAACAGGCTCCTTGCCTTCCTGGATCAAAGCAAACATGTGTTCGCCCACTTTATATACAGCTACGCCCTCGCCAAATGGATAATCCAGCCAGGCGTTTGGCATGCTTAACAGATAATCTTCGACTTCTTTATGTGTCACGATGTTGTTATTTTAGCAAATAATAACGCTAATAGTTTGACAATTTTACATGTTGAGTATAATTAAGTTTTAGCAAGTATATGTGCTTGGGGTAACAACAAGGAGGTGCGCATGAGTTGGCGTCTTATACGAGTGGGAGATATCATCAAACGAGTTAACACAGGGGTTACTACCTTAGTAGTCGCAATCAGTGGCATGGCTACGGCTGCTCCGCTATTTATTAACAGCAGTGTATCTGCCTATTCGGTAAATAATCTATACATAAACAATCTATCTTCGTGGGACCTTAGCCAGACCCGCGCCAATGGCCACCAACAGCTGCAGACTAACGGCCTGCATGTCTGGACCGACAATACCAGTAGCCTAGCAAAAGCAGCCGCTTACTACGATGTAGCTGACTTTCCTCTTGCGCAGGGAAGCGACTTTAACCTTGCCTGGACAGGTACCAGCCCAGCTCCTGGCGGTCAGTTGGTTGTCGACCTTAATAACAATGGCGTAGACGATGGAATCCTGGTTGTGGAGCCGGACTTCTACGGAAGTAACCTGTGGCTTGCCAACATCAATAGCGCCGACCTAACAGACCTAGACTCTAACGCTAACGTGCCTCATGTTGGCGGAGGTGGTGGCTCCTACAATGGCACCATCACACAATGGCTGCAAGCCTATCCTAATGCTAAAGTAACGGCTATCGGATACTCATTGGGCAGCGGCATCAAAGGAGATGGCGTAATCAGCGACATCGTTGCCAATGGTGTTACCTACACATTTGCTCTGCCTAGCTGGAACGGCCTAAGCTTTACCACAGATCGAACTTACCCATCTGGCGGCGTAGCTGTTACTAGCAATGAGTTGACCTTGGGTGTTGACGCCTCAGCAGCAAGCACTCAAGGCAGTTTCTACCAGTACGAAGGTATTCAGGCTAACATTTCTGACACCTCCTCAATGCAAGCTAGCCTGTATCTAGACCCGGCTTGGTCAACCAAAGATGTTAATGTCGCCATGTGGGGCGTTGCTCACGAAGTCGGCACAAGTGACATGGCCTGGCCTATCATCGGCTATGTTGGTGGCCCTAACGCCAGCTACACAGGCTTCCGCGTATTCGATACCAGCGATACGGGCACCTACATAAATCTGCCTAACGTCCCGGCCGCTCTTGGGCAAACATACACTTTAGGTATTGTGTTCAATAGCTCTACTAGCCAGTACGACTACTACGTCAACGACAACAAGGTCATATCCCTGTCAGCCCAATGGACAGATGACCAGAATGTGGTTCATACCGATAGCGTACTAAAGGCAGTGATTTTCAACGACTACAACACTGGTACGCCTAGCAATGACTACACCGCACAATGGAGCAACTTCCAGACAGATGTAACCTACACCAACCCACTGCCAGCCGGCGATAACATTGACCTGACTAGCACCATTACCGACAATGGCGACGGCACAGCAACCGCCACCCTGCCAGCCAGCACCACCGTAGTAAGTAGCAACGATGGCATACAGGCCGTACTGCCAGCTGGCACAATGGTCACTGGCAACAGCAACTGGAATGGCACGATCAATCCGCCTACAGCCACGACTGTTACTGTACCCGCTGCCAATGGTACTGTTGTCAGCAATGTTACCGCAGTCAAGGTCGGCTCCGATGTAAGTGCGCTTACTTTCGATCAGCCCGTACAGCTAAACTTCCCTGGTCAAGCCGGCAAGACGGTTGCGTTCCAGGAGCCAGGCCAGAATTACTTTACGATCATCCCAGCCTGCGATGGTAATATTTTTAGCGGCAGCTTCCCGGCTGGCCACAATGACTGTTATGTCACAAGTGTCAGCGACCTAGTTGTGTGGACCAAACACTTCAGTACATTTGTAACCTACACCGTAGCAACGGCGCCAGCCACAAGCAGTCCTAGCAGCTCCAGCAACGAGCCCTCAACTGCTAAAACAACCTCAGCCGAAACAACTCCGGCAGATGAAAGCGGCGATGTGCTAGGTACCAACAGCGACATCGGTACAGGCGCCCAAACTGACACGCCTAGTGTTGCCTCTACTGCCGGTAGCGCCAAAAAGGCCAGTAAGAACTTCTTGGGCCTAGGCTGGTGGTGGTTACTCCTAGTGCCAATCGTCATCATAGGCGGCTATGTTGCCTACGTTTACCGCACCGTATTTAGGAGCGGCGAAGACTAAACAGTCACAACCAAAAAAATAACCTCCGGATGCATACCGGAGGTTATTTTTTGTCGAACCAATCTAGATAGTACTGCAGTTCGCCGATAGATTCGCGAATGTCGTCCAGTGCACGGTGGGTTTCTTTTTTTACAAACTCGGGCACACCCAGTTTGCCCAGGCAAACCAGTTTCCAACTACTAACGTCTAGCATGCGGTAGTGCAGTAACCCCTCCACCTCAGTCCATTGCGCACGTATAAAAGCACGGTCGGCATGTATGCTATTGCCGGCTAACACGGCTGGCTGGCCGCCAAATTGCTCTTGAATTATTTTGACCAAATCATTAACAACTTCCATTTCAGGCCGGCCGCTAGTGCGCACCTGTTCGTACAAACCACTGTCGGTGTGCTGCTGCAAGGCAAATTCGTTGCTGGCCGCCAACACGGCTTCCGGCTGCGCGATTACTGCTTCGTAAGTTGCTAGTTCGTTAAAATCCCAGTCAGTAACAATAGCCGCCACCTCAACGATGGCGTGCTGGGACGTATCTAGTCCAGTCATCTCCAGATCAAGCCACAACAGTTTTGTGGGTATGGCGTGTTTATCGATAATCATTATCTATATTCTAGCATGCAGTCGGGTCAAGCTCTTTTGTCTAGCGGTAAGAGCTATGCTCGATAGTACTGGCTAGGGCCTGCCTGACAACTTCATTCTTAGTTCTAGAAGGATTCATTAGCTCCTTGACTCTATCAATCGCCACATCATCAATCGCCAAGGCACGACGTTTTAACTCATCAATAGTGATTACTGAGTTTATAACCCTCTGCACATGGTTACCATTTTGATCCACAATATCTTCCAGATAAGGCGCACCCTGCACGGCGTCTACAGCGTCTTTGCTATTACTCTCTACGGTTGAAAGCTTTTCGGTTGGTAAATGAACCTCTGTGACATCCGGCTTAACTCTGATAACTTTTCGGCTGCCATTTATGAAATCCATCAGTTCTTTTGCACGTTCGTTATAGACTTTTAAGTAAGCCTCTTTCTGGACCGGGTCCTTACTTATAGCCTCGGAATAACGACCGGCGGGCATCTTATTATCACTATCCCAAGTATCTACAGTTCGATTATGCAGGTCTAACAGTTCCTGAATTTCTTCGGCCACCCTTTCACGGGGCGATTTGGCGTACTCGCCTGACTGAGGAGCTGGTGGGGCTAAGTCATATGGAGCTTGGGTTGTGATGGTCATAGCTGTTTTGATTTTTTGTTTTGATTGAACTAAAAAGATATTATATTTTTGAAAGATATAACATGCGGTGCTCGTAAGATGTAAGTTAACTTACATCATTACTCTGCTCCTATGTTATCACACTTATGCTATTTTGTCAATATTGCGTATAGCTTTGCACAAAAAGAACCCTAGGCAAATCTAGGGTTCTCGATTGAGCCAAGTATGTCTAGGCTCGAACGCTTTTTAGAGCTTCAGCGTATTTAACGATGTTACCTGCCAAGTTAGTCAGCTGGGCCTGAGGGCTCATAAAGCCATCTTGCAGCTCGGCTGCCAAGATGCCCTCTTCATCTATAGCATCGCCAACGCTATCCTTAAAGAAAAGAGCGTCCGGCAATGTAACAATGCCGTTGCCCGGTAGACTAATGCGCAAAGAAGCGACAGCCTGCGCGCCGCCAGTGCTACCATGAGCCACCAAGGCGGCTGGCTTGTTTACAACGCCAACACCCAGGTAGTCAAAAGCATTCTTCAGGACACCAGGTGCGGCACGGTTATATTCAGCCGTAGCGATAACATAGCCATCGAACTCGCCCATTTTGTCGACCCATTTTTTTGCCTCTGGGACCGGGCTGTAATCTGGGGTGTAGCGTGGACTGCTGCCCTCAGCGAATAGTGGCATGGGGTAATCTTTTAGATCCAGTACTTCTACGTCGGCCACCTTGCCGACCTCTTCGGCTACCCATTTGGCCAGTTTATCGGTTACGCGGTTCTCGCGAATACTACCCACAATAACTGCGATTTTTGTCATATATATCCTCCTGTGCTATATTTTATATAGTTACTATTACCCCAATACTATATAAAGTATAGTATTGGAAATCAAGAGGTATTTTATGAAACTATTAACCAGATATGATAACGAAGCCATCGAAGCTAAAAGTGGCTGTATTGCTAGTGCTATGCAAATAATCGGCAACAAGTGGACGGCCTTGATTTTACGAGATCTAGCTAGCGGCCCAAAGCGTTTCGGCGAGTTGGAAAAATCGGTTGGCGCCATTAGCCCGCGCACCCTGAGCCAGAGACTAGAAGAACTGGCCGAGCATGGCATCATAACCAAAGAAACCTATGCCGAAGTTCCACCCCGCTGTGAATACAGTCTGACCACCAAGGGCCAAGACCTAGTACCTGTTTTGCGCACCATGTCCGACTGGGGCAACAAGTACTACAGCGTAGTAGCGGAATAAATAAGAAGCTTAGCTTATTATTTATAGGCAGTGCCCGCCACGTTGGGGCCGTTAATGTTCGGCCTGAAAAGTTAGGGCGCAGCTATTTATGCAGTAGTGCTTGCCGTTGGGCGAGCTGGGGTCATCGAACAGGTGGCCAAGATGACTGCCGCAAGTTGCACAGAGTACCTCGGTGCGTTGCATGCCATGGCTGTCGTCAGGCACAAGTTTGAGTGCATCGTTGCTGGCAGCTTCGCTAAAGCTGGGCCAGCCGATAAGCCCCGGCATGGTCGATTCGTATTTGGCATCGCTCGTGAATAGCAGCGCGTTACACACCGGGCAGCGATATTCTCCTGCCGCTTCGTTGTACAGTAGCTCGCCCGTACCGGGCGCCTCGGTGCCCTTTTCGCGCAGCACATGATACTGCTCGGGCGTTAACCGCCGCTTTAGCTCATCTTCCGAAAATTCCATACTTACATTTTATCAGGCGCTGTGATGCCCAGGGTCTCAAGGCCATGCTTTAGCGTGTCAGCATAGCGGCGGACAAGCTCCAGGCGCAAAGCTTGACGCTCGTCGCCTACTACACGATTGTGCTCGTAGAATTGGTTGAATTTCTGTGCCAATTCGTACAAATAGTTGCAGACTAGGTGCGGCATCATGTTGTCAGCCGCATATATTACCACTTCACTATACTCGCCGATTTTGCGCAGTAGACTGCGTTCGTCTTCGGTTAATTCCTTTAACTCTACTTCGGGCGCAGTGACTTTAGCCAATATACTGCGTGCTCTGGCATGAGCATACTGCAAGTACGGACCGCTATTGCCTTCCAGTGACACCGACTCATTGACGTCAAAGGCAATGTCGCCGCCCAAACGATGCTTTAGAAAAGTGTATTTTATGGCTGCCAATGAGGTTTCGTCGGCGTTACTGTCGGGGCGTTCGTTGGCCACCGTAGCACTGACTATCTCCAGCACATCGACCGCTCTGGTAACATTACCCAGACGCGAGCTCATTTTCTTGCCATCGCCAAAACGAACCGTACCGTTAGTCAGGTGGACCTGCTTGTCGGCCAGTTCGGGGTTAACAGCGCGCAGTGCAGCAAAGACCACTTTCATGTAATCGGACTGGTCATTGCCAGTCATAATTACGCGCTTGTCGTATTCAAAATCTTTGGCCTCCAGCAAAATTACACCCGTATCTTTGGTTTCGTAAGTCGGCAAGCCTTTGCCAGTTATAAAAACACGAGTGTGCAAGCCAGCATCTTCGCCGCTATAGACAATGGCGCCGTCGCTTTCGGTAAACACTTTGCCCACATTTGCCAGAACATGCTCCAGACCGGGCGCTACAGCTTCACTTTCCGGGTAGTAGCGGTCAAACGGTAAAACTTCTATACGGTTATAAAAGGCCTTGAAATAGTCATAGCTCCACTCGCGACACGTCCAGTAAATGCGGGCCAGATCAGACTCGT
>Ga0164242_10002749_pt1 | contig 20290 bp, 16 predicted proteins | sample OricomgcompostMG_FD_108783 | JGI IMG/M metagenome (GOLD analysis project Ga0164242, IMG submission 108783) | Miracle-Growth compost microbial communities from Emeryville, California, USA - Original compost - Miracle growth compost (MG) ... | reverse complement strand
TACGCTACGCCCCGCGGCTTGCCCTGCGATCTTAGGTCGAGTGGGCCCGCGCGGGCGTAGCTCAATGGCTAGAGTTCCAGCCTTCCAAGCTGGCTATGCGGGTTCGATTCCCGTCGCCCGCTCCGCGCGACTTGTCAGGTTCACACGCGGCTATAGCGCGCTGAGGACCTGACAACTCGTCAGCTACAGCGACTTGAGCCAGTCGACCAGAAGCTGATTGACGATCTCCGGCTTCTCCTGTTGCACCCAGTGGCCACAGTTCTCGAGGATGTGGCTACCACGCAGACCGGGCAGGCTCTCCGGGAACCGCTTGATCGCGTTCTGGCCCCAGAGCACCGGACCGTCGCGGTCACCGCCGATGAACAGCGATGGCTGCCGGATCGGCGCTGCGGTCCATGCCCGGAGGTCGACCCAGTCGCGATCGACATTCCGATAGCGGTTGAGCGGTCCGCGGAACCCGGCGTACTGGAACTGCTCGGTGTAGAAGTCGAGGTCAGCCTCACTCAGCCAGCCCGGCAACGCGTCGGGCAGGGTGACGCGGTCGAGCAGCATCTGGCCCTTGGCCTTGGTCGCCGTCGTGCCGCCGTCCGTGCTGCGGTGCGCGTCGGCTGACGCACCGACATAGAACTTGAGGAGCGACGTCCGTACGTCGGACTCGAACTCCTTCTCGGCGCGGCCGGGCTCCTGGAAGTAGCTGATGTAGAACTCTTCCTCCAGGCCGGTCACCGTGCCGGCGAGCTCGCCCATCTTCGCGAACGCCTCGGTCGGGCACGGTCCGCCGGGGGCGTTGTAGGGCACGCTGAGCATCGCCACGGCCGGGAAGACATCGGGTCGCAGCAGCGCGGAGTGCGCGACGATCGGCGAACCCCAGTCATGGCCGATGAGGATGGCCTGCCCACCGGGTCCGGCGAGCGCCTCGACGACGCCGACGTTGTCGCCGACGTGGTGCACCATTCCGTAGGCCTCGACCTCGTGCGGCGCCGAGGACCGGCCGTAACCGCGCACGTCGATCGCCACCGCGCGGAAGCCGGCCTCGGCGATGACGGGCAGCTGGTGGCGCCAGGAGTACCAGGACTCCGGGAAGCCGTGCACCAGCAGCACGAGCGGCCCAGAGCCGACTTCGACGCAGTGGATCCGGGTCCCGCGACACTCGACGACCTGATGCTTCACAGAAGCAATGTGGCATTGCCCCCTGGTTTCGCCTCACGCGGGGGCGATGTACGCATGCAATGCCACATTGCTTCCGTGTGAAAGGGTTTGCGAATGCTTGTCTGCCCGGTCAACCACGAGCTGCTGGCCAAGCACGAAGCCGAGGCGCTGGCGCGCAACGTCGATGTCCTCCAGCGCGTCGAGCCCGACGTGACAGTGCCGAACGGCACCTGGACCGCGCACGACGTCGGCTCGCACCTCGTGGGAATGATCGGTCGCTATCTCAACGCAGACGGCCAACGGGCAGCCTCGGCCAACGACGTCGCCGTCATCAACCAGCAGGAGATCAGCGAGTTCGAGTCCTCGACGATGGGTGAGCTCGTCGGGCGGCTGCGCTCGCGCAACGCGAAGTACAACGCGTTCTGGCCCGAGCTCCCTCTGGATGCGCTCTTCCCGCTGCGCGGCGGCCTGCCGCTGGACGTCGCGTGCCTACGGACGAACTGGATCAGCGAGCTGCTGATCCACGGCCGCGACGTCGCGCTCGCCGTCGGCGAGGACTGGCCGCTGGACGACCAGAGCTGCCTGCTGACGCTTCGCCTGCTCGCCAACGTCCTTCACACCTATGTCCGCCCGGACGGGCTAGGCGACGGCACGCTGGTGATCGCGCCGGCCGGCGGGGCGCCGTTCTCCCTCGTGATCCGCGGCGGTAACGCCGACATTCACGCGGCGGCGGAGGAGGGCGCCGACATGCTCTCCGGATCGCCGGCTGCGCTGGCGCTGCTCCTCTATGGCCGGATCGGCCTGGGCGAAGCCGAGCAGATGGGCGCCTACGTCAGCGGCGACGCGGACGGCGTCCAGCGCTTCCTCGACCGGCTCGAGAAGCCCTAGCCCCTCGACATCCATCACCCGGGTCGCCGGACGGCGCGTCGCGGCCGTCCGCCTCGACTGCTAGACCTTCGCCACCGTCAACAGCACGACCGAGTCCTCGAGCGCGCTCACGCTGTGTCGCACGGGCGGGATGACGATGAGGTCACCGGTCCTGCCGTCCCAGCTGTCCGCGCCTGCCGTCAACCGCACCCGGCCCGACAGCACGTGAAGCGTCGCCGGACCGGGGCTCTCGTGCTCCTGCATGTCGGCATCGGCAACCAGGCCGATCACGGTCTGGCGCAGGACCTGCTCGTGGCCACCGAACACCGTGGTCGCGGCCCGACCCGAACCGCGGCGCGCTTCAGCGAGCTGTTCCCGCGCGATTGCCTCTAGCGACATCTTTTGCATCTCCCCAACCTTCCAGCGCAGGTCGGCTACCGCAAGTCACCTGCGCCTGCAGTACGACGGCGGGTTGATCGCGAGGCCCCGATACTCGAATCTGTCAGGCTCTGAAGCCGCGAGACGGCGACGAGCTGACAAGTCGAGTGAGAGGCGGTCCCATGAACTGGTCGGGCTTGGTCGTGGTCGTCACCGGCGCGTCACGCGGCATCGGCGCCGAGATCGCGCGCCAGGCCGCCGCCAAGGGCGCCCGCCTCGGGTTGCTCGCCCGCAACGAGTCCGAGTTGAAGGAGCTCGCCGCCGAGCTGCCGACCGAATCGCTCGTCGTGCCGGTCGACGTGACCAAGAAGACCGAGCTCAGCAAGGCGCTTCGCCGGGTACGCGACGAGCTGGGGCCGATCGACGTACTCGTGAACAACGCCGGCATCGGCGCATACGGACCGTTCGTCGACGGCGGCGCGAAGCAGCTCGACGAACTGTGGCCGATCAACGTTGCGGCAGTGGCTCACGGCATGGCCGAGGTGTTGCCCGACATGCAGGCGCGGGGCAGCGGCGTGATCGTCAACATGACCTCGGTCGCCGGCCGAATCGGCGCGCCCGGCGAGGCGGCCTACTGCGCGAGCAAGTTCGCCGTCGTCGGCCTGTCCGAGACCGTGCGCGCAGAGGTCGCCGACTCCGGCGTAAAGATCTGTCTGATCAACCCCGGACCGGTCCGCACCACGTTCGGCGAGACCCGCGGCCACCCGTACGACCGCGACTTCCCCAGGCCGGTGTCGACCGCCCGCGTGGCAAAGCTGACCATCCGGGCGATCGAACGCGGTACGCCGGAGATCTTCATCCCGCGCTGGCTGCGCCCGTCACTCGTCTTCAAGAACCTGGTGCCGCCGCTGTTCGACCTCGGCGTGCGGCCCGAAGCCCGCCGCATGCTCAACAAGTGGAAGGCCACGCACTAGCCCCCTGGCGAGCCCCAGTGCAGGAGTCGGGCATTCAGGGACGAAACTCACCGGGAACCCGTCGTCCCCGGCGCGCGGCCCGCGCGTCTCACGAAGAAGGACCCTCGATGAACGTCCGGCGCGCTGTTGTCGGTCTCGCCTGCCTGTCGGTGCTCGGGGCCTCGGTGTCCGTCGCCAGTGCGGCGACGACCCCCTCGGGTCTCCAGCTGGTGCGGACCAAGGCGATGCTGCCCGGCTTGGCCAACGCCATCCGGCTCGCCGCAGCGCCGGACCAGGCTGTCCTGACCATCGGCCTCGGCCTCGCCCACCCGAACCCCGCCGGGGAGGATGCGCTGTACAAGCAGCTCTACCGGCCGAGCAGCCCGCTCTACCGCCACTTCCTGACTCCGCAGCAGTACCGGGAACGGTTCGCCGTACCCGTGGCCACCGAGCGCGCCGCAGCGTCGTGGCTGCGATCGGGCGGGTTGAAGATCGCGACTGTCTCCGGTGCCCGCGACTACATCACCGCGACCGGCACCGTCGACCAGGTCGGCGAGCTGATGCACACCCACTTCGGCGCCTTCAAGGTCGGCACGTTGCGCTTCATCGCCAACGAGGTCGCGCCCGAGGTCCCGGCGAACCTGCCCATCACCGCGGTCCTCGGCCTCAACACGCTTCGTCGGATGTGGACGAGCTCACAGGTCGCGCAGGTCAACGCGGCCAACGGCCTCATCTCCGCCCTCCCGACCGCCGTGGCGAGTGCACCGGAGGCCAAGGCGAAGAAAGGGCCGTACCTGGGCCTGCTCTACCCGCGCAACCTGTGGGGGGTCTACCACCTGCCGAAATCCAACCAGGGTGAGGGCCAGACCGCGGGCATCTTCATGGCGGGCTACACCAACAGCGTCATCGCCAACCTTCGGATCTTCGAGCAGCACAACAGATTTCCGCAGGTGCCGGTCCGGGCGGTGAAGGCAGACGGCAAGGGCAGCGCCGCGGCGTACGGCGACAACAGCGCGGCCGGCGAGTGGTTCCTCGACGCCGCTGCGGTGACCGGCATGGCGCCGAAGCTGCGCGAGCTGGATCTCTACACGGTGAAGGAGCTGTTCGACTCCGCCATCGGCGCCGGGATCGCGACCTGGGTCAACGACGCCAAGGGGCCGCAGCAGATGAACGCCAGCTTCGGGGAGTGTGAGACCTCACCCGCCAACCCGGTGCTCGGGCCGCTTGCCCAGCCCCCCTTCTACTACGGGAGTGAGGCCGGCGACGAGCTCGAGCCGGTCGCCGAGCCGATGCTGCGCCAGGCAAACCTGGAAGGCCGCACGCTGTTCGCCTCGACCGGCGACACCGGTGGCTCCTGCCCCGCGATCGTCGTACCGGTCCTCGGCGCCGGCAACGGCCTCACCCCGCAGCCGATTCCCGAGCAGAACTACCCCGCCGCGAGCCCCCACGTCACCGGCGTCGACGGGACCGCGGTCACCACGACGACCAAGGCGCCGCGTTTCGTCGCCACGCATCGGCAGAGCGAGGTCGGCTGGACCTACTCCGGCGGCGGCTCGAGCTTCTGGATCGCCCAGCCCGACTACCAGAAGGGCATGGCGGCGATCAACGTGCCGTGCGTCGTCGATCCAAGCGGTACGCCGTACCCCCCCGGGACGATCTGCCGCGGCGTCGGCGACATCGCCGCGATGTCGGGGACCGCACAGTCGTTGTCGCCGGATTCGCTGCTCGCAACGAACTTCTACGAGACCGAGTCCGACATGCTGGACAGCAGCAACGGTGGCACGAGCCTGTCCTCACCACTTGCGGTCGGCATGTGGTCACGGATCCAGGCGGGCGCACCGACCCGCAAGGGCCTCGGCTTCGCCAACGAGACCTTCTACCGGGTTGGGAAGAGCAAGAGCTACCAGCGCGACTTCACCGACATCACCAAGAGCGAAACCGTGGCGGGCAACGTCTACTACCGCGCAGGTGCGGGCTGGGACTACGTCACCGGCTGGGGCGCGATGAACGTGAAGAACCTGATGCGGGACGTCGACCACCGGCTGACGCCGTCGTTCCCGAAGCCGCAACGGAAGCTGCACATGAAGCTCAACGGATGCGTGGCGTTCACCAGCCCGTCGGGCAACGCGACCAACCCGCTGTATCCCGGGATCAATGACCCCAGCAACGACATCACCCGCGCGGCCTTGCACAGGTCCGGCAAGAGCCTCATTGCGACGATCTCGGGCCAGAGCCTGTCGACCACGCCTCCGCTCGGCGCGGCCGGCGGCAAGGCATTCCTCATGCTGTGGACGGCCGGCAAGACGACGTACTTCGCCGAGGCGAACGTGACCGAGCAGGGCGGGGTCTCCTACGTCGATGGGATCTCGAAGACCAGCTACAAGCCGAAGCACACGATCACTGGCTCGTTCCGCTCCGGGACCGTGACCATGCGGATCCCCCTGAGGGACGTTGGCAACCCGAAACCCGGGACGATTCTCAAGTACCCGTACGCGATGTCGGTCTACAACCTCGCAGGCGCGACTCCGGCGACCAACCCGCTCGGCTTCACCCAGGACGTTGCGACCGCGCCACAGCCCGGCGAAGGCTTGAAGCTCGGAGCCCGCTGCCGGGCCTGACGGCAGCGGGCTCCCAACGGATCGACGCGGCGACAGGTACGGGGGGTGATGGGGTGAGGCCGGCCAGCGCGCGATTGCAGCTCGCGATCGCCGCCGCCCTGGCCGCGCCCGCGATCGCAGCGCCGCTGGCCATTGCGGGACCGACCACCGGGCTGAGCCCGCAGGCTTGCTCCCGGACGCACGGCGTCATCGCGCGGACCGACGGATGGACCTCGATCCGTCCGCCCACGAGCCTGTCGGGTCTGCTTGGCGTCGCCGCAGACCCGTGGGCCCTCGCCCGGATCTACGCCTACGACGCGACCACGGTCGCTCGTTCGGACGACGGCGGCTGCTCCTGGCAGACCGTCTTCAACGCCCCGGCGACGGTCCGATCGGTTCCGGGCGGCGTGCTGCGCAGCCACATCGCGCAGGTCGTCGTTGGCGACGGCGTCTGGGTGACCACCGCCACGACCGTGGGGAGCCTCGGCGCGGCGACAATCTGGCACAGCCCGACCGGCACGGGGAACTTCGGCTTCGCCGCGGCCGGCCTACCGCCGGACGCAACCGTGCTGCAGCTGGAGCCGACCATCAAGACGGGCGTGGCCTACGCGCTCGTGCACACCTTGACCGGCAACCGGCTCTATGCAAGCCACCCGCTCGGTGGCGCCGTCACGTGGCAGCAACGCAACGTCCCGGGCCTGTCGTCACTGACCGACATCTCAACCGATCCGAACGTCGCGGAGATCGTGGACGTCGCCTCCGCGAATGCCTACGCGCGCTCACCGAACGGCGGAGCCACGTTCACCGACATCCACCGGGTACCCGGACACATCGCGGCGATCGACGCCGCCGGCGGGAACCTCGACGTCTACCTGCGGGCGGGTCGGCTGCTATCGGTCGCGGGTAGCCACTACCGCGCCATCCGGGCCCCGGCAGGTATCCGCAGCGCCACGCACGTCTCGCTGGAGCCGGACGTGCGCGCCGTCTCGACCGGGCACGGCGACTACGGCTACGACCCGATCAAGCGCCGGTGGCGGCTCATCAGCCCACTGGGCCTGGTCGCTCAGCAGCTGCAGCTCGTGAGTCCCGCACTGCCACCAGTTCTGTACGGCGTGGCGGCCGGCTTCATCTACGAGCTGCCACTTCGCTTCCCTGCCGCTTTCGTCACGCTGCCGCCACTCGCCCATCGGCCGGGGCGGGCCGTGTCACTCCACGGGGTCGCCGGCTTCGGCGACAACCCGCCGTCGTTCGCTCCCGCTCCGCACACCGTCACCTTGCACGTCGGGGAACGTCGCATCGCGCACTACCTGTTACGAGTGCCCGCCCGCTCCGGACCCCTCGACGTCGACTTCCTGGTCGACACCACGGAAAGCATGACGCCGGCGATCGATGGTCTGCGCCACGGCATGCAACAGATCATCGAGGCACTCAGCCGGACTACGCCGAACCTGCAGGTCGGGCTCGCCGACTTCCGCGACTACAACGACGGCGAGTTGAAGGCGAGCGACCTCCTGTACCCAGGAATCCCGCCCGGTTCGCTGGGACGTCGGTGTCCTGAGCTCGTCCCAAGCCTCGCGCGACACCACCATCTATACGTTCGCGACCAGCCGGTCGCTCCGGTTAGCCGAGACCTAGCGCAGGCGTTGCAGCGACTGACTGCGTGCGGCGGCGGGGATGACCCCGAAGCCGACACGATCGCCGTGATGCAGACACTCACCGGCTCGGGTATCCCCGGCTGGATCGCGCCTGGGCAGGAGGCGGGGTTTCGACCGGACGCGACCAAGGTGATCGTGCTGATCACCGACGCACCGACGCACCGGCACTCGCCATACCCGTCGCTGGCCGCGACCGCCGACGCGTTGCGCGCCTACGACGTGAAGCTGGTCGGAATCAGCATCAACGCCGGCCTCAACGATGCTGCGGCGAACCTACGCGCGCTTGCGGCCGGATCACGGACGGAGGCTCCGGCCGGTGGCCTCGCGTGCGGTGCACACGGCCGCACCGACGTGCCGGCGGGAGCGCCGATGGTGTGCAGTGTGCCGATCACCGGCAGAGGGATCGCTGTCCTCGCCGGCCCGGTCTCGCGGCTGATCGAGCAGGTCGTTGCTCCCGGCCTGCTGTCCGTCCACCTTCATACCAAGCGGCCGGACGTTGCGACGTTCTCCGGAGCCTCCCGCGAACACGCGAACCTGCACGCGAAGAGCGAGCTGCCGGTGAGCGTCGTCTACAGCTGCCCGGCATCTGCGGCCGGCAGCCGCACGCCGATCAAGCTCTCCGGCGCGGTCGGCGCAACGACGGTGGCCCACGCCGCCGTCGTCCTGCGGTGCCTGCCGGCGGCTGCTCCCGCGATCCCACCCGCAGCGGTCGTCGCGCCAGCGGTTGCCGCGCAGCCGCCGCCACCACCGCTGACCAGCAACGTCAACCCCAACGTCAACCCAGGCACCGGCGCAGCCGCCCAGGAGGAGCAGCAGAGCCAGCTCGCCGTTGCCGACCTCAGCCAGAGCGCCGACTCACAACCCGCCGTGAGTGACGACGGACCCGACATGGCCGCGCCGATGCTCTACGCCGCGGCACTGCTCTTGACCGGAGCAGCCGCATTCGCCTTCCGACATCGCACGGCGTCCCAACCGAGCCTCGCCCGCGTTCGCAGGAAAGGAACCAGATGACACCGGCCGAACCAAGCGAGCGCGCTCCACGCCGTGCGCCATTCACCGCGATCCGGACCGCGGTGCGGCAGTGGGCGCGAACCCGCGCGATCAAGGGACGCGGCCGCAGCCAGCGCCGCGGCCTCACGGCAGTGCTGACGCTCGCTCTACTCGTCCTGCTCGGCGGGTTCGGCTGGTCGATGGCCTACCTGTACGGCGGCACGGATCCCGGAAGAACCGTCGGCCTCGGCGTCGTCAGTGCGCTCGCCCAGGAAGGCCGGCTCTCACAGGTCACCTTCCGAGACTTCGACAACGTCGTCGTCGCGTCCTACGGTCCGCTGCCGGTCGCGAACCCGCCCGCCAAGAAGCCGAGGAAACCCGACGACAGCAAGCAGCCTGCCCGGACCGGACACGTCCCGACGACGGTGACGCCCCCGGTCCCGTCGTCCGGCGTCCCGGCAACCGAGCAGGGCGTCCTGCACGCGGCAGTCCCCGGTGGCGGTCAGGCGTTCCAAGCACTCGGCAACGCGTTGCGCGACACCGACACGTCGTACGTAGTCGACCAGCAGGGCACCAAGCACGCGGTGCAAGCGGTCTCAACCTTCCTGCTGCCGTTGATGGTGCTGGCCGACCTGTTCGCTCTGCTGTTCACGGTCAGCCGCGCCGGCGGCTCGGCGATCGGTGAGGTGATGGTGTTCGGCACCATCGGTCGCGGGCGGCTCAAGCGCGGCAAGTCCACCATCGGCTTCGACGACGTCGGTGGCGCCGACGAGGCCGTCGCCGAGCTTCGCGAGGTGCGTGACTACCTCGCCGACCCGGAGCGCTACCAGGCGCTCGGCGCCGCCCCTCCGAAGGGCGTGCTGCTGTTCGGCGCGCCGGGCACCGGCAAGACGCTGCTCGCCAAGGCCGTCGCCGGTGAAGCGGGCGTGCCGTTCTTCAACGTTGCCGGTGCCGAGTTCGTCGAGTCGCTCGTCGGTGTCGGCGCCGCGCGGGTGCGCGACCTCTTCGCGCGAGTCCGAGCCGCGGCGCCCGCGATCGTCTTCATCGACGAGCTCGACGCCGCCGGCCGTAAGCGCGGCTCCGCCTCGGGCGGTGGCGGGTCCGACGAACGCGAGCAGACCCTCAACCAGCTGCTCGTCGAGATGGACGGCTTCGAGATCGCGCAGGGAATCGTCGTCGTCGGCGCCACCAACCGGCCTGACATCCTCGACCCCGCGTTGATGCGACCGGGCCGGTTCGACCGCCACATCACCATCGACCGTCCTGACCTCGAGGGACGGGCGAACATCCTGCGGATCCACGCGCGCGGCAAGCCGCTCAGCGCCGACGTATCACTGGACGAGGTCGCGCGGCGCACCCCCGGCTTCACCGGCGCCGACCTGGCGAACGTCATGAACGAGTCGGTGCTCCTCGCGATCCGCGACAACCGCCGCGAGGTCACGGTCGCCGACATCAACGAGGCTGTGCAGCGAGTGCTCTCCGGTCCGAAGCGCCGCGGCCGGTTGCTCAGCGACGACGAGCGACAGCGACTCGCCGTGCACGAGGCCGGTCACGCGACGTACGTCGCCGCGCACGGTGATCCCAGCTCGCTGCACCGGGTCTCGATCCTGTCTCGCGGTGCGATCGGTGGCACGACGCAGGTTGCCGCCGACGACGCCGCGGTCCTGTCCCGCGACGAACTCGCCGTCCGGCTCGCCGGGCTCGTCTCCGGCTTGGCCGCCGAGCGGCTGGTCCTCGGCGGCGGCTCCACTGCCGGTGAACCGGACATTGCGCGCGCCACGGCACTCGCACGCGACATGGCGGCCCGTTACGGGCTGTCCGACCGCATCGGCCCGGTACGCCTGCTGGCGGCATCGGGCGCGGGATTCCTCGACGAGGACACACCCCTCGCCGACGTGTCCCCGCACCAGCAGGAGGCATTGGACGCCGAGGTGCGGCGGCTGGTCGACCTGGCCGTGACGGATGCGACCGAGGTGCTCCGCAAGCACCGTGCCGGCTTCGACGCCCTCGTGCGGCAGCTGCTCGACCACGAGACGCTCGACGGTGAGGCACTTGCCGGGGCACTGGCGGGCATCACGGCGCAACCGGCGGCGACCAAGCGCACCCCGAGAAGGCGAGCGGGATCAGCAGCGACGCGAAAGGTGTGACGTACCTCGCAGCATGCGTTTTGCGCGGTCCCGGCGGGCATGCCTAGTCAGACCCCAGCAGGACAACACCACGAGGAGTCTTCGTGAGCACTGCGAACTCGGGCTTTGCCAATAGTCTGCTCGACCGCGTCAAGGGCGCCGCGAAGCATGTCGCCGGCACGCTGACCGGCGACGAGAGTCTCAGGCGCGAAGCCGAGCTGCATCGGGACAAGGCTGACGCCGCCGCCGAGGCCCGACGGCTCGAAGCGGACGCCGAACACGAGCAGCGCAAGGCCGAGGTGGTCGAACGCCGCGAGGAAGTCAAGACGGAGCGACAGCGGCTGGCGGCCGAAGCAGCCGCTGACGCTCAGGAGCAGCGCATCGAACGCGACCGCGCGGTGGCGCAACAGGCTGCCGAGCAGAAGGCCGCACACGAGCAGGTGGCAGCCGATCAGCAGGCCGAGGCACAGCGCGCCGCGTTGCGGCGCCAAGAGCAGCAGGCCGCGGCTGAGCGGGCGAAAGGCGACCGTCAGGCTGCGGCGCTGAAGGCGAAGGCGCGCGAGGCCGAACGGACCGCCGAAGAGCTCGACCCCGACGCAACGGAGGAAGACCGATGATGCAGACGATCCGCGCCCTCCCCCGCACGACCATCACCACGTCGCTACGCGTACTACGGCTCCCACTGTCGGTGGCCGAGCGCGTCGCACGACAGCAGGACAACAAGAGCTGGCCGCCGGCGCTTGCCTTCGAGAAGCTGGAGGGACGGCTCGAGACGTTCGCGGGCTCACTGCTGCGCGACGAGGACCTGGCCGAGACCGGCGAGCAGCGCACCGCCAAGGTTGTGAAGCTCGAAGAGGCGCGAGCGCTGGAGTCTGCCGCCGACTACGAGAAGGCCACCGCCCGCGAGGAGGAACGCGAGCGCGAGGCGGAGATCACCCGACAGAGGGCGCGTACGAACCGCGCAGCGCGGGACCGTAAGGACACGGCTAGAGCGAAGGCCGCCAGGGAGAAGCAGGCCGCTGATACGGCTGCCGCGAAGCGCGAGGCCGCAGCAGAGGCCAAGGCGGCCGCTCAAGAGAAGGTCATCGACCGCAATGAGCGCGCCGCAAAGGCAGCTGCCCTGCGAGCCGAGTCAGACGCAATCGATCTCACCGACGAAGCTCTCCAGGCCAAGGAGACCGTCGACCTGATCGACGAGACCATCGACGCCAACAAGGAGGCGCGTCAGACCGGGTAGCGACCCCGCCTGCATCAGGGCCGCCGCAGCAGGACGTTCAGCGATGACGGCGCAGCTGCGCCGTACTTGATCGTGTAGAGCCCGCCGACCAGGTTCGGGATCTGCACGGGAATCGGCGTGAGATGCGGCGTGTCCGAGGTCGACAGCGTCACGCGCAACCGGTCACCCTTCGCGATCGTCGCGAGCGTCGGGAAGATCTCGATGTCGTATCGCGTCACATGGCCGGGGACGACGGGACGCGAAGACGCTCGCGTGTACGGGTGATACGGCATCACCGTGATGCCGCGCCTTGCCCAGCTGCGCTTCGCGTCGACCGCGCGCAACGAGCCCAGCAGCGCGCCCTCGGTGAGCGGGTAAGACCTTCCGCTGGGCGTCACGTCGTCGACGGTCGCCACCCACTGGGTGTCGGTCGTCGTCGCGGTGGCATAGACCGTCGCGCTGATCGGACCGGCGATCGCCCTGGATGACCGGAACGGCGCCGTGGTGAAGCTCACCTGTCCCGGCCCAAGCTTCGACAGCGTGTCGTCATCCGCGCACGGCGCCATCAACCCCGCGATGTGCGCCGGGATCGAGACACCGCCCATCGCCCACTGGTCGATCGGACGGCCACACGGGCTGCCCGACGGCAGCCACGCGACCGACGTCGTCCCGGCCGCAGGGGGCCTCGAGACCAGCGACTGACCGGGACCGAAGTACAGCCGCGTCGGCCGGCTGTCGGTGAACGGGTAGGTCGTGGTCTCGTCGAACTTGCCGGTGCCTAGGTCGTAGTAGTGCAGCGGTGTCGGGGTGTGCGCCATACCGGTGTGCTTGTGCTTCAGCCAGGTGTCGAACCATTCGAGCTCGAGCACGTCGACGTTGACGCTGGAGCCGTTGAGGTGCTCCCACGGGCCGTTGATCAGCTGGTAGCGGCCGGACACCTCCTGGTGCGGCCGCATCGGCGCGGCCACGCGACGTCCCGCCCATGCGTTCTGCAAGCCCGCGTAGTTCAACGGCGCGCCGCGCTGGAACAGGTCGAACTCGCCGCCGATCAGGAAGGCCGGGATGCGGTTGGCAACGATCCGCTTCAGCAGCTCGCTCGGCGCGCGGTCCTTCCAGTACTTCTGATCGTACGTCGCGGGTCCACCCGCCAGCTGCGTGCCGACGAAGGCAGCGTGGTAGCTCGCCAGCCCCTTCGCATGGTCGGTCTCGATGCTTGCGAGCTGGCTGAGGACCGCCTGGTCGGAGAGAGCGTCCTGCAACGGGTTGACGGTGTTGAGCGTCCCCGTGAGCCCGAGGTAGACGCTCGCGAACTCAGCATCGAGCAGGCCGCCCATGAACGCCGCGTCGCGATACGAGTCGTTTGCCGTGACCATCGGGAAAATCGCCTTGAGCGGCGAGTGCTTGCCGACCGCACCGGCAAGCAGCGCCTGGTCGATCCCGAGGTAGGACGGGCCGTAGGTGCCGACCCGGCCGTTGGAGTGCTTCAGGTGGGCGGCCCAGTTCAAGACGCGGATCGCGTCTCGCTGCTGGATCGGGTCGAACAGACCCCACTCGCCGTTCGAGTCTCCGGTGCCTCGGACGTCCTCGACGACATTGAGATAGCCGCGCTGCACCAGGTAGTTGTTCGCGCCGCCGGTGACGGCGCCACCGGACGGGTTCTGTGCGGTGCCGGGGCCGCTCGACCCGCCACTGCCCTTGCCGTACGGCGTCATCGTCATGACGACCGGGAACCGCCCCTTCGCCGGCAAGCCATGAGTGGTCGGGTAGATCAGGTTGACCCGGATCGTCGTGCCACCCGCGCCCTTGATCGCGATGTTGTTCTTCGAGGCGGTGCCATAGATCGCGCGACCCGGCCGCCAGGCGCTGCGCGGCGACGCGCTCGCCTTGATGACGCTCTCCGGCAGCGTCGGCGCCAGCCCGACCAGGCTGGCGGGCGCGTCCAGCACCTTCGGCCCCTCACTCGGAGGCGCCGCCGGAGCGGAAGCCGACACCCGAGACAGTCCAGCAAAGCCGAGGCCCAACCCGAGGCAGAGCGCCGTGATCATGGACTTTCGGGCAAGGCGCACGGGCGTGTTTGTCACAAACGCCATGATCACGCAGGGTCAGACGCGGGTGGATACCGCCCGGTCATCGCCCGCCTTGTCGATCGCGTGGAACCTCGCGTGGCCGACCTTCGACTCGTGCTTGCGGTTCACCACGATCCGGATCTGGGAGCGGCCCTTCTTGAAGTGCTTGGAGGTCGCCGATCCGAGGCTCCATGTGCAGTGGGCCAGGTGGACCTTCGTCAGCTTCTTGATGGCGCTGCCACGTGCCGTGATCGTGATCACCACGCGCGTCGGATGCTTGCTGGTGGCGGCCTGGTAGCTGAAGCCTGCGAGCGGCTTGTGCGCCGTACGCGTGGGGCTCGGCGTGGGGGAAGCGGTTGGTGTGGTCGTACGGGTTGCCGTCACCGTGGGCGTAGCGCTGAGCGTGGCGCTCACCGTCGGGCTAGCGGTCGCAGTCGCCGACGGGGTCAGACTCGTCGTCGCGGTCGGGCTCGCGGACGCAGTTGGTGAGGTGCTGTCGCACAGGCCCGGCAACGGGATGGGCAACGGGCAGCTCGACCCGGACGTCGATGTCGCCGTCGGTGTGGCGGTGTCACACAACCCGGGGAGAGGAATCGGTATCGGGCACGCAACCGCTGGCGCAGCGGCCGGAGTGGCCGACGACCTCGGGCTGGCCTGGGCCGCGATGATGCCGACACCGGCGATTCCCGACGCGAGCGCCACGCCCGCGAGCGCGACAATTGCGGCGCGATAGCGCGACGTCGAAGTGGGTTGCCGCATGTCGGCCTCCAGCTAGTTCTTGAACGTGTAGTCCCAGACTCCCCGACCGTAGGCACCTAGCACAAGGTGCTTGCCGTCGAGTGACAGCGCCATGCTGCGGAACGTGACCTCCGGCAGCCCGGTGCCGAACCGCTTCCAGTGCTTGCTGCCCGCCTTCGCCGTGAACACCCCGACGTCGGTGGCGGCGTAGAGATGCCCGGCGCGAATGATCAGCCGATGCACGTCGGCGCGCGGCAAGTTGCCCGACAGGTCGTGGAAGGTGTTCCCTCCATCGTGGCTGACGAGTATCTTCGCCGCGCCGACCGCCTTGTTGCTGGCGCCCATCACGATCATCTGGCGCATCCCGACGTAGATCGTCCTCGGGTCCTTCGGGTCGACTGCGATCTCACCGACCTGCTGGTGGGGCAATCCCTTCGACTTGGCCATGTGCCAGCACTTCGAGCTGGCCGCCGCCGCCGCACAACCCGGCTTCACGTTGGTCGCGATCTTCGTGACGACCTTCTTGGGCGTCGCCGCGGAGCCGGTGCCCAGCGAAGGCCGGCAGAGAGAGCAGAACGCCACGTACGACGTCTTGCCCTGCGTGTAGACCGCGGTCGAGTCCCACGGACCGTTCGGCGCCTTACCTGGCGTGAAGACCGTCTTCCAGGTCGACGTGAGCAGCACTTCCTGCGCGGGGTCATAGGTGTTGCTGGCCATGCCGGACGTCGTCTCATCGACGTTCCCGGCCGCCGCGATCAGGTGGTTGGGGTTGGTGCGGTCCACCCACCACGGCGACAGGAACGTGGCGCCAGACGAATTGAGATCCGGGCTGACGTTGATCGTGTGCTTGAAGTCGTCGACCGTGCCGAGAATCGTCTGACCGTCGATGCCGCAGTAGTACGAGTGCGCATTCGGGCCCGGGAAGACATAGACGCCGTCACCACCGCACACCTGGTAGGACCTGCCGTTCGGCATGATGTGCGCGACACCGTTGTCCTGCAGCGCAGCCAGGTAGGACCCGTCCTGCAGCATCGTGACGTCCCACGGCAGCACCGTCGCCGGCGCGTTCAGCGACGTCCACGACGAGTTGTCGAAGCCCTTGTACAGGGCACCGGTCGTGTCCGTGACGGTGTGCGCGTCCTGCGCCCACCAGCCGCCGTCATTGCCGCTGTAAAAGCGCTCGCCGTGCGGCGTCACCGCGATCGCGGCACTGTGCTGATCAGGGTGGGTCGTCCCCTTGCCGTACTCGGGAAGGATCGAGGGGCACGCGATGCCGTTGCTGTTCGGGATCGTGTTGAAGTAGGTGAGGAAGCCGCAGACGTTCGCGTACTTCTCCACCGCGGTGAACGTCGTACCGAGCGGGACGTTGGTCGCCGTCGGACCGTGGTACTCGCCGGTGTAGGCCTCCTCGAGACCGATGTAGACCCGGTTCGGGTCCTTCCCGTCGGCGAGCACCCAGTTGTTGTACGACGCCTGCACGCCGGCGGCGTAGCTCAGCGGGTAGCCGACCAAGCCGGTCGCCGCGCCGAGTGCAAGGGTCAGCGTCTGCGCGTCCGCCTGCAACGCCCACGTCTTACCGTCGTCATTCGATCGGTAAAGCCCGTTGAGCTCGGTGTTGCCATCGACCGCCACCGGAAGCACCGGGTTGTCGACGATCAGATGATCGCCGTTGGCGAGACCGGCGTCCTGCACAAGTGCCCACAGGACGTTCTTGCCGCCGCTCTGGACTGGACTGTAGGACAGGCTGATCCGACCGAGCGGATCATCGGACGACAGCGGTTGAGTGAGCTGGCTGTTGGAGGCCATGTACTTGAACGTGCGACCGTAGTTGGTCGAGCGGTACAGGCCGTTTCCGGGCGCGAGCACCTTGCCGCCGTAGGTCTTCTTGCCGAATGCATAGCCGACGTCGACGGTCACCTCGCGCGGGTTGAACGGGTTGATCGCGATCGAAGCGAGCCAGTTGCCGAGGCCGTACTTCGCGTGGTTCGGGATGCTGACCCGGTGAAAGCTGTGGCCGTGGTCGGTCGAGCGCCACAACCCGTACGTCGTGCCGACCAGGATCGACCCGTTGCTGGGGTTGACGGCGACCGCGTTGACGCCGTACCCGTGCACATTCGCCTTCGGTCGTGACCAGGTCTTGCCGCCGTTGCGCGACACGTAGACGCCGGTACCGGCCGCGTCGTCGGACAGCGTGAACACGGACACACCCGTGCCGAGGTAGAGCAGCTTCGGGTTGTGCGGGTCGACCGCGATCGCACCGACGGCCTCGCGGGCAATCTTCCCCTCAGTGATGTTGTGAACTGTCTTGCCGCCGTTGGTGGTCTTGTACAGACCCCCGATGGTGCCGAGGTACACGGTGTTGCCCGATCGGTCGCTGGGATCAACCACCATCGCGGTGCCGATGCCGCCGACCTTGCCGAGCATCTCGGCCCCGCTGCCGGTCCCAAGAATCGACTCGACGCCATGGAACGGGCCCTTGTTCTTCCACGCGCGACCGGTCCTGCCGAGAGCAGCAGCCTGCTTGGTCAACTTCAGGAATCGAGTGTCGGTGTTGCCCTGATAGAGCACGTTGGAGATCGGCTTCTGTGCGATGCCCTCATCGCGTCCCGATTCCTCTTCCTCGGCCTCGCTCTCACCGCCCTCCCCTTCATCACCCTCGTGCTCCCGCGCCTCCTCACTCAGGGTCCGGCTCGGGTAGAGCCGGTGTGCCCAGAACTCCGAGCTCGGGATGCCGATCGCCGGAGCGTGCCCCTCGTCTTCACCCACGGTTCGAGCCAGCAGCGTGCCGGTTCCGGCCAAGAGGACAAGGGCCGACGCGGCAGCGAGCAGACGGTGACGACTCATCGAGCACTCCTTGCAACGCCGACTTGGAACCCGGACAGGTTATTCGCGATGCCCGTGATCCGGTCCTTCCCAGCCCGGGCGCTTCCAGCCGTACCGGCTGGCCCGATCCGCGAGCGGGCCCGGATCGACCTCCCACCAGGGCCGATCGGAAGGCGGCTCCTCATTCGCGGGCGTGAGGGCACGACGGCGGGCCTCCGCCACGTCAAGCGCCGCGTCCACCTCCGTCGCGTGGCGGGCGTCCTCGCGAATCCAGGCGACGAACAGGATCGCGACGAACGGGATCGCGACGACCTCAGCCACGGTGAGCATCAGCCCGCCGCCGATCGTCTGGTCCCAGCTTCGGGTGGGACCCCACCCTCGCGCGACCGTCCCGTAGTAGCCCCCCGCCACCAATCCACTGCTCGTCATCACCGCGATCCCGGGAATCGCATCGAGCAGCCCGTCGATCGCCGCCAACGTCATCCGCACCGGCTGCGTGCACCATGCCGGCAGGATCTCGACCCCGAGCAACGGCAACGCGAACAGGCAGCCGGTGGCGACGAGCTGCAACTCGAGCAGGCGCATCACCACGTCGTGGCGCTGGGCAGCGCCGATGTAGCCGGTGTAGAAGACGACAAACTGCGTCGCGACAGCCAGCACCGGCGCGACAACAGGGAAGGTGAGCAACCGTACTGGCCATGCCCGCAGTGCCCCCTGCCATCGGGCCGCACCGGCCGGCGACAGCGCAGCACTGACCAGCCCGACCGGATCGCCCAGACCTAGCCCAACCGGAACGATCGCCAGCAGCAAGGTGACGCGGAGTGCCATCGGCCAGAGCAGCACGCGCGAGTAGACGGCAAGCGACGACATGGTCGCCAGCACCACCACGCCGAGCCCCAACAAGGTGAAGGAGAGGATTCGTACGGCGGGCCAAGGTGCGCCGTGGCGGCGCACCCGGCGCACCCCGAAGAGGTAAGCCGCGAGGGTGAGAACACAGGCAGCGGCGACCCAAGGGTCGAAATCCCAGCTGCCGAAGAACCGGCCGACGGTGAGCGGTTCGAGACCTGTCATGAGTAGTACTGTCCCGCGGAGGATCGAAGGGGGACGCAATGACTCAGGCGCAGCCGCCTGCCGGTTGGTATCCGGACCCGCAGGACGCCATGCAACAGCGTTACTGGGACGGGACCGCATGGACGGGTCACACCGCACCCACAGGTGTGGCGAGCGCCATGCCGCAGGCTGCCGCGCCGACCAGCACGCCGAGTCCGGCGACGAGCGCGCCCGCCTGGTCGGTCCCCATGGCTGGCGAGGTGACGGACCCGGTTGGCAAGAAGTCCTGGTACAAGCGCAAGGCATTCCTCATCCCGGTCGCGATCCTGGTCGTCCTGATCGTGCTGGGCGTCATCTTCGGTAGCGGTGGCGACCACTCGAACGCGCTCGAGAAGGCGATCAAGGACGACGGCCAAGCACAGCTCCAGAACTCGGTCGACGAGAACATTCCAGGCGCCAAGGTCCAGATCACGGATGTGTCATGTGTCGAAACCGGGGACACCCAGAAGTACACCTGCCAGATCCACATGACGCTGACCAGCCCGGACGGGAGCGACACTGTGAAGCTGCTCCAGCGTGCGACCGGATCATGTGACAGCAAGGTCAATGCCCACTGCCTGTGGAACACCGAGGGAGACCCCACGAAGGACAACAGCTGACGGCACGCAACGAAACAACCCGCTCACTCGTAGGAGAGGTGTGACCCCAGCCCACACCAACCGCATCGCACTTGCCGCCGTCATCAGCGCAACGCTCGCTTTAGGCCTGTTCGCGACGATATTTCGCGGCCCACTCGACGGCGGGTCCGTGGCGGCCGCGGCTGCGGACCGCACCGGTAGCAGGTCTCTGCAAGGGCTGCTGACCGATCCACTCGGCGCGATGTCGCACCCGGCGCGGGTGAGCGAGGCAGCACCCACCGACCGTCTGCTGTCCCCCTGTCGGCACAACCGACGAGAGCAGCTGGTGACGGTCAGCATCGAGCAGCAGCACGCGTGGGCGTGCGCCGGGAAGCGGACCGTCCTCAGCACGCCGGTCACGACGGGCGCGGAGACTCGGCACGGCAGCGCCACCCCACGCGGCTCGTTCGCGGTGCAGGCACTGACGCCGAACACGACCCTTCGGCCGAGCCGCGGCGGGTCCTTCCACGTGCGCTACTGGATCCCGTTCCGCTTCGGCGAATGGGGATTCCACGACGCGTCCTGGCAGAAGATCCCGTTCGGCAGCCCGAAGTTCGCGATGCACGGGTCACATGGCTGCGTGCACGTACCACTCAGGGCGATGCGTCAGCTGTTCCACTTCGTTCACCCGGGTACGACGGTCCGGATCCACTAGCTCCCGAGCGTCAGCGACCGGTCGAGGAGAAGTGCTGGTAGTCGGGGGTGGAGCTCCAGCGCCCACCCCACCCCCAGCCGACCGCGTCGAACGCCCTGACGACCGGTCCGCCGGCGAAGATCATGCCGCGCCGGTGCTTCGAGCGGTCGGCGTACTTCGCCCCTGACGGGGGCAGGACCTTGCCGTTCAGCCGGTACGGGTTCTCGCGGGTGTTGATGTCGACGGCATCGCCGTAGGCGTGCGCCGACCAGGACTTCGGGCCGTTCGCGACGGCGTACCGGCAGTTGAACGCCGAGGTGTTGTCGTCCGCCATCGACTTGTTGTCACTGCCGCCGTAGGCCGAGATCGGC
>Ga0164242_10002748_pt1 | contig 20303 bp, 20 predicted proteins | sample OricomgcompostMG_FD_108783 | JGI IMG/M metagenome (GOLD analysis project Ga0164242, IMG submission 108783) | Miracle-Growth compost microbial communities from Emeryville, California, USA - Original compost - Miracle growth compost (MG) ... | reverse complement strand
TTGGATAATGATGACTTTCTCCATTTTTGCGTACAGTAATTCCATCTGAATCAATTTCAATCTCTTCTCCCTTATTGCGTATATAATATGCTATATGAAGATAAAAAGAAGGAAATATAAAAATAAGTGCGCCAAGTCCAAAAATAACTGAACTACTTTCATCTCTATCAAAGTAAAGCCACATAACTAACAAGATAGCTATCTGTGTTAATGCCATATTAATGGCGATAAAATGGTTTTTAAATGTTTGTTTTAAAATCATGCTATTAATTTAAATTCCTCCCGCTTTGTTGGATTTGCAATCCGGCACTATGAACTAATGCTTTTCGTATATTCATATTACTTTTCACTTTTACGAATATATAAAAATAAACTTATCTGAAATTTAATATCCAAGCATATAATAAGATAATCAGAAGAAAAATTAAATTTGTAAAAACAAAATTCTCTATGAAACACATTACTTTTCTGTTTGCTGTATTAATGATACATACTGCCTTTAGTCAAACTGACTGGAAATTAGAATATAACAAAGAAGGTGTTGAAGTGTATACCCGAAAACCCGAAGGTCAAAACGTAAAAGAATACAAAGGAATTGTAGAGGTAAATGCTTCTGTTGAAGCGTGTGTAAAAGCACTTTCGCAACCATCTCAATTCACAAAATTCATGTATAATGTTACGTATGCTGAAAAGATTGAAAGTACTAGTGCAGAAGAATTTGTAGTGTATTGTATTGTCGATTTTCCTTGGCCTTATACCGATAGAGATATGTGTCTTAACTATCACTTTTATGATTTAGGAAATGGAAATGTGAAAGCGAAACTATATTCTGTTGCAGATAAAAAGAATGATCCAGCGTATGAATATTTGGGTGGAGTTATCGGTTCATGGTACTTTGAAAAAATTTCAGATACGAAAACAAAAGTTACCAATCAGTCTAAATCTTCGCAAACTGGCTTCCCAGATTGGCTCGTAAATATGTTCCTTTTAGATGCTCCCAAGTTTAATATGCCCAATTTCAAAAGTTTTGTGGAAGCAAACAAATAATTAGACGCTTCATTTATAGCATATTAAAGGATATTCCATTTTTTTTTTAAAAAAGACTTGGAGGTTATTAAAAATAAAGTAATTTTGCCGCGGAGAGTTGGCAGAGTGGTCGATTGCACTAGTCTTGAAAACTAGCGTACCGAGAGGTACCGAGAGTTCGAATCTCTCACTCTCCGCAGAAAAGAATAAAGCTCTTGTTTTCAAGAGCTTTTCTTTTTTTTAGATAACTTACTACACGATTAAATTATGGACATTTCTTTATTTTATACTCTTGTTTGGATTTGGATTGCAGTAGCAGTCGTTGTATTTCCAGCAGCTTTATTCGTTACTGCTCCTTATGGAAGACATTCTAAAAATATTGGTGTGATGATTCCCAACAGAATCGCTTGGATTCTTATGGAGTCGCCTTCGCTTTTCCTTTTTATGTATTTCTTTATAACTGGATCTGCTGAAAAAACAATCGTTCATTGGATCTTCTTTGCGCTTTTTTCCATGCATTATATCAACAGAACCTATATTTGGCCGTTGAAAATTCGCTCAAAAGGTAAAAAAATGCCTTTGTTGATTGTTCTCTCTGCTTTTGGTTTTAACTTGATGAACGGATTCATTAACGGATATTTCTTAGGGAATTTTGCGATTTATGACATCAACTGGATGTGGAGTATTCCATTTATTGTGGGAATTTCATTATTTATTTTTGGATTTGTCATCAATGTGAGAAGCGATAATCGACTTATTAGTATGCGAAAAGATGGAGAAACTGGCTACAAAATTCCCGTTGGTGGTTTTTTTGAATACGTTTCTTCTCCAAATATTTTCGGTGAAATAGTCGAATGGCTTGGTTGGGGAATAATGACGTGGAGTTTACCAACACTTTCTTTCTCAATTTGGACAGTCGCTAATCTTTTACCAAGAGCGCTTGACCATCACAAATGGTACAAAGCTAATTTTGAGGAATATCCGAAAGAAAGAAAAGCAGTTTTTCCTCGTATCTTATAAAACAAAGGCTTTTTTATAGTTATAACTTGCAAAATTGCGTGATAATCGTAATTTCGTACACTTAAACATACAAATTATGCGCAGAGTTGTAATAACAGGAATAGGAGCGTTGACTCCAATTGGAAATAGTACAGAAGAATTTTGGAATAATTGTTTAGAAGGAGTAAACGGAGTTGGTCCAATTACTCATTTTGATGCTTCGCAATTTAAAACGCGTTTTGCTTGTGAAGTAAAAAACTTTGACCCAGAAACAGTTGTTGAGCGCAAAAACGTTAGAAAATACGATAAGTTCACACTTTATGCTTTAAAAGTTGTCGACGAGGCAATGAAACAAGCGAATTTTAATTTCGACCATTTAGATAAAAATAGAGTAGGAGTTGTTTGGGGTTCTGGAAACGGTGGATTTGAAACTTTTCAGGAACAAGTGACGGAATATGTCTTAGGAGATGGAACACCACGTTTTAATCCATTTTTTATTCCTAAAATGTTAGTAGATATCGCTTCAGGAGTAATTTCTATTGAATACGGATTCAGAGGTCCAAATTTTACGACTATTTCTGCTTGCGCTTCTTCCACAACATCTGTAATTGATGCTTTTAATCAAATTAAATGGGGAAAAGCAGAAGTAATGATTACTGGAGGTTCAGAAGCTGCGATTGTTGAAGCAAGCATTGGTGGATTTAATGCACTAAAAGCACTTTCTACAAGGAATGACGATTATAAAACAGCTAGTAGACCTTTCGATGTTGAAAGAGATGGTTTTGTAATGGGTGAAGGTGCTGGAGCATTTGTTTTAGAAGAATATGAACATGCAATTGCTCGTGGAGCAAAAATCATTGCCGAAGTTGTTGGTGGAGGAATGGCTGCAGATGCATATCATCTTACTGGAACTCATCCAGAAGGAGAAGGCGCTGTTTTAGGAATGTCAGCTGCAATGATGGAAGCAAACATAGATCCAAGTCAAGTAGATCATATCAATGCACACGCAACTTCAACTGGATTGGGAGATATGAGCGAGCTAATTGCTATTGAACGACTTTTTGGAGCGCATGGAAATGCACATATTTCTGGAACAAAATCTATGACGGGACATTTATTAGGAGCAGCTGGTGCAATTGAGGCAATTATTGCTGTTATGTCTTGCGTTCATGATGAAATTCCACCTACAATCAACACTAAAAATATCGAGCCAGAGTTCGATGGAAAATTCAAAATTACCGTTGGTAAAAAGGTAAAGAAACCGGTAAATTATGCGCTTTCAAATACTTTTGGATTTGGTGGACATATTGCGAGTATTCTTTTTAAGAAATATGAGGAATAAGCTATTATTATAACTAATTTTGTCGGACATTACTCATTATAAATTATTAAATATTATGGCTAAAATTAGTTTACACGGTGATCCAGTTAATACAAGTGGAGAACTTCCTAAAGTAGGTGAAAAAGCAAAAGACTTTTCGTTGATTGCTACAGATTTGAATACAAGATCTCTAGCCAATTATAAAGGAAAAAAAATAATTCTAAATATTTTCCCAAGTGTTGATACAGGTACTTGTGCTAAATCTGTTCGTCAGTTTAACCAAATTGCTTCAGGATTAAAAGATACAGTTGTTCTTTGTATTTCTAGAGATTTACCGTTTGCGCAAACTCGTTTTTGTGGAGCAGAAGGATTAACAAATGTGTATTCTCTTTCTGATTTCGCTACGGGACAATTTGGAAAAGATTACGGTCTAGAAATGTTAGACGGCAAACTGAAAAATTTACATTCACGTGCAGTTATTGTCCTTGACGATAAAGGTATCATAAAATATACAGAGCAGGTTCCTGAATTAACAGACGAACCAAATTACGATGCAGCGCTGAAAAGCCTTTAATCTTTTATGTAGTTATCTAGTGCAGATTATTCTGCATTAGATACTTGCATTGCTTTTTCGTACAAAACTATTCCCGCAGCAACGCTTACGTTGAACGAACCAATTTTTCCTGACAAAGGAATTTTAGCTCTTTCTTTACAATATTTTAGAACTTCAGGAGAGATTCCGTCTTCCTCAGAACCCAATACAATACAGGTTGATCCTGAAAAATTAACCTCTGGAAGTGAATTCTTCGTTTTTTCAGTACAAGCAATAATTTTCACACCGTATTGTTCAAGCATTAACAAAGTATCTTGTAAATAATCTTCTCTACAAACAGGAAGTGAATTTAGAGCGCCCGCAGAAGTTTTTATCGCGTCTGCAGTTATAGTTGCTCCACCTTTTTTAGGAATGATAATAGCGTCTACACCAAGACATTCTGCCGAACGAGCAATTGCACCAAAGTTTCTAACATCGGTAATTCTGTCTAACATTAAAAAGTTAGCTGTTCTTCCTTCAGCAAGAATTTTTTCCATAATTTCTTCTGTAGAATGATATTCTACTGGAGCAATGAAAGCAATAACACCTTGATGATTTTGTAAGGTAAGTTTATTTAATTTCTCAATTGGAACGAACTGTAGATTGTAATCCTTTTTTGCAGTTTCTTTTTTTAATTCAAGAAATAGATCTTTATCCATTCCTTTTTGGATCATAATTTTATTAATCTCTTTTCCAGCGCGAATGGCTTCTATAACAGCTCGAAGTCCAAAAATAAAGTCTATATTCTCTTTCATAAGGTAAAATTCTGCTCAAAATTACACAAAAGAAAAGGATTGCATTACCGAATTAGTTTTTATTCGCATAAACATTGATTTATTTTAATTCTTAGTATCTTTATAAATAAAACGAATCATTATGGAAATCATTAATAACACAGAAGAAAGTCGATTTGAAGTAACCGTTGACGGGCATCTTTCTATCATGAATTACATCTTAAAAGATGAATCAATAGCTTTGACGCACACATCTGTTCCATCTAGTTTAAGAGGTAGAGGAGTAGCAGCAGAACTAGCGAAAGAAGCTTTTGCTTATGCAGAAAAAAATCAGTTGAAGATTATTCCTATTTGCTCGTATATCAGTACTTTCGTAACGCGCTACCCAGAATATCGTAAGTTTTTGTAAGGGGTATTTTCTTTTTTTCATTGCCAAAAAAAGAAACAAAAAAGTCTAGACCTGTATTTGAACGTTTGAAAATTTTGAATTTCATTCCACTATCGCACCCAAACTCGTCGAATTGTTACCCAGATTTTATCAAATCTGGACAATTCTCCTCAAACATGGGTTTGATTACGCTTCATTCAATTCTTACTCGTAGCTTTCTGAATTGTGATTCAGGCTACTCATCTTCAAAAGCGATGCTTTTTCTTCTACACTTTTCATCTAATGGTCGAATTACAAACAGTGACACTCAAAGAGCCCATTCTTTGTCCTGCACTAACGTTTTGGAAATCAAAAGCAGTGCTTATTCTTCTTTTGGCGATAGAAAAGAAAGGAAGAAAATAGTATAGGAGACTTTAAGCTAGAATTTTTTCCAGAATATGGTAAAGAGAGCAAAAAATAATAGATTAAACAACCTATTTCGTTGCATTCAACAAAGTGACATTACCGCGTTTAGTGATTTCATCACCATTTCCATCGTGTAAACGAATTACATAAACATAGGTGCTTTCTTCTGCGATTTTACCTGCAATAGTTCCATCCCAACCTTGGTGCAAATCATTTGTTCTAAATACGGTTTGTCCCCAACGGTCAAAAATGGTAAACTCATATTTATTGAAATCTGTTAAACTCACAATAGGCAAGAAAATTGGATTTGCTCCGCCAACTGTAAAGGCATTTGGAACATAAATAAGCGGTTCAAGTGTAGCACAAGAACGATTTGATTTACTACTTTCATTTATTCCTAACGTATCTGTTCCTTCAAATGCTACTACAACATAACAGAATTTACCCGTGGTGTATAATAAATCTTCTAAATGGTCTACATAAGCTCTTCTTCCTGGAGGAACAACTGCAATTGGATCATAACCCATTATTCCGTCTACTTCTCTGTAAATTTGATAGTTAAGAACTGGTCCTAACCAATCTTGATAGGCCGACCATTGAAGAGAAACCGTTAGTAAAGTATTATTCGCTTGCGTTTCCAAGAAAATGGTTTTCCCAATATTAGAATGTATCGAAGGATTTCCGCAACTATCTAGTACGGTCGTTCTATATGTATAACTTTTTTCATTTGGATCTACAGAGCTGTCTTCAAACACTTCAATTGGTAGAGAAACATCGCGTCTTTCTACTTCTTCATATTCGTTCGTTTCTTCATTTAATCGCTCCAAAATTAATCCACCGTGTCCAGCAATGATATTCGTGTGATGACGAATTTCGATGTTGTCGCCTTCAACAGTTGCAACTGCCAAGTAGTTCAAAGATGGCGGAACAGGAGAAGCAATGTAAATAAAAATTTTGTTAGAGAATGAATATTTTCCATCTGAAGAGGTCGCTTTTATCACAAAACAATACGTCTTTTTTGCATCTACATCTAAAAGAATGGAATTGTCAGTTGTTGAACCTAATACAGAATAATTTCCTCCATCGGAATATCCATAAACTTCATATTTATCTATTGCACTCCAACCAATATAGCTAGTCCAATCAAGATTAACTTGTTGTGAGCAAATATCTAAAGAACCTTTTAGGAATATAGAAGTATGCACTTTAGATTTTGCAGAAGTTTGATAAGTTGGTGGCGTTTGTGGTGTAAAACAACTATCAAATGCAGATATCGCATATTGTAGCGGACTTGTTACAGAAGGTGAATACGTGTATGTAACACTTCCTCTGCCCCAAGTAGTGTCTAAATTAACAAAAAATCCATTTTGATCTTGATTGTAAATAATGTATCCATAAGTGTCTGGAGAACTATCTACATCCCAAGTAATGGTAACGTTTCCTGTAATTGTATCGATGGAAACAGATTGTATTTCAGGTATTTTTGGTGGAATTTTATCTTCAAATGTATCACCTTCAACGTTAGAAAAGAATGAACAAGTAGTCGTTTTTAACTCAATTCTATAATTCAAAAATGCTGAGCAAATATCAATGGTGTCTTTGAACAAAGCACTTCCATAAGCTACGGAATCAATTACAGTCCAAGTTCCCGTTGGATATTCTCTTTCGATGTAATAATATCCACTCCAATTAGTATGTCGATATGTGTCAGGAGCTGTCCATTGAAGAACGGCTGTTCCATCTCCAGGATTATTTAAGGTTAAGAATATACTTGAAATAGTATCTGAATATGCTATGGTTGAACCGTTACATCCACTTTCAACACCAACGTAATAGCTAACAGAACCTGCATTTGCATTTGCGCCAACATGGTTGTATGTAGTTGTGTTAATATTTGATTCATCTCCCAAATGTCCATTTTGAATAGAATTGATGGAATATTTCACGAATCCATTGTCGACATTCGTAGCTTGGTCATACGTTAACTGTACATCGCCATTCGCTTGAACTTGAATACAATCAATAGGAACTTTTGCTACAACTCCTCTGTTTTTTACGTGAACTGTAACTGTTGCATAACGCACAGCTGGAATCTGGCAAACATCATCTTGTATTCTAAAAACAAAGGTATAAGGAACTTCATTTTGAATTATTCCCTGTGGAGTTTGAAGATGTGCGCAAGCTGTTTGCCATGTGAAATCTGTTTGAACATTTGGACTTCCAGTAATTGGAATCGGAGCATTGAGAACAGCGCAAGGTGCAATTGCACAACCAGCTGCAGGATTTGTAAGATTCGTCCCAAATTGCGCTCCACTTGCTGTAAGCGTTACCGATTGTGGTGAAGCATCTTGAAGTGTTCCAACATCACTTGCGGACATTGAGAATGTAACTAAATCTCCTGCATAAACAGTTGTATCGTAAGATGTTCCGCCGCTAAATGGAGGAACAACAATTGGTGGAGTATTGACCATTCCACAGTTTTCTACAATTACTTGTATTTCACGTTGTACTTCAGAAATAAGTACACCATTTCTAAAACTTTGAACTATTTCTTTTACAGCAAAATTGCCACTTGTAAATGAAGTGAAATTTAATTCGCCATTTTGGATATTTATTGTCGCTGGAATGTTAGATGCATTAAAACTTGCATCAGGCGTTGGGTCTGTGAATGAGAATCCAGGTTCAAAATTAACTAATGCCGGATCTGTTGGTGGATTAAAAGCACTTATTGTTTGGTCAAAAGGAGTTCCAAAAGTAAATGACATCGAATCTAAATCTGGATCAAAAGCATTTGGATTATATGTAAATGGCTGTCCAGCACAAGAAACAACAAATGGAACTTCTAAAAACTGTGGTGAAGAATCATTACAAGTTCCACCAGCACTTGTCGTAAACATTTTTGCTACAATCGTTATTCCAACTGTAGTTGGACTTTGAATATTGGTTAAATTTCCACTTCTTGAAAAGCTTTTATACGTAAAAATCCAACCTTGAGCAGGAGGATTACCCAATAAAAAAACAGGAGCAGAGCGATAAATAACTTTCTCAACTGCACCAGAACCATTTCCTCCGCTAGTTCCTACACCACAAAGAAATGGATTGGGACCACCACCAACTTGCGTACATGTTGGAGAAATATCTTGTCTCGAAAGAAAGCTTACTGTAATAGAATTGATCGTCGCATGATTCCAAACATCGATGGTTTCATTTCCTGTAGAAACATCAAAACCGTTACAATCACGGTAAACAACTAAGTCAAAAACATACGAACCGTTACCTTGACATTCCCATGTGATTTCGCCACCCATAATGTGTGTAGCAAAGGAATTTAAAGGAATTATTCCTAAAAATGAGATGAAGATGATATAGATTAGTCTGTTCACTTGTTTAATTAACGGTGTAAATTACTTTTTCGTATTTAAAAGACGTGTAAAGTTTATGTTTAGTTGCTACTATCCGACTGTAATGACAGAAAGATCTTCCCATTTTAAATGTTTTATAGCTAACTCTTTGATCCTTTCAGTAGTAATGGAATTAATTTTCTTCAAATATGCTTCGAAAAAGGATACGTCCAGACCAAAAATATCTAAGAATAAAAATTGATCCATCATAGCAAAAGCGCCATCTGCATTTTTTAGAAATTGTCCGCTCAAGTATTTTTGTACAAGCTCTAATTCTTCGTGAGAAACTAACTCTGTTTGTAAACGCGTAATTTCTTTTTTCACTTCAGCTAATGTTTGTTCTTTCACGTCAACTGCAACTTCGGTAGAAATAAAGAAATAACCTGTTTTAGTCATGGTAACAGACCCAGAACCAATTCCATACGTGTAGCCTTTGTCTTCGCGGATATTTGCCATTAGACGACTTCCAAAATAACCGCCAAGAATTGTATTTAGTACCTTAAACTCCATATAATCTGGATGATGAGGCGTGAAAAGTATTTTTCCAATGCGAATAGCAGATTGCACGGCGCCTTGTTTTGCTTCGTATAAAACTTCAGCTTTTTCTGCGGTTACTTCTTGAGCATTAGATTCATTTTCATTCTTCCAATCATCCAAATTTTCAATTATAGTAGATAAAGTAGCTTCATCTACATTTCCTACAATAGAAATATGCAGTAAACCTTTTCGGATGAATTGATTATAGAATTTTTGACAATCTGTTGCTTCTATTTTATCATAATCTTCCAATTCACTCATGTCTCCATAAGGAGATGATTTGTACAAGGAGCTTAAAAAATTACGTCTAGCTCTTGTTCCTACTTTTTCTAAATTAACTTGAAAATGCTGTTTATTTCTACGACGATAATTTTCAAATTCTTGTTGATTAAAATTCACGTTAGAAATAGCGTCTAGTGCCAATTTTAAAATAGCATTAGCATTTTTAGTAAGTGAAAAAACAGTAAAAGAAGCTTGTTCCATTCCCATTTCTGCTTCTGTATATCCGCCAATAGAATCAATAGATTCTTCAATTTCTTGGGCTGTTTTTTTAGCTGTTCCAGTCAATAAAAGATCTAGGGTGAAACTTGCAACCAATGGTTTTGCTTGTTTTATTTTTCCTGCAGCAAACTGCAAAGTAATTTTAAGCGCATCATCATTCGTTTCATCGATAATGTATATGGGAATTCCACTTTTCGTTTTGCGAACTTTAGGTAGAATTAATGGAATTGAATCAATTGCGTGTGTTTCTGGTGCATTTTTTCTATTCATGATTACTTTTTTTGAGATTGGATATAAAGCACACTACATTGTTCTTTTACAAAGGTTTTCTTGCTAAAATGTTGAATTTCTTCAGTCGTGATTTTCAAATAGTTATTTCTTTCGTTCAACATCATGGAAGCATCGCCTAGATTTTCGTAGTAACACAAATCCATTGCTCGGTGTAATAATCCTATTTCTGAAAAAACTTTAGCTGTTTCCCATTTGTTTTTAACTTTAGTGAGCACAGTATCAGAAAGAATAGTGGAGCTAACTTTTTCTAACTCTTTCCAAAGTGCTTCGCCCAATTGTTTGAAATCTACTGAGTTGTTTAATTTCCCAGAAACAATGAAAAGTCCTTCGTCCAATGAACCTAAAATGTATGCATTAATTTCAGAAACGAGTTCTTGTTCTTTTAAAATGGATTGATAAAGTATCGAAGATTTTCCTCCACCTAGTATGTCTGACATTAAATCTGCTACATAATATTCCGATGAAAGTCGATTTCCCATTTTAAAAGCATAGTAAAATGCATCTGAAGGAACGTCTCTTTCAATAGTTTTTTCACGATATTCAGTTTGAGTTGGCTCTTTTGGTAAATTTCGAACGTTTTTTGGTAAAGTTGGAATATCGCCGTACCATTTTTGAACCATGTCCTCAACTTGAGCTTGCTCTAGATTTCCAGCAATCGTTAAAATAGCATTTGAAGGCTTGTAATTGGCTTTAAAAAAAGCCTTTACGTCATCCATTGTAGCATTTTCGATATGACTAATTTCTTTGCCAATAGTCGCCCATTTGTATGGATGAGTTTTGTAGGCTAGAGGTCTTAATTCCAGCCAAACATCTCCATAAGGTTGGTTTAAATAACGTTGTTTAAATTCTTCGATAACTACGCTTCTTTGCACTTCCAAGCTTTTTGGAGTGAAAGCTAGGCTGAGCATTCTATCCGATTCTAGCCAAAGTGCAGTTTCAATATTTTGCACAGGAAGCACATCGTAGTAATTCGTTATATCATTTGAAGTAAATGCATTGTTTTCTCCTCCAGCTCTTTGTAAAGGTCCATCAAAATCAGGAATATTGACAGATCCACCAAACATAAGATGCTCAAAAAGATGGGCAAATCCAGTTTTATTTTCATTCTCGTCACGTGCGCCAATGTCGTAAAGTGTATTTACAACAGCCATTGGACTTGTTATGTCTTTTTGAAAAATCACCCTCAATCCGTTGGAAAGGGTGAATTTGTGATAATCTGTCATGTTAAAATGTATAATTTTCGTGTTGTAATTCTTTACGCGCTTCGTTGTATTCGTTGATTATTTCCTCAACAATATCTTTTGCGGGTAATATTTTGTCTATTAATCCAGAAATTTGACCTATTTCAAGTTCACCTTCGGTTAAATCTCCTTCAAACATGCCTTTTTTTGCACGCCCTCTACCGAGAATTTGTTGTAATTCTTCAGAATTTGCTTTGTTTTCGTAAGCCTTTTCTACTTCTTTATAGAAATCATTTTTAATGAGACGAACAGGAGTTAATTCTTTAAGTGTCAGAATAGTGTCGCCTTCATTTGAGTCGATAATCGTTTGCTTAAAATTAGCATGAGCACTTGATTCAATAGATGTTACAAATCTACTTCCAATTTGAACTCCATCAGCACCTAGAACCATCGCAGCAAGCATTCCGCGACCAGTTCCAATTCCACCTGCGGCAATAATTGGAATAGATACATTCTTTTTTACCATAGGAATTAAGCAAAAAGTCGTTGTTTCATCTTTTCCATTATGTCCACCTGCTTCAAAACCTTCAACAACAACTGCGTCTACACCAGCTTGTTCGGATTTTTGTGCGAATTTTACACTAGAAACTACGTGAACGACGATAATTCCATGCTCTTTAAGATGAGAAGTCCACGTTTTCGGGTTTCCAGCAGAAGTAAAAACGATGGGAACTTTATGTTTGATAATAGTTTCAATATGTTTGTCAATATCGGGGTAGAGCATGGGTAAATTCACTGCAAAAGGCTTATTGGTTGCTTTTTTGCATTTTTGAATATGTTCATCAAGAATTTCAGGATACATGGAGCCAGAACCTATAATTCCAAGTCCGCCAGCATTTGAAACAGCAGCAGCTAATTCCCAACCAGAACACCAGATCATTCCAGCTTGAATAATGGGAAATTTAATATTAAAAAGTGTGGTAATTTTGTTTTGCATTATTCCGAAATTATGGTTGCACGAAATTAATGAAAACTTAGTGAGTTTTGGGTGAAAAATGAAACTATTAAAATTTTAAACAAAAAAAAAACGGCATTCATTGCTGAATGCCGTTTTCTATATATAAGATTATTAAATTCTTATTTTTGCTCAAGTACCATTTCTGAAGTACCTGTTGTAGTGTAACTAGTTGTTGTAGAAGAACCGCCACTTGATTGTGTGTCAGATTGAGCACCACCAAATTCAGCTGATAATTTCAAGCTTTTTGCTTTTGATTCAGTAATCGTCCAAATTTGAGAATATTCACCTACTTTGTAATTTTCAGATTCAGTCTCTGAACCAGTATTTGTAGTTGTAGTACCTCCAACTGTAGTAACAGCTGTACCATTAGTTGCTGTAACTACTGTAGTTGTATTGAATACAACTCGCTCATTTGTTTTGAATTCATCTGTTTTGTTTTTACCAACAAATGACCAAGTACCATTTGAGTTTACAGTTTCCTTAGTAGTCGTAACTGTTGTAGCGCCAGTAAATGGAGAAGTCGTTTCAACTGTAGTTCTAGTTCTTACTGATTTCCAAGTTCCATCTTTATCAATAGTCATTGAATTCTCATTAATCGTACCATTAGTTACATTAGAATTTGTTGTTCCACCTGAAGTACTTGAAGAAGTAATAGAAAAAGTAGTTGCAGTTCCTATTTCAGAATCAGAATTAACATCTCCATTTCCGTAAGTTTTGCTAGATTTATCAGAATAAGAAGTTACATTCCATTCATTACTCATCTTACCTACAGATGATTTACCGCAAGAAGTCATTGTTCCTGCAACTAGAGCTAAGCTCAACGCGCTAAAAATTAGTTTTTTCATTTTTATTTAGATTAAATTTTGCACTAAAGTATATGTTTTTTTATAACTGACAAATTTTTTTTAAATTTTATTTTTTAAAAACAGCATAGGTTTTTTTTTGTATAGGCCGATTTAGCTCTTTCTCACGCAATGGTTCACATGGTTTTAAGGTGTTGTGACATTCTTTTGGAAGTTGTTGATATAAAGCAGTTCCTTTAGTTTTCCAATCGATCATTTCGTCGCTCACTTCTTTGATTATTTTAGAAGGATTACCCACCACCAAACTTCTCTTTGGTATATGTGTTTTTGCAGAAACGAAGCAAAGCGCACCAATAATGCATTCTTTTTCTATGATAACATCATCCATAATGACTGAATTCATTCCGATAAGACAATTCTCGCCTATAGTTGCTCCGTGAATTATTGCTCCATGTCCTATATGTGCACCTTTTTTTAATGTAACGGTCGTTCCTGGAAACATGTGAACGGTACAATTCTCTTGCACATTGCAGCCATCTTCGATAATGATTTCGCCCCAATCTCCTCTTAAAGCTGCTCCTGGACCTATATAAACATCTTTTCCAATAATAACATTTCCTGTTACAGTAGCATTTGGGTGTATAAATGCAGATTCGTGAATTACAGGTTTAAATCCATTAAATTCAAATATATTCGCCATCAATTATTATTTTCACCAAAGTTAGGTAACTTTTTAGATTTATAGTTCGTCTATAATTTGTAGCGTATGGAAAATGTTGAATTAACTGGATATTGTAAATATTGTAATACATTGGATAAAGATAATGTTCATAGTGTTTATCACGATACTGAATATGGATTTCCAATATATGATGATAATGCGCTTTTTGAACGATTGGTGCTTGAAATCAATCAAGCTGGACTTTCTTGGTCAACTATTTTAAATAAGAAAGCGAATTTTCATGCAGCTTATGAAGGTTTTGTAATAGAGAAAGTAGCCGGTTATAAAGAAAAGGATATTGAGCGTTTGTTGTCTGATGCTGGTATTATCCGAAACAAATTAAAAGTAAATGCGGCAATACACAATGCCAATCAACTTATTTCGTTAAAAGCTGAGTATGGTTCGTTTTTTGCTTGGTTAAATACGTATCATCCACTTTCAAGAGAGGAATGGACGAAATTATTCAAAAAAACGTTTAAATTTGTAGGAGGTGAAATTGTAAATGAATTTTTGATGAGTACTGGATATTTAAAAGGAGCGCATTGCGATTCATGTCTTACACAGTTTAAAGTGATAAAAAAACAACCAAAATGGTTAGAAAAATAAGTTTATTGATTTTTGTTTTATCCATCTGTTCATTTTTTGGAAATGCCCAAAAATATGGAGTTGGAGGTTCGTTTGATGTATTAAATCCTGTTGGTAAGAAAAAATTTCTTCCTGGTGTTACCGTATTTTTTGATGTTCCTAAAACAGACAATATTGCCTTTTATGGGAAATTAGGTTATTATTTTCCAACGAGTATTGTTGACACCAATGCTTATGCAATAGCAATTGACCCAATGACAAATCCCTATCAGGTATCTGCTGAAAATAAAACGGTTATAAATACTATTTCACTACAAGGAGGAACAAAATATTTTGTTGGAAATGCCTACAATGTTGGGTTTGCTGGTATGTTTGATACGCATTTTAGATTGTTAGTTTCACCTGTTAAATCAAGTATTACAGGTTATGATGCATCAAAATATCAACAAGATCCTAATGTAGCTACAACTGCAGGGAAATATATTTCAATGACTTTATTTGCTGGAGCGGGCGCTGGAGTTAAGTATTCTCAACCTTGGGGTACATTATTTGCCTCTGCTAATATAGATTTGATTTTGTTCTATTTAAGACCTACGGTTTTAACGAGCTCTTTTATGTTCAGTGTTGAAGTAGGTTATCGCCGAGATATTTATTAGTCTTTACTGAATGAATGCATATCGTTGTGATTTGCTTCGATATCGTCTTTTACCTTTTTAATGGATTGCATTAAGATAAAAATATCTGGTGTAGCATGTTGTCTTAACCAAATCATATTTTCATTTTCGCCATCAATGGCTAATGCCATATTATAAAACAGATGAAAATGATTATTCTTTAACCAATTAATCGCTTTTTCATCTCCTTCAGCTGCGTGAATAAAAGCCATCAAGTGCGGATAGCCATTTTGCATTAACCAATTTCGGGCATCATTTTTTAATCGAATTGCCCAACAAGCAACTGTTAGTTCTTCATAACCATTTTTCGAAAGCCATTCTGAAATTTCTTTATTTCCTTCAATTGCTTTTGCCCAACCTAAAATTATTTTAGGTGGATAATTTAATGGCTTTATCTTCGCTTTTATTGGTCGAACTGAAGGTGCTTGCTTCTTATCTTTTTTGAATAGTCCCATTTACTTAAAGAATAAATAAGCAACGAAAATAGCAGCGATTGCGCCAATTAAATCGGCAAATAATCCTGCTCCTGCTGTGTAACGTGTTTTTTTAATTCCTACAGATCCAAAATAAACAGCTATCACATAAAATGTTGTTTCTGTTGAACCTTGGAAAGTAGAGGCTAATTTTCCTGCAAATGAATCTGGACCTTTCGTATTGAATACTTCAAGCATCATTCCGCGAGCAGCTCCTCCGCTAAAAGGTTTCATGAATACAGTTGGCAATGCGTCAATAAATTCTGTTGATTTTGCTCCGCAATACACTACAGCATATCGAATTCCATCGAAAAGTAATTCCATTGCTCCAGAAGCACTAAAAACGCCTACGGCAACTAATATAGCAACAAGAAATGGTACAATTTTAATCGCAACATCAAATCCTCCTTTTGCACCATCTATAAATGCTTCGTACAAATTAATTTTTGATTTAATTCCCAGAAGTATAAATGCAATAATCACCGAGAATAGTAATAAGTTACCTCCAACTTTTGAGACAATATCTGTATATTGAGGATAATACATTAAAAACACCAAAAGCCCAACTATAAAAATAAATGCCGTTCCTAAATAACTCAAGACTGTTCGTTGAAACAAGTTAATGCCTTGTTTGATGCTCACAAATGTTAGTCCAGCTAAAGTAGAGAAAAAGGTTGCTATTAAGATTGGGATAAAAACAGATGAAACGTCTTGAGATCCAGCTGTTGCTCTATAAGCTAAAATACTCACAGGAATAAGTGTTAAACCAGAAGCATTCAAAACTAAAAACATGATTTGTGCATTACTAGCTTCGTCTTTTTTAGGATTCAACTCTTGCAATTGCGTCATTGCTTTCAATCCCAAAGGCGTTGCTGCATTGTCTAATCCGAGCATATTAGCAGAAATATTCATCATTATCGAACCAATAGCAGGATGGTTTTCAGGGATTTCAGGGAATAATTTGCCGAATAACGGAGAAACCCAACGTGTTAAATGTTTAATAGCGCCACCTTGTTCTCCGATTTGCATTATACCCATCCACAAACAAAGTGCTCCGGTTAAAAATAAAGCTAAAGTAAAAGCGTTTTTTGCTGAATCAAATAGAGCAAGAACCATGTTGTAGAAAACATCAACATCTCCATATCCAAACAATTTGATTAAACCTACTAGAAAAGCAGAGAGAAAAAGTCCTATCCAAAGTCGATTTAACAGCATAATTTAGATTTAGCTCACAAGTTTACTGATTTTTATCTAGATTACTTGATTGATTTTTGAAGAAGTTTTACAAAGTTTTCTAGTAAACGTATTCCATCTTCTCCTGAAACTTCTGGGTGAAATTGCACGCCAAATAATGGTTTATTTTGGTGAAACATAGCCTCATTCACACATGCGTCAGAAGTTGCTGAAAGAACAAAGTGAGGTGGAATTGAAATAGATTCACAATGATCTTCCATCATTTGGAGCGTAGGTTCTAAATTTTCAAAAAGTACACATGGTTCAATGACTTCAACCGTTTGCCAATCTCTGTCTTCTCGTTGTCTAGAAATAGCTGCGCCAAATGTCATCCCAAGTAATTGATGTCCAAAACAAATTCCCAATAATGGTTTTTCAAATGTCGCTATCCATTTCATCTTTTCGAGGTAGGGAGTTGGGTCAATTTCAGATAACAAAATGGGTGCTCCAGAAATAACAATTGCATCAGAAGAAGAAGAAGAAGAAAGTATCTCTTCAGAAAAATCATTTAATCCAACTGTTTTAACTGGATGAAAGCGTTCAATTATTTCTGCAATGAACGGTGATTTTGAACTTCCGCAATCAATAAAAGTTATCATAACTCTAATTCACCTAATCCTTGACGAACAATTTCTACTTTTCCTTCCGTGCAATCTACAATAGTGGAAGCATACAGATTTCCAACGCCACCATCAATAATCATGTCTACAGAATCATCATAACGCTGGTAAATCTCGTAAGCATCCGTAAAATATTCTAAAATCTCATCATCTTCATCGTGTAGAGAAGTTGACGCTAATGGTTCTCCTAGTACGCGAACTATTTCTCGCGCTATTTCATTATCTGGAATACGAATTCCTATTTCTTTTTTATTTGTATCAAACAATTTTGGAACGGTATTGTTGGCATCTAAAATAAAGGTAAATGGTCCAGGTAAACTTCTGTTTAAGAGTTTGAAAGTTGGACGATCAATAGCTTTCACATAATCAGAAAGATGACTAAGGTCATTAAAGATGAGTGAAAAATGAGTTTTGTTTAATTTTGAGTTTTTGAGTTTGGCTAATTTTTCCAATCCTTTTTTACTCCCAAGTCTACAAGCTATTGCATAAATTGTATCAGTTGGGTAAATGATAACTCCATCTTTTTTTAATAAATCAACCGTTTGTTTAATGAGTCGATTATCTATATTGGTAGGATTTATTTCTATAATCATGTTGTTCTAAATTTTGAATAGATATAAAGATAATGATTCTTTTGAATAAAAATCGAACTCTTCGTTGATTTACTTAATCATCAACTTTTTATCGGTATATAATTTGCCGTTGAAATTGTAATTAAACTTTTTTATTTTTTCTTTACACCCTTTTCGTTCAATTACTATTTCAGAAATAGTATCAACATAAGAGGTGTTTTCTACAAACAAAATATAATTAGCCGACTCATTATCAAATTCAAGTAAAGTAGAATAGTTATTTGTAGAATTTAACTCACCCAAGTTTATTGTGTCTATAATTGCTGAAAAATTACTTTTATCTGTTCGTATTGCTTTTAAGTTTTCAGCATTTAAAAGATTTGGATAACTTACTGTTATGCCAGCGACAGCATAAGATCCTTTACAACAAGAACTAAATGATTTTAGACCGAAAATTAAGATAATTATTATACCAATGTTTTTCATACTACTACATTTTTGTAATTTTACAGGTTCTAACTTCGGATGAAGTTTTAAGAACGCAATTATATTGACCTGTAGTTAAATTGCTAGTGTCAAAATCAATTTTATAAATCCCTTTTTCACAATATTTATTCTTCGCCAATGTTGTTATTAAAACTCCGTTCATATTATAAATTTCAATAGAAATAACATCCTGTTTTGACAACGAGTATTCAATAACTGTATAATTTTTAGATGGATTAGGATAGCTAAAAACTGAAGCTTGTACATTTAAATCAAGACTTTCTGTGTTCAATTTAAATAAATCTGTTTTCTTACCTACTAACGAATCCACTATAGTTTCATCTATCATACTTTTTGCTATCAAATCACAAGGTTCTATGGTTGCTGTAAAATTCGAACCTGCTTGAGTATGAAATCCTGGATTTAGAATAATTTGTTGCCCCGCAGTAAATTTATATTCTGAGCCATAGTAGATTATAACATTATCCAATGTCTCAATTGTATTACCAGCTTGAACTGTAACTATATTCTCAGGTTGATAATAAGCCTGTGCAGAATAAAACACTCTATTTTGGATTAATAAATTTGTAAAACATGGATCTCTACCTTCAAGTTGGTTATTATTATTATCATTTGGATCTAACCAATCCTTATTCTAGAGTCTGAACCGGTTACTGATGACCATGCGCCTCGAAGTTTTCCATATCGATCTATTCCATCAATTTTATCGCAATTAGAAGTACCATAAGATAACCAACCAATTATTCTATTAGCATCTTCAAACAAAGGCGAACCAGAGGAGCCTTCTGCTGTTGGCGCATCATTTCTATCCCACGTAACTCGCCAAAAATTAGGATTTGTATTCGCTTTAAACGTACCCAATGATATTTTCTTTTCTATCCCTTCGGGATGATGTATCCCTATTATGTTATCTGATAAATTTTTCCTACTACTCCTATCCCAACCCGCTAAGTGTACATTGTAATCAGGAGGAGGAAAAGAATTAAGTTCTAATAGAAACATATCATAAACTCCTTTTTTTGCTTTTTTAGAACCTCCAGTTAAAGTGTAATTATACTGACTTGCGTTATTGGTGTTGCAATTTGAATTTTGGTAGTTAAAATAAAAAATGGCTGTTGATAAATCTGCATTTTTGCCACAATGATTTGCTGTTAACACATATGGTTTCGCATCATTTGCAACAACATCTTGATTGATTAAAGCACAAGAGCAAACATAATACCCTTCATCACTATTATCATAAAAAAACCACTTCATAATAGACCTATCTACCTCTAAACTTGGTTCGCAATAAATATCTTCATAACAATTTGAACTTTTTTGAGAACTGATTTCATGACTCGAAAATATAGGTCTATAAATTTTTGAAATTCTATTTATTGTTATTTGAGGCGCTTCATTACTATTTGAATCTTGGTTGCACTCAAGGATTAATTTAGTCCCAAATATAGGTTGAATAGAAAATTTACCATCTATTTGATTATTATTTGGTGTAAACGCACCTAAAAGTATAGATCTATCTTCATTGTATGCGTATAACTTTGTTCCTTTCGTTAAATTGAATCTACTAAAATCTAAACCTAGTCCTAGAGTATTTTTAACTTCAATTAAAAGACGAAATACTTTTATTCCATTGCCAGATGTGTATTTACTTGATTGACTTACAAAATCAATATTTACTTGCTCTGCAATACCAACATCATAGGCGCTATCATTTAAAG
>Ga0164242_10002747_pt1 | contig 20308 bp, 10 predicted proteins | sample OricomgcompostMG_FD_108783 | JGI IMG/M metagenome (GOLD analysis project Ga0164242, IMG submission 108783) | Miracle-Growth compost microbial communities from Emeryville, California, USA - Original compost - Miracle growth compost (MG) ... | reverse complement strand
CAGACTCGCATCTTAGTATGGTCAAGTGACCGTCGAACTGTGAGAGCCTTGCCAACGTCGTGTAAGCCCCGACGCGTCTGATCTCTTCGACCGGTTGGCTCTGAACCAAGATAAGCAAGTTATAGCCCTGGTTGGTTTCATCCTTCAAGACTACGGATGAGGAAGACGTATCAGAGGCGCCTCTCGTCCCCGCAGTCGTCGTCGTCGCACCACTCTGTTGCCTAGTACAGCACAAATACGGCATCACCAACAAGAGCCATATAATAGCTCCCACGCTACCCGGGCGCCAAATAGGCACCAGCCCTCACCGCCCCAATCTGAGGCCCACTCCGGCGGCACTGCGGGGTGCTTGCGCCGTGTTGTTCAGTCAGCCACGAGCCGAGACAAGGCCGTGCATGGTCGGGGATGGATCGCTCACACGGTCCGGGCCTGGCCATCTCTTTTTTTGCTTCCCCGCAGCATCCGTTGATCACGCCCGCTGGTTTGGGCATCTAACCGACTTATCCGAGAAGTAATGTTTGCCCATGACCCTTCTTACCCCTCCATCTCTCTCTCGTTACGACAGCCACTGGATAGGCGCACGCCGGGCAACATATTTGGCCTCGCCATGACTTTCTTAATCTTTCATCCAGTCATAAATCAAGGTAGCCGATTTGACACTTGCGGGCCTTTCCATGGCTGCCGTATGGCTCTAGGAGATTGGTGAATCGGCCAATCATCGTGGGAGCAGTCCATGTGATCGACAGAATCTGGAATCCGCTTTTGTCATTCGACGGTTTCCCAGCTTCTTCAAGGACACTTCAGGGAAGCTCGCTGTGAGGATGGCCACAGTGGCTCCATGTCTCTACGATGTACACACGGCTATCAACAGTGAGATAGGAATTGAGATGCTTTTACAGTTTCGAGCGACGGACCGATGTATTCCCTGGAACTCTCTCGGCAGGCCCAGTTATCTCGACGAGTTTAGTAGTAGCCCTGGGGTGAAGAAACAAACGACGGGCGAATCCTCATTGATACACACTATGCAAAGCACATCCGTCTTCGTTTTTCTTAGTCCTACATGATCCACCCAGGCAAAGCTCGTACCACCAGCCGCCTCAACCCCTTTCCCCATCAGCAATCCTCCTCCGTCGAGGAGAACTAGAATGCATGTGCATCCATAGACTGGCACGAGCCGCGCGCCACGTACGCGATAACGCCAATGGAATCCTACAAACGCCAGATAGAACGTAATAAAAAGCGAGTAATAAGAAAGCCAGAACACGATCGAACTCGCGAAGGCTAAAGGCAGATAATCCTCTCCTTAAAACTACAACCAGCACAGTAGTTGGCCATGTATCCACATGAAAGGTCGAACGGAGTGACCAAACATAAACGTCCAAGGCGAGCAAGTCAACCGGCCGTACCCATGTCGTCGTTGCGGGAACGGAATGAAAACAACAGAGAAGCAAAGCAGAATAGCGGGGTTAGACGGTACCCCTGATTCACACGGGCGTAATCTCCATCTGTTCGGCGCCTCCCACGACGTCGGTCTCCTCCTCCATCATCTTGATCAGGTCGTCAAGGTTGGCGTCCAGCATATCCTGGTCGTCCGGGCCGAGACAACTCTTTAGCAGACGCCTGTACTTGTCGATATTCTCGCCCGTGCCTAGCATTCCCCTCGCCTCGACGTAGTCCACCTCGGCCATGCGCTGCTCCCTCAGTAGGGACTGCAGCTCGGCCGCGAGGCGGAGGCGCTCCTCGACGCTGTCGTCGTTACCGGCAGCGGCGCTGTTATCGCCGTTGATGGTCATGCCGAGCTCCTGCTCGACGGCGTCTTGCGCGGCGATGCGGTTCTGGTGCGTGACGTAGGCGAGCACCTGCTTACGGAGCACGGCGGCGTCGGCGGCGACGTTGGCGGCGATGTCGTCGGGTTCGGCAACCGCTTCGAGGTCGGCGATGGCGGCGCGGAGGTTCGCCAGCTCGGCTTGCGTGTTGAGCACGATTCGCCGGGCCTCTCTCTCTGCCTCATCCTTCTCTTTGAATTCCCGCTCGTAGCTCTGCGCGAGATCCTGGAACTTCTCGAGAACGAGCGGCGTGATGCGGCTGTGTACCGTGTTGGCCGCCTCGCTCTGGTAGCTGATGCCCAGCTTGCCGACCGACTCGCCGATGGCGTCGCGGAACGAGGTATGCCTCTGCGAGTCCGGGCCGAAGGGGCTCGACGACCTTTGCTGTACGGCGCGCGCGGTTTTGGATTTGGTGGCGTTGAGCTCCTTGATCAGGTCCTCGGCGCGAACTCCCTCGTTGTTAGGGATGTCCGTCGACGCGCCACGGCCTAGGAGGGCGCGGATGCATTTCCGGGCGTCGCGCTGCGCCGCGAGGTGAACAGCGGTGTTGCCGTCGCTGTCCTGGGCGTCGATCAGCTGCTGGACAAAACTGGGCTCGTGCGTCTCCTGGAGCTTATTGAGGATGTTGTCCAGGTAGTAGCGCGAACAGGAATGCGAGACGACTCGACCGCTCTTCATGACTGCGGCATGATGGATGACCGTGCAGCCGGATGCATCTCTGGCGTCCACGGTGCTAATTATCTCCTTCATAACCGCAGGGAAGGTCTGCTTTTCGTAACAGTTCGTAAAGTTAACCGCCCGCATGAAAGGCGTTTCGCCGCGGATGTTTTGGGAGGCCAGGTTCGCGCCAAAGCGCTTTAACTGCTTGATCACGTCAACATCGCCCATAGCCGACGCCCAGTGGAGCGCGGTGTGTCGCTCCGTATCGATGGTCCAGTCAGGCTGAAAGTTGGTCGGAGGATCCGGGCGAATCGCAGGCTGCTCGTTCCTAGAGAGCAGGAAGTAATCCAGGAGTTCGTCTCCGTACATGGAGTGCTGCTGCTCCGTCATATCTTGAATCATCTCCTCCCTCTTCCGTTTCCTGTGGCCTGTTGAGAAATGTGATGGATCGTATCGGTCATCCTCAGCCATGAAGGAAGCAGAGGCGACGGTTAGGTTATCGGGGGTATCGTCGTCATTCATAGGCACATCGCCATTGTCAAACTCTTCCTGGACAGGAGCGCCTTTTTGGCCGCGTGAGACATTGCCTGCACGTTGTGCGGTGGATGACTTACTGTTCCATTTAGGAACAGCAGGCTTGGCCTTTGGGGCCTTAGGCTTGCTGGTATGTCGAGGCGCAGGCGGGGGGCTTTCGTTGCCTGGCTGGAACTCGAAGATAGGTTGCAGGCGGTCGTAGATGTTATTTCGGTGGGCGAGTGCCTCGCCTTGCTCCAGAGGGATCCATGTCCCTACGCAACAAGATCTTTCATCAGTTCCGCTCCATTACATGCAAGGTATAGGTGAAACAAACCTTGGTACTTTCCATATCCACCTTGGATCTTTTCATGAACATCTTTCTGTACCTCGCGCTCGAGGATTCGAGTGCGCGCTGGCTTGTCGAACCCGGCGGCCTTGAGGATATGGGTCGCATTGATCCAGTCATCATGCCGCCGTCGCATTACATGCTCCTTAAGGTCTGCGCCAAATTGGAATTCCCATACTGGAATCTGCAAGTAACGGGTCAGCAGTGCCCATAAAGAAAAGCCAATACCCAACAATATTGGGTCCAAACTCCAACCAAAAGTCACTCTTGGAAAACCAAAAAAGAGTCTGCGTGAACCAAAGCCATGCCCATCGACAGGGTAATCAACGTCGGCGGGTTACTTACACCACTATATGTGGCACTGTAGATGCCGGCGGTGGCATTTATTTTCACCATCTTGCTGAATGCCCGCAGCGGTCAAGGTGAATCGAGGTGTCGAATTCTTTCGGGAGGGACGGTAAAGTGAGGGAGCGACAAGGGAAAGAGGGTAAGGGGATTTGAGAGGAGTCGAACAAATCAAAATATCGCCCGCCAGGAATGATCCATGGAGTACAATGTACTCGAGTAGACTGGGGTCGAAAGGCGGCAGTGGGTGGCTCCAATCGCGATATTGGCAGGGTTCGATGGAGAAATCAGCGACAGTCACGAAGCAAGACGCGAAGCTGAATGTGGGGAAGACGCGGTCAAGGTTGGCGACACGCGAATCAATTAAAACTTTCTGCCTGAGGTTAAAAAGTTTCCACTCCTCATGTGACACTGCACGTGCACTGCCAAACAAAACCCCTTTTAATCCTAACCACAGTACCGTGTTCGTGATCCCGGACGTACAAGTTTACAAGTTCAGTTATTCGACGATTGGAGATCGAGAGCGTCAAAAAGAAAAAGCTTTAACCATTCTAACTTCTTCTTCGTGTTGACAGTGGTGGAACCTGGTCGACAAGGTTTCTGGAGAGATGGGGGCTGCTACGTGTGCAAGTGCGACGTAGCAGAAGTCCAACTGCTTTTCATTGTGCGATAGTTAGCAAACAAATTATTGATGAGGTTCTAGGCTTAGATCCCGTTCAAGGCTACAAAATGGTAAGATCAGTTTCCTCTTCGTGTCGTTCGCAGTGTGGGCTCTTTTCCAGCATTAACCCCCCCCCTTCCCTTTTTTAACGCGATGCTCCCAACCACTTCTACATCTCGTTCTGTCTACCGATATTATCTATCTTTACCTCTATGCCCGGAACACGGAGAACGACTGGTCAGGTATGGCTACCTGCAAAGCCAACAACACCAGCCGACACACCCAGCCAAGTGGGACGGAACCCCAAACCTACCAAGGCTCCAGGTTCGCCCCTGTTCGGCGAGATCGAGTTGCTGACGCTGTACGAAATGGGGACAAATACTTCTGGATTTGTTTTAGGATATCCATGTATGCCCTTCAGATCACCACATATGGCTGAATGAGTGCGTATGCTGACCCTTGTCCCTATGAAGCCCAGCCACTTGTATGCGGGGGAATATCTTCATATTGTGTGAATAATGGTCGGGATACATGGGTTGCTATGATGGGGACTACGGCGAAGATACCTGCAATGCAAGGATGACTTCCGCCTGCGTGGAATACACGTCTGGCTTCAACTCTGCCTGTCACTCCACGGGCCTGGGGACACTTTGCTGGTGAGCTGCGCCTCATTAGAGATAATGCGCAAAAGCATTCTTTGACTTATTTCACAGCCCGTATGGTTGGCCATCCTGTTTTACCTACATGTTCTTGACAACAGCTACACCAGGCAAAGATTTCCGAATGTTTTGCTGTTCGAAGTCTTCCGGGGTGGCCGTGTTGGTTGCGACACCCCCCATTATCAGTCTCTTTACAGAAAATAGTTTGGCCACTCGCCTTTCCGCTGTAACCGCAGAGATAGGACTCACCCCACCCCCGAGCACTGTGACCACAGTCAGTGGGTCAGTGGGAGCACCATGACCACAGCCAGTGGTAACGGGACCGGAGTTGGGCTGACCGTCCCGGTCGACATACTAGTCGGTGGCGTTATTGGCGGTGTCGCAGTCTTGAGTCTAATCGCTCTTGGGATATCCTTCATCCTAATCCAACGCAGGCGGCTCAATGGCTTGCGGTCCCCATCACAGCTACCGGCTACCAAGCAGCATCCACAAGTATTCACACAGGTCCAAAACTCCCTTGCCCACGAGCTTGAGCCTTATTCACCACCTTACCGCCCCAAAACCAGGAGCAACAACGCGCCTACGGCTTGCCCACGCCCGAATATGGATCACGAGCAAGCCCCGTCTCTCTCAATCAGCTACACACTTTGCACCCATCCATCCACGATTCCGCATCAGAGACGCATTACCCCGAGTCCCGGCCGCAAGGATGTGCTGCAGATGGCCGAGGGCCTGGGCAGCACGAGCATCTCTTAGTGGAAGTTCAGCGTCTACCTCGGGGCCAAGTGTCGGCCCATGCGATCGAGTTGCCCGTAGTTCAGCCAGAGGATCTTCAGCCAGAGGATAAATTCATATCGAGCAGTCCTGAACAGGTTTAATAGAGAGGGCAGGTGGTTCCGCGGACCCAACTGTGACGGAGCAAGTGGCTTAATCGTCCATTTTCATCTACTCTCGCCATTTTTCTCTTCTACCTACGGTGTTGTCGAGGAATAGAATATGGCGCTGCTGTACGCGGGGGCCTATAAGTTTGTAATGTATAGAATCGCTGATCTTACGGCGCAATCATCCTCGGTATCTAATCCGATTATGTGCCATTTTATGTATTCGGATCGGCGAAATTTCTATAGGGTATTCTTGGATTCGAACGGGTGGTATTTATAGCTACTACGGGGGCAATTAATTGATGCATCTACCGAGCGGTCAGCGCGGGATACCAGAGACGGAGCTCGGTAGATCTTCCCGTGCTGGCCTATTCACTAGAAATTTGCCATGATTTCTCCAGAAGCACCTTGCCTCCGGTTGTAAACAATGGCAAAACGGATTGGGAAGATGCGATTCCTCTGACTTCAGTGCCGCTGCTCTTCATGCTTGCAACGTAAGGAAAGGTGATACTTCATCATTAATTTGATTTACTCGCCAACCATATGGCGAGTCTAATCTAGAGATTGAAAAGAACGAAGCCTTCCTGGCAATCAGGTTGCTAAACGATGGAATATAAGAAGAAAAAAATACAGGAAGAGAATAGAAGAAAGACAGCCAAATTGCGCCCATTTCTACCGTAAAAGCAATCATAGTATAAAGAGACCGACATTGAGTCTAAAAACTCGTAAGGAAGGCGCCGACGCTTGTAGCAGAATTCCAACCCAGTTTTCCTTGCCTTGTCCCTTCTTAGGTGCCCAAACGCTTCAAAAAAAAAAAAACCCAACCTTGGTATCGTAAAATGAAATTAAAAAGGAAAGGAGAAAAAGATGAGACGGGAAAACAAGCAGGAATCAAGAGAAGGCTCGATATGTAGCCGGCTTCACGAGTCAAAGATAGCACCATAAGCAGTTATGCCACGGCTCTCGAGCCCGTAGACTACCTTCTTGGTAACCTTCTGGTTCGAGATGATGACGACGGCCTCGCAGGGACCCATCGGCTTCCTCCTCTCCCCATCGGGGCCATTACCGGTCCGGCCGAGAGCGAACTCCCGGGGACCTTCCCACCGGCTTGTCTCCCAGATCCGGTGCGCGATCCCGACGAGGTCGGGCCGGCCCGTCTTGCGGGTGTCGATGATGACGGCACGGGGATCTGTGCGGTAGAGCAGGTCGATGACGGCCTGGCCGTAGGTCTCGACGGGACGAGGCGCCGACCAGATGATTCGCACCGGGTGGTCCGGCTTCTGGACGAAGAGGGACAGGCAAGGGCCAATTCCCGACCCCGTCGCCATGACGATGCACGGCTTGAAGAGACCAGCCACGCGAAGGACGCCAAATTGAGGGGCGCCGCGAGTGTAAATCTTCTTGGGAGGATCGCGGATGATCTTCTTAGTCCAATCGCCGGCATTGGAGACGAGCACTGAGAAGCCGACCTTGCCCGCGTTCGAGAGACCGGTTGTTTGGGGGGTTGCGGGCAGTTGCTTTTGTGGCTCAGATTGGGACTTGAACTTGGTAGATGAGCGATCATCAACCTTCTCGGACATGACCGTTGTAGTATCCGACGCATCGGAGTCGATGGCAGCAGATCCACAGCGGCAACACAACACTTGCGGTTCGCTGGGCTGGGTGTTGGTAGCGGGAGGTGCGGGAGGGTTAGGAATGACAGCAAATGCGTGGGTCTCGCGGAGCGGGGCATCTGTGAGTCTCACAGCCTGGCCATACTGGGCATTGCTATGACTGAAGTTGAGCTTGACACAGTGGTCTGAGAGCACTTCGGCCTCAACATCGCGGAGGCGCAGGCGAGTCCAGGGGTAGATGATAAGGAGAGTGGTGGATAGAAGCATCCAGAAGGATGGCGAAGTGACGAGGACCATGCCGAAAGGAACGGAGCTGGATGCGGCGGTATCGGCGGCCAGAAGCATGGTCTGGGCCCAGAAGAAAACAACAACGGACCAGCCGAGGAATCGGTGAATGCCCTCAAACCAGTTGTGGATGGCAGAGCGAATTCGCGGGTGCGCGAAGACGAGGATAGCGGCGAGGAAGAATACAATGACATAGCTGACAAGAAGGAGGTAGCTTCGGATGATGGAAAGGCCAACGCGAGCGATGTTTTGTGTGAGGAGGACAACGAATGCAATGTACCAAGCGGTCGCGGCCACGCTGCAGCCGCTGTGAATACCGCCATATGAATAGACCTTTGCGAAGAGTCGCCTCAGACTGAGAGGCGCGCGTGTCGGCCAGGTACCGAAGACGAGGAAAAGGGCGTTGACGATGTGCTCGTTCCGAACCACGATCGCAGCGAGGATGTTGGCAGAAACAGCCGTGGCTGCTCCCTGGTACGAGAGCTGGGGCCCGCCGAGGAGACCATGGATGATGAGGAATGCGAGAGCGACGATGTTGCCGAAGAACGAAAGGCAGAAGATCCGGCGGTAAACAGTTCCGAAATTCCAGCGGAGGTAGCGGTAGAATCTGGGGCCCTTCTTAGCGGGAAGAGAAGTACGGTCAAGGCCATGGAGAGGGTTTCGGTCAGGGATAGCAGGCGCGGTTTTCTCGGTTCTCTCCCAGTCGTCGTCGCCGTCGTCGCTCTCGTCGCCGGCAAGCGTCGTCGATGATGAATTGCTGTGGAAGAAACGGCCCTCCTCTAAATCCCGAGGAGTGATGAGGAGACTTTTGCGGCAGCCAAGGAAAAAGGCCCGTACTGGGCGTGTGATCGAGTCATCGTTGCTAACAGTCTCAGAGTCGGACAGACTCTCAACATTGGGCATTGGAAGATTGATGTGGCTGGAGTGCTGGAGGTCGCCATAAGCCATGGAGGCCATGTTTGAAGCCGGAAAAGCGCGAGGCAAAAGTAGTTATGTCAGGGACACTTCGATACTTCTAGATCGGTTAGAGGCAGCGTCGGACACGGATGGAATTGTATGAACTTACCTAAAGAGATAGGAGACCGCAGGATGTAGACCACCCGGGAATGGAGATCTAAGTCTAACAAGAGAGAGGAGGATTCCAAGGAGAGAAACGAGGTCTAGAGTCTACCCGATGATATAGCAAGGTAAAGAGGAGAAGGTCAAGATCACTGAAGAAATACCTAAGGAAATAGAAAGAGGAAAGGGAAGAGATGGAAGGGGGAGAGGCTTTGGCGGCAGTGGGGAGGTCTGTGAGGAGTGAAGAGAAGCCATGATGGGAGGGAGGGAGATGTCCATGGGTCTTATAGTAAAGACAAACTTTCTATCCATGGAGATAGGGACGGGAGCCAAGAGGTGGGAAGGAGACTTCCTTCGAGATCGACCGTGCAGTATGCACAATAGACTTAGCGAAAGGGCAAAATAGAACACGCAATGGGTATACCAGGAAGTTCTCTTGGTTTCCTGATACTATCGGAGCTACCCTGAGCTCACCGGTGAGCTTCCTCATGCGGCCGCCAGGTTGGAGCTTAATTCTGGAAATAGAGACAGCCGAGGGAGGGGTGGGCAATGTAACGAGACCGGAAGCCATCCGGGCTGGCTACCAGACCAAGAGGCCAAAAAAAACCCCTGTTCATGCATTCAGCGGACGATACATAGGTTGACGAAGCACTTACTGATTGCAGGTTCAACGGTCTTGGGCACCGAGGCTGGGGTGACGTACATGTCGCGCTTGGGAGGGGGAAACAGGGGTCCCACACAGAGAATAGATATTTACAGACACGGGAGGTACAGTAGTAGTAGTACACACATTAACCGCGCCTAGCTACCTAGTTAGCATGGGTATTTGGGAAGGTATCCCAAGTTGAGGCTCACCCTTAATAGCCGCTGTTAAGATTCGGCGGCCCGAAGGCGATCCTATGGCAAGATCTCCGTCTGCGCGGTTGAGTGGTACGTACCTTCTCAAGTGATACAACCCAGGGGTGCAGATCCCCGCGGTTAGTCACCCATTGGGGGATTCCCTGTGAGGATCCGATGGCACGGATCCCGTGAATGTTGGTTCAGTTCAGTCGTAGAAGCGCGACAGTGTGGTATGACAATATCACCGTCTAGAACGAGCCTCATCTTGCCCCGTGAGTAGAAGGCGCCTTCGCAGAACCTTTCTCCTGGATAACATCACAAACCAAGGTAGCCCCCCTCAAACTGGATGCGCTCATTACTCGCCTATGCTAACGTCGAAGGCCTCCAGCATAGCGACAGCGGCTAACGCAAGGACTCCCGTCCCGCCTACTCTATCGGCAGGCCCACCTCCCGGTACAGGTGTCGCGTTCAGTTGACGGCCTCAGAGTGGAGGTGGAGCCGTTCGATTGGAGGTGTTCCTCTAACGCGAGAGCAAAGGCAACGGTGTTTTTCGCTCTGCATACCATCCGGTATTGCGCCCCAGCGGCTGAATTGGAAACAGACGCGGTGGTGGATGTGTGTGCTATTCTTGGTGGGCAAAATGGAGTATGGGGCTGGGGGAGGTGAAATTGGGGTAAATCGAATAATTGGGGCTAATTTGCCCACAATTGGCTGGGCGGCCAAAAATAAACCTCTGTGGATCCGTACCCTTGGCAAACCTCCGTCTTGGAGGATTCCCACTTTCCGCATGGAAAGCCTTCCCCAACCGATTGCACGGTGTGCCAGATAAACTACCTCATCTACTACACTTGCTTATTCGTTCTTACAGGCGTGAAGTATTACCCAATGTCTACTGATTTATGTTGGATATGTCCCTTTCAGGAGGCCGGCAATCTCTCGGCTTGATGGTGGTCAGCGTTGCAGCATTCTCAGATACTTCAATTTTGGCTTGGCGGTCTGCGGAATCCATGTCGCACACTATTGTGGGCAAATATGCGCGTTAACATGGGAAGCTCTCATCAAATCAGAGAGCTAGCGCAGCTCCAAGCTCCTGAATTAGCAACAAAAGAATTCTCCGAACCAAACCTCCACCACCCCTGATCCTCGCCTTATCACCGCAACGGCATCCAATACCCATCACCCATTTGTTTACATGTATATGGATCAGCTCAACACCCCACGCCACAAGCACACCACCCAATATCCCCAATGTCCTGGTTCATTGCTCATGCTCCTGCCAGCGAGACAACGTACACATGGAGTCTGTCCCAACAGCCTGGGACCTAAAGGATGGCGGCCGCGTGGATGCCGCCCGATAGGCCCGCTATCCGCCCTGATGCCCAGAAGGATTCCTACCGCTGTCGAACTGGCGATGCATGCGTGGCTTCTTGCCCTTTCCATTGGACACAGGTGCAATATAGTCGCAAGCACGTCTTATCATACGGCCTGTCGATCTTGCGATTCGATGTTGTGCTTCAAAATTAGACACAACCCCAGCAATATCGAAGGATTGTTTCGGTGAGACCCTAGAACTCAACTTGTCTGGTTTTCTCATCCTTGCCTGCTTCAAGAATAGCTTTTACCAACGACGTATCGAGGACAAGGCAACCAACCATGCGACATCCCGCCGCGACACCATTGCAAAATTCCCTGTGTGCAACCAACGCCGCTCGCCAAGGCTGTAGGGCACGAAGGTCTACGGCCTTAGTTCCCCGGCCCACCCCCATTGTTTCTGTCCCCCGGAATGGTCGCAACCCCCGCGGCCTGAGGAGCTGTGCCTCGCGCTTACGCAGGTCGGAGGCACGGTACCTGGCGTGAGTAGCCCACGTGTTTTCCCCTCCGGTGACATTTACTAGTGCTCCGTAAACTCCGTGTACTTGATATTGCCCCAAACTTCGCACAGAGTTTAACCACGCCGGAATCCAACAACTGAGACCGATATAGAATCCAGTCCCACACTTTTATATGCTGTTGGTTGCTGTTATTGTCGATGGCATCAAGTCTGGAAACGCTCCGAGCCAATAAATCAGCGAACTGTGCTTCATGGATGCATCGCAAAATAGTTCACGAATCAGAGAAATGGTCCAAATTTAGCATGGCCTTCGAATTTCCTTCTCGTCGAACTTGTCACCGTTTCGATCCAAACCAACATCCCTCTGGTTCACACCACTCCCATTCTGCTGCCCCTTCCCTTCACTCACAATCACAGCCCACGGAACTCCAACAACCAACCTTCCCTCTCACTCGCCGGCCGGCTCCTCCTCTTCCTTAGCAGAGAACTCGTCAACCCACGCAACAATCTGGGCTGTCTGCGCCGTCTGCGCCTTCCGGACGTCCTCGTTAAAGTCGCCATTCCGCCATGCCAGGTCGTTGCAGTGCCGCGAGCCGGGAATGAGGAAGACAGGCGCCTCCGGTCTGCTAGCCAGCGGGCCACCGGGGCGGAGCTCGCTTGATACTGAGGCCGAGCGCCAAGGGTCGTGCTCGCTGAGGAAGTTAGCATGCTTTGCCTCTCGCGCTGACTTTCTACCTTCTGCACGACAATGTACAGAGGTGCAACAGTGATTGCTCTCCGGGACAGGAGAGTAAGTAGGGGAGAGCGAGATACTAACCCATTTGCCCAGAGTAATCGAGTTGTATCCGTCAAATTCCAGCCTTCGGTTACGGCATTCACGTCCTCTGCCGTACGACCAGCCTTGGACCCGTAGGTGAAATTTCCGTCTTTAGGGAAGTAAAGATCACACTGGCGCTGGAAATACTCCGTGTCGACATAACGTGAGACAATGGTGGACTGATTCTTTGGAGCGCCACTGCGTATCGTGTCAGTAGCCATGGAGATTGTGCTGGAAACTGCAAGTTGCCTGGGTTCCCAGACCCCGAGTAGGTGGTTCAAACTTACACCTGCCAGTAGAAAAATGGCTCATTGCAAATATACCAGAACCACTGTCGATTGATGGTGTTGTTGGCGCTCAAGTCCGTATACATGACACTAGTTTCGTTGTAAGTCTCGAAGCAGCCAACCGAAGTCGAGGTATTCCAATCTGCGTAGCCGAATTCCTTGCATGCTGGAGACTCAAGAGTCAGCTACTAGCGGGACACATCCGAGGACTTAGAGGTGCGCTTACAATCTGGCAAATATTCGACCCTAAACCACGCTGCAAAGCTAGCGAGGGCTTTCTCAAGCCCGACGCCATCTTCGGAGGGGATAGTGGCATTTGTGCCGGTATTAGTCTTGTTTGCGGAAACCATCCTCACTCCCTCGATGGTATCACACATCTGGAAGAACGTGGAGTAGTTGGAATATTGCTGGATAGATTGCCACTCGCCCAGGGGAAATGCGATTGTGCTACAATGCGCGGGTTAGCAGAGAGTTCTCGGGCGGTGTCTGGAAATAGGTCGTACGCGGCGAAGTCCTCGACATGCGTAAGCTCCTGGAGACCAAACGACTTCTGAAGCTTGGCAATCTCATCGGCATCGCCCTTCTCAATCACGGCGTCCACATGCTCTACAATCCGCTCCATGTCCTTGCTGCAGTTCTTCGGCATCCCAGCCTGGATAGGTAGGAAGTAGGACCAGTAGTCATAGACTGCCTCGACCGGACCGCTGCTGGCGTGGTATGCCCAGTACGTCCCCGGGGAAATCTTTTCATTCCACGCAGCTAACGCTCCGCTGTAGCTCCCGCCTACCTGAATCCATGCCTTGAGGACCTTGTCAGCTTCGCAATCTCTTTCCATACGCGTTTTCTCACTTACTGCTTGCGGTGCATTGCTGGAGTGGTTCGTGTCGAACGGCAGATCTACATCGCGAGCGAAGCGGACCATATCGGCCACAGAGTTATTGAGCGTGAGATATTGAAGCGCTTCGTTATCCAGTATCTCGTACGGAGATGAGTACCCATAGTAACGGTCTGCAGATACCTGTTCAGAAATACTGACCCCAATGAACACTCCGTTCTGTTACTTACGCTCGAGAACGATGGTGGCTCCTCCAATAGCTTGAGCGTACTGCCCGATCATGGTGCGATTCGAACGGTACCCTTGGTATGGCTCCGCGGCTATCTCACCAGGAGTAAAGATGACTACCTGAAATATACTTCAGCAAAACCTGGTCTCGAATAGCTTGGAGTTCTACAAAATGACTACCATACCGGTGATCCCGGCCCCTTCCAGAAGGTCGAATTCCACCAGTACTGCTGCGAGAACGTTCCCAGGCTCGGGTTAGAGTGATCAATGAGTTGCTCAAAGGTAGCATTCCCGCCGTCATCCCCAGAGGCGGCAATCGCCTGGACAATAGGGGGTAGTGGCGTAAAGAGGCGAGATTCAGCCCCTATCACCAGCAAGCCGGCGGCGGCGGCAAACGCCGACAACAGTCCCGAGTTCTTCATTTCGCGGGAGGTTTACCAAATCCACGGGCTGAAGCAAACGACAGAAAGGTAGCGACCGGGAAGCCGGGGGACGCGCGAAAAGCCATACTTGAGGGTCTGGGGCCGATATAGTACGGGAAAAGCGGGAGTGGTAAGGTACCTTACCTTTAGTGATATTTGAATTAGGCTGTTTGGAAACCATACTATACGTGATATCCCCTCTTGACTATCTCACCTGCCGATACCCCAACACAAAACCAGAGAAGAGACCTTCCTCAATGCAATAACGGCAGGAGAAAAAAAAACTAGGAACCTTCCGTTTAGAAGGCGTCGGCGTCCATATACCCCCAGGCCCACACGATACCCCGACGTTTGGCAGTCAACTGTTGCCAGCTGCGCCGGCACATGTTGTTATCCCATAACCCATTCCCGGCCGGGCGCCGGGCCACAGTCCTAGGTAGCCCGCCCCCCTTGGGAGGTACGTCGACGTCGTTGCGGAGGATGATTTACGGCGTAAACTGAAAGGTCGGTCCGGGAACCAAGGACCGAGTGGGTTGAATAAATAGTACGGAAAATGTTGGTCCGTGCGTCGTTGGACATTTGCCAAACATTGTGGAGTCGAACACTCGAACTCTCACGACGTCTGAACTCCACGACGCAAGGCAAACGATACAGCCCGGCAACCCCAACCTTAAACCTTGCAATTGCTGGCAGGAGCGTCCAAATCGTAAACAAATATGGCGCTAGACGGAGTAGCTGAGACCCCACGCGGTGAGTCCATTCGTCAACGTCCCCTGTGAATGTGAAGGAGCTCCGGCTAACTTTGCAATCCAGCTGCGACCCGGGAGGAGATGAGCGCTGCGAAGCTCCCATTAGCCTACCGAGATAGCTGCGCACACCTTCTTATCCCTCTCAATCGGTGCCGATACGAGACCTACTACCTGCCCTGGAAGTGCGAGGTGCGTAAATGCCGTTCAAACCCTGGGGGGCCGACGAGCCGAGATCCGACAGTCCGGGGACGGTTTCGATGGGATTGCGACAAGAAGCTAACTCCTTTATTCACTCTTAGGACGAGAGACATACGTACGAGAAGTGCCAATACGTCGAATTCAAGAAGCGGGTGGCTAAGATGGACGAGTTGAGGGCGGCCAAGGAGGGTGAACGGAGCAACTGAGTTTACCGACTGTCGGCACGGTTTCGGGCACAAGGTGTACATATTTATGGGGCAGTAGCAGCCATGCTATACGGCCAATTCGCATTGGGTATAAATGGAAAAGATTAAGGAAGATTAAGCAAAAGCAGCACGATTCTGTGTCCGCTCGCCGAACCCGGGCCGCGTTTATGGCTCGCAGAGTTGTATGCCTCATAACTGGCCAGTCCAGGTCGACGCCATCCAATCCAGCGGGGGAAGCGACCTGACATGCATGGAGTACCTTCGCGGCACGCACTTGGTAGCACATCATCGCCAATTGAGTAAGTGCCCAGCTGCGAGTGGCAGGTTGGCGAAGTGCGGCCCAGGGAGGGGAGCGGTGGGCTCACCTACCGGGCCGGCCATTGTTAGTCCACAGCAATTATCCAGGACCCCGTCCCCAGGCTGGTAAATGAGAATTGGACGGTCGAATGGTTAAGGGTTTCAAGATATCGGGAAATAGTTAACCTTTCCGGCGGTCTCGTGCGAGAAAACAATGTCCGGCTCGGGTCGCGAGGAGCTCCGCTTTTGACTTCGACGTTCTCTGCCCTCTAGTCGTATTAGACGTCCACCTCGCATGGGCACATTCTCTAGACCTAGGAGAAGCATATCCGAGTCATCTCATTACCCAATGCCCTCGTCGAAACGGCAAAATTGAGAGATACATTGTTAGCTTCCTTGTGTCAAGATATGGGAGGTAACACCTCTGATTGGCTCATTTATTCGTAAACATGCATAGCGCCCCGTTAGATGGGAGTCCGAATGTGCGGTTTAATGCATGTCCGTAGTCCGGCACAGGCAACAAACTCCGATACTAAGCGGTCGGGGAGGGGCAGTTTCTTGTAGTGACCAACATCTGCACCTCTACTCGTCGGGCGCTCGCGAGTCCGTTTGGTTCGCAATGCCCCGCACACTATTTGGGGGACCTTCCCAATTGATACGGCTAACACATCGACGACGCCCAGCGCAGTCTCTGCTTCCAACTACTTCTTTTAATCTCTCGTGCAAATCCTGCTCTTTTCCCCCTTTCACGACTCGCCCTCACCAACCCTTCTTCTCTCGGACCTACCTGACACAGTCAATCCGCTCCCACCAAGCCCGCATCATGGCTCCCCAAGTCGACGGCTTCTTCAAGCAGGTGGACAGCCTATCTGACCACTTCATCGACCGACTCCGCCGGGCCGTCGCCATCCCGTCCATCTCCTCTGACGCTGCCCGCCGGCCCGATGTCGTCCGCATGGGCGAGTGGCTCGCCGCCGAGCTGACCGCCCTCGGCGCCTCGGTCGAGCTCCGCCCTCTCGGCAAGCAGCCAGACATCCCGGAACTCGACCTACCCCCGGTCGTCCTCGCACGCTACGGCAGCGACAAGAACAAGCGGACGATCCTCGTCTACGGGCACTACGACGTGCAGCCGGCCGAGAAGAGCGACGGCTGGGCGACGGAGCCGTTCGACCTCACCGTCGACTCTGCCGGCCGCATGTACGGCCGCGGGTCTACCGACGACAAGGGCCCCGTGCTGGGCTGGCTCAACGCCATCGAGGCCCACCAGAAGGCCGGCGTCGACTTCCCCGTCAACCTGCTCATGTGCTTCGAGGGCATGGAGGAATACGGCTCCGAGGGTCTGGACGACCTCATCCAGGAGGAGGCCAAGAAGTACTTTGCGGATGCCGAGGCCGTCTGCATCTCGGACAACTACTGGCTCGGCACGGAGAAGCCTTGCCTGACCTACGGCCTGCGCGGGTGCAACTACTACTCGGTCGAGGTCTCGGGCCCCGGTCAGGATCTGCACAGCGGCGTCTTTGGAGGCACGGCGCAGGAGCCCATGACCGACCTGGTCCGCGTGCTCGGCACCCTAGTCGACACCGACGGGAAGATCCAGATCCCCGGCATCAACGAGCAAGTCGCGCCGGTCACGGCCGAGGAGGAGAGTCTGTACGACGGCATCAGCTTCACGATGGAGACGCTCCACGAGTCGCTCGGCAGCAAGACTACTGTCTTCGAGGACAAGAAGTCGACGCTCATGGGGCGGTGGCGGTACCCAAGCCTGTCGGTGCACGGCGTCGAGGGCGCGTTCTCGGCCCCCGGGGCCAAGACCGTCATCCCGGCCAAGGTGATCGGCAAGTTCTCGATCCGGACGGTGCCCAACATGGAGATCGAGCAGACCAACGAGTGCGTGTACAAGTACGTCAACGAGCAGTTCGCCAAGCTCAAGAGCAAGAACACCATGAAGGTGTACGCCCAGCACACCGGCAAGTGGTGGGTCGCGAGCCCGAACCACTGGAACTTTACGGCGGCTGCTAAGGCCGTGGAGCGGGTGTGGGGCGTGCAGCCGGACTTCACCAGAGAAGGTGGCAGGTAAGCTATAGCTCTTAGTGGAAAAGGGGCTCCGACCGTAAGGCTGACACACTGTACAGTATCCCAGTTACTCTCACATTCGAGCAGGCGACCGGCAAGAACGTCCTTCTCTTGCCGATGGGCAGTTCGACGGACGGTGCTCACTCGATCAACGAGAAGCTGGATAAGCGGAACTACATCGAGGGTATCAAGTTGCTGGGAGCGTACCTGCACTATGTTGCCGAGGAGCCAAAGAACTAGGCGGCGATAAAAACCCCAAACTAGGCTCGCCTTATCGGCGGCCTATAGTGTATAGCTGACCTTTCACGAAACGCAACAGGCGGATTACGTCCCATCTAACGCACGATTTATGAAAAGTCCTCGCACTTGGACGCTTTCCTGCAATAAACCCCACAAAGATGAAGGAATAAGCGCATTGATGTTCTTGTCTTGATGTGTGGTGATATATTGAGTTGTGCTAATGGTATAAATGATCAAATGATGTGTGCCTCCTTCCAGGGGTATTAATGCCGTAATTATATGAACCATTTCCCCGGGGTATGATGTTCAAAATATTTCAGTCTGCTCCCGAGTCCTGGCCATTATTATGAACGCCGTCAACAAATTCCAAGAGTCGGGTATTAGACCAAAATGAGAGCCTCCGAAAACTCTAGATCAAAGGAATAAAAATGTCAAAAAGCGCCGTCATGAACATAATCCAACGTAGTGTGGCGGCTCAAGCCTACCTCATCTCACCCTTCTTCCTCAGGTTGGCTACCTTGCCCTTTCGTCTCTTGGCGACAACGGCAGGATCCCACACGCCGGTGAAGATATCCTCGCACTCTTCCTCATCCTCCGAGTCGAACACGACCACCTCATCGCTATCCTCATCCTCCTCTTCCCCAGGTTCCTCGACCTCCTCCACACCGTCCCCGGTCAAGCTTGTCCTCCTTCCCACATCTTTCGTTTCAGATGGGGCCCCACGATAAATAGCAGTCCCGGTAGTGGTGGCGGTAGTTGCACCGCCGGAGTCGATCTCCTCGTCCTCCCAATCCCGACAAGCCACAACGCGCTGCGTCTCGAGGATAAACTTGCCAATCTTGTACCTCTGCGTCGCCTCCAGGGCGTCGACGTACTTCCAACCCAGCCGCGAGCCGCACACGACGCAGGTGATGTCGGCCACGACGTGCGCCCCGGTCACGAGCTGCCTGTTCTCGGGCCGGCCGACCCGGACGTTGGTGAGGTCCGCCCCGCCGGGGCCGACCTGGTAATGCGGGGCCGCGACGGCGAGGTGGGAGGCCGAGGCCAGGGGCGCGGAGACGAGGTATGCGCGCCCGTGCCGGCCCGTGAAGCCCTTGCTCACGATCTGGGCGCCGAAGGCGATGTCGGTGGAGCACCCGGAGCAGCGGAGGGTGTCTGGGTGTGAGCGGGAGAGGCGGCGGCGGTCGCGAGCCGCAGCTGGCGCCGGTTTGGAATAGGGAGGTTTGCCTAGCTCGTAGTCGGTTGGAAAGGTGAAGGCGGTGGTGGGGCTAGTCGGGGAGGCGGCATCGCATGAGGCGGGCGAGGAAGAGAGTGAAGGCACAGAGCTGGCGTTGGGCGGGAGACTAGACGATGCGGAAGACGAGGTTCGCCGTCGTCGGAAAGGGATGCTAAAGCTAGGAAGGAGGAAGGTCGGGAAGACCGGACCGGAAGAGGTCTTCTTGGTTTCGGAGCCGCGGCCGACCATGGTGTGTCATAGGGTGACCCTTTTCGGGTGCAGAGATAAGAAGCGATCGAGAAATAGAACTTGGAGAAAGAGGCGGGATGTCCCAGGAAAAAATAGATAGATTTATAGAGATTGGGCTGCTTCGTTTTCTTGCCCAAGTCATGCACATCTACCTCCTGCGTGTTTCCATTACTCGCCGCACGTTTGCGATTCGCGGTCTGCTGACTTATGAAGCTTCGGAGGCGTCGGGTCTGCTGAGATATCGGTTACCGCGATGCCGAAGGAGCAGTGACATCCCGTTCCCGCCAATCTGAGACACCAAACCCGAACTCTAGTTGATGGGATGTAGGGTAGAACAAAGGAACGAGCCGGAATGCAGAATGGAGGATGTTCAGTGAAGTCGTACTTCCATCCCCGCGCCGGTGCATACAGGATGCTGGGTTCCGATCTGCATTACAAATGTTCGGTTGGGATTTAGGCCCGCGGGTGTGTGACTGAGTCGCCAACGGCTATTCGATCTCATGATCTCACACTGGCGGGGCTCTCCAACCGCTCCCTTCCCCGCCAAAGCCGCTTATCGATAACGGCACTCTGAGCGGGGCATCCCTGCAAGGTTGAAACGCTCCGCTCTCGGTGGTGGGGGGAGATGCAGAATGCAGAGGTCGGCCTGTATCAGCAGGACATCACTCTCTGAACTCTACTTAACTTAGGTACGTTGGTACGGATAGTACTGTTTGGATTTCTCTCCCGTGCAGAAGACGTAACTCCTAGTTTGTAGCCCTATGCCGGCTCTTGAATCCTAGGTAGGTACCTAGCCAAGGCGTGCTAGATCACCTCACACCGCAACATCCGCGCCAAGCGGCCATCGGCCAATTCCATCATTACATTGGGCAACGCCCCCAGGCTTGGGCTGCGTAGCGCCAACGCTGTGACAGACGCCCGAAAGTTCCGGAGTGGGGTCTCTTTGAGTTTTTGACTCTTTGGGAACAT
>Ga0164242_10002746_pt1 | contig 20310 bp, 18 predicted proteins | sample OricomgcompostMG_FD_108783 | JGI IMG/M metagenome (GOLD analysis project Ga0164242, IMG submission 108783) | Miracle-Growth compost microbial communities from Emeryville, California, USA - Original compost - Miracle growth compost (MG) ... | reverse complement strand
TTGCCGTTTTCATAACGTTGAATATCAGCATATTCAACATTGCATAGCAAAGCCATTTTTCGTAACGTCAACTTTTTAGCCTGCCTTAAAGATTTAAGTCGTTTTCCGAATTGTATTAATATTTCTTTATCTGTTTCGCTAACCATTTCTATCTCCAAATGATTAGGAAAGTTGAAATAATATTATATTAAAATTGTTGTGTTAAAACACAACAATTACTAATTTTGCTTATTAAGCAATCAACGGGCATATAAGTAGTTGATTGCATTTACATTAATTATGAGCAGCAACCAAGCACTTTTAGAAAAACTGGAAGAATTATTTGGCAATGAATCATTTAACCCTATTGAAGAAGAACTTTTCCAGTGGTTTGTGTTCGTCTATTCTGAAAAGGGAAGCGGAATTAAAGATTTAGATAAACTGGATTTTGAAGTGTTTAAAGATAAACTGAATAGCTTAATTGATGCGGTTTATCTGTGGCGTCATAAAGAATAATTACGTGTTACAATAATGATATATATTCAAGTCCAATAGTTGTTCGATTCACCACACGATATTACCTGAAATGCAGTTGCGAAATTTGTCAGTTATCCGCTATCAACTTCAAAGACAACTTGTGAAAAAAAGGTACAGCAATTGCATGACTAATCCAAAGGAAGAGCTATGCCCTGGTATAACGGAGATTTTCGCCATCTTATAAAAATCAACCAAATACCTGCACGACAAAGCGGTAAAGATCGCTAAGGAGGTATGAAAAACGACCGGAAACGAAGGCGAGGCCATCGCCACCGGTCTGAAACAAGCACGCGTCCACTTTGAGCACTCCCCGGAGGAAGAACCGGAAAGCGAAAAAAATGATATGCCTTCGGCCGTCATTAAAAGTTATCAATATGATACCACTAACGAAGCACCGGAGATCACTTATCATTCGGGCAAGGTTTACCATTATTTAGGCCGAAAAAGCAGTAAGGAATCCTTGAGATATGAACATTCAAATGTGATTGATTAACTAAAGACATAAAACGAGACTGAAATATTACAAGATATTCGATTAATGCCAATTTTATTATATTCATAAGGTGTTTTATTTTGGTATAAGGGAATAATGTTCGTCCTATTCAATTTATTTTTTATTCCAGTTCTTATTAATATTGACAGGATGTTTAACGAAATAAGTTTAGGTAAGGAGATTTAGTTTATTATGATTGATTATTACAAAATTTATGTGATATCTGATTGAGGCGATTCTATATGGCATCGATGGAAGTTTGACTTGTTGGAAAGATATCTTAATATTCGAAATTATAAATTTGTCACTTTAGTCCGGATAAACTATCATAAAGCATTTTATATTTGGTAATTTAATAAAATATTTTTATCTTTAATAATGCTGGCAATCCCGCTAGTGTGCCTAATAAAACTTATTATGAAAAGAAAATCAAAAATTTATTTGCTTGTTGCCGGTGTAACGGTAATGCTGGGTGTATTTTCAATCAGAGCCGCAGTTGCTCAAAGTTGTTATGATGCATGTCACGATAATCCTGATTACGACTGCATATTGCATTACTCAGATGGTACTACACTAAGGTGCCCTAATACCTATGTCAATGACGATTATACCGGACCGGTCACATTTGAATAAAACACTTTTATAACACCGCTTTTATAATTAAAAGCGGTGTTATTTATTTACTTAGATCGTATACACACTTACCTAATTTATACTATGTACTTAAAAAACCTGGCCTTATACATATCTTTTTTTTTAATTATTACAGGGTGTAAGCCTTCAAAAAAACCGAATCAGTTTTACTTAAGCGACTTCAAAGACCGGGAAAATTTATCGGGGCAATTAATTAAACTATCTAATTTGCAGCGGCCAATGGACTTGTGTGTGATCCCGGAAAGAAACTTGCTGCTGATCATCGATAATCGCGATATTAATTATGTAAAGGTATATAATTTAACAACTTATCAATTTATAAAATCGTTTGTTGCAATAGGTACGGGCCCTAATGAACAATTGGCTTGCGCCCGATTGCAGTATGATCAGGCTGCAAAAAACCTATATGCAATTGATCTTGAAAAGAGAAAGATCTTCATTTATTCGATAGATAGCATCTGCGTGCCCTCGGCAAGTAAATTACCTATAGCCGATATTGCCATTGATGCGAATGATATATACAGGCCTGTGCTATTAAATAGCGGGAAATGGGTGGATTTTGGAAATATAAAGAAGGATAGTAAGCCATATTTGCTTAGTTTTTATGATAAGAACGGAAAACAGTTGTTCCAAAAAGGTACTTATCCGCATACTAAAGCAGATTATACGACAGATGAATTATGCGCTGCGTCGGTATGCGGCTATACACGATCGGCAGACGGTGATCATATTATACTTAACTATTATAATACCGATTATATTGATTTATATGATACCCTGGGCAATTTGGAAAAAAGGGTGCAGGGACCCGATATTTTTGAGTCGAAGATGAAAACGATCTCCCGGTTCAGGGAGACGATCGTTGTGCCGGATAAGGGTTCCCGATATGCTTATGCATCATCGCCCCGAATGAATGCCAATACTATTTATACACTATATAAAGGAAGAAAAATGAGTGTGAAAGGGTATCATACCCAAACCGTACTCAGTTTTGACGGTCAGTTAAAACCTCAAACCATATTTAATTTATCGCAGCCGATCTTTGCTTTTGACATGGACTGGCATAACAAAACGTTATATGCTTTAACTCATGAATTTAAGGATAACTACCTTGTGAAATTTAAAATGCCATGAATAAGTTTATTCAAATTTGCCTGCTGTGGGTAATTATTTCCTTAACACCTTGTTGTACATCCAAATCACAGGACAGCGTCAGTTATTTGGATAAAAACACTTATGAAAAATTGATGAACCTATGCCCGGATAAAAACATATCGGACCTGATAGTTTATTATTTTGATGGCGACTGCTCTATTTGCCTTGGTAAAGCGAGGGAGGTTGATAGCTTGTGTAGACAAATACAGTCAACCCGGGTTGTTTTTATTGCTAAAGCCATCAATCCGGCTATATTTATACCTCGTTGGAATGGCTTGAAAATAAGATCATGTGTTTATATTGAACGTAATAATGAGTTTGAAAAAAGCCTTAAGCTATTAAAAGTTACAAAAATAAATACAGACAGATCTGAAGAGGATTATGATTCCAAGATACCTCGATAATACAGCTATTAAATTATTGATGAACCAGTAATATACCAATAAAAAATTATGAAAAACCTTACTTTAAAAGCGGTTCAACTGATTGCGCTACTAATGATCAGTACATTAATGCTCAAAGCTCAAAAATTGCCGAATATTCAGGAAAGACCGTTAACTATACCTTCGGACATTAAGGTAGACGGTATATTAAATGAATGGAGCAATAAATTGCAAGCATTTAATAGAAGTACAGATATATATTATACGCTTGCACATGATAAGCAAAACCTTTACCTGGCAGTTCAGGCGAGCGATATAGACATCATAAAAAAGATAATGAAAGGCGGTGTCAGGTTGACTATCTGTACATCGGGACAACGAAACGATCCTGATCCATTAACTGTAACTTTTCCCGTTTTTCCGGCTGATTATGAGCGTAGCTTTACTTACCTGTTTAATAAATATATCGACGCCAGAAAAAATAAAGGAAATACCGACTCAATAGTAAATGTTATAAATAGGACGATTGCGTCTGGACAGAAACACATTAAGATCAAAGGTTTTAAGGCGATCAATGACTCGCTTATCTCTATCTATAACACCCAGGGAATGAAAGCAATGACTTTGTTAGATAATAAAGCTGTTTTTACCTACGAGTTGATCGTGCCGTTGGAATTGATAGGGCCAATAACAGGTAAAGAAATTGCCTACAATATTATGCTAAGCGGAGAGACAGCGGTAGTAAGGAAACCAAGTGCTTTTGCAGGGGTAACTGTTACGGCGCATAGATCTTCTAGTACTGTTAATCAGTCCGTATTTTATCCCACTGATTTTTGGGGTAAATATAAGTTAACTGATTAATGCACACTGATGTATTACAAAACATCTATGGGCATGCTAAGATAACTTTGCTATCAGATAATATGGTCCTTAATGGTAAAAACCTACAATTGATCAGCCTTTATTTGGTTGCGGGAGCAATTACCGGAATTATGCTCACCCCGTTCGTACACCCGGATATCATTATAAATTCATTTGCGACAGAACCAAAACTTTGGTTCTGTTTTTTGATGTCGGTACTGATCATGGCAATAGGTTGGTGTCTTTTTACTTGTGCAGAAACAACGATCAACATTAACATACCGGATATATTGCTTCTGGCTGGTTTGCTTAATATGGTATTTCGGAAGTTTTTTTTATCTATACCTTTTTTTGATGATAAATTTATTATCTACATATGCGTAGTGGTCTTGTACTTCGCGTTTAAATTTATCATTCATTTTGCCGATACTCGCCAGATTAGGAAGTTGACCAATGCGGCAACCGTTTTTGTTTTTGTGATACTACTGTTAAGCTGTTGTTATGGTGTACTGCAATTGACAGATGTTATTTCATCTAACAGTCCCTTTTTTAAACTTACGGGGCATTTCGAGAATCCTGCCTGGTATGCCAACTACCTTATTTCATTGGTGCCTTTCTGTATAGTTGTTTATTCCTATCATCCCGTTAGGCCCAACTTTCGGTGGTATTTAAAATATTCAGCTTTTATAATTGTTTTTATAGCAGTACTGGTGCTATTTACCACTTATGCACGAGCCGCATGGATCGGATTATTTGTTTCCACGATCTTTATCATCTGGAGTCTATACAGGCAAAAATTAACCACACGGCTCCACAAGCTATTAATTGTGGGTATGCTATGTTTTATAAGCATTGGGGCCGGCTTTTTTTTATTTAAATTTAAACCACAGTCGTCACTGGGCCGGCTAACTATATGGAAGATCAGTTGCAACATTATTGCCGACCATCCTTTTACCGGAGTAGGTTACGGAAACTTTGAGTATCTATATGACAGGTACCAGGCCAGTTATTTTGCCAATAACGTTGCAACCGGGCAAGAACTGGAACTGGCAGATATTACACGCTATCCTTACAATATCTTTTTGCAGATATTATGCGAACAAGGCCTGATAGGGTTTATTTTGTTTTGCTCTTTTTTATATTTCCTGATCAAGGGAACATTAAATAAAAACACAATAAATGATTATTCGATATTTTGGTCAGTTGCCGCGCTTGCCAGTATGATCGCCATTATTACTTGCGGAATGTTTTCATACCCTTTTGATATAATACCGGTATCATTCTTTTTTTACATATATGGCGGGATACTTTCAGGCTATATGAGGGGCCAAAAACAGGTATTACTAAAGATAGACCAGCGCTTTCTTAAGATCTTGGGCTTGTTCTTTTTATTGAGTGCTGGTTTTTTATTCGCAATTACCAACAGTAAGTTTTCGGCAAATAAAAAGTGGAAGGAAATATCAATGCTTTATTCGGACGAAGTGCATCTTTCAAAAATTTATCCAGTATTAAAGGATGATGTTTTTTTTATGGATTATTATAGTAGAGAATTACTTTATGAAAAAAAATATAAGGAACTTATTGAAAGGTTAAATGCGTCGGATCATATACTAATGTATCCTTCTTTTTATTTGGATTTGGCGGCTGCCTACGACGCTATAGGGCAATATCAAAACGCGGAAAGCGCCTTTAAAACAGCGTGCTTTATGATTCCCAACAGGTTTAAAAGCAAATATCTTTGGGCCAAATTTTACCTTGATCATCAACAATATGCCAAAGCATATCAGCTTTCTACAGCTATTATGTCAATGAAAATCAAGATCCCATCTATTGAAATAGTTGAAATAAAATATGATGTTGAACAAATTTTGACCGAATCGCGAAAACAACTGAAAATAGTAAAGGACGATAATTGATGTTTGGGGCAAAGGGAATTTTTAAAAGCAAGTAATAATTAGATAGGGTGCCATGAAGTATTTCCTTTTGAGTTTTTTGTTGACGATATTTTTGGCAGTTAGGGCTCAGAGATCAGTTGCGCAGACGACCGTCGGGGCGCAAAAAACCGACACCATTCCTCATTTAAAGAATACAAGGCTGCATGAAGTTTTTATTTCCAAGAACAAAAAGCTGCCCGATATTCAAAAAGTGAGCGTATACGCTCCTGATGACCTGCAAATTGACGGATCGATGGCCGAATGGGATAATCATTTCAGAGCTTTCAATAAAACAACAGGCATTTTTTATACCATTTCTAATAACGACGAGTACGTTTTTTTAGCCGTGCAGGCAAAAGACAAACGCATTATTAATAAATTAATGGGTGGCGGGCTACGTTTTACCATCAGCAATTCCTGTATGGATACCGACACCAACAACGTAAGCGTATTGTTTCCTTTAATGCCGCTTCCGGTATGCTATCAGATATTACATACGGCCGGGAAAACAATTCTTCAAACCCCAAATGGAATAGAGGAACCCGTTTACACAAGCAACAAAAAATCCATACCTCAGGCCAACACCGACCTGGCTGAAAACATGCGATACATTAAAATTGCAGGTATTAATGCTATTACAGATCTTGTAGCCCCGTACACCGTTGCGGATACCAAAAAACTCTCTTCATCTTTATCATTTAACGGTTATAACTTGGTTAATGCCGTTACCGGTTACGCAAAGCTTCCTTTGCAATTTCACGATTTTAAATTGATTCCCATCCAAAATAAAAACGGTATTAAAGCCATTACCAGATTTGATAAAAAGGGCGCTTATAATTATGAACTAGCTATACCGCTCAGATACTTGAATGGCATGATAGATAAGTACCAAAAGTTTGGTTACAGTATAACCTTACATGGTTTTACAGAGGACAGAAGATTCGGATCCTATAAAACTGTGTTGAAAGATAGAATAGTATTTAATGCCGATCTGGATATTCCCACGGGTTTTTGGGCCGAATATGTGTTGGCCGAATAAAAATTAATAAAAATAGCTATAATGAAACAACCCATTTTTAGCATACATATGGCCCGATACAAATCATTGCTGCCAATATTGTTGTTATGTGTATCGTTATATGCATGTAAAAACAAACAGACTATTCCTCCAGATGTTATAGAGGTAATTAATACAGCGGGGGCAAATAAACATGAATTGTTAGGTGTAATTGAACATTTCAGGAGCAGCCCACTTAAATTAAAAGCAGCGTATTACCTGATAAAAAATCTTAAAAATCAATATCATTATGAAGGTAATGGTATTAATGAGCAGAAAACTCTTTTTAATACTACAGATTCGTTATTGCATAACGGGCAAGTTATTACAAATACATTATGGGACTCCATTACAATAAACTCTCAGTTTACTAATCTAACTTCTGCACCGGTTCATGTCGTATGGGATAAGGATGTAATTTCATCACAATTTTTAATAAAAAACATAGATGGGGCTTTTATTTCATGGCAATATCCATGGGCACGATCAATGAGTTTCGAACAGTTTTGCGAATACATATTACCATATAAAATTTTAGATGAGGATATGGATAACTGGCGTGAGGAATGCCAGCAAAAATACAAATGGGCATTAATCTTATTTAAGAATTGTACGGATTCAAGATTAGTATGCTCGCGGATAAATGACACACTAAAAACAGAATTTGAGATAGGTGGACACAGAATTAGTAGCCGGTTTGATGTTACTTATAGTGACCTTATAAAAGTAAGAACAGGCGTTTGTGACGATGCGGCGCAGTATGCTACCTATGTAATGCGCGCTATGGGTTTGCCGGTTTCAATAGATTATTGCCGGTTTTGGGCAAACAAAAATTCAGGCCATGCCTGGTGCTCTTTAATTTTTAAAGGCAAAACGCTGCCTTTTGAAGGATGTGAATCAAATCCAGGTGAAACAAAAATTGAATTTACAAAGGATAAATGGATCCGAAGAAAAAGCGCAAAAATTTTAAGACATTGTTTTCATAACGAAATTGAGTCCGCTGAATTATCCGCTAATCTCAATGGGGTTTATAAAACCTTGTTAATAAATACTAAAATCAAAGATGTAACTTCAGAGTATACAGATGTTGGTGATATTCGATTAAGAGCTACTAACAATGAATTTAATAGCCAATATATTTACCTATGCGTATTTAATAGTTTAAGTTGGCGACCGATTTATTATAGTCATATTAATTGGTTTAATTTTGCTACTTTCAAAAAAATGGCTAAAGATATTGTATATATTCCAATGTATATTGTAGAAGGAGAACAAATTGCGGCAGGACCACCTTTTGTTTTTAGGAGGGATGGACAAAAGCTTATATTATCGCCAGATATAGATCACAAAGTTACAGTCCTTTTGAAATCTAAATATCCGGAAGACCGCTATGAAGAAGACAAAGCAAATAATATAATTCCCGGGGAACACTATGAGTTATTCTATTGGGATAATAATTGGCTATCATTAGGTAAACAAACTGCGACAGAAAAAACATTAAACTACAAAGATGTTCCCGACAATGCCTTGTTATGGTTAAGGGATTTAGATAAAGGCAAACAGGAACGAATATTCGTTTACAAAAATAACACTCAGATTTGGTGGTAAAATTGAGTCCATGAAAAATTATCAAACAACATTTATCTTATTGCTTTTATCACAACTATATTTTAGCTGTGCTGATAAAGAGAGTGTTCGTAATATTTTAGTCCAAACAAAAAATAATTTTATAGCTAACAAGTATAATAATATCAATCCTTTAGCAGCAATTATCAATATGCCTAATAATTCAACTGAAGGAAAAGTATTTGAATTATTGAAGGATACTGATATTAAGATATACGGCGTAGGAGAACTGATTTATAACTTTGCAGATGTGGCGCCGAAATATTATTTCAAGGGGGACGACATTGAAATGTTTTTCCTGTACCTGAATCCCGCTACGGGCAAAAAAGAGGTTCGACGGTTTATTTTCCCTTTTTCGGACACCTATGGTACCGGCGGAGGTAAAGAGATCCTAACATTGGGCAATGGCGTACATTTAAGCGGCATTGTCATAGATAAGAAAATTGCGCATAATAAGTTTTATACCGAAATCAAATATCCATGGAAGGCTTTGGGGATTAAAAAAATTACCGGCCAAATTAATTTAGGACTTGAAGTAGCACTAGGGGATTGTGACGACCATTTTAAACAAAAGGGTAAAATTGCATGGGTAAGCCAAGCAAAAGATCCATTATACGAGGATGTTAAAACTTACGGAAAATTGATAATAGGAAAAGTTAGAAATAATCATATTGCTCCTCTTAATTTTTATTCGTTTCCCCGTACTAATAATATACATTCCGGCGAATCCACATCGTGGACTTATTTACCTGCTATACACATTAACCATACTGTAATGGGTGAAACACAGAATAGATATGATCTTTCAGCCAGTATTCGGTCATGCTGGGATAAAGACAGCTTATATTTTTCAATAGATATCCTGGATCAAAAGATGGTTAAAATTAAAAAAGGAGAAATTGAAAATGAAAGGACCTTTGCTGATTATGGCTGGATAGAAAATGAAAAGGGCGTGAAAATATGGGAAATGAATGCTTTGCATTCTACCTATGCCGGAGGAGCTTTTAAAAATAACAAAGTTGATACAACCTTACATTTAAAAGCGGGCAAATATGTTTTAAAATACATAACGGATGAATCACATAGTTACAACAATTGGGATAGCCCACCTCCAACAACTTCTTTCTATGGAATTGTAATTTATAACAGGTAGTATATAAACGTTATAAATGAACTATCGGATAAACATTTATTGAAGATGCATACTCCAAAGCTTCTTGCCGAGTGCCTTTAAGCAAGGTGAATTTCCATCTGGTCATTTTTACTTTAGGGTTGAATATCTTATAACTTATAGTCTGTTCCGGTTTATTTATGCAACAGGCAATATTCATAAATTCATTATGCTTAATTATATAACAATCATTGCCTATACCAATTAATCCGTTTGTTAAGGCTAAATAAATAATATCTGGTTTAATTTGATTCATATCAACATCAACTATTTCGTTTTCCATTAATGCTGGTGAATACTGTAAGGTAGCTGGCATAAATGGAAACTTAAGCCCGCATTCTACTTCAGTGGGAATGAAATCTAGTATAATTTGTTGTTGTTGTTCCTTTATATAGTAATAATTTAGTTCATATTGAGCACCATAGAAAGTAGGTATAGGGCATAATACCTTATTATTATTAATTTGAGTTAATGAAGGGGGGCACCATGTCTTTTCTAGCCGATCTGTCATTGTATTTATGATAAACGTTCCACAATAATATTCAGCCCTGATTCGGCTGGCCATATCAGCCACAAGATTTAGTACCGCATCTGAATTATTAACACTATCCAATACTTCGGATTCTTCCGGATACCAACCCGTCGCATCACTTGCTTCTGCAAGAAACTGATGTTTCCATGCTTCCTTAAGCGTTAAAAAGAGTGCTTCGTGATTTTCTTCACTGATAAAAAAAATCTTAATCAAGGACTCAATAGCCACTAATCGGGATCTGCTCAGCCAGTTATGATTTCTTATTCCAAGCACATCTTCATGAGGCTTATTATTTAATCCCATCCAGATTAAGCAGCCCTCACTCATCGACATATTCCATGCCCCATCCAATAAAGGCTGTGTAGGTTCTTTCAAAGGGGCCTTTTTGATGGTTTCATCATTAGAATAGTCTGTAATACTTCTAAAATTAAAGCCTCGATTTTCATAGTCCAACAAAATCGATTCTAACCGGCGATACCAAGCCGGATTAAATTTACAAGTCGTAAAATCATCAGGATGTATAAGCGGCTTGGAAAAACGCTCACTTGAGCCTATATGGTACCATGTCCATTCTACATCATGGTAACAATTACTAAAACCTGAAAGCCGATTGGAAATAAACCGCTCATTTGCCTTATCAATTTGATCCAAATATTCAACCAATTGATCATAATCGTTTCTGGTAATTGAAGCCGTTTCTATTTGTTGATATAATTTAGCCGATGTGGTTTCCAGGATATGTCCCCATCCGATAAGTAACTTCATACCCGAAATTTTATAAAATGGGGCAGTGCTGGATAAGGGTTCAGCATGGTCGTTAAAATGGTAATAATAGTCATCTTTTACAACGGCAACATCAAACCAATCTTGAAGAGTTGTTGCACCGATGCCGAAAAAATTTTCTTGAGTAAAAAAAATGCGACTTGGGGTTATTCCATAGTTTTTTAACAGAAGTTGGTTAATTTTAATTGATTTGATCAAATCTTTACCGGGAAAGGCTATCCATATTTGGGGTGCATACGTGACTGAAATAAGTTCTATTTGTCCGTTGTTAATAAGTTCGCGTAAATCATTAAAAATAGCTGGATAATTAGTATATAAGAATTCAATTGAAAAACCACATAATTCAATAGTAATGCACCACTTCGGATGATCAAATAACATGTTAAACAACGGGACAATGCTTTCACGCACCTGTCGGTGATATGAACTGATATTACCAGAACAATAAGCGATGTTCAGGTGATGAATTCCTAATGCGTATTTTTTCAAATTATAGGGCTTAATACACTATTAATAAAATTATCCTCAAATATCTTATTTTTAGTGAAAGTATGTCCTATTATTATGGAGCCAAGTTAAGCCTATATCACTAAAAATTCTATTACCTAATTTCTCTTTAAATATAAGGAACCTTTTTAAAATGAGTGATATATCAACCGAATGTTGGGTACATGCATTTATTTTATATGATGATGATCCCGCTTTCTCTTTAAGAATTTTCTTAAATCGGTTCGAAATAGGGTTACTACGTTAACTAAATAACTCAACTATTGTTAGGCATTTTTTTGGCTGCTATCCATTTAAAAAATGAATTTATTAATGAAATAGACTATGTTATAATGCGCTTTCGGAGAATAGATTAATGCTAGAATGATCTGCTGTATCAATATTTCAATTAAAATCGAAAACAGGTGCGTTATTTATAATGATTAAATTAATAAATTAAAAAAAATGAAAAAATTAAATTAAATTTCATAATATTAATAAATATCTCTACATTGGATAGAGTATTACTTAAACAATTATTCACATGGAAAAGAAAAAGACTTTATCAAAAAAGAGCTCTATCGACAAGAAAAACCTTGATGCGATGAGCAAAACCGAATTAGGTGGTATTTTAGGCGGTTCGAATTCATTAAAACCGCTTTCTGCTCTTAGAGCCTCTCTTAACATTGGCAAGACTGATTATCAGTGCTAACGGTTGCTGTATGTAGCTTAAGCCAATAGATATTACCAATATTTATTGGCTTTTCTTTTGACCGCTATTTTATCATTTTTAAATGTAAATGTATCCACTGTCTATACTAAGATAGGTCAATTCTACAGCAATGAAAAAAATATTAATTACTGGCGGAGCGGGATTTATCGGGAGTAATTTAACTTCACGGTTACTTAGCATTCCTGGATATGAAGTAATTTGCTTTGATAATTTGGATCACTTTTACTCACCAGAACGTAAAAGATCGAATATTTTCTCATTTCTAAAATGTACAAACTATCAGTTTATAGAGGGGGATATATGTTTTCAAGCCGATTTAAAAAAAATTGAAGAAAAAATAGATGTAATTGTACATTTAGCAGCCAAGGCGGGTGTACGAAACAGTATCAGCGATCCCATTGGATATAATGCTGTAAACCATGCTGGAACCCAAAACTTATTAGAATTTGCTAAGAACAAAAATATCAAACAATTTATTTTTGCTTCGTCCAGTAGCGTTTATGGAAATAGTTGCAATTATCCATGGAAGGAAGAAGAATTATTGTTCCCCATAAGTCCATATGCTTCTTCAAAACTTTCCTCAGAGCATTTGGGACATGTATACTCCCATCTGTATGGAATAAGATTTTTAGCGCTTAGGCTATTTACGGTATATGGCCCTCGGCAGCGTCCAGATCTTGCTATCCATAAGCTTTATAATGCTATTATTCAAAAGAAAGCTTTCCATATGTTTGGTGATGGTTCATCAAGCAGGGATTACACATTTGTTGATGATACAGTTAATGGAATAATGGCAGCAATTAACTACAACTCAACTAATTTTGAAATTATTAATATCGGAAATAACTATCGCATTACATTTAAAGAGTTAATAGCTGAAATTGAGAAAGTCTGTGGTTTAAAAGCGATAATTACCCAGGCGCCTGTGCAACCCGGCGATGTCGAACACACATTGGCTGATTTTAACAAGGCTAAGCGTTTATTAAATTATCAACCCCAAACAGACTTAAAAACAGGATTGGCTTTATTCTCTAAATGGTATAATAATCAGACTGTATCTGTATGATTTCATAAGAGTTCGTATTTTATTTTGACATCTCTGCCGGTGATCAACAGGTAGCAACAGTATATGATGAAATTTCCGTATTATATTCAATTTGATGCAAAGGATTGTGGTCCTACCTGCCTTAGGATAATTGCCAAATATTATGGTAAATCTTATTCTCTTCAAACATTACGTGAAAGAAGCTTCATTACCAGGACGGGAGTTTCATTTTTGGGAATAAGCGATGCGGCAGAATCTATTGGCTTCCGTACACAAGGAGTTAAAATTTCTTTCACACAACTTGTTGAAGATATTCCCTTTCCCTGCATAGCGCATTGGAAACAAGAGCATTTTGTTGTTATCTATAACATTAAAAAGAAAAGGAGATCCTTTTTTGCTTCATCGGCAGATGAAGATACATGGATTTATGTTGCAGACCCGGCCCTGGGTTTAATTAAATACAAAGAAGATGAATTTAAAAAAGCTTGGCTCAGCACGAAAAAAGAGGAAAAAGAAATAGGGCATTGTTTATTACTTGAGCCTACTGCCGAGTTTTTTAAAGAAGAAGGCGAGGAAATACGTTCAAATGGGACAAAGTATATATTGTCATATCTAAAACCATACAGAGCATTAATTTATCAATTGATGCTTGGTTTTATCGTTAGCAGTATATTTTCTTTAATTATACCGTTTCTTACACAATCAATTGTAGATAAGGGTATAAGTTACAAAGATATCTCATTACTAACCTTGATCTTACTTAGCCAGGTAGCATTAACGTTAGGTACAGCAGCTGTAAGTTTAATACGGGGGTGGATTATGCTCCACTTAACAACGAGGGTAAACATATCACTCATAGCTGATTTCCTTTCGAGGTTAATGAAATTACCCCTTTCGTTTTTTGATAGTAAAATGACCGGGGATTTGATGCAGCGTATAGGAGATAATAACCGGATACAGGAATTTCTGACCTCTTCTGCTATCAATATCTTATTCTCTCTGGCTAACTTTATTATTTTTAGCTTTATTATAGCTTCCTATAATTTAACTATTTTCTTAATTTTTCTGGGAGGAAGTATTCTTTATGTGTTATGGATCAGGTCTTTCTTAAACTACCGGCGCGAGCTTGACAATAGGCGTTTTGCACAAATGTCTGATAATCAGAGTAATATTATTCAAATGATTACAGGCATGCAGGAGATTCAGCTAAACAATTGCGAAAAACAAAGAAGGTGGGAATGGGAAAGCATACAGAGTAAATTATTTAAGATAAGTGCCAAGGGAATGATGATAGGCCAATACCAAACGGCTGGTGGAGTAATTATTAACAGTATAAAAAATTTTACGATTACCTACCTTTCTGCGAAAGCCGTTATTGATGGACAAATGACGCTTGGTATGATGCTTTCCGTTCAGTATATCATTGGCCAGATGAATGGGCCAATTGATTCTTTAATTGGATTTGTACAAAGCTGGCAGGATGCCAAGATCAGTATTGAACGCTTAAATGAAATTCGCTCGGTAAATATTGACGATAACGATCCGGCAAGTAAATTGTCTGAACTACCCGAAAAAAAGGATATATCGTTAAAAAATGTTACATTTCGTTATGGTGGGCCCGAAACCGCATCGGTACTGGATAATGTTAACCTTACTATACCGGCCGGACGTGTAACGGCTGTTGTTGGTGTAAGCGGTAGTGGGAAAACTACTCTGCTGAAACTGCTGTTGGGATTTTATTCGCCATTAGCAGGGGAGATTCTAGTTGGAGGAGTACCTTTGCCATCAATTAATAAACATGTTTGGAGGCAGCATACCGGCACTGTTATGCAAGAAGGCTTCATTTTTTCGGATACTATTGCAAATAATATCGCGATAAGTGATGAAACTGTTGATAAGAAAAAGCTTGGCCGTGCTGCAGATGTTGCCAATATAGATAATTTCATCCGCTCTCTTCCTCTAAATTATAATACGAAAATAGGCGGAACCGGAACAGGAATAAGCCAAGGACAAAAACAGCGCATATTAATTGCCAGGGCGGTTTATAAGAACCCGGATTTCATTTTTTTTGATGAAGCAACTAATGCTTTAGATACAAAAAACGAACGCATTATAATGAACAACCTGGAGCAGTTTTTTAACGGAAAAACGGTGATTATTGTAGCTCATAGGTTAAGCACGGTGAAAAATGCTGATAACATTGTAGTGTTTGAAAAAGGCAAAATAATAGAGCAGGGTCCCCATGAGCAATTGGTCAATAATCATGGCGCTTATTATGAATTAGTAAGAAACCAGCTGGAACTATAATCCTGCTATACCCTATACCAATGTCAGAAAGCGAACATATAGAATTATTTAGCGACGATGTAAACGATGTTTTAGGCGTTGTTCCTCCGCGCATTGTTAGATGGGGTATGACAATCATATTTGTAGCTGTTGTTGGACTGATTAGTTTCTCAATAGTATTTATTTATCCGGACGTTGTGACGGCTCCGGTTACAATTGTTTCTAAACAAGTACACGGTTTAACCAGTACAATAGGTATAATGCAACTCCCAGTTAAGGGGTCAGGAAAGATTAAAGCAGGGCAGCATGTAATTATTAAGGTAGAGAATTATCCATATATTGAGTACGGTACTATAAAAGGAATTGTCGAGGAAATAGATTCAGTGCCTACAACCCGCGGAGAGGGCAGCTATTATAAAACGGTTATTCAGCTTCCCGACGGCCCTGTTACCAACTACCATAAGAAGCTTGGGGACTTTCAAATTATGTATGGAACAGCAGAAATTATTACTAATAAAAGAAGTTTGTTCAGCAGATTTATTAAACCATTACAATTAAATCAAAATCACTGATAAGCAAGCATCTTATTAGTTGGCGCGCAGTAGAATTATTTGAATGCATCGAAAATTAAAAATATTTGATTATACTTGGAACGTTGCAGATCAATACGATATGATTTGCGCGTTGAAAGATGATTGTGAATTCTATCATTGTCTTAACATCAGAAGGCAGTGGGACCCATCTATCCGTCCGGTACCCGATCAGTTAAAGTTTGTTACCGGCTATAAGCCTGGGGTATATGACTTAGCTATATTACATATTGATCAGCAGGCTATCAATCCGAAACACAAACAGGTTTTGATCTATAATGAATTCAATGAATGCATTATAGATATTCCAAAAATAGTCATTAATCATGGTAGTCCGGTTTTTCCTGAATGGTTTGATGAATTGGGCAGCCAGTTTACAGAAAAAGAGATGGATGCTGCATGTATTTACGCTATCAAATCGTTAGTGGGTGAAAGTACAATGGTAGTTAATTCCTACACATCTTGTACCGTAAATGAATGGGGTTGGGGCGTGCCGATTATTCCGGGAATAAATTCGCATGAATGGCTTGACCTACCTAAAGAACCTAGGGCTTTTACTGCATTAGCTCCATACCAATTAGATTGTTATTATAATAGAAACTGCATGATGGATGTAGCTGATATTTTATATGAGCGCCACGGCCACATTCTAATTTATGCTGGTTTAAATATTGAGAAATGGAATTCTATCGAAGCATATAAGCGATATCTTGGAAAATCGTTGTTATATATTGATACATCCATACGGACGCCTATAAATAGAACAAGAACGGAAGCCTTTTTATCTGGTTGCTGCGTTGTACAGGTTGAAGGCGCTCATGACCTTGAACATTGGGCCAAACCTGGAGAGAATATGATAATTGCCCCTAACAATCCAGAAAAGATTGCCGCTATTATTGCCGAATATCTCGAAAATAAGTATGAAGAGGCTATTGTTATTGGCCAAAATGGCAAAAAAATGGCAATAGAGAATTTTAGCCTTGAGCATTACCATAAAGGCTGGCTGGATCTTTTTTATCAATTAATTCCCAATTGTAACATTTAAATTTTAAGCCGTCCTAATCGGGATAATTCTTTTGTAAGATAGTCTTTATATTTTAACATATAAATATCTATAAATTCATTTCTGTCAACTGCAACGGTACCCACAAATTTTTTAAGGCACTGATCGTAGTCGTTTTTCCATTGCTCATCTAGTTCACCTGTATGCGTGTTCCCTCTGGCAACACGCCCCATCCAGTTCAAAAAAGACCGACATTGATAGTGATTAATATGCGCTATTGGTGCCTGATTAGGAACGTCAGCATTGAATGGGGTATTGTTAGCGTCAACCGTATATGTCCCTCTTGGCACTTCGCATCTATGCACACTTAATATGGCTTCAATAAGATTTATCCTGGTAATGGATTTGTAACGTATTGAAGGGTTTTTCATTCGCCTGGTTAATAAAGATGTGATTAGCCCGGGGGGGTCATCATAGTATCCGTTGTGCCCAAAAACGTACCAGTTAAGAAATATCCTTCCTGCATCAGTAAAAGTGGCCAGAAATTCACTGAGATGATCGTGTTTTTCCAAAACAATAAATTCATCGCCATCAATAAACGTTACCCATTTATAACCGTCGCCAAACGTCATAATAGAATGTTCATACGCCTTAGTTTGCCTATTACGACCAAGCATATCTTCATGTCCAGTGTACCATGGTATAACCGTAACATATTCTTTATACGGTTCAACGAGCTTTTCTAAAGGAAGCGATTCACAATCATCATATAGATAAAAATGATCTATTCCTATCATTTTATGATAAATTATCCATTCATCCAGGAAAGGCTCTTCATTTCTTAATGTTGCAGCTAAATAAATTAGTTTTTTCGGTTGGATATTATAATCTGGGTTTGTGGTCATTAAGTTAGTGTATCTAGTCATAAGAATAACACAGCAGCAGTTTTCTGATATTTTGAAATATTTGATAATAAAGTGAGGCTGATTAATCTGTATAGGATAAGTGCTGATGCACATTAAAGCCCTGCAAAAATGGGAAGGTCTGATACCGAAGCTTTAGTTTCCATGCAACAAAATTAAAACTTAGCTGATCCCTTACAGAATATTGGCTTACCTCATTCCACCAAGCCTGAGAGAAATTTCTTGTCTTTTGATCGTTATCCCTAATCAGTACGCTGCTGGTAATCATTCCTTCATTTGATGGGTATCCCGCCATCCTATATCTATCCACCTGCTGTGAAATAACATCCCATGCATCTTTACCACTTTCAATACAACGTAATGCTTCCTGATAAATGCATTTTCTATGCGGGTGATCCATAATCCAAAAACCGCTTTTGTTTTCAATAAATGAATCAATATCAACGGGAGAGATATTTCCATCTATCCAAATATTTTGATGATGATCAGGAAGGAATAAATGAGGGCATATTTTTATTTTCCTGAATATTTTGGGTTGAAAAAATATCTTCCTAACCTCCCAGGTCTTAGATGTAAAGTTCTGATCAGTGAAGCATATGGCCTGGTTAGTGGTTTCAATTTCATTCAATTGATCATACTTCCCCATTATGCATGTATAGATTATTCTTTTCATCGTTATAAATTATTAACATTAATAACCCCTCTCCGTATGTTGTCTTCAAAAATATTTTTATTATAAGTATATTGGTTAAAGTTGGCAAGGAAGTCCACTACTCCAGTGCTTTGATCAAAACTGTAGTAATCCAAGCCGTTACATCTATAAGCTTTGTTAGACTGCGATGAAGGTGTTATTTTAATCTTGTCACCATTGTGCATTAGCAAAGTAAAATGACGATTGGATGATTCGGTCCAACACCCTTTAATCCATTGGTTTTTGTACAATGCAAACCCGGTTCCGCTTTTTTTAACTTTGAATGAAGACAAATAACGGCCTGAATACTGCCTGGAATGGTCAATCAATCGTCCCATCTCCAGCGTATGGTCCTTATAAAGCATAATGATCCGTGATGCAGAAGGGCTCCTATAATTAACCAATACCTTTATGACTGGCTGCTCCTCTTTTGTATTTTCTTGCTTATGGGGAATATAGATCAAAAAATAAAAGTCAACTATTAAATGCACAGATATTCCGGCTATTGCAAGCCGGAATACGAGGTCATGCGTTTCATTATTAAATTTTTCCATTCGCTCATCGAAACCGCCTACTGCCCTAAAATGCTTTTTTTGCAAAGCAATTCTTGATAAAGCATTTTCGGGTGGGTGATAATTGGATTTACTGTTAAAATTGTCAATCGTTGTTAATACAATATCGGGGTTGTGGTTAAAACACTCGTTAACATAATCTGCAAATCCAATGCCGGTAAATTGGTTGGGCAAAAGGCCGCATATAATTTCTCCGGAAGATAGTTTGAAGGTTTGATTCTGTAATTGACTGTAAGAAACAGGCTTATTGCTAGGTTTTCTATGATAAACTACCTTTTTTTTCGCCAGTTCCCGGGGGAATTGCTCATGCAGGTAGGTGGCTAATTCATCGGCTGCACCTATATCAACAATAATAAATTCCAGTTTTGGGTAATTATGATTATCCCCAATGTTTTTTATTAGGGTTTTCTGTAAATCAACAAGATCCTCTTCATTACAAGTAATGCAGAATGATAAGAAGTAGGTTTTTTTAGCGGACGATCTCATGAAAGTGTCAACTTATTTTTATAAATTTAAAATTATAATTTGAGATGGCGCAATAAAAATCGCGTCGTTAAACCAACAAGTCAATATCTAAACTTGGCTGCTAATGTCACAAACAACTTGGTTATCGATATCATTATTTAATAACAAATCAAAGCGGCCTGTTATTTTACGTAAAGGCATAAGTCTTTTCTTACATAAGTTGCATTTAAGCGGAGATCTCATCTGTTTCCGCATCTTCTTCAATAGCTCGGGAGGAGAAAACATACGGGTTGCAATACTGAGTGCTACTAAATCTGCCTCAAGAATTGCATGTTTTACTGATAACTATTT
>Ga0164242_10002745_pt1 | contig 20319 bp, 20 predicted proteins | sample OricomgcompostMG_FD_108783 | JGI IMG/M metagenome (GOLD analysis project Ga0164242, IMG submission 108783) | Miracle-Growth compost microbial communities from Emeryville, California, USA - Original compost - Miracle growth compost (MG) ... | reverse complement strand
CTGGTCGAAGGCACCCTTGCTGAGCCAGATCGTGGCGGCATCGTGCTGTGCTTCGGTCGTCATCGAGTCACTCCTGGGAGATACATCGGGTGTTGCAGGCAATCCGACGAGTTTACCAGCGGGACAAGTCCGCGCGCAGGTGCTGCACGCGGACTGGTTCCTCGCCGGCTCAGGCGGATGTGCGGCTGGACTCCGCCCGGTACCCACTCTCGGCGAGTCGACCCATCAACCGGTCCACGTGGGCCTTGCCGCGGGTCTCCAGCTGCAGCAACACCTCGACCTGGTCGACGCTGAGCGCCGGATCGGTCCGGCCGTGGCTGACCTGCACCACGTTGGCCCCCTCCTCGGCGATCAGCGCGAGCAGGCTGGCGAGCGCGCCAGGGGCATCGGTCAGCACCACGCGCAGCACCTGATAGCGGCCGTCGGCGGCCAGGCCGTGTCGGATCACCTTGTTGAGCAGCAGCGGGTCGATGTTGCCGCCGGAGAGCACCACCGCAATCGGTCCCTCGAAGGGCTGCCCCCCGAAGTCCTGGGGAGCGTCGAGCAGCGCGGCGACGCCCACCGCTCCGGCCGGCTCGACCACCAGCTTCGCGCGCTCCAGCAGGGCCAGGAGCGCCCGCGAGATCGACTCCTCGCTGACCGTGCGGATCTCGTCGACGTACTGCTGGACGGCGGCCAGGGTGAGGTCGCCGGGCCTGCCCACGGCGATGCCGTCGGCCATCGTCCGCATCGACTCCAGCGGCACCGGGGAGCCGGTCTCGAGCGAGCGCGGGAACGCGGCCGCGCCCTCGGCCTGCACCCCGATCACCCGCACGCCGGGGCGGCTGGCCTTGACCGCCAGGGCGATCCCGGACAGCAGCCCTCCCCCACCGGCGGGTACGACGACGGTGCGCACGTCCGGGACCTGGTCGAGGATCTCGAGACCCGCGGTGCCCTGGCCGGCGATGATGTCGGGATGGTCGTAGGGGTGGATGAACACCGCCCCGGTCTCCTCGGCGTACTGCTTCGCCGCGGTGAGGGCCTCGTCGACCGAGCTGCCGTTGAAGATCACCTCGGCGCCGTAGGCGCGGGTGGCGCGTTCCTTGGGGATCGGGGCGCCCTCGGGCATGAACACCGTGGAGCGCGCGCCGGTCATGGTCGCGGCGAGGGCAACGCCTTGGGCATGGTTGCCGGCGCTGGCCGCCACCACACCGGTGGCCCGCTCCTCGTCGGTGAGCCGGGCGATCCGGACATAGGCGCCGCGGGACTTGAACGAGCCGGTGCGCTGCAGGTTCTCGCACTTGAGCAGGACCGGTGCGCCGACCAGCTCGGAGAGCCACCGGGAGGTCTCGACCGGGGTCTCGATGGTGATGCCGCGCAACAGCTCGCGGGCCGCCTCGACGTCGCCGAGCACCACCCCGCAGCCACCACCGGGCTGCGTGGAGATCTCACTCATGCGTCACCTCGGCCACAGCCTTCTCCTCCTCGGCCTCGGCCAGGTCGGATTTCTCCTCCTCGGTCAGGAGGCCCTCTTCGTCGGGTTCGGGCTCGTCGGGTTCGGGCTCGTCGGGCTCCGGCCCGGCCGAGGCGGGTGGTGCGCCCTCCGCGGCGAGGTGCTGGCCGACGGCGTTGAGCGCGGCGGCGAGCGGTACGGCGACCAGCGCGCCCGGGATCCCCGCGATCAGGATGCCGGTCGCGATCGCCAGGATCACCGCGAGCGGGTGGACCCGCACCCAGCGGCCCATCAGGAACGGCTGCAGCCCGTGCGCCTCGAGCTGCTGCACCAGGATCACGCCGCCGAGCATGATCAGAGCGGTGATGAAGCCGTGGTCGACGAGCGCCACCAGGACCGCGACAGTGCCGGCCACGGTGGCCCCGACCATGGGTACGAACGCGCCGAGGAAGACCAGCACGCCGATCGCGGCCACGAACGGCACGCGCAGGACGGCCGCCACGATCATGATGCCGATCGCATCCACGGCGGCGACGATCACGGTGGCCCGGACGAACTGGGTCAGCGAGATCCAGGCGACCCGACCGGAGCTGTCGATGCGGGCGCGTGCCGCGCGCGGGGTGAGCTTGACCAGCCAGGACCAGATCTGGTCGCCCTCGGCGAGGAAGAAGAAGGTCGAGAACAGCACGATGAAGACCCCGGCCAGGACGTCGGCCGCGACCCCGCCCACCTCGGTCACACTGCCCAGCGTGACGTGCGAGCCCGCCCTGGTCACCTCGCTCTGCAGCCGGTCGATCCAGTTGTTGATCTGGCTGTCGCTGGCATGCAGCGGGCCCTTCTTCAGCCAGCTCCTGATCTCGTCGAGGCCCTTGACGGTCTGGTCGGCCAGGTCGCTGGCACCGGTCGCGACCTGGTGGCCGGCGAAGAAGAGCAGGGAGCCGACGACGATGATCACCAGCAGCACCACGAGCAGCGAGGAGAAGCCGCGGGGCAGGCCGATCCGCTGCGGGATGCTGACCAACGGCATCACCAGCGCGCTGATCAGCAGTGCGATCACGACCGGGACCACCACCACCTCGAGGAAGCCGAGCGCCTTGAACAGGCACCAGCCCGCAGCCACGATGACGAGCAGACGCCACCCCCAGGAGGCGGCCAGGTCGACGCCGTACGGCACCGACACCTTCCGCCCGCCGGTGCTGGCCGTCACCACCGGCAGGTCGGGCGTCAGCTGCGCCTGCCGGTCGTCGCGCCGCTGCGCGAACTGGGCGTAGAGCCGGGCGGCCAGCCGCTCGTTGCGCTGGTGTTCGGTGGCCGCCGCCTGCTCGGCGGCGCGCTCGGCCTGTTCCGCGCGCCGGGCTGCCTGCTCGGCGCGCTCGGCGGCCTCGCTGTCGGCGGCCTCGCCGTGCTGCTCACCGCTCATCCGAGGGATCGCTCCAGGTCATCGATCAGATCCTCGACCGTCTCGATGCCGACGCTGAGCCGGATCAGGTCCGCCGGCACCTCGAGGTCGGTGCCGGCGACGCTGGCGTGGGTCATCCGGCCGGGGTGCTCGATCAGGCTCTCCACGCCGCCGAGCGACTCGCCGAGGGTGAAGATCTGGGCCTTGTCGCAGACCTCGAGGGCCTTGCTCTCGCCGGCCCGGACGCGGAAGCTGACCATGCCACCGAAGCGCTTCATCTGCCGCTGCGCCGCCTCGTGGCCCGGGTGGCTCTCCAGACCGGGGTAGATGACGTCACCGACCTGCGGATGGGCGCACAGGAACTCCACGATCCGCTCGGCGTTGTCGCAGTGCCGCTCCATCCGCACTGCGAGCGTCTTGAGGCCGCGATGGGTGAGGTAGGCGTCGAACGGACCGGGCACCGCGCCGATGGAGTTCTGGTGGAACGCGAGCCGCTCGGCGACCTCCAGGTCCTTCACCACGAGGGCGCCGCCGACGACGTCGGAGTGGCCGCCGACGTACTTGGTGGTGGAGTGGACCACCACGTCGGCACCGAGGCCGAGCGGCTGCTGGAGGTAGGGCGAGGCGAAGGTGTTGTCCACGACCAACAGTGCCCCCGCGTCGTGCGCGACAGTCGCCAGGGCGGCGATGTCGCCGATGTTGAGCAGCGGGTTGGTGGGCGTCTCGACCCACACCAGCCGGGTGCGGCCGGGGATGATCGCGGCGGCCACCTGATCGGGGTCGCTGATCGCCGCGGGGCTGTGCTGCACGCCCCACGGCCCGGCGACCTTGTCGACCAGCCGGAAGGTCCCGCCGTACGCGTCGTTGGGGATGACCAGGTGGTCACCCGGCTTGGTGAGGGCTCGGATGAGGGTGTCCTCGGCGGCCAGGCCGCTGGCGAAGGCGAACCCGCGCTCTCCCTGCTCGACCGCCGCCAGCGCACCCTCGAGCGCGGTGCGGGTCGGGTTGCCGCTGCGGCTGTACTCGTAGCCGCCGCGCAGCCCGCCCACCCCGTCCTGCTTGTAGGTGGAACTGGCGTAGATCGGCGGGTTGACCGCCCCGGTCGTCGGATCCGGCTCGTACCCCGCATGGACGGCGCGGGTCTCGAAGCCTTGCCCCTTGTCTGATTGCAGCTCAGCGTGCTCCTGGGTCACAGGTCCGACATTAGTCCGGGACGGTGATGTCCTTGTGCCACGACTCGGTGACGTAGTCGGTGTGCCAGCCCATCGAGACGTAGAGCTGGTCGGCCCCGGTGGGGCTGTCGGCGTCGACCTCGAGACCGACCCGGTCGCGGCCGCGGCCGGCGGCGTCGCCGATCACGCTGTGCAGCAGCGCCTTGGCGACGCCGCGGCCGCGCGCCTGGCGGCTCACCCCGATGTACTCGACGTAGCTGCCCTCGGCGCCGGCGGCGTTGGCCGGTAGCACGGAGGCGACCAGCGCACCGGCCGGCCTGTCGTCGACGTACGCCAGCCACCAGTGGTCCCACCGATGGCCCGGGTCCTCCCGCAGCCGGGTGACGAACTCGGGGAAGCTCTCCCGGTAGGAGTTGAAGTGGTCGGCGAAGGACTCCTCCAGCATCCGGTGCACCATCTGCAGGTCGGCAGCGACGGGTACGCCGTTGGGGTGGGTGTCGACGGTCCGCACCACGACTCCCGCGCGGGGCGCCGGGCGCGTCTCCGCCTCGTCGGCGGCGACCGGTCGGGTCATCTGCAGCCAGCTCCGCATCTTCGCGTAGCCGGCCTCGGCCAGCCAGCCGCGCTGCACGGTGTCCTCGGCGAACGGGCTGGCGTCGAGCTGGGTCTCCCGCAGGCCGCGCATCCGGGCGATCGCGCGGGCACGGTCCTCCATCCAGGCGTAGAGACAGGCGGCCACCTTGCCGGCGAGCGGGGCGGACCGGTCGACGTACAGGTGGACCATGGCGCGTCCGGCGGCTCGGTCGTGGACCGTCGCCCAGGCCCGGATCACGCCCCGCTCGTCGAGGGCGACGAGCTGCTGGCGCGTCCACGACGCGAGCCCGGCGATCTCGTTCTCCAGGCTGGCGGGGTCGACCCGGTCCGAGCCCGTGGCGGGCAGCCGATCGGCGCCACGCAGCTCGAGCAGCCGGGGCAGCTCGCCCAGCTCCGGCGGCCGCGCGGTCCATCCGGTGGGCAGGTGGGCAGGTGTGCCGAGAGCGGTGTTCACCTGCCCAGTCTGGCAAACCGGCTCGGTCGCCCCGCCGGATCCGTCCGGGAACGTACGGCGCGGGCGCGGTGTTGCAGACTGTGGACATCAAGGAGGAAGCCATGCTCGGACACCCCACCACCCTGTTCTCCCCCGACAAGACCCTGCCCGGCCACGCGAGCCCACAGTGGGAGCTGCCGCCGAGCCACCGGGTGCTCGGCACCCCGCTCGACGCCGCCCCCGAGGGCTACGAGGTCGCCTACTTCGGGCTCGGCTGCTTCTGGGGAGCCGAGGAGATGTACTGGCAGATCCCCGGCGTCTACACGACCGCGGTCGGCTACCAGGGCGGCACCACGCTCAACCCGACGTACGAGGAGGTGTGCACGGGGCGGACCAACCACACCGAGGCGGTGCGGGTGGTCTTCGACCCCTCTCAGGTCTCCTACGCGGAGCTGGTGAAGCGGTTCTTCGAGGTGCACGACCCCACCCAGGGCATGCGGCAGGGCAACGACGTCGGCACCCAGTACCGCTCCGCGCTCTACTACCTCTCCCCGGAGCAGGAGAAGATCGCGCGCGAGCTGACCGGCGTGTACGGCGCGGAGCTGGGACGCCGCGGGCTGGGCGAGATCACCACCGAGATCCGCGAGGCTCCGCAGTTCTACTACGCGGAGCCGATGCACCAGCAGTACCTCGACCGGGTACCGAACGGCTACCGCTGCCACGCCAACACCGGGGTCGCCTTCCCGGCCTGATCCGCGGGCCGGGAACGGAGGGAAGCCATGGCCGAATACCTCATCGCCTTCAACGACGAATGGGTGCCAGACCTCAGCGACGAGGAGCTGGTCGCGGCAGCGCGGCGGACCAGGGCGTTGATCGCCGAGATGAGGGCGGCGGGCGTGCTGATCTTCACCGGTGGGCTGGACGACAGCGCCCCGGTGAGCAGCGTCGACGCAGCGAGCGGGCGGGCGCTGTTCACCGACGGTCCCTACGCCGAGACCGAGGAGCACCTCGGTGGCTTCGCCGTGGTCGACGTCGCCGACGAGGACCAGGCGCGGCTGTGGGCGGGACGGATCGCCGCCGCATGCGGCTGGCCCCAGGAGATCCGCCGCTTCCAGACCCCGATGCGGCTGCCCGAAGACTCCTGACCGGCCCCATGCCGGCCGGGAGGCTGAGGCCGCCGAGGCTATGCCGGGGGGCTCCGGGTCATCGGACGCCCTGACCGGCTCCTGTGACAGCCGCCGGCGCTCGACCTGTCCGGCGCTGGTGACCACCGTCATCGGCGGCACGTCCTTGGCGATCACCGCGCCGGCGCCGACGACGGAGCCGCGGCCGATCGTCACGCCCGGGCAGATCGTGGCAGCAGCGCCGATCCAGACGTCCTCGCCGATCACGATCGGGGCATGGGTGATGCCGTCGTACCGGTCCGCCGGCTCGACCGGGTGACCGGCGGTGCTGAGGGTCACGCCGGGACCGATCATGGTGCGGTCGCCCACGGTGATCCCGCCGAGATCGAGGAAGTAGCAGCCCTGGTTGACGAAGACCCGCTCGCCGAGCGAGATGTTCAGCCCGTGGTCGCAGTAGAACGGCGGGTAGATCGTGACCGTGCCGGGCAGCGGCCGACCGAGGATCTCGCCGAGCAGGGCGACGCGCCCCTCGACATCGCCGAATGGCAGCAGGTTGAGCCGCGAGGTCAGGTCCATGACCTGCTGCACCCGCGCGGTGAACGCCCGTGACTGCGGCGTCCGCCGGGGTAGGAAGCCGGGCTCCATCAGTCGGCGATGGTAACGGTGAGGACGTTCCCCTCGTGCGCGAGCCGGGTGATCAGCTGCAGCGGGCGCGGCAGCAGGGTGCGGCCGGCGGGGGCGGGGACGAGGCGGACGTCACGGACCCGGTAGCGCCGGCTGCGGTGCACCACCGTGCCGCCATCGGCGGCGAGGAGGTTGCGCACCCAGTCCGAGCCGAGACCGTAGCCGACCAGGAAGGCGAAGCCGTCAGGCCGCCGCACGCAGAGCACCGGCGTGCGATAGCTCCGTCCCGAGCGCCTCCCGGTGTGCTCGATGATCGCGTACCCAGGGAGACGACCGGCCCATCGGCGCTGGATCGGGTTGGTGACGTGCCGGTTGAAGGCGGCGAGCCGGCGAGGCAGGTGCATACGTTCTTTGTACTCCGCTCAGCCGACCGGGCGCCCCAGATCCTCGATGATCTCCGCACCTGGCAGGGACGCGAGCGCCGCACCCGGCACCAGCAGCTTCGAGCGGCGCAGCCCGGATCCCAATACGACCGTGGCGGCCTCGAGCAGACGTGCGTCGACCAGGACCCGCCAGGGCGAGGGGAGTCCCACCGGGGTGATCCCGCCGTACTCCATGCCCGACTCCTCGACGGCGCGCTCCATCGGGAGGAACGACGCCTTGCGCACGTCGAGCAGGCGCTTGACCAGGCTGTTGACGTCGGCGCGGGTGTCGGCCGGTACGACGCAGGCCGCGATCCGCTCCTCTCCCGCCCGCGAGCCACCCACGACGACACAGTTGCCGCTGGCGCCCAACGGCAGGTCGTACGCCTCGGTGAGCGCAGCGGTGTCGGCCAGGTCCGGGTCGATCTCGACCACCGCCACCGATGCCGCCTCGGCCCACTCACGCAGCGCCCGGGCAGTCGGCTCGGCCACCAGCTCGGGGTGGTCGACGGCGGGCAGGCTGGCGAGGGAAGCGATCGAAGGCAGCGACATGTCCCTCATCCTGCCGCATGCCCGAGCGGGCGCGAGGGGAGCGTCCGAACCGGGGGTAGGGGCCGGGTGGCCTCGGCCGATTGCACGCGTGTGCAGCAATTTGGCTGTCCGATTTGCTCGGTTGAGTGCGTCCAGACGACGCCCTGCACGGTTGGGCCGCACGGTTGGGCAGCGCTGCCGGACTGGCAATCACAACTGGGCAATTGCCACAACTGTGCAAAATCTCGAAGAGCCCTCGAGATTCCTGCACACGTGTGCAGGAGCAGACCGCGACGGTGCCCGGCGCCTCAGCCCCACAGCCCGAGCAGCTCGCCGCCGATCCGGATGATGAAGCCGGCGACCACGACGATGAAGAAGCCACGCACGAAGCCGGCGCCGCGTGCGACGGCGAGCCGCGCTCCCAGGTAGCCGCCGACGATGTTGCATGCACCCATCACCAGCGCGAGCCGCCACAGCACCGCGCCCTGGGGGATGAAGACCACCAGTGCGGCGAGGTTGGTCGCGGCGTTCGCGAGCTTGGCCTTCGCGGAGGACTCCAGGAAGGAGTAGCCCAGCAGGCCGACCAGCGCGATCACGAAGAAGGAGCCCGTGCCCGGCCCCAGGGCGCCGTCGTAGAAGCCGATCGCAGCGCCGATGATCATCGCCGTGACCAGGTGCCGGCGGGGACCGTGCCGCAGCATCGTCTCGCCGCCCAGGTTCGGCCGGAAGATCACCCACGCCCCGACCACGACCAGCGCGGCCAGCACTATCGGCTGGAACACGTCCGCGGAGAGGTGGGAGGCGAGCTCGGCTCCCCCGGCCGAGCCGGCGAATGCCAGCACCATCAACGGGATGAATGTGCGCGGATCGGGGCGCACGCGGCGGTAGTAGGTGGTGGCGCTCGTCGTCGTACCGCAGATCGAGGCGAGCTTGTTGGTGGCGAGCACGTGCACCGGCGCGTAGCCCGGCAGACCGAGGAGCAGGGCCGGGAGCTGGATCAGCCCGCCACCGCCGACGACGGCGTCGACGAAGCCGGCGGAGAGTGCCGCAAGCGCGAGGAGTACGACGACGCTCGGATCAGGCACGCCGCCATTCTCGCGGGGACACGATGCGAGCTGGTCGCCGGGGCAGCCGCCCCGGATGACGTCCGCCTAGCCGGCCCACCAGCCGCGGCCGCCGCCCCACAGATCGCCGGGCGGAGCCGCCGTCGATCCGCCGCGGCGGGAGCCGAGGTAGGAGCCGACCACCGCGGCACCGAGGTCGTCCAGCTCGGGCGCGATCACCTTGCCGTCGACGCGGCGTGCCATCGACTCGATGAAGCGGGCCAGACCGGGGTCGTCCCCCAGCCGGAAGAACGTGGTCTGGGCGCCGAGGCGGCCGGCGTTGTCGAGTTCGCGTATGGCGTAGGCGATCGTCAGCGGGTGCGGCGGGTAGGAGAACCAGACCTCGCCGTCCGCCTCGAGGTGGGAGGTCGGCTCGCCGTCGGTGACGATCAACAGCACGGGCTGGGCGTTGGGGTGCTTGCGGAAGTGCCGGTTGGCCAGCAGCAGCGCGTGATGCAGGTTGGTGCCCTTGTCCCAGCGCGCGTCGAGCGCGGTGAGCTCCTCGATCTCCATGGTGCGGGCCGAGCGTCCGAAGCCGATCAGCTGCAGGTCGTCGCCGCGGAAGCGGCTGCGGATCAGCGTGTGCAACGCCAGCGCGGTCCGCTTCATCGGCACCCAGCGGCCGTCCATCGCCATCGAGAAGCTGGTGTCGACCAGGAGCGCGACCGCCGCCTGGGTGCGCGCCTCGGTCTCCTGGACCTCGATGTCCTCGAGGGCGAGCCGGTCGCCTCCCCGGATCGCACGGTTGAGCATGGTGCGCGGGATGTCCCAGGGCTCGGTGTCGCCGTACTCCCACTGCCGGCTCGCCCCGGACAGGTCGCCGGCCGCCCCGGCGGTCCGAAGGTCCCGAGCACCCTGCCGGCCCGACATCCGCTGGGCGACGTCGCGCAGCAGCGCCTTGCCGAGCTGCCGCATCGCCTTCGGCGTCAGCCGCAGGTTGCCGTCGGAGCCGCGCTCGAGCTGCCCGGAGTCGCGCAGCGCCTGCTCGAGCCGCTGCAGCGTGCGCGCATCGACGGCGGCCGAGCCGCCGAGCTGGCGAGCCAGGGCGTCGAGGTCGATGTCGTCGAGGCGGGCGCCGCCGTAGGACTGCGAGAGCTGGTCGGAGAGCTGGTCGAGCTCGGCCAGATCCTGGAGTACGCCGGTGCCATCGCCCAGCCCTAGCGACGTCGAGCCGTCGCCGTACTGCCCAAATTCTTCTGCGCCGGCCCAGTCCTCGCCCGGTCGCAGCGACTGCAGGTTGCCGTCGAGCCGGTCGAGCGCCTCCATCAGCGCCGGTGAGCCGAACGCCTGCGCGGAGAGCTCCATCAGCTCGGCACGCTGCTCGGGACTCATCGAGTTGAGCATCCGCTGCGCGGCCGCTGCCCGCTGCGCGAGCGAGTCGAGCAGCTCGTCGATGTCCTGCGGGATCCGCCCATCAGGTCCAGCGAAGAAGTCTCCATGTTTGTCCATGAAGTCGGCGAAGTCCTCGGGGGTGTCCTCGCCGCGGCGGTGCCTCTCCAGCAGCTCGTTGAGGTCGCCGAGCATCTCGTTGACCGCTGCGCGGTCCTGGTCGTTGGCGCTCTCCAGCGCCTGCTTCATCCCGGCGAAGCGCTGGTCGAGCATCTCCCGGCCGAGCAGGTCCTTGATCTGCTCGTAGTCCTCGCGCGCCTCCCGGGAGAGCCAGTCGTAGTCGGCGAGCTCGGTGACGGCCGCGGCCGTGTTGGGCTGGCCCCCGGTTGGCCACGCGGTGTTGAGCTGCATCTCGCGGAACATGGCGTCATCCGAGTCGAGCCTGGTGTCGCGCGCCACCTGGCCGCGCTCGGCCAGCACCGCCGCATCGAGCAGCTCGCGGACCTGCTGCATGGTGCCGTCGAGGTTGTGCCGCTGCAGCAGCTCGCGCCGCTTCTCGGCGACCCGGCGAGCGAGGTCGTCCAGGCCCTGCTGGTCGCGACCGCCGCGGCGCAGGAACTCCTGCAGTGCGCGCTCGGGCGAGTAGCCCGCCATCACGTCCTCACCGATCGCGTCCAGCGCCTCGGCGAGGTCGACCGGCGGGGCGAGCGGGTCGCCCCCGGCGTACCGCTTGTACCTCATCGCGGGGCCTTTGACTCAGCCATAGACCACCTCATCGCCGTCACTCTCCTTGCCGATCCGCCGGGCGAGGTAGAGCCCCTCCAGGGCGAGCTCGATCGCACCGGCACGCTCACCGTCGTTGTGCGCGTCCAGCCGCTCACCGACCTCGTCGTACAGGTCGGACTCGCCCAGGGCCGGCAGGCCGACAAGGAAGTCGCGGGCGGTGACCTGCTCGCCGGTGGTGATCGTCTGGCCGTTCTCGAGCGCGGCGACCAGCAGGCCGAAGTCGATCCCCCGCAGGCGCGCACGGCAGGTCTCGGCCGTCGCGGTCCGGAGCAGGTGGGTCAGGATCTCCTGCTCTCGGCCTTCTTCTCCGGTCTCGAACTCGATCTTGCCGCCCAGTACGTCGACGGCGGCCTGCAGATCGACCACCCGGCCCACCGGCTCGTCCTCAGCCCGCCGCGTGGCGCGGTGCAGCGCGGCCGCAGCGACCGTCTCGGCCGCGGCGATGGAGAACCGGGCGGAGACGCCGGAGCGCTGGTCGACGGCCGAGGACTCGCGCAGGTTGCGGGTGAACCGGGCCAGGATCTCCAGCAGGTGCTCGGGCACCTCGGCGACCAGGTGCGCCTCCTGCCGGATGACAGCCATCTCCGCCTCGAGCTCGAGCGGGTAGTGGGTGCGGATCTCCGCGCCGAAGCGGTCCTGGAGCGGGGTGATGATCCGACCGCGGTTGGTGTAGTCCTCCGGGTTGGCGGACGCGACGACCAGCACGTCGAGCGGGAGGCGCAGCACGTAGCCGCGGATCTGGATGTCGCGCTCCTCCATCACGTTGAGCATGGCGACCTGGATGCGCTCGGCCAGGTCGGGCAGCTCGTTGATCGCGACGATGCCGCGGTGGGAGCGCGGGATCAGTCCGAAGTGGATGGTCTCTGGGTCGCCCAAGGAGCGACCTTCTGCCACCTTCATCGGGTCGACGTCGCCGATCAGGTCCGCGACGGACGTGTCGGGGGTGGCGAGCTTCTCGGCGTACCGCTCCTCCCGGTGCCGCCAGGCCACCGGCAGGTCGTCGCCCAGCTCCGCCGCCCGCCGCCGGGAGCCGACGGTGATCGGGTCCAGCGGGTGCTCACCCAGCTCGGAGCCCTTGATCACCGGCGACCACTCGTCGAGCAGGCCGACCAGGGTGCGCAGCAGCCGGGTCTTGCCCTGGCCGCGCTCGCCGAGCAGGACGATGTCGTGCCCGGCGATCAGCGCGCGCTCGAGCTGCGGGATGACCGTGTTCTCCAGGCCGTGCAGTCCGGGCCAGGGATCCTCCCCGGCACGCAGCTTGGCCAGCAGGTTCTCGCGGATCTCGGCGCGCAACGGCTTCAGGGTGTGGCCGGCGGCCTTGAGCTCGCCCAGAGACTTGATCGCAGGAGCGTCTGTCACGTGACTCACGCTACTCAGGCTGCCAACCCTGGCAGGACAACGATCCCGCAGGACAATGACTCAGTGATCGGCTCACCGTGCCCCTGCGGCTCCGCCCTGCCCTACGCCGCCTGCTGCGGCCCGCTCCATCGTGGCGCCCGCCAGGCCGCGACCGCGCTGGAGCTGATGCGCTCGCGCTACTCCGCCTACGCGATGAACGAGACCGACTACGTCCTGCGCACCTGGCATCCGCGCACGCAGCCGCCCGACGTCCTGCCGGGCACGTTCACCTGGACGGGCCTGGAGATCCACGGGTACGGCGAGGACTGGGTCGAGTTCACCGCTCGCTACCGCGGCCCCGGCGGCGCCGGCGCGATGCACGAGCGCAGCCGGTTCGAGCGGCGGGCCGGTCGCTGGTTCTACCTCGACGGCCAGGTCGATGACCTCACGAGCGGCTGAGGCTGCTCAGCGGCTGATGAAGGCCAGCAGGTCTCCCCGCGTCAGTACGCCGACGGGCTTCCCGTCCTCGTGCACGAGCACCGCGTCCGAGGTCTCGAGCACCTCGACGGCGTCGTGAGCGTCCTCGGTCGACCCGATGGTCGGCAGCGGCGCGCTCATGTGCTGCTCCACCGGGTCGGTGAGCTTGGCGTGGCCCGCGAACAGGGCGTCGAGCAGGCTGCGCTCGGAGACCGAGCCGGCGACCTCGGCAGCGACGATCGGCGGCTCTGCTCGCACGACCGGCATCTGGCTCACGCCGTACTCGCGCAGGATGTGGACCGCCTCGGCGACCGTCTCGCTCGGGTGGGTGTGCACCAGCGCCGGCAGGCTCCGCGGGTCGCTGCCGGCCGACTTGCCACGGAGCACGTCCCCGACCGTCTGGCTGGCCTGCTCGGAACCGGTCGGGAAGCCGTACTGCGCCAGCCAGGCGTCGTTGAAGACCTTGGTCAGGTAGCCGCGGCCGGAGTCGGGCAGCAGCACCACGATCACGGCGTCGTTGCGCCCGGCCTCGGCCAGCTCGTGGGCGAGCTGCTTGGCCGCGTAGGCCGCCATCCCCGAGGAGCCGCCGACCAGGAGTGCCTCCTCGCGGGCCAGCCGGCGGGTGAAGGCGAACGAGTCGGCGTCGGAGACCTCGATGATCCGGTCGGCGATGTCGCGGTCGTAGGTCTCGGGCCAGAAGTCCTCGCCGACGCCCTCCACGAGGTAGGGCCGTCCGGTGCCGCCGGAGTAGACGGAGCCGGCCGGGTCGGCGCCGACGATCTGCACGTCGCCCCCGGCCTTGGCAGCCTGCTCCTTCAGGTAGCGGCCGATGCCGGTGATCGTGCCGCCCGTGCCGACGCCGGCGACGAAGTGGGTGATCCGGCCCTCGGTCTGGCGCCAGATCTCCGGGCCGGTGGTCTCGTAGTGCGAGCGCGGGTTGTGCTGGTTGGAGTACTGGTCAGGCTTCCAGGCGCCCGGTTGGGAGGCGAGCCGGTCGCTGACGTTGTAGTAGGAGTCGGGGTGCTCCGGCGCGACGGCCGTCGGGCAGACGACCACCTCGGCGCCGTACGCCTTGAGCACGTTGCGCTTGTCCTCGCTGACCTTGTCGGGGCAGACGAAGACGCACTTGTAGCCCTTCTTCTGCGCCACCATCGCCAGCCCCACGCCGGTGTTGCCCGAGGTCGGCTCGACGATCGTGCCGCCCGGCCGCAGCTCGCCGGAGGCCTCCGCGGCCTCGATCATCCGGGTCGCGATCCGGTCCTTCACCGAGCCGCCGGGGTTGAGGTACTCCACCTTGGCCAGGACGATCGGACCGTCCTGCGCACTCCGCTCGTCCCGGGGCAGGTCCAGCGACCGGTCCAAGCGCAGCAGCGGGGTGTTGCCGATGAGGTCGAGCAGCGAGTCCACGTACTCCATGCGGTCACCCTATTCGGGTTTCGTAGGGTTGGCCGCGTGACCCGATCAGGAAGGCGGCCGATGGCGCTGCGAGCGGCCCGCTGGACGGCCGCCGTCGCAGGGGTGCTGGTCGGCGTCATCGCCGCCGAGGTGAAGTTCGCCCACGCGACGATCAACGCCGTCGAGCTCATCCCCCCGCCCGATCCCACCGGCACGTACGGCGCCGACGGGCCCCGGGCGGCCGAGCCTCCTGTGCAGATCGCGCTGCTGGGCGACTCGAGCGCGGCCGGCTACGGCATGGAGGACGCCGCGGAGACACCCGGCGCCCTGCTCGCCGAGGGCGTCGCGGAGTGGTCGGGTCGCACCGTGCTGTTGCGCGACCTGGCCGTGGTCGGGGCCGTCTCCAGCGAGCTCGACGAGCAGGTCGACCGGGCCCTCGCGCGGCCGACCGACGTGGCGATCATCCTGGTCGGAGCCAACGACGTGGTCCGGATGGTGCGGCCCAGGGTCGCGGTGTCGCACCTGGTCCGTGCGGTGGAGCGGCTGCAGGCCGCCGGCGTCGCCGTCCTGGTCGGCACCGTGCCCGACCTGGGCTCGATCAAGCCGATCCTGCCGCCGCTGCGGCACATCGCCCGCGGCTGGTCGCGCCGGATCGCCGCCGAGCAGACCATCCGAGTGGTCCGCGCGGGCGGTCGCACGATCTCGCTGGCCGACATCCTGGGACCCGAGTTCACCGCCGACCGGGACTTCTTCTTCGGCCCGGACAGGTTCCATCCCTCGGTCGCCGGATACGCCGCGCTCGCCGAGGTGCTGCTGCCCTCGACGCTGGCGGCTGTCGGGCTGCTGGGTGACGAGCAGGCCGAGCTGGCGACGTACCGGGGTCAGGCCGCCCTGCCGGTCGCCGCGGCCGCTCTGCGGGCGGTCAACACCCCCGGCACCGAGCTCGGTCAGGTCCCGAAGCCACGGGGCCGCCTGGGACGGCTCTGGGTGCGCGTCGCCAGGCGGCCTCGGGCTCGCCGTACTGCTTGATCAGTTGCGGTTGAAGTAGGCGAGGATCCGCAGCAGGTTCATGTAGATCCAGACCAGGCTGACGGTCAGCGCGAACGCCGCCCGCCAGGACTCGCGCTCCGGCAGGCCGTTGCGGACGCCCTGCTGGACGAAGTCGAAGTCCATCACCAGCATCGCGACACCGAGGCCCAAGCCGATCACCGCGGTAATCATGCCGAGGCCGCTGACGCCGAACAGGCCCATGCTGGAGCCGAACAGGCCGAGCACGAACTCGAGCAGCGAGAGGCCGACCATGCCGATCACCGCGGCGGTGACGATGGTGCGGAACTTGTTGCCGACCTGGATGTCGAAGAACTTGTACGCCGCCAGGGTGCCGGCGAACGCGGCGAAGGTGCCGAGCACGGCGCCGGTGATCACGCCGCTGCCGACCTGCGCGTCGATGCTCTTGCTCAGCGCGCCCATGGCGACGCCCTGGAAGGCGGCGAAGAGCAGCACCAGCGCCGGGCTGATCAATCGCTTGAACGAGTTGACCATCGACAGCGCGAAGGCGCCGAGGCTGCCGACGACGGCCGCCGTGTAGACCGCGCTCATGGTGGGGTCGCTGGTGATCGAGGGGGTGAGCACCCAGGTCGCGATGGCGGCGACGAACACGACCAGCACGCTGAGGCCCGTCCGCTGCACCACGCTGTCGACCGACATCGGGACACTGGGCCGCGCCGGCGCGGTGCGACCACCCGGCGTGCCGACGCTCCAGGTGGACGGGTCACCGTAGCCGGTGTGACCGGTGCCGTTGCCCGCATAGGTCGCGTTGCCGTAGGCGTTGTAGCCCGCCTTGAAGCTGTCCGAGTTGCGGAACACCGGGTTGTTGCTCTGCATGGTCTCTCCTTGGAGGCCGGTTGGGTCGCCGTCACCACGACGGCAGCCTGACGCCTTCATCGTAGGGGCATCATCAGGGACAACGACCGGCCGCCGTACGTCGTTCCCCGCACCCGGCGCCCGCCGCGTCCGCCTCCGCGTCCGCCTCCGCGTCCGCCGGCTCATCACCCGGTACGCGCGTGCCCCCGGTGGGGTTCGAACCCACACTGAACCGCTTTTAAGGCGGCTTCCTCTGCCGATTGGGATACAGGGGCTCGCGGGTGCCGGCCGGCGTCGTGCTGACACCGCCCGGCGCTCGCGAGTCAGGGGGACCGCGTCACCGCGGCCCCCGTCGGATCATTCCGTGGGCTTCTCCGGAGCCTCGCCCGAAGCACCCTCCTGGGCGTCGAGGGTCTCGATCGGGTCGGTCAGCGGGTCGGGCTGGCGACCCGTCGCCTCGCGATCGGCCGGTGCCGCCTGCTCCGGCTCGGTGCCGGTGTCCGTGCCGGCGCGGTCCTCGCCGGCGAACTCCGGCGCGGAGACCGGGTCGGTCTCGGCGACCTCGACTGCCTCCTCCGGCACCTCGGGGGCGTCCAGGGTGTCCGACGGGTGGAGCCGGTCGGTGACCGCCGAGCTGGCGGCCGTGGCCGCCGAGGAGACACTGGCGGAGACGCTCGAGGCGACCGGGCCGGCCTTCTCGGAGGCCGTGGCGAGCGCGGACTGGACGCGCGGGTCGTGCGTGACCTTGGTGGCTGCCGACTTCACCTGGCCGGACTTGAACTTGACCACGTAGGCCACGCCGGCGGCGAGCGCCGCCAGCAGGATGAGCTTCTTCACGCCTGGAACCTCCACGAGAATGATCGAGCCGTCTTGTCAAGACCTCAGTCTGTAATGGACCAGGCGATCCCGTCGAGGATGTCCGATTCCGAGACGATGAGGTCGGCGACGCCGGTACGGCGCAGTACCCGGCTCAGGATCAGTCCACCCGCCGCAATCACGTCCGCCCGACCGGGGTGCATCCAGCGCAGCGCCCTCCGCTCCGCGACGGTCATCGCCAGCAGCCGCTGCACCAGCTCGTCGATCTGCGGGACCGGGATCACCAGCTGGTCGGTCGCGGTGCGGTCGTAGACCTCGAGGTCGAGGATGCCGGCGGCGAGCTGGGTGACGGTGCCGGCGACGCCTACCACCGTCGCAGCCGTGCTCGGGTCGACCGGGCAGCCGTCGAGCGCGGCCTCGATGTCGCGCACGCACGCCTCGATCTCGGCGCCGGTCGGCGGGTCGGTGTGCAGTTGGCGCTCGTGCAGGCGTACCGACCCGATCTGCATCGAGTACGCCGAGGACGGGCCCGAGTCCAGCGAGGCACCCTCGATGAGCTCGGTCGACCCGCCGCCGATGTCGACGACGAGCACCGGGAGCGCCGGCTGCTCGCGCAGGTTGCGCACACAGCCGTCGAACGCCAGGGCGGCCTCCTCGGTGCCGGGCACCACCTCCGGCTCGACGCCGAGCCGCTCACGGACGCCGTCGACGAAGCGATGGGCGTTGCCCGCGTCCCGGGTCGCCGAGGTGGCGACGAAGCGGATGCGGCCGCCCTGATCCGGCGAAGCGCCGTGCTCGCGGATGAGCGCGGCGTACTCGTCGATCGCGGCGAACGTGCGCTCCAGCGCGTCCGGATGCAGCTCGCCGGTGGCGTCGACGCCCTGCCCGAGCCGGACCATCCGGGCCTCGCGGACGAGGTCGACCAGTCCGTCGTCGGTCGCGCGGGCGATGAGCAGCTTGATGGTGTTGGTGCCGCAATCGATGGCCGCGACCCTTCGAGACGCTCGCTCCTCGGGGACCACGTCCGCGCTCACGCTTCCAGGTTCCCGGGATCCGGTACGTCGACGCACGGTCCAGCGGCCCACCAGTCGCCGAGCAGCTCCAGCACCTCGTCGCCGAGCGGGTTCGCGCCGGGGCCCTGTGCGAGGGCCTGGCCGGCCAGGACGTGCAGGCACTTGACCCGCTCGGGCATGCCGCCGGCTGAGATGCCGGCGATCTCGGGCACGTCGAGGCCGGCGGCCTCGCCGATCGCCGTACGCGCGGCGAGGTAGGCCTCGTGGGCCCGCTGGTAGGCGGCCCTGAGGTCGGGGTCGGCCGCGAGCCGGCCCTCCATCTCCTTCATCGTGCCCCCGCCCTCGAGGCGCCCGATCCGCGACGCCGCGCGCGGGCAGGTGAGGTAGTAGGTGGTCGGGAACGGCGTGCCGTCGGGCAGCCGCGGCTCGGTGGTGACCACGTCGGGCAGCGAGCAGGGGCAACGGTGACCGATCTGGTGGATCCCGCGCGGCACCCGGCCGAGCTGGGCCGCGATGGCCGCCTCGTCGGCGGGCTCGATGCTCCCGGGGGTGCTCACTTGTTCTGTCCGATCTTGGTCGCCGGCGGGGTGCCGGTGTTCTTGGGAGGGTTGCCCGCGGTGAGGTCGCTGCTCCAGACCTCGCTCCACCACGCGGTGGGCTTGGCGGGCTTGCCGACGGAGGCGGGCGAGCTCAGCTTCCCGGCGGGCTTGATCGGGTTGCCGTTGGCATCGAGGGCGACGTACGCCGTCTCACCCGGCATCACGTAGCCGAACTTCTCGCGGGCCTGCTCCTCGATGTACGCCGGGTCGTTCCAGCGGTCCTTCTGGTCCTGCAGGTCGGCGATCGTCTTCTCCCGCTCCACGATCTGCGACTTCAGGCTGTCGATGTCATGGCGCTGTTGCAGGTAGGCCTTCAGCGAGGACGCGTAGGAGACGACCAGGACGGCGATGACCAGGACGAAGACCGCCATCCGGCCGGTCAGCCGCGGCCGGGCCCTCCTGGTCCGGCCGTCCGGCAGCCGGGCCTGACTGCCGGTGTCGCCACCCGCCCTGCCCGGGCCGGGCGGACGACCCGGCCGCGGGGCGGAGATCCGACCGGGGCCGGTGCGACCTCGGGGACCGGCCCCGCGGGTGGGACGACGATCTGCTGGCACCCGGTCATTCTGCCCGGGGTCGGCGCTGGATCAGCGCGCGAAACGCGGGAAGGCGCCGGCTCCGGCGTATCGGGCCGCCTCGCCGAGCTCATCCTCGATGCGGAGCAGCTGGTTGTACTTCGCCACCCGGTCCGAGCGCGCCGGCGCGCCGGTCTTGATCTGACCGCAGTTGGTCGCCACCGCGAGGTCGGCGATCGTGGTGTCCTCGGTCTCGCCGGAGCGGTGCGACATCATGTTGCTGAAGCCGCTGCGGTGGGCGAGGTCGACGGCGTCGAGGGTCTCGGTGAGCGACCCGATCTGGTTGACCTTGACCAGCATGGAGTTCGCCTGGCCGCCGGCGATGCCGCGCCGCAGCCGCTCGACGTTGGTCACGAAGAGGTCGTCGCCGACCAGCTGGACCTTGCCGCCGAGCTCGTCGGTGATGGTCTTCCAGCCGTCCCAGTCCTCCTCGTCGAGGGGGTCCTCGATGGAGACGATCGGGTACGCCGCGCAGAGCTCGGCGTAGTAGGCGGACATCTGTGCGCTGGTCTTCGGGGCGCCCTCGAAGACGTAGGCGCCGTCCTCGTAGAACTCAGAGGCCGCCACGTCCATCGCCAGCGCGATGTCCTTGCCCAGCTCATAGCCGGCCTTGGCGACCGCCTCGGCGATCAGGTCGAGGGCGGCCCGGTTGGACTCGAGGTTGGGCGCGAAGCCGCCCTCGTCGCCGAGCCCGGTGGAGAGGCCCTTCTCCTTCAGCACCGACTTGAGCGCGTGGTAGACCTCGGCGCCGTAGCGCAGCGCCTCGCGGAAGGTCGGCGCACCGATCGGCGCGATCATGAACTCCTGGACGTCGACGTTGGAGTCGGCGTGGGCGCCGCCGTTGAGGATGTTCATCATCGGGACGGGCAGCACGTGGGCGTTGGGGCCGCCGACGTAGCGGTAGAGCGGCAGCCCGGCGCTGTCCGCGGCGGCGCGCGCCACGGCCAGGCTGACGCCGAGGATCGCGTTGGCGCCGAGGTTGGCCTTGTTCGGGGTGCCGTCGGCGGCCTGCATGGCCTGGTCGATCTCGCGCTGGTCGGAGGCGTCCATGCCGACGATGGCGTCGGACAGCGTCTCGACGACCGCTGTCACCGCCTTCTCGACGCCCTTGCCGCCGTAGCGGCTGTCGCCGTCGCGCAGCTCGACGGCCTCGAACGCACCGGTGGAGGCACCCGAGGGGACCGCTGCGCGGGCGAAGGTGCCGTCCTCGAGGAGGACCTCGACCTCGACGGTGGGGTTGCCGCGGGAGTCCAGGATCTCGCGTGCTCCGACTGCTTCGATGGCTGCCACTGTGGTG
>Ga0164242_10002744_pt1 | contig 20321 bp, 25 predicted proteins | sample OricomgcompostMG_FD_108783 | JGI IMG/M metagenome (GOLD analysis project Ga0164242, IMG submission 108783) | Miracle-Growth compost microbial communities from Emeryville, California, USA - Original compost - Miracle growth compost (MG) ... | reverse complement strand
CGAAGATCCGCCCCGGTGGCCGGCTGGGCGACGTCTCCGCCGCGATCGAGGCTTCGATCCGCAAGTCCGGCAGATACGGCATCATCGCCGGGTACGGTGGCCACGGCATCGGCTCGGCGATGCACATGGCGCCGCACATCCTGAACTATGGCAAGGCCAAGAGCGGTCCGCGGTTGCTCCCCGGCATGGCGCTGGCGATCGAGCCGATGATCACCGGGGGAGCCCGGAACACGGCCGAGCTCGAGGACGGCTGGACGGTGGTGACCGCCGACAGTTCCGTCTCCGCGCACTGGGAGCACACGGTGGCGATCCTTGAGGACGGCATCTGGGTGCTCACCGCCGAGGACGGTGGCCGTGCGGAGCTGACCGGTCGAGGCGTGCGCCTCAGCGCCCGCGCGGAGTGAGCGCGTTCCGCGTGTCGGTCCGAGTGATCCGGGGCGGTTTTGGTATCTGGATCGCGCCCCGGTAGACTCGTCACTTGGCGTCTGCCGCCCCTTTTCCGCTGCGCATGAACCCGCTGTGGCCGCGGGTTGGCGGTGAGGGAACCCTCGAGCGCGACGCCGTCGAAGCAGTACTGAAGTCAGAAATGCGGAGGCTATGCCGAAGAAGGACGGGGCCATCGAGGTCGAAGGCCGCGTGGTCGAGCCGTTACCCAACGCGATGTTCCGGGTGGAACTGAGCAACGGGCACAAGGTGCTCGCCCACATCAGCGGGAAGATGCGTCAGCACTACATCCGCATCCTCCCGGAGGATCGTGTGGTGGTGGAGCTCTCGCCGTACGACCTCACCCGCGGACGCATCGTCTACCGCTACAAGTAAGCCGCTAGAGCCAGCAACCAGAGAGGGCCACGACCGTGAAGGTCAACCCGAGCGTCAAGCCGATCTGCGACAAGTGCAAGGTCATTCGTCGCCATGGCCGCGTGATGGTGATCTGCGAGAACCTGCGCCACAAGCAGCGCCAGGGTTAAGCAGCCGCCAGATCACAACGCCGTCCGACTTCGCAGCGAAGCCAGACGGCGCCTCAACAAGCGCATACCTACGGCACCCGTGCGGTGCTACCACCCCCGGCACGCGTTGGCCGGGGCCTCTCCCGCCGTGGAGGGGACGGATGCGTACGAGACCAACGCTTTGAAAACAGGAGTACCGCCGCATGGCACGTCTTGCCGGCGTCGATCTGCCCCGCGACAAGCGGGTCGTGATCGCGCTCACCTACATCTACGGCGTCGGCCGTACGCGGTCGGAGGAGGCCCTTGCCGCCACCGGCATCGACCCCGACGTCCGCACCAAGGATCTGACCGACGACGACCTGATCAAGCTCCGCGATTACATCGACGGCAACCTCAAGGTCGAGGGTGACCTTCGCCGTGAGGTCGCCGCCGACATCCGCCGCAAGGTCGAGATCGGCTGCTATCAGGGTCTGCGTCACCGCCGCGGGCTGCCGGTCCACGGTCAGCGCACGAAGACCAACGCCCGTACGCGCAAGGGTCCGAAGAAGACCATCGCGGGCAAGAAGAAGGCGAGATAGACATGCCAGCCCAGGCTCGTAAGGCCGGTGCCAAGAAGGTCCGCCGCAAGGAGAAGAAGAACGTCGCCGTGGGTCAGGCCCACATCAAGAGCACGTTCAACAACACCATCGTCTCGATCACCGACCCGCAGGGCAACGTGATCAGCTGGGCGTCCGCCGGTCACGTCGGCTTCAAGGGTTCGCGCAAGTCGACGCCCTTCGCCGCGCAGATGGCCGCCGAGAGCGCTGCCCGCAAGGCGCAGGAGCACGGCCTGAAGAAGGTCGACGTCTTCGTGAAGGGACCGGGCTCGGGCCGCGAGACCGCGATCCGTTCGCTGCAGGCGACCGGCCTCGAGGTCGGCACGATCTCCGATGTCACGCCACAGCCGCACAACGGCTGCCGTCCGCCCAAGCGCCGCCGGGTCTGAGAGGAGATAGGTCATGGCTCGTTACACCGGACCCGCGACGCGCATCTCGCGTCGTCTGAACGTCGACCTCGTGGGCGGCGACGCCGCATTCGAGCGTCGTCCCTACCCGCCCGGCCAGCACGGTCGCGCGCGCATCAAGCAGAGCGAGTACCTCCTGCAGCTGCAGGAGAAGCAGAAGGCCAAGTACAGCTACGGCGTGCTCGAGAAGCAGTTCCGTGGCTACTACGCCGAGGCCGTCCGCCGCGCGGGCAAGACCGGCGACAACCTGCTGCAGATCCTCGAGTCGCGGCTGGACAACGTGGTCTATCGCGCGGGGCTGGCCCGCACGCGTCGCCACGCTCGCCAGCTCGTCAGCCACGGCCACTTCTTGGTCAACGGCCACAAGGTGGACGTCCCGAGCTACCGCGTCTCGCAGTGGGACATCATCGATGTCCGGCCGAAGTCGCTCGAGACGACGCCGTTCCTCATCGCCAAGGAGACCCTCGGCGAGCGTCCTGTGCCGGCGTGGCTGCAGGTCGTTCCGAGCAAGCTGCGCATCCTCGTGCACCAGCTGCCGGAGCGGGCGCAGATCGACATCCCGGTCCAGGAGCAGCTGATCGTCGAGCTCTACTCGAAGAACTAGTAAGTCCCGTCCCGGGGCGGTCCTCGATCGCCCCGGGGCAACTCACGTCACCGGACGTCATATAGCGGTCGTCCACGACTCCAAGGAGCACAACTGTGCTGATCTCCGAGCGCCCCTCTGTCACCGAGGAGCCCATCTCCGACAACCGCTCGCGGTTCGTCATCGGCCCGCTCGAACCCGGCTTCGGCTACACGCTGGGCAACTCGCTGCGGCGCACCCTGCTGTCGTCCATCCCGGGGGCGGCGGTCACCAGCATCCGCATCGACGGCGTGCTGCACGAGTTCACCACCGTCGAGGGCGTCAAGGAGGACGTCACCGACGTCATCTTGAACCTCAAGGAGCTCGTCGTGGGCTCCGAGTCGGACGAGCCGGTCGTCATGTACCTGCGCAAGCAGGGTCCGGGCGAGGTCACGGCCGCCGACATCCAGCCTCCGGCCGGCGTCACGATCCACAACCCGGACCTCAAGATCGCCACGATCAACAAGAAGGGCCGGCTCGAGATCGAGCTGATCGTGGAGCGGGGCCGTGGCTACGTCACCGCCGTGCAGAACAAGCAGCCCGGTCAGGAGATCGGCCGCATCCCGGTCGACTCGATCTATTCACCGGTCCTGAAGGTCACGTACGCCGTCGAGGCGACCCGCGTCGAGCAACGCACCGACTTCGACCGCCTCGTGGTCGACGTCGAGACCAAGAACTCGATCAGCCCGCGGGATGCCATGGCGTCGGCGGGACACACGCTGGTCGAGCTGTTCGGCCTGTTCCGTGAGCTGAACGAGGAGGCCGAGGGCATCGACGTCGGCCCGTCGCCGGCGGAGGTCGCCGACATCGCGGCCTTCTCGATGCCGATCGAGGACCTCGACCTCACGGTGCGTTCGTACAACTGCCTCAAGCGCGAGGGCATCCACACCGTAGGTGAGCTCGTCGGGCGCAGCGAGGCGGACCTGCTCGACATCCGCAACTTCGGTTCGAAGTCGATCGACGAGGTGAAGATCAAGCTCCACGGCCTCGGCCTGGCGCTGAAGGACAGCCCGCCCGGGTTCGAGCTGCCGGGCAGCGTCGAGTCCTACGGCGAGGACGACTTCGGTGACGGCGACTTCGCCGAGACCGAGCAGCTCTAACCGCACATCAGGCCGGCCGGTCCGAGCGGACCGGCCGGTACCACCACAGACGGTCGGCGTACCTCATACGGCGTCCGGTCGAAAGGAAAGGCACCTCTAATGCCCACGCCCACCAAGGGTCCCCGCCTCGGCGGCGGCCCCGCGCACGAGCGGCTGCTGCTCGCGAACCTCGCGACCGCGCTGTTCGAGCACGACCGCATCAACACCACCGAGGCCAAGGCCAAGCGCCTGCGCCCGCTCGCCGAGAAGCTGATCACCTTCGCCAAGCGCGGTGATCTGCATGCTCGCCGCCAGGTGATGACCGTCATCCGCGACAAGGACGTCGTCCACAAGCTCTTCGCGGAGATCGGGCCGAAGTTCGCCGATCGTCCGGGCGGCTACACGCGCATCATCAAGACCAACCCGCGCAAGGGCGACAACGCTCCGATGGCGATCATCGAGCTCGTCGAGGAGTACACCGGCGCGAAGGTCGTCAAGGAGGCGGAGAAGGCCCGCGGCACGACGTTCGCCGAGGGCAAGGCGCCAACTGGCTCCACCAAGGAGATCGCGGAGGACGCCGCCGCCGAGTCGGCGACCGCAGCTGCGGTCACCGCTGGCGCGGACGCCGCCGAGCAGACGGCCGAAGTCGAGGCGCTCGACTCCGAGGAGACCGCCGAGACCGCCGAGGAGTCCGCGGTGGATTCCGCCGAGGACAACGCCTGAGCCGCAACAACGTCATGACGATCGAGGCGGGCCCGAGTATTCGGGTCCGCCTCGATCTGTCTTACGACGGCACCGACTTCTCCGGCTGGGCCAGCCAGCCGGGTCGTCGCACGGTGCAGGGGGTGCTCGAGACGGCCCTGGCGACGGTGCTGCGTACCGGACCGATCACGCTGACCGTCGCCGGACGCACCGACGCCGGCGTCCACGCCACCGGACAGGTCGCCCACTTCGAGGTCGCGCCCGAGGTGTGGGCCGAGCAGGGGGAGAAGCTGGTACGCCGCCTGGCCGGTGTCCTGGCTCCGGACGTCCGGGTACGCGCGGCCACCGTCGTGCCGGCCACCTTCGACGCACGCTTCGCCGCCCTGTGGCGCTCGTACGAGTACCTGATCGATGACGGCGACGGCGGGCCGCAGCCGCTGTCCCGCAACTACGTCCTGGGCTGGCGCCGCCACCTCGACACCGGTGCGATGGCGACGGCCGCGATCGGGCTGAGCGGCCTGCACGACTTCGCCGCGTTCTGCAAGCGGCGGGACGGGGCCAGCACCATCCGTACCGTGCTGGACTTCACCGTTGAGCGCACCGGGGACCTGATCGCCTGCCGGATCCGCGCTGACGCGTTCTGCCACTCGATGGTGCGCTCATTGGTCGGCGCGTTGATCGCGGTGGGGGAGCGGCGCCGCCCGGTCGAGTGGCCGGTGGAGCTGCTCGAGCGGAGGGTCCGCGCCGACGAGGTGCCGGTGGCGGCGCCGCACGGCCTGCGCCTCGTCGCGGTGGGGTATCCCGCGGACGACGAGCTCGCCGCGCGTGCGGCGCAGACGCGCGCCGTCCGTACACTGCCCGTGATCGAGCGACCGGGAGGAGAGAGCGGCGATGCCGAGGCGTGAGTGGCTCTTGCTGCTCCCCGTCCTCTCGCTGCTCTTCGCGGCTCCCGCCACGGCCAGGCCCACCCCGACGGTCACCGTCACGGTGACCGTCACCGCGACGCCCACGTCGACAACCCCGGCGCCGAAGTCGATTCCGGCCACGCCGCTGCCCACCTCGACCAAGCCTTCGGGGTGGACCGGTCGGATCAACGGCAAGGCACGTCCGCTGGCGATCGAGGCTGTCGCCGTCTTCGCCGCCGTGATCATCGGCTACGCCTATGCGGTCATGCGCCCGTCGCGGCGCGCCGGTCGTGACATCGAGCGGTGAGCTTGCTGGCCGATCCACCCGTGCGTGCGACCTACGGGCTGCCGTGCGACATCGACGGCTACAACCTGCGCACCGCAGTACTACGAGTACGGCACGATCCGGCATGACCGGTGAGCGCGTCAATAGAACGCGAGGTTGTCGCGGTTGCACCAGTCCAGCGCCGCCGGCCACTCGCCGTGCCCGTCCTCGACGTTGAGGTGCGCGGCACCGTCGATCACCGTCGTGGCCATCTTCAGCGGACGCCCGTAGGTGGTGGCGATGCCCTCCGGCAGATACGGGTCGTTCTCGCCACCGACGAGCACGGTGCCCTCCGCGGAGCGACGCACCGCGTCGATGTCGAGAGGGACGTCGGCGAAGCCGGCGATCTGCGCGATACCGGCGAGGACCTCGGGTGCCGGTGGCCCGACGAGCGCGACGCGCTCTGGACGCGGGGAGTCGTCGGCGGCGATGTGGTGCAGCCAGAGCACCGCGCCGAGAGAGTGCGCGAGCACGTCGTATCCGACCTCGGGCAGCGGAGCGATCGCCGCGCGCAGCGCCGCGAGCCAACCGGTCAGCTCGGGATTGTCGACGTCGGGCAGCGCCGGCCAGATCACCTCTCGCCCGGCGGCCGCGAGCTGGTCGCCCAGCCAGACCTGCCAGTGCCCGGGACCGGATCCCTGCCAACCCGGAACGATCACGGTCGGGACGCTGCGGGTGGGTCGACGGGCCATGACCGCAGCCTAGAACCCCGCGATCATGCCCGAGCAGTGTGGGACGACGGCGCCGAGTAGCAGAACCCGATCGCCATGAGCGGGATACTGCCGGTGATGGGATATGTCGACGTCTCGAATCTGAACCACGCGTTGCCGGACGGCCGCGTGCTGCTGGACAACGTCTCCTTCCGGATCGGCGAGGGCGCGAAGGCCGCGCTGATCGGCGCGAACGGCGCCGGCAAGACGACCCTGCTGCGACTGATCGCCGGCGATCTCACGCCCCAGTCCGGAGCGATCGCCCGCTCGGGCGGACTCGGCGTGATGCGCCAGTTCATCGGAGGGGTTCGCGACAGCACCACGGTTCAGGAGTTCCTCGTCGGGCTGGCACCCCAGCCGGTCCACGACGCCTGGGACGCCGTCGAGGCGAGCGAACTCGCGCTGATGGAGACCGACGACGAGAAGGCCCAGATGGCGTACGCACACGCGCTCGCCGGTTGGGGCGATGTCGGGGGTTACGAGCTCGAGGTCCGCTGGGACACGGTCACCGTGGCGGCGCTCGGCGCGGCGTACCAGCGCTGCAAGTACCGCGAGATCGGCACGCTCTCCGGCGGCGAGCAGAAGCGTCTCGCGCTCGAACTGCTGCTGCGCGGGCCCGACGAGGTGCTGCTGCTCGACGAGCCGGACAACTACCTGGACGTCCCAGGCAAGCTCTGGCTCGAACAGCGGCTGCGCGAGACGTCCAAGACCGTGCTGTTCGTCAGCCACGACCGTGAACTGCTCGCGGCCGTGGCCGATCGGATCGTGACCGTCGAGGGCGGTACGGCCTGGGTGCACGGTGGCGGCTTCGAGTCCTACCACCGGGCGCGCGCCGACAAGCACGAGCGGATGGCCGAACTGCGCCGCCGCTGGGAGGAGGAGTACGCCCGGCTCAAGGAACTGGTGCGCACCCTGCAGGTCCAGGCCAAGAGCAGCGAGGTGATGGCACAGAAGTACCGCGTGCAGGCCCGCCGGCTCGAACGCTTCGAGGCCGAAGGACCCCCGCCGGACAAGCCGGAGGAGCAGAAGGTCACCATGCGCCTGCGCGGCGGACGCACCGGCGTGCGCGCCATGACCGCGGCCGGGCTCGAACTCACCGGATTGATGAGGCCGTTCGACGCGGAGATCTACTACGGCGAGCGCGTCGGCGTACTCGGCGCGAACGGTGCCGGAAAGTCGCACTTCCTGCGGCTGCTCGGTGGGGAATCCGTTGCGCACACCGGCGCTTGGAAGCTCGGCGCCCGCGTTGTACCGGGGCTGTTCGCGCAGACCCATGCCCACCCGCAGTGGACCGAGCGCACGTTGGTCGACTTGCTGTGGGAGGGAGAGGAGGGGCGGTCCGGAGTCGACCGCGGCCGGGCGATGAGTGCGCTGCGGCGGTATGCCCTCAACCAGCAGGGCGACCAGCGCTTCGGGTCCCTGTCGGGCGGGCAGCAGGCACGGTTCCAGATCCTGCTGCTCGAACTGTCCGGCGCCACGCTGCTGCTGCTCGACGAGCCGACCGACAACCTGGACGTGCTCAGCGCCGAGGCGCTCGAAGAGGCCCTGGAGGTCTTCGACGGCACGGTCATGGCGGTGACGCACGACCGCTGGTTCGCCCGCTCGTTCGACCGGTTCCTGATCTTCGGCACGGACGGTGTCGTCTACGAGTCGGACGAGCCCGTCTTCGACGACGACGCGGGTACCTCCCACCGGGGTCGTTCCGGCAGGATGCAGCGGGCGCGTCAGGCGGGGACGGCGTAGGCGACGATGTTGTCGAGGTAGTTGCCGGTTGACGCATCGAACGGGCCGCCACAGGTGATCAGGGCGAGTCGGCCGTCCACGTTCTGGTTGAAGATCTCGGTATAGGGCAGCGTCTTCTTGATGTACGTGCGTACGCCGGTGATCGTGAACTCCATCCGGGTCTGCTTGCCGTTGCGCTGGCCGTAGATCCAGACCTTGTCGCCCGGGTCGAGGGTGCCGATGTGCGCCATCGCACCGGTGACGCCGGCGTAGTTGATGTGACCGGTGATCACCGCCGTGCCGGTCGTCGCGCCGGGTTTCGCACCGCCGCGCCACCAGCCGACCTGGCGCGGGTCGATCGGCGGCTCGAGGGTGCCGTTCTCGGTGTCGATCGCGAAGACCGATGCGTCGGTGCCCAGCTTCTGGATCACGATCCGGTTCGGTGCCAGGTCGAGCGCCACCGGCGCGACGCGGCTGCCCGCCGTGGCCCTGACGGCGGAGGCGGGGACGTTGCCGACGTCGCGAGCGTTCGCAATCGGGTTGTGTTTGCCCCAGTTGGGGGAGGCGATCCAACTGATCGCGGACCCGGCCACCAGCACGATCGCGACCACGATGCAGAGGAACGGCAACCAGCCCGCGGACGCGGACGCCGTGCGCTCCGGCTCCGGGGCGGGATCCGGGCTTGCGGGACGCTCCACCGTGCTGGTCATGGCCCTCCTGCCGGATCGCTCACCCAAGCTAACGGGCCCGGAGCCCGATCGGCAGCGATTTGGCCGATGAAAGCGGGGCCGGTACAGTTTTCCGATGTGCTCGACAACCGTCGGGCGCGCAGGCCATGCCCCGGAGTCGGTTGTCAACGGACTGCGGGGGCGCCCACCGTGATCACTGCCGGGCGTGAAGACCAGCGCCGACGCGGAACTTGTGAGCGGCGCAGAGAGTGCAGCAGGAAAGCCGTGGGTACGTACACCCCGAAGCCCGGCGACATCGATCGCCGCTGGCACGTCATCGACGCGAGCGACATCGTGCTGGGCCGCCTGGCCAGCCAGGCCGCGGCCCTATTGCGTGGCAAGCACAAGCCGACGTTCGCCAAGCACGTCGATACCGGCGACTTCGTCGTCATCGTCAACGCCGAGAAGGTCGCCGTCGCCCAGCAGAAGCTCGGCCGCAACCTGTACCGGCACTCCGGATACCCGGGCGGTCTGTCCAAGCGGACCGTCGGTGAGTTGCTCGAGACCAAGCCCGAGCGCGTCATCGAGCTGGCCGTCAAGGGCATGCTCCCGAAGAACAGCCTCGGCCGTCAGCAGCTCAAGAAGCTGAAGGTCTACGCGGGTCCGAACCACCCGCACAGCGCCCAGAAGCCCCAGCCGTTCGAGATCAAGCAGGTTGCCCAGTGAGTAACGCTCCCGTTGTCGGTCGCCGCAAGGAGGCCGTGGTCCGCGTCCGTCTCGTCCCGGGCACCGGTGAGTTCAAGCTCAACGGCCGCACCCTGGAGAACTACTTCCCGAACAAGGTCCACCAGCAGCTCATCCGTGAGCCGTTCGTGACCCTCGAGAAGGACGGCCAGTACGACGTCATCGCCACCCTCGCCGGTGGCGGCATCACCGGCCAGGCCGGTGCGCTTCGCCTGGGCATCTCGCGCGCCCTGATCGCCCTTGAGCCCGAGGACCGTCCGGCCCTGAAGAAGGCCGGCTTCCTCACGCGCGACCCGCGAGTGAAGGAGCGCAAGAAGTACGGTCTGAAGAAGGCCCGCAAGGCGCCTCAGTACAGCAAGCGCTAGCAGATCCGTGCCGAAGCTGTTCGGTACGGACGGCGTTCGCGGTCTGGCGAACGATGACCTGACGCCGGAGCTGGCGCTGGCCTTGGCCAGCGCCAGTGCCAGCGTGCTGGTCGCACACTCCCGCTCCCCCCGCCGGCCCCTCGCCGTCGTCGGCCGTGACCCGCGCGCGTCCGGCGAGATGCTCGAGGCTGCCGTCGTCGCCGGCCTGACCGCCGCCGGGGCGGACGTGCTGCTGGTGGGCGTGCTGCCCACCCCGGCCGTTGCCTTCCTGACCGCTGCCTACGACGCCGACCTGGGCGTCGTCCTGTCGGCCTCGCACAACCCGATGCCCGACAACGGCATCAAGTTCTTCTCCCGCGGCGGGCACAAGCTGCCCGACGAGATCGAGGCCGAGATCGAGGCCGAGGTTGCGGCCGGCACCGACACCCGTCCCATCGGCGCCGCTGTCGGACGCGTCCGCCACGCCGAGCCCGACGCCGCGGAGCGCTATCTCGCCCATCTGCTCGCGGCGGTGCCCGTACGCCTCGATGGACTCACCGTCGTCGTCGACTGCGCCAACGGCGCAGCCTCGTCGGTCGCCCCGGATCTCTACCGCCGCGCCGGTGCCACCGTCATCGAGATCCATGCTGCGCCGGACGGTCTCAACATCAACATGGGCTGCGGCTCGACGCATCTCGACGACCTCGCCGCGGCGGTCGCCGAGCACGGTGCCGACCTCGGCATCGCCCACGACGGCGACGCCGACCGCTGCCTTGCAATCGCCGCGGACGGTTCGCTTGTCGACGGTGATCAGATCCTGGCGATCTGCGCGCTCGCGTTGCGCGATGCCGGAGAGCTCGCGCAGGACACGGTCGTCGCCACCGTCATGAGCAACCTCGGGTTCCACCACGCGATGCGCGAGGCCGGTGTCTCCGTCCGTACCACCGCAGTCGGTGACCGATACGTGCTCGCGGCCCTGCGGGAGTCCGAGCTGAGCCTCGGCGGCGAGCAGAGCGGCCACGTGGTCTTCACCGGAGCGGCGACCACGGGCGATGGACTGCTCACCGCACTGCACCTGATGGGTCGCGTCGTCACCACCGGCAAGGCGCTGGCGGAACTCGCGGCGGTGGTGCAGCGGCTGCCGCAGACCCTGGTGAACGTGGCGGTATCGGATCGGGCAGCCGTCGCCGCCTCGTCCGACGTTGCCGCCGCAGTGGCGAAGGCGCAGGCCGAACTCGGCGACTCCGGCCGCGTCCTCCTGCGCCCGTCCGGTACCGAGCAGCTCGTCCGCGTCATGGTCGAGGCCGGAACGCAGGACGACGCCGACCGCATCGCCGCGGCGCTGGCCGACGTCGTCCGGTCTGTCTGAGCACGTACCCTCAATCGCATGTGCGGAATCGTCGGGTACGTGGGACATCGCCCCGCCCTGGATGTCGTCGTCGAAGGCCTGCGGCGACTGGAATACCGCGGCTACGACTCGGCGGGCGTCGCGATCATCGGCCCGACCGGTGAGCTGCAGACGGCCAAGAAGGCCGGACGCATCGAGAACCTGGACAAGGAACTCGCCTCGCGCACCATCGCGGGTACGACCGGAATGGGCCACACCCGCTGGGCCACCCACGGCGGACCGACGGACCACAACGCGCACCCGCACACCGATGGATCCGGCCGTATCGCGGTGGTCCACAACGGCATCATCGAGAACTATGCCGCGCTACGGGCGGAACTCGAGGCCCGCGGCGTCACCTTCACCAGCGAGACCGACACGGAGACGGTTGCCCACCTCGTCGCCGCATACCTTGCCGACCACATCGGGGGTGCCGCTGGCAGTGCCGGCGCAACCCGGGGGGAAGGTTCGCTGGCCGATGCGGTACGCGCCGTGTGCCGCCGGCTCGAGGGCGCGTTCACACTGGTGTTCGTCGACTCGGCGCAACCCGACGTCGTCGTCGCTGCTCGCCGCAACTCCCCGCTCGTGCTGGGTGTCGGCGACGGCGAGACGTTCCTCGGCTCGGACGTCGCCGCGTTCATCGAGTTCACCCGTGAGGCCGTCGAGCTCGGTCAGGACCAGGTCGTCGAGATCACCCGCGACGGCTACTCGATCACCGATTTCCAGGGCGTGCCGGCCGATGGCACCCATTTCCACATCGACTGGGACCTCTCCGCGGCGGAGAAGGGCGGCTACCCGTTCTTCATGCTCAAAGAGATCGACGAGCAGCCGGCGGCCGTCGCCGACACCCTGCGCGGGCACCTTCTCGACGGGCACATCGTGCTCGACGAGCAGCGCCTGGACACCCAGGAGCTGCGCGAGATCGACAAGGTCTTCGTCGTCGCCTGCGGCTCGTCCTACCATGCCGGTCTGATCGGCAAGCAGGCCATCGAGCACTGGACGCGGGTGCCGGTCGAGGTCGAGCTGGCGTCCGAATTCCGCTACCGCGACCCGGTGCTCGACCGGCAGACGCTGGTGGTGGCGATCAGTCAGTCGGGGGAGACGGCGGACACCCTGGAAGCCGTGCGCTTCGCCAAGGCGCAGCGGGCCCGGGTGCTCGCGATCTGCAACACGAACGGCGCCCAGATCCCGCGCGAGTCCGACGCCGTGCTCTACACCCATGCGGGCCCGGAGATCGGCGTGGCATCGACCAAGGCGTTCCTCGCCCAGGTCGCCGCCGTCGAACTCGTCGGACTGGCGCTCGCCGAGGCGCGGGGAACGAAGTACGGCGACGAGATCGTGCGTGAGTACGACGCGCTGATGGCCGTGGCGGAGCGGGTCGAGGCGGTGTTGACCTCGCACGATCACGTCCGCGCGATCGCCCGCCAGATCGCTGATGCCAAGGCCGTGTTGTTCATCGGACGCCACGTGGGATACCCGGTCGCGCTCGAGGGCGCACTCAAGCTCAAGGAACTGGCGTACATGCACGCCGAGGGCTTCCCCGCCGGGGAGCTCAAGCACGGCCCGATCGCGTTGATCGAGCCCGACCTGCCGGTCGTGATCGTCATGCCCTCGCCGAGCGGGCGGGCAGTGCTGCACCAGAAGATGGGCAGCAACATCGCCGAGGTGAAGGCTCGCGGCGCCCGCACGATCGTGATCGCCGAGGCGGGCGACGAGGTGGCCGCGAAGTACGCCGATCACCTGATCACGGTGCCGGTCGTGCCGACACTGCTCTCGCCGTTCGTGGCCACCGTGCCGCTGCAGGTGCTCGCCGCCGAGATCGCGCAGGCTCGCGGATACGACATCGACAAGCCCCGCAACCTCGCCAAGAGCGTCACCGTCGAATAACGTCGGGGGTGTGTCTGAGCCTCGCGATGTCGATCTTCTGATTGTTGGTGCCGGCCCGGTCGGCCTCTTCGGCGCGTACTACGCGGGCGTACGGGGGCTGTCGACCGTGGTCGTTGACTCCTTGGAGGAGGTCGGCGGCCAGATCACCGCGATGTACCCGGAGAAGGCGATCTTCGACGTCGCTGGCTTCCCTGCGATCAAGGGGCGCGATCTGGTGGCGAATCTGGTCGAGCAGGCCGCCCCGCACAAGCCGGAGTACCTGCTCGGCCACACCGCCGCCGGATTGGAGAAGCGGGAGGGCGGGTTTGCGGTGACCACCGAGGACGGCGTGGTGATCAACACCCGCGCCATCGTGGTCACCGGCGGCATCGGCAGGTTCACCCCGCGGCCCCTGCCCGCCGGCGGCGAATACCTCGGTCGCGGGCTCGTCCACTTCGTCACCGACCCCAACGAACTCGCCGGCCAGGACGTCGTCGTGGTCGGCGGCGGCGACTCTGCGCTGGACTGGGCGCTGATGCTGCACCCGATCGCGAAGTCCGTGACGCTGGTGCACCGCCGTGCCGAGTTCCGCGCCCACCCGCACTCGGTCGAGCTGTTGCACGCCTCGCCGGTGCAGATCGTCACCGAGGCGCAGGTCGCGGCGGTCAGGGGCGAGACGGTCGTCACCGAGGTCGACCTCGACGTGAAGGGCGAGATCCAGACGCTGCGATGCGACAAGCTGGTCGCCGCGCTCGGCTTCACCGCGAACCTGGGCGCCCTCGAGCAGTGGGGCCTGGAGATCAACAAGCGGTCGATCGCAGTGGACCCGACCGGGCGTACCAACATCGAGGGCATCTACGCGGCCGGCGACATCGTCGACTACCCCGGCAAGGTCAAGCTGATCGTGTCCGGTTTCGGTGAAGTCGCCACCGCAGTGAACAACATCGCTGCCTACCTCGACCCGAAGGTCTCCGCGTTCCCCGGCCATCTGTCGGACTACGGCGCCTGACCCGTGATCATCGGGGTCGGGATCGACGTCGTGCCGGTCGAGCGCTTCGCCGAGTCGCTGGTGCGTACGCCGGCCCTGGCCGACCGCCTGTTCACCGCCGCCGAGCGCGCCACGCCATCCGGTGGTGTGCGCGGTGCGGAGTCGCTCGCGGCCCGGTTCGCGGCCAAGGAGGCACTGGCGAAGGCGCTCGGGGGGCGTACCGGCGACGGCGCGGGCATGGCGTGGACCGATGCCGAGGTGGTCGCTGACGAGCACGGCCGGCCGGCACTGAACGTCACCGGCACCGCCGCCGCCCGAGCGGCCGGGCTGGGCGTCACCCGCTGGCACGTCTCGCTCTCGCACGACGGCGGGATCGCCTCAGCTGTGGTGATCGCCGAATCATGACCGGTCGTGCGTCTGCACAGCGCTCAGAGACGCGTGAGTTCGAAGGCGGGCGAGCATGAGGGGGGTCTATCCGGTCGCGGCGGTACGCGCGGCCGAGCAGGCGGCCTGCGCGCTCGTGTCGGAGGGCGCGCTGATGCAGCGGGCCGCCACCGCGCTCGCCGTCGAGTGCGCGCGGTTGCTCCGGGGACGGACCGGACGGGTCTACGGCGCGAGCGTCGTGCTGCTCGTCGGAACCGGAAACAACGGGGGCGACGCCCTCTACGCCGGCGCGGACCTCGCCCGACGCGGGGCGCGGGTACACGCCGAACTCGTCGACCCGGCGCGGGTGCACGCCGCCGGGCTGGCCGCACTGCGGGCCGCAGGCGGACGAATCGGGCCGCCCCCCGTCGCTGCCGACCTCGTTGTGGACGGACTACTCGGGATCGGTGGACGTGGCGGCCTGGCCGGGCGCACGGCCGAACTCGCCGCGGCGTACCAGGAGACCTTCACCGTCGCGGTCGACGTGCCGTCGGGGGTCGACGCCGACACCGGGGCGGTCGGGGAGAACGCGGTCACCGCCGATGTGACCCTCACCTTCGGCTGCCTCAAACCCGGTGTGGTCATCGCGCAGACGGCGGGAGACGTGCGCCTGGTCGACATCGGCCTGTCGTTCCCCCCGGCCGAGCTGCGCGTACTCGAGGAGGCCGACGTCCGCGCCCTGCTGCCCGAGCCGGGGCCGGACGATGACAAGTACACCCGTGGGGTGATCGGCGTGCTGGCCGGATCCGCGGCGTACCCGGGTGCTGGCGTGCTCGCCACCGGCGCGGCGGCGCACGGCGGGGCGGGCTTCGTGCGCTACCTCGGGCGGGCTGCCGCCGCCGTGCGGGCGGCGCACCCCGAGATCGTCGTGCAGGACGGCGCACGGCCCGGCGACGTCCGCGCGCAAGCCTGGGTGATCGGGCCCGGCCTCGGCACGGACGATCTTGCTCGGGACCTGCTTGCGGAGACGCTGGCCACCGACGTACCAGTGCTCGTCGACGCTGACGCGTTGACGTTGCTGGCCAGAGACCCCGTCCTGCTGGACCACATCGAGGACCGCGCCGCACCGACCGTGCTCACGCCGCACGACCGCGAGTTCCTCCGCCTCTGCCCGGACGCGAGCGACCTGCTCGCGAACGATCGCCTCGCCGCCGCCCGCGCGGTCGCCGCCGACCTCGGGGCCGTCGTCCTGCTCAAGGGCAACGCGACGATCGTCGCCACGCCGGAGGGGCAGGCGTACGTGAACCAGACAGGCACGCCGTGGCTCGGGACGGCCGGCACCGGGGACGTCCTCGCCGGCCTGATCGGCTCGCTGCTGGCAGCCTCCGTCCCCGCGCCGCTCGCCGCCGCCGGCGGCGCGTACGTGCACGGACTGGCGGGGCAGCTCGCCGCGGCGGGCGGACCGCCGACCTCGGCCGATGTGCTGCGTGCCCTGCGCGCTGCGATGCACGTGATCACCCGCGGCTGAGACCGCCGATCTGGAACACTCGAGGGGTGGTGCGCACCGAAGCCCTGATCGACCTGTCCGCGATCACCGACAACGTCGCGTTGCTCAAGGCGCGCACGTCCGCCGAGCTGATGGCGGTCGTCAAGGCGGACGGGTACGGGCACGGGCTGGCGCAGTCGGCGGAGGCGGCGGTGCGTGGCGGCGCGAGCTGGCTGGGTACCGCCAAGCCCCAGGAGGCGCTCGCCCTACGTCGCGCCGGTTTCACGGAGCCGGCGCTCGCCTGGCTGTGGACGCCCGCCGACGCCGAGACGACCAAAGAGGCCGTCGCCGCCGGTGTCGACATCTCGGTCAGCAGCCGCTGGCAACTGGAGGTCGTTCGCGAGGCTGCCTCGGCCACCGGCCATCCGACCCGCGTCCACCTCAAGATCGACACCGGGCTGTCGCGCAACGGGGCGTACGTGGGCGACTGGCCGGACCTGATCTCGGCGGTTGCGAAGGCGCAGGCCTCGAGCGAGGTCGAGGTGGTCGGCGTGTGGTCGCACTTCGCGTATGCCGACGAGCCCGGCAACCCGACGATCGCCAAGCAGATCGCCGCGTTCCACGAGGCGGTCGACGTGGCGCGCCGGGCTGGCGTCGAGCCGCAGCTCCGGCACATCGCCAACTCCGCCGCGACACTCACCTTGCCCGAGGCGCACCTGGATCTGGTGCGTCCGGGCATCGCGATCTACGGGTTGTCGCCGGTTCCGTCCGACGGCGGCCTCGGGGAGCTGGCGACCCGAGCCGGCAAGAATTGGGGGTTGCGTCCGGCGATGACGCTGCGTGCGGGGCTCGCACTGACCAAGCGGGTCGCGGCCGGCGAGGGTGTCTCCTACGGGCACACCTACCACACCGCCGTCGAGACGAACCTGGCGTTGGTACCGCTCGGGTACGCCGACGGCATCCCACGAAATGCCTCCAACCTAGGGCCAATCTCGATCGGTGGACGGCGGTTCACGATCAGTGGCCGGATCTGCATGGACCAGTTCGTCGTCGATGTCGGTGATCTTCCGGTCGTGGCGGGCGACGCGGCGGTGTTGTTCGGCCCGGGAACCGACGGTGAGCCGACGGCGCAGGACTGGGCCGACGCCACCGGGACGATCCACTACGAAATTGTCACGCGGGTGGGCGTCCGGGTGCCGAGGACGTACGTGTGATGCTGCACGGACCTGGAGTACGCCCTCGTGGCGTGCCATCCGGGTACGTACTGCAGACGCTGGAGCAGACCCACGAGTTCGGGGCGCGCCTGGCGTCGATCCTGCGGCCCGGTGACCTCATCGTGCTGACCGGTCCGCTCGGCGCCGGCAAGACCGCGCTCGTGCAGGGCATCGGTGCCGGGCTCGGCGTCACCGGCGCGATCACGTCTCCGACCTTCGTCATCGCGCGCGTGCACCGGCCCTTCGGTGGCACAGCCGCGGCCCGCATCCCGCTCGTGCACGTCGATGCGTACCGGCTCTGCAGTATCGACGAGATCGACGACCTCGACCTCGACGTCGATATGTCCGATGCCGTGACCGCGGTTGAGTGGGGTGCTGGGCTGGCCGAGCAACTCGCCGACTCCCACCTGCTGATCGAGCTTTCACGGGACGACGCCTCGGAAGTACGTACCGCCACGCTCACGCCGTCGGGCGGCGGCTGGGCCGAACGCCTGCGCGAACTCGGCTAAGTAGGCTGGGTGACCGTGCTCGTCCTCGCCCTCGACACGTCCTCGGCCGCCGTCACCGCGGCCGTCCTCGCCGTCAGCCCCGCCACGATCGAGCTGGTCGCCGAGCGGGTGACGATCAACGCCCGCGGTCACGGCGAGCTCCTGGCGCCTGCGATCCACGATGCTCTCGATACCGCCGGCAACGTCCCCGAGGACCTCGACGCGATCGTCGTCGGCACCGGACCCGGCCCGTACACCGGCCTGCGCGTCGGCCTGGTCACCGCGGCCGTGATGAGCGAGCTGCTCGGCATTCCCGCCTACGGCGTCTGCTCGCTCGACGGGCTCGCGTTGCCGGGCAGCACGATGCTGGTCGCGGCCGACGCACGGCGGCGTGAGGTCTACTGGGCGCGGTACGAGAACGGCCGGCGCGTCGCGGGGCCTGAGGTCAGTTACCCGACGGATGTCCCGCCGTGGGAAGGGCCCCACGTGCGCGGCGCCGGCGCGCGGCTCTACCTCGACCAGCTGCGCACGCTCCGGCCCGACGTATACCTGCTCGACGGGGATTACCCCTCGGCGTGGTCGCTGGCCCTGCGGGCGAAGGGCAAGATCCTCGCCCAGGCTCCGTCCGACCCGCTCACGCCGCTCTACCTGCGCCGCCCCGACGCGGTCGCTCCGGGCGCGCCGAAGGCGGTCTCCCAGTGATCGTCGAGCGCATGTCGATCGAGCAGATCGACCTCGTCCTGCCGCACGAGCACGAGATGTTCGGGCCCGAGGCCTGGACGCGCGGCATGTACCGCGACGAGCTGCTCGATACCAGGCACCGCTGGTACGTCATCGCGCTGGACGATGAGAAGGAGCTGCTCGGGTGGGCAGGGCTCCACACGCTCTATGAGACGGCGCAGATCCTCACCGTCGGTGTCATCCCCGAAGCGCGGCGGCGCGGCGTCGGCACCGAGCTGGTGCGCCTGCTCGCCGACGAGGCGAAGCAGCGGGGCGCGACCGAGTTGCTGCTCGAGGTTCGTGTCGACAACGAACCGGCCAAGGCCCTGTACGAGCGCGAGGGCTTCGTCGTGCTGGGCCGCCGCAAGGGCTACTACGACAGCGGCCGCGTCGACGCGATCACGATGCGAAAGGACCTGACATGAGCGCATCGAGTGGCCGGTTCCTGCCCGAGTGGGCCGAACTTCCGGACCACTCGGGCGGTAAGTGGCCACTGGGGAGGGCTAGATGACCGAACCTCTCGTGCTCGGCATCGAGACCAGCTGCGATGAGACGGGCATCGGCATCGTCCGCGGCACCACGCTGCTCGCCGACGCCGTGGCCAGCAGCGTGGACGAGCATGCGCGCTTCGGCGGTGTGGTGCCCGAGGTCGCCAGCCGGGCGCACCTGGAGGCGATGGTGCCGACGATCCGCCGGGCACTGGACATCGCCGGGGTCAGCGCGAAGGACGTCGACGCCGTCGCCGTCACCGCCGGACCTGGCCTCGCCGGCGCGCTGCTCGTCGGGCTGGCCGCCGCCAAGGCGTACGCCCTCACGCTCGGCAAACCGCTCTATGGCGTGAACCACCTCAGCTCCCATGTCGCCGTCGACCTGCTCGACCACGGGCCGTTGCCTGAGCCCGCGGTCGCGCTGCTCGTATCCGGTGGTCACTCCAGCCTGCTGTTCGTCCCGCGGGTGGGCGGTCAGGAGCTGACCGAACTCGGCGCGACCGTCGACGACGCGGCGGGGGAGGCCTTCGACAAGGTCGCCCGCCTGCTCGGATTGCCCTTCCCCGGTGGTCCGTGGATCGACAAGGCCGCCCGCGAGGGTGACCCGGACGCGATCGCCTTTCCCCGAGCGATGCTCGACGAGGGCTACAAGTTCTCCTTCGCAGGCCTGAAGACGGCGGTCGCCCGTTGGGTCGAGGCCAAGCAGCGGGCCGGCGAGACCGTCCCGGTGAACGACGTCGCGGCCAGTTTCCAGGAGGCGGTCGCCGATGTGCTCACGATGAAGGCGGTCCGCGCGGCGCGTGAACGCGGCGTCGACCACATGATCATCGGTGGCGGCGTCGCGGCGAACTCCCGGCTGCGGACGCTGGCCGAGGAGCGGTGCAGCAAGGCGGGGATCCGCCTGCGGGTGCCCCGCCCCGGCCTGTGCACGGACAACGGTGCGATGGTCGCCGCGCTCGGCGCCCAGCTCGTCGCCGCGGGCGCCGTCCCGTCCGAGCTCGACATCCCGGCCGACTCCAGCCTGCCGATCACCGAGGTCCTGCTGTGAGCGCGGTTCTGATGTGGGAGGTGCGGGCGGCCGAGGGGCGGCTGGTCGAGCTCGTCGCGTACGCCAGCGAACATGCCGACCCGAGCGCGCAGATCTACCAGGCCGCCGAGCCCGACCGCCTCGTCGTGATCGATCCCACCGGCCGCGGCCTGCCGGATGTCCCCGCCGATCTGCTCGCCCGGCCACCGCACGAGTGGACCTTCCGGCCCGTCGTGCGCTAGCCGCGTGTGCTCGTGCTGTCGGCCCGGGCGCGCCCCGACGTTGAGCACTGGCACTCTCCGGACTAGAGTGCCAACTGCAGGACGGTTGACCACCCGCGACGGCAGCCGTGCCGGTACGAAGAGACCTACCTAATCGACAGGAGTTCCATCGTGACCGCTCAGGTCAACATCAAGCCGCTCGAGGACCGCATCGTGGTCCAGGCGCTCGAGGCCGAGACCACCACCGCGTCGGGCATCGTCATCCCGGACACCGCCAAGGAGAAGCCGCAGGAGGGCACCGT
>Ga0164242_10002743_pt1 | contig 20322 bp, 24 predicted proteins | sample OricomgcompostMG_FD_108783 | JGI IMG/M metagenome (GOLD analysis project Ga0164242, IMG submission 108783) | Miracle-Growth compost microbial communities from Emeryville, California, USA - Original compost - Miracle growth compost (MG) ... | reverse complement strand
GCCTGCCCGGTCTTCCCCGGCAAACGCTACGAGGAATGGGAGCTGGCCGACCCCGCGGGCCTGGACGTGGATGGGGTACGGCCCATCCGCGACGGGATCGAGCAGCGTGTGCTGCACCTGCTGGACGAGCTCCAGGTGCCGGCGATTCGCTAACGTGGTGGGGATATGAAGGTCGAGGTTCTGCACATCGACGAGTGCCCGAACTGGGTTCAGGCCGGCACCCGGATGCGGGAAGCCCTCGACGCGGCCGGCCTTGCGGCCGTGGGGGTCGACTTCGTCCTGCTGCACTCCAGCGCCGAAGCCGCCAAGGTCCCCTTCGCGGGATCTCCGACGATCCTGATCGACGGCACCGACGCCTTCCCGGACGGCGCACGCACCGCGGATCTCGCCTGCCGGGTCTACCGGACCGAGACAGGCTTTTCGGGCCTGCCGACCACGGAGCAGATCGCCCAAGCGCTCCGGCAGCGGACCGGCCGGTAGCTGGCACACTGGGCGCATGGTCATCGCACGCGTCATCGGGCTGTTCGTCCTGGCCGCGATCGCGGAGATCGGCGGGGCGTGGCTGATCTGGCAGGCCGTGCGGGAGGCCAAGCCGTGGTGGTGGGCCGGGATCGGCGTCATCGTGCTCGGCGCCTACGGCTTCGTCGCCTCCTTCCAGCCCGACGCCTCGTTCGGGCGGGTGCTGGCCGCGTACGGCGGGATCTTCGTGGCCGGGTCGCTGGCCTGGGGCGTGGTCTTCGACAAGTTCAAGCCCACCGTCTGGGACTACGCCGGCTCCGGGGTATGCCTGCTCGGAGCGGCGATCATCATCTTCGCCCCGCTGATCACCACCGGCAAAGAGTGACGTCCCGACGCCCGGCCCAATGACCGGTCACTCAGTGAGCGTCCGCGGCGCGACGGTTACCGGCGCGAGGCGCCCGGGATGTCCGGCAGCGGCCGCGACCACGGCAGCCGCCACCGCGAGACCGGCGAGCAGCCCGAACAGGACCGGGTAGCCGCCGGCAACCGCGGCGACACCGGCCCCGATCCCGGGGGCGAGCGCCCCTGCGGCGGCCAGCGGGGCGTTGTAGACGCCGCTGACGGAGGCGTACCTCTCCGGCCCCCACAGGTCGGCGACGAGGGTCGCGGTGACGAGGGTGAACAGGCCGCGGGCTGCCCCGGTAAGGACCGCGATGACGATGACCGCCCACTGCGGCCCCACGATGAACACCTGCGCGGCCAGGGTGAGAGCGAGCAGGACGTTGACGACGACGGCGCGCGTGCGTGGCCGCAGCCGCCGGTTCAGCATCGGGTACACGAGGCGCCCGGCGACTTGCCCTGCGCCGCTGAGCCCGAGGGCCCACGCGGCAAGCCCGGGGCTCGCGCCGCGGCCGATCAGCAGCAGCGGCAGCTCGACGAGGGAGGCGTAGCTGACCAGGTCGGTGAGGGTGCCTGCGGCCGCCAGCATGAGGAAGGTGCGGCTGGTCAGGATGTCCCGATCCCGCACCTTCGCGGCCGCCTGGTGGGGCCGCCAGGGCAGCCGCAGGGCTAGCGCGTGGGCCGGGAGTGTGACGACCAGGACGATGCCGCCGAGCACCAGGTACGTTCCGCGCCAGCCGAGGCGGGAGTCCAGGTACACGGTGAACGGGGCGAAGATCGTGGAGGCGAACCCGGCCGCCAGAGTCAAGGTGGTGATCGCCTGCACGCGGCGCTCCCCGAACCACCCGGTGAGTGCCGCGAACGCCGGCGAGTAGTACAAGCCCGCGGTGGCGATCCCAACCACGAGCCAGGCGCCGAAGAAGATCCCGAAGGTCGGCGCGAGCGCCACCGCGGCGATCGCGGCTGCTCCCATCAGGCTGCCGAAGGTCATCACCAGGTGCGGGCCGTGGCGCTGCAGTATCCGCCCGACCGGGATGCCGGCCGCAGCCCCGAGAAGGCTGCCGGCGGAGAACGCAGCCGTGACGGCCACCCGCGACCAACCGGTGGCCCGGACAATCGAGGGGGCCAGGACCGTGAAGGCGTAGTACAGGGCGCCGTAGCTGACGATCTCGGTCACGCACAACGCGACCAGCACGCCCGTATGCGCACGGCTGGTCGCGGCCAGGGCGGCGGTCATCGCCTACGCATTGACCGGAACCGGGCGCACGCCCAGCTGGACGGTCTGCTTGCGGGCCGGGGCGCAGCACGAACCGCCGTCGAGGTCGCCTGCGCCGCCGCACACGCCGGAGTCCGGCAGCACCAGCTCGGTGCGGATCGCGGCCTCGTGGTCCCCGGCGAGCTCGGCGACCACGGACCGGACCTGCTCATACCCGGTCAGCGCCAGGAACGTGGGCGCGCGACCGTAGGACTTCGCGCCCAGAATGTAGAAGTCCGGCTCCGGCTGGGTCAGCTCCAGCACCCCGCTGGCACGTACCGTGCCGCAGGAGTGCACGTTCGGATCGATCTGCGCCGCCAAACCGACCACGGCCTCCAGGCTCGGGTCCAAGGCGGTGCGCAGCTCGCGCGTGATCGACAGATCCGGCCGGAAACCGGTCAGCGCGAAGACCTGATCGACACCATCAAGCCGCTGCCCGTCCTCACCGAGCAGCACCAGGGTATCGCCGTGCTGTTGGATCTCGGTGGTGCGGAACCCGGTGACCAGCGTGACCCGCCCGTCCGTGACAGCTTCCTGTGCGCGCCCGCCGAGAGCACCACGGGCGGGAAGCTGGTCGTCCGCGCTGGAGAGCCCGGACGGAGCGCCACCACGGATCGCCCACTCCACCCGGGTGCCCGGCGCGCGTCGGACGAGCCCGGCCAGAAGGATGACCGCGTGCGCGGCCGAATGGCCGCTGCCGACGACCACAGCGTGCTTGCCCGCCAGATGCGATACCGACGCCGGGACCTGATACCGCAGGAGGCCCGCGGCCGCAGCGGCCTTCTCCCCGATCGCTGGAACCCCGGAGGCGCCGGCCGGGTTCGGGTTACCCCAGGTGCCGGAGGCATCCAGCACCGCACGAGCCAGAAACCGCTGCTCCACACCGTCCTCACCGACCGCGTGAACCGCGAAGGGCTGCGCGTCCCTGCCCGAATCGACCACGCGGTCGCGACCGAGTCGCGCAACCCCAGTGACCGTGACACCGGTGCGGACCCGGTCGCCGAGCGCGGCGGCCAAGGGCATGAGGTATTCCTTCGACCACTCGCCGCCCGTCGGGTAGCCGGCCCGCGGTGCCGCCCAGCCAGTCGGCTCCAGCAGATGGCGGGCAGCGTGGTCGATCAACTCCGGCCACTCCGAGAACAGCCGCACATGACCCCAGTCCGACACCGCGGCCCCTGCGGCGGCGCCGCGCTCAAGGACGAGCGGTTCGATCCCGCGCTCCAGCAAATGAGCGGCCGCAGCCAGCCCTTGCGGGCCGGCGCCGATGACGACGACAGGAAGCTCGGTGCTTATCATGATCTCCTCGTATCGATGAAGTTCGATGCGACCATGCTTCACCATCGTATCGACGGATGTCAATGCGACATGGCAGAATGCTCTCATGACCACCGCGCTTCCGCTGCTGACCACCGACGCGGCCGCCTGCTGCTCCCCGGTCACCGGCGGCGTGCTCGAAGTCGACGAGGCCGAACGCATCGCCAAGGTCTTCAAGGCCCTCGGCGACCCGACCCGCGTGCGCCTGCTCTCCCTGATCGCCGCAAGCGCAGGTGGCGAGGCGTGCATCTGCGACCTCACCGATCCGGTCGGCCTGTCCCAGCCCACCGTCTCCCACCACATGAAGGTCCTCGCGGACGCTGGCCTGGTCACCCGGGAACAGCGCGGCAAATGGGCCTACTTCGCCGTCGTCGACGACGCACTGAAGACCGCGGCCAGCGCACTGCGACCCGAGTGACCCCGCAGATCCGCCCCATGAATCCGGCCGACTGGCCTGCGGTCGAGAGCATCTACGCCGAAGGCATCGCCACCGGCAACGCCACCTTCGAGTCCGAGCCGCCCGACTGGGAGCACTTCGACGCCGGCAAGCTCGCCGTCGGGCGCCTCGTCGCCGAGCTCGACGGTCAGGTCGCCGGCTGGATCGCAGCATCCCCGGTCTCCGCACGGCCTGTGTATCGCGGCGTCGTCGAACACTCCGTGTACGTTGCGGCCTCAGGCCGCGGACAGGGCATTGGACGAGCCTTGCTCGACGCGTTCATCGCCGCGACGCAAGACGCCGGAATCTGGACGATCCAGTCCTCGATCTTCCCCGAGAACACTGCCAGTCTGCGCTTGCACAAAGCAGTCGGGTTCCGCACCGTCGGCGTTCGCGAACGTATCGCCCTCATGAGCTACGGGCCATGGGCTGGGCAATGGCGCGACACAGTGCTCATCGAACGACGAGCGGAACACCAGCGCGGCGACGTCCCCTCAACTGAAGACTAGCTCGGCCCACCGGGCCGCGAGAGCTCGCTCGCTCCGAGCCACCCCGTCTTCGGCAGTGCTCCTGCGCCACGGACGGAGACAGCTATTCCGCCAACTTCAATTCCGACCATTGCCGATAACAGTGAAGGTCCGCTGGAGGGTTGCGGAACGACTGGCGGCGCCAGATTTTTCAGCTCATTCGGACGATGGTGATCGTTCCTGATACGCGACCAAGGAGGATCGCCTCGCTCGCGATCGCGGGAAGCTCGTTGCGGCCGAGTAGCGCCCGGGCATGACCGTCCGCTCGCGCTGAGGTGTGGCGGATGATGAGGGCGAGGGCAACGTCCTCGCCGGGCACATAGCCGTCTCCCCCGATCTCCATCCACTCGTCATCAGGGGCGTCCGGAGTCGGTGTCCGCGACGCTGCGGCGGCCTCGGCGTCGTCCTTGGGCTCGGCCGTGATGATATCGGCGAGGATGCTTCCGTCAGCTTCGTGAACTTCGAGACGGACGGAGCCGCTGTGCCGGCCTGCAAGGCGTGCGATTGTGGCGCCGAGCTCGCTCCGTCGGATGACCCGTTGCTGGACTCTGCGTCCGTCCTCGAAGACAAGGAGTTCATCCTCAGTGAGCATTTGCACGGTGATGAGCGGAAGCACGGCGCGGTGCTCCTGGGCACGCCGTCGTGCCTGGCGGCTCACCGGATTGTCCCAACTGCCGTGAGTTCGTTGGTCTGTGCGCTGTCCTTTGCGTTCACAGGACGTAGGTACGCGCGAGTTGTCGGCCTGAGCGGGAATCGTGAAGGAGTGCCGCGATTCCTGAACGGGCTTCGGAATTCGTGAAGGGTTCGCCCGATTCGTGAACTCGCGGCCCGACGCGAAGCGCCGGCCGGCGCGCTACGGGATGTTGAGTCCTTGGAGCTGTCCGGCCGGTGCGGTCACGGTGAGTTCGAGGTCGTGGCGGCTGTCATCGAGGTTCCAGCGTGCGAAGGCGCAGCATTGCCGCTCGGTGTCCACGAGCGCGCCCAGCCGGGTGACGGAGTCCTCGACCTTCGCGTAGTGGATGACGAGGCGGGTGTCGGTACGTTCGATGTCGAGTTCGTATTCGTCCTCGAACTGCCGCCACCGCTCCTGCATGGCCTGGCGTTCCCCGTTGGGAAGCGTGCAGGCGACTGCTGTCGAGGCGGGCTCCGGCTCGCCGTCGAGGTCTTCCAGGACCTCGAAGGGTGATTCGATGTCGCCGCGCCAGGCCTCAATGCCCTCGCGGATCGCCAAGACCGCGACCACCAAGGCGGCCACGGAGTCCGCCCAGGCCCAGCCGAGCAGGCTGTTCAGCAGCAGCCCGATCAGCACGGTGCCGGAGAGGTAGATGCACAGCAGGAGCTGCTTCGCGTCAGCCTGCACGCTGCGGGAGCCGAGCATGCGCCCGGTGGAGAACTCGAACCAGGCCAGCCCCGGCATCACGATCAGGCTCGCGACCGCGATGCCGATTCCGACCGGACTTTGCTGTGCGCCCTGGACACCGGTAAGAGCGAGAACCGCGTCAACGGTGACGTAGGCAGCGAGGGCGAAGAACGCGATCCCGATCGCTTTCACTGTCGCCCGCTCCCACCGTTCCGGGTCCTTGCGGGTGAACTGCCAGGCCACCAGGGCAGCGGAGGCGACCTCGATCACCGAGTCCAGCCCGAAGCCCATCAGCGCCGCCGAGGACGCGACCGCGCCCGCGGTGACAGCGACGGCGGCCTCGATCACGTTCCAGGTGATCGTGAAGAAGACGATGAACCGCACCCGACGGTGCAGCGCCTGCCGCCGCTCCGGAGCGATCACGATCGTCATCGCACGCACGCCCCACCGCAGTCGGATACCGGGCAGGATGACGCGGTGCAGGCCGCGCCCTCGTCCACGGCGAGCGTGACATCCAGCAGCATCGACAACGCCCGCGCCAGCCGCGGCTCCGCGATCTCGTACCGCGTCTGCCGGCCCTCGGGCTCGGCCACCACGATCCCGCAATCCCGCAGGCAGGTCAGATGGTTCGACACATTCGAGCGGGTCAGCCCCAGCTCGCGAGCGAGCCGGCCCGGATACCCCGGCTGCTCGATCAGCGACGACAGGATGCGAGAGCGGGTCGGATCGGCCATCGCCCGGCCCAGCCGGTTCATCACGTTCGTCCGCGAAGCAATAGTCAGCACACACTGACCATACAGTGGCGGGTGACATGACGGAACCCCGAACCCGAGGCACGGAACTCACGGGCCCACTAGCCTGAAATCGACCCTAAGACCGTGAGTTCCGCCGCGATCAACCTTCAGGATTCGTGAACTTACGGGAATCTGTCTCTACTGCTACGGGTTCGTTGCGCTGTGTCATGTCGGGTAGGTTCGCTCGACCGTCTGCGCGAGGGTGAGCCGGCCTTGTTTGTCCGATCCGACGAGGCTTCGGGATTCTTGAAAGAATCGACCGAATCTCGACGGAACACCGCGATTGCCGAACACGCACCCCTACGCCCATAGGCTGGCCCTTGTGCCTGCGGCTTCCGATCTACGCTTGCGGCGCCGTGGTTTTGTTCTGGAGGGCGTCACGCTCGGCTGGAACGTCATCGGTGTCGTGGTCCTTGCGGTCCTCGCCGCGCAGAGCCGTTCGGTTGCGCTGGTCGGTTTCGGGCTGGACTCGCTGATCGAGATCCTTGCGAGCGTCGTTGTCATCTGGGAGCTGTCCGGCACCGGGGAGCGACGCCAGAAGATCGCGCTGCGGCTCATCGGCGTTGCCTTCGTGCTCCTGGCCGCCTATCTGCTGATCCAGAGTGCGATCGCGCTCATCACCGGGCACCGGCCGGAGGGCAGCATCGGCGGGATCATCTGGACCGCCGTGACCGCGGCCGCGATGTTCACCCTCGCCGCGCTGAAGGACCGGACCGGGCGCGCCCTTGGCAACCCGGTCCTGGAGCACGAGGGTCGCGTCACCTTCGTAGACGGGCTCCTCGCGATCGCGGTCCTCCTCGGCGTTGCCCTCGACACGGCGTTCGGATGGTGGTGGGCCGACTCGGTCGCGAGCCTCGTGATCGTCTACTACGCCATCCGCGAGGCCGTCGACATCTTCCGCGCCTAACAAGGGCAATCGGGCGGCAACGCCAGCACGCTCCGGCTGCGCTCTGAGCTGACACCGCGAGTTCCCCGAACCCGCACGCTCAACTAGCCTGAAGGCAGCCCTGAACGCTCAGGTTCCCGAGATTTCCGAACGGGTTCCACGGAACCCGTTACCTTCGCCTCCCATGCGTGCTGTGGTGTCGAAGATGCGCAGCTCGTCGGGGTGGAGCTGGGCTTGGACGACGAAGGACCGGTCTTTGATGCGCCACAGGCCTTGCCCAGTGCCGAGTCCAGGCAGAAGCTTCTGCTCGGTGCCGGTCAAACCGAGGGCGGCTGCGGTGGGGCCAAGCTGGTCGGCCTCTTGCCGGTAGATCACTCGGGTCTCTGCGTTGGCCAGTAGCGAGGAGGCCAACGCTCGCATGGAGGAGCCTTGGTCGCCGACGTTGTCGAGGTCGGTGAGTTTGTGGAAAAGCAACATATTGGCGATGCCGTAGTGGCGGGCAAGCCGCCACTGCGCATCCATCCGTCGAAGCAGACTCGGGTAGGCCATGAGGCGCCAGGCTTCGTCGTAGATGACCCACCGTTGGCCGCCATGAGGGTCGTTGAGGGCGGCTTCCATCCAGGCGCTGGAGCAGGTCATGAGGACGGAGATGAGCATGGAGTTCTCTGCGACCCGGGACAGGTCGAGGCTGACCATGGGCAGCGTCGGGTCGAACTGTACGGTGGATGGGCCGTCGAAGAGTCCTTGTAGGTCGCCGGCCACCAGGCGCCGTAGGGCGTGGCCGACGAGGCGTCCGTCTTCGGCGAGCCGCGAGTCCTCTGTTGCTCCGGGGCTAAGGATGCGGTCGACGATCATGGGCAGGATCGGCACGGTGTTCTCGGCGACGGTACTGCTGAGGGCGATGTCGACGGCGGTGTGCTCGAGCGGGGTCAGCGAACGGTCGAGGACGGTCTCGGCGAGGGCGCCGATGAGGTCGCGGCGGCGGGATGCAGTCTGGGTTTGCCACTCGAGGTCGCTGAGCCCGCTGGGCCGGTAGCCGGCATCCAGCGGGTTGAGCCGGTTGGGCATGCCGTGCCCGAGCACGATCGCTTTCCCGCCGACGGCTTCGGCGACGGCGGTGTGCTCGCCTTTCGGGTCGCCGGGGACGTAGACGCGGCGGCCGAAGGGTATGGATCGGGTGTAGAGGCTTTTCGCCAGTGAGGATTTGCCGGATCCGACGATGCCGGCCACGACGATGTTCGGGGCGGTGATGACGCCCTGCTGGTAGAGCCGCCAGGGGTCGTAGACGAACGACCCACCGGAGTACAGGTCCTGGCCGACGAAGACACCTTCGGACCCGAGGCCGCCCTCGGCAAGGAACGGGTAGGCGCCCTGGAGAGCGGCGGACGTGTCCTGATGGGTGGGCAGGTGCAGGCGCCGCCAGGATCGCAGCGCTGCGGGTCCGTCTTCCCCAGACGGCGGCAGGTAGCGGATGGAGCGGGCCTCGGCCCGCTCGGCCTCGAAACGCTCCCTAGCCACCCGCATCTGCTCGGCGCGGTCGGCGCGTTCCTTGTCCGTGGCGGCTTTCTGGCGGGCGCGGCGTTGGGCTCGAGGCTCTTTCTGCGGGGCGATGAGAACGGTGGAGTGCAGGGTGCGGTCGCTGTGGCGTGCCATTGCCCGTCCTCCTAGATTCCGCGGCAGAGGGGAAGAGCTGCGGCGGTGAAGGCTTGGGCTTGCTGCCCGACCAACCGTCTGGTTTCCAGTGAGGCTTGGATGGCGGCTTGTTCGATCGCGGCGATGGCGGCCTCGAGCTCGCCGGATGTGGGGGCGGAGACGGAGATGAGGCCGACGTAGCGCAGTACCCCGTGGCCGGAGGTGAGGTCGGCTTCCTGCTGGAGGACGTCTTGGTATTCGGCGGTCTGGGAGGCGTCTTCGATCTGGCCGAGCTTCGCGCGTTGGTGGGCGTCGGAGATGTACTCGGTCTTTTTCTTGCGAATGTCGCGGGCGGCCTGGTCGGCGCGGACCGGGTCACACAGCAGGGTGAAGCTGCGCCTGATCCCCGTGGAGAGAAGTACCGGTGCGAGGAAGCCGGGGAAGACGAGTGCGCGCGGCCATTCGGAGATCCACAGCACGGCGTGGTGGGCGCTGTCCGAGCGCAGCATGTCCCAGGTCTCCTCGACCGCCACCGGTCCCGCGGTGGCAAGCTCCTGGCCGGCCGCTCCGGCACGTTCGAGGCTGGCCGCGACTTGTGGGTCGTAGGCGGTGCGCAGGACGACGGCGAGCTGGCCGGGCGTGTACCAGTCGGACGGACGCAGCTCGGCCGACCGCAGCGCGGTGGCTAGCGTCTCCATTTCTTGCCGCAGCACCGCGGCGGCCCCTTTCAGGCCGCCGCCGGCGGCGCGGATGACACGGGAGGCAGCGCGCATGTCCAGGCAGAGGGAGATCGTGGTGACGTGACGTTCGCCGGCGGGGCCGGCCCGGTCGATGAGCTCCCGGTAGGTGCGGGCCACCCAGGATCCGTCGTCGCTGCCGTGTTCGGCCCACCACCGTGCCAGGCCGGTGCCGGAGTCTGGCAGGGTCCGCTCGAGGACCTGCACGCGGGCGATGCGGGTAGACCGGCAGGCGGTGGACAGGACGCGCCCCCACCCGTTCACGCGCCGTTCCTGCTCCGCCGGGTCCAGCAGCACGAAGGCCGGATGAGTGACTTCGAGGATCGCGGTGAGGGTCTGGGCGTGCGGGTCGTGGACCATGACGGCGCCGGACTCAGGGTCGACATACTGCCGCAGTGGTGCGGCGTCACCGGGAAGCGCCAGGGTGCCTGCGGGCCGCGGTTTGAGAAGGCGCTTGCGGTAGCGAGTCTGACCGGCTGTCTCGCGCATCCACCAGTGAGCGGCGATCGGCACCCACTCGATGGCCTTGCGCCCGCCGATGCCCGCGAACGCTGAGACCAGCAGGGTCACCCAAGCTGGTGCGCTGTAGAGCGCGGCCCGGCCGCCGGTGTACAGGCCGATGACGAAGATGATGCCGGCGGCGGCGATGCCGACCACCTGGGCCAGTGACAGTCCGAGGACGATGCCGCGGCGGGCCAGCCGGGAGAACTTCACGGGTGAGAGCTGGTAGATCTCAGCGGGAGTGTGGGCCATCAGCGGGCTCCTTTCACCAGGCGAACACCGGTGAGGTACGCGGCCTGGAACGGGAGAAGGCCCATGATCGGGTCGCGTCCGATCGCGGGCCTTCAGGCCTGGTTCACCTCCCTTCCGGCGGTGAGGGTGGGGTTCCGCCGTTCGAGGGCTGCGGCGGAGGTGACGGTGAGGTGTGCGGTGCCTCCGGTGCCGGCGCCTCGGGTGTGGCCGGGGCTGGTGGCCCTCCCGTGCTGGGTGGTGTCGCGGGTGTCATGGCGGGGGCTTGGGCGGCTCCTGCGGGCGGGGTGCTGCTGCTTTCGGAGGCAGCAGCCGCGTGCTGGTCGGCTGTCTGTCCGACGGCGCCGCCGAGCTTCGGGCCGGCCTCCGCTGTGTCTTTGGCGAGCTTGGCGCCTTCCACGGCCGCGATTCCTATCGGGCCCCCGGCCGCCTCAGCGCCGGCTCCCTCTGCGGCGGTCGCCCCGGCGGCATCCCCGCCGGCGGCAGCACCGGGCACTGGCGAGGATGCGGCAGTGTTCGCAGGCTGCTCGGGACCTCCCGAGGTAGATGGCGGGCTGCCGGGCTGCGAGGGGCTGCTGCCCGGTGTGCTGTCGTCGGAAGACAGGATCTTCTTGGGGTCTTGCCCGGTCGGCTTGCTCAGACTGGGCAGGGGCCGGTTCATGGCCTGCTTGGACTCTTGCTCGGCAGCGGCCAGGTGGTACGGGTCGATGCCGGCGAAGGCGATGAATTTGTAGACCATGTACGGCGCGAATGCAGCGATGAACATCAGCACGATGCCCGCGACCGGGTCGGCGATCGAGGACAGGTCGAGATCGATGGGGGCGTTGATCTGGTTGATCGCGACCAGGAAGACGAGCACCACAACGAGCTTGGAGACGATCAGGGCCAGGAGGAAGGATGCCCATTTGGAGAACCATCCTTTCGTCGCGTCCCAGGAGGAGCCGGAGAGGGCGATTGGGCCGAGGACGACCGCGACGAGGATGAGGGCTTTGCGGATCAGCAGGGTGAACCAGACGATCGCCGCCGCCGAAAGGGCCAGGAACGACAGGAAAATGGTCACGATCGCCCCGGCCCCGGGGGCCGCGACGTTGATGGTCGCAAGGCCGGCGACGAGGGCGGCGATCTTCACCCCCATCGAGTCGAGGGTGTTGCCGGTGGCTTGGATGATGCCTGTACAGAGCTTGTCGACCAGGGTCAGCAGCAGGGTCGTCAAGGTCACGAGCACGAAGGATCCGAGGACGGAACGGGCAAGGCCCAGTGCGGCGCGGGTGAGGGCGCCGTGGTCGCGGCGGATCATGCCCGTGATCAGCTGCAGGCTGAAGAAGATCAGCATGATGAACACCGCGATGCCGAACATCACGTCGTACACGGACAGATAGCCGGCCTGCCCGAGGTCGACGCGGGTCGTGGAGTCGAACAGCGCCCACACGCCTTGGTACATCCAGGAGGCGGCGGAGGCCATGGCTTGGGCGAGCCAGTCGAAGGGTGCCTCGACGAGGGTCGCGCCGGCTTGCCCGACGCTTTGGCAGACGTTGGAGATGACAGGCAGATCACAGATCCCAGCCACAGCACGCCCTCCTTTCGAAGATCAGCGGATGGTCAGGAGATGGATCCGCCGACGTGCCAGAAGAAGTTGACGAGCGTCACGGCGGCGCCGGTGATGATCGCGGCACCGCAGGAGACCAGGACGCCGGTCTTCCCGCGGGACGCGAGGTGCGGGTTGGAGCTGTTGGCGCCGAAGCCCCACACGATCGCGCTGATGATCAGCGCGAGAACGGACAGGATGAGGCCGGCCGTCATGACCGCGCCGACGATGGTGCGCAGTTCCGCGATGCCGGGCAGTCCGGTGTCGTTCGGGCTGATGTTGATGTCGGTCAGGACGTGGGACTGGGCCACGGTGGCGGTGTCGACGATTCGAGACACGGGGGTGCTCCTTCACGGCTGCAGGCCCGCCGGGTGCGGGGCTCACCGTCACAGGTGTGCAGCCCATCCCGGAGCCTCGTCAGCGATCCGGCTCGCCTCGACCCAGTCCCGGGCGGCCGGGGGTGTCGTCCGGGCCCGGGGTGGGCGCGGCTTCAAGTGCTTGTGCTCGAGCCTGGAGCAGCCGCGTCAACCGGTTCTCTGGCCGCGTGGCGTGGGCGGCGGCGTGGGCGTCTGTCTGAGAGACCCAATGCGGCCCCGTGGCGCCTGCAGTCGTAAACGCACGGAGAAGTTGCTCGAGCTCCGGACGGGAGTAGATCCCGGGACCTGCCGCGATCTTCTCCCAGCGCTGGTCCTGCGGGTGCCACCGTTCGAGTTCCCAGGTGTAGCCGTCGATGGAGCCCATGAAGTTCGCCTTGTCCCAGAACGTCAGACGCTGCAGCTTCGGGTATTCGAAGACGTTGCCGAACACATCATCGACGTAGTAAACCCAGGGGTTGTCCGTGCTGCCCGCGGCAAGGTGTTCGGCAAGCTCGTAGGCGAGCGGGTTGTCCTCGTCAGGCTCCGACGTGCCAGCGTCATGTGGTTGCGGCATGCTGCTTGTCCTCCTCCAGCCGGCCGGGTTACAGGGTTGCTCCCATGTGGAGTAGGAAGTTCAGCCATGTCATGGCCGCCCCGCACAGGGCTGCCCCGCTGAGGCTGACGAATACGCCGGTGCGCGCTTTGGTGGCGGCGGCGATGTTGCCGTGGCTGGAGGCGACCGCCCAGGTGATCGCGCAGACGATCAGCATGAGGACCGCCACGATCAAGGCGATCGTCAGCAGGGCGCCGATCACTTGTTCGAGGATTGCCTCGCCTCCGACTCCGTCGAAGTTCGGGTAGACGGCTGTGCTGGGGTGATGCGGGCTGATCATGGGGTCCTTCCACCGCGGGATGTCTCGGGGAAGGTGCGTGGTCGCGGCCGGCGGCTGGTTACGGTGTGCCGGCGGGCCGTGCGACCCAGCCGTAGAGGTGCTCGCTGCTGGTGGTCCAGACGGGTTGGATTTTCACGTTCTCGCCCAGTTGGGGTGCGGCGAGGATGGTGTCATGGCCGAGGTAGATGGCGACGTGTTCGAAGCCGCCGTCGGCTTCTTGCCAGAAGATCAGGTCGCCGCGTTCCCGGTCGGCGTACGGCAGCAGCCGGCCCTGCTGGCTCATGGTGTTCAGCTGCGCAGTGACGGAGTGGGGGCCGATGTCGATGCCGGCGGCTTGGTAGGCCATCATGGTCAGCCCGGAGCAGTCCCACACGTCCGGGCCGGCGCCGCCGAGCGCGTACGGTTTCCCGAGCTGTGCCTCGGCGAATGCGATCGCTTCCTCGACCTGTGCGGTGTTCGGAGTGAAGCCGGCGCCGTTGTCGTCGGGGCCGGGGTCACCGTCGGCGAGCGAGTCTGTGAGGCCCGTGCTGCAACCGGCGTCTGGCGGCATGTCGGCGGCAGGCTGATCGGTCGAGGAAGGGCTGGGCGCCTCTGCATCATCACTGCCAAGAGCCGGGGTGGTGAGGGCGGTGAGGATGGTGCGGGCGACGGGTTCTTCGTTGGCGTACCGGTCGGGGTATGCGGAGACTTCGACGGTTTGGGCTGCTTGGCCGAGGGAGAGCTGCTGCCAGCCGGTGATGTCCAGGAGGCCAGCGGGGCTGCCGTGGTTGGGGCTGGCCGCGCCGCCGTAGAAGGCGTGGGTTTCGTAGTTCGGGTCCATGAGGTCTGCGACGGTGCCCCATCCGGACTCGGGGCGCATCTGGAATAGGCCGAGTGAGTCGTGATCGTGCCCGTCTCCGTCGTTCGGGTAGCCCCCGGAGTCCGGGTAGGCGGCCACGTTCGACAGTTGCCGCAACCCGGATTCGGTCAGCGCCGCCATGAGGGCGATGAGGATGCCATCCGGGTCGATGCCTTGGGTTTGGGTGCCGACGAGGATGATCGTGCGCGCGTGCTGGAGCTGCTGCCCGTCCAAGGTGACCGTGGTGCCGTCGCGGGTGGTAGCGGTAAGTTCGGCCGGGGGCTGTCCGGTGACGTTCAGGCCGGCGGTGTCGCAGGCGGCCGCGTAGGAGACGGCGGGGTTGGCGGTGGCGCCGACGCCCAGCAGCACGATCGCCGGCGCCAGGAGCAGGAAGACCGCCGCGGAGATCAGGATCTTCTTCACGGGTTCCCCTTCTAGTGCAGGGGGTTGTTCAGCTCGGACAGGCGCAGCACTGCGCAGTGTTTCGTCTCCGGCGGGCAGGCCAGGAACACGGTGAAGGCCACCTTCTCGCTGCTGGTGATCGGTTTGCCGGTCCAGACGCCTGCGCGGTGCCGGGTGCCGGTGATGGTGTAGCCGATGACACCGTCGTGGATCTGTCCGTGTGAGGCCCGGACCGCCTCGCCCCAACTGCCCGGGATGGTCAGGCTGGTGATGGTCAGCCACTGTCGGGTTTGGTAGTCGCGCAGCTGGTCCCATTCGTCTTCGGTCGGGAAGTATCCCGTCAGGTCCGTCAGCAGGCCGGGTGTGTTCTGCCCGGTGGGGTCAGCATCGGCAATCAGGGGGTGCTCGTAGTCGGTGACGTCCAGCCCTGTGGTGGTGTCCCAGTCGAACAGGGCGAGTGCGCTGTCAAGCGCGAAGATCTTGGCATTCGCGGTCACCGGCAGAGCGGGAACCGTCGGCGTGGGCGCCGGCGCGCGTGAGGCAGCTGTGGCTGAAGCGGTGGGCCTGCTCTCATGTGGGGTCGGGCTGGTTCCGGGGCCGCGGACGAGTCCGTAAATTCCGACTGCGATCAAGACGACCGCGAGGACGAGAACGAAGATCAGCGCGGTCAGGCGCACCTTGGCGGTGCGTCGGCCGGCGGCGGGACGGTGCGGCATTGGGGGCCTCCAGACAGGGCTGTTCCCCGGTCAGGTGCGCACCGCGAACGTCGAGAAGGCCGGGCTGTCAGGCGGCCGGCTTTGACCGTGATGCCTGTGCTGCGGTGATGAACGCAGATGCGCCGGCGGCGGCCTGGCGGATGAGTTCCCATTGTTCGTCCGTGGCCCACTGTCCGATGAGGTTCGGGTCGTAGCGGTCCCACCAGCCGTGTTCGCGGCGTAGCAGGTCCACGAGTTTGCGGACCTCGTGCTTCTCTCGCAGGTGCGGGTCGGCGTCAGCCCAGCCGACGTGGGCGTTCGCCTGCCCAGCGTTACGGGCGTCTTCGACCCGGGCCACTGCCAGGGCGGCTTCTTTCACGGCGGCCTTCGGGTCGTTCTCTGCTTGGACCGCGGCGAGTTCCGCGCGTGCCGCTGCCCGGACGGGCTCGGCTTGGTTGGGGTCCTCGGCCATGCGGGCGAGGGTGCTGGTGTGTTGGGCGAGTTTGACGCGCAGGTAGCGGCCGTTGACTTTGCCGTCTTGGTTCAGCTCGAGAAGGGCTTCGGCGGCGGCCTGGCGCACCATCGGGTCCGCGTCGTCATCGGCGGCCAGTCGCTGCAGCTCGACGACCTGCTCGAGCATGCTGCGCGAGTCCCGGCCGGTGACTGCGCGGGCGGCCTGCGTGCGTGCCTCGCCTGAGGTTTTCGGCGTGGGGCTTTGCGGGGCCGCCGATTCGGCGGCCCCGTCCTCAGCGGAAAGGAGGTGCTCGGTTCGGGCTGGGGATCCGAAGCGGGTCTCTGAGTCGCGGCGGGCTGCGTCCTGGGCGTAGAGGGCCTTGAGCTCGGCGTACAGTTCGGCCTGTTCGATCGGGGTCAGCGCCTTCTGCAGGGCGTTCTCGTCTTGGATGGCCAGGACCGTGCTGAGTTTGTCGGAGACGCCGGGCACGATCCAGATCTCTGTCGAGGTCCTGCCCAGCAGACGCAGCGCGGCCAGGCGCCGGTTGCCGGAGATGAGGACATAGCTCGGGGTGAGGGTGATGGGGTGCAGCAGTCCGATGCGGTCGATGGAGTCCGCGAGCTCGCGGATGTTGCCGAGGTCGCGCCGGTACGGGTGGCCGACCGTGATCTCGTCCAACGCGTGCTCGAGGACCAGGTGTGGGCGGGCCATTACGACGCCTTGGGTGCGGCCGCGCGCGCAGTCGACAGCAGTTCTGCATCATCGAGCAGCTCGGTGATGGTGTCGCCCATCAGCACCCGGGCAAGGATTCCTGAATCTGCCCCAGGTGTACGAGTGCTTTTTGTCCCGAGGAGGAGTCCGAGGAGGGCGGCCCATTGGCTGGGCAGGTATCCCAGTCGGACTGCCATTGCGGTGTCGGCCGTGAGGACGTCAATCGCGGAGACGCGGGAGGACAAGCTGGTGATGCGGTTGCAGATGTATTCCACTGCCACCCCGATGGTCCGTGCCGGCCAGCTGGCAGTGACGAGAAACACTCCGGCGGTGCGGATGACGTCCTCGACCGCATCCGCTTCCTCGTCGGGCTCGGCGGGATCGGCTCGGCGGATGTCGTAGAGGAACTCTTCGTAGTCGCCGGCACGTACGGGTTCTTGGGTCGGGCGTTTGCTGGGGCGGCGGGCCTTGTCGGAGGAGGTCATCAGCCGGTCCGCGTGTTCGTCGGCGGCCAGGCTCAGCTGCACGGCCCGGGTGACCACTGCCCACGGGTCGGTGGCGGCGCTGGTCGTGGGAGCGCGGAATGCGAGGAAAGCCGCATAGGCGGCGTCCGCGGGTTCGCGATGCCAGGCCTTGGCCACCGGCGCGTACTTGCGCATGGCGTAGAGCATCAGTTCCCGGGCAATCGGGCTGGTGCGCCACGAGTCCGTGGCGGTCAGCGTGGCGATCAGCTCACGCAGGGTCTGGCTGTTGGTGAAGTCCGGCATCGCCGGAGAAGGGTGGGTGGTGTTCATTTTGCGACTCCCTCGAAACACGCACGGTCAACCATCAGGTGTGACCCCCGGCCCGCAGACCGGCGCGCGCGTTCAGGGCGTCGCGGAAGGCGGCTACAGGCTCAAGGGGGCAGCCGGCGTGGCGTGGCCGGTGCGGGTAGCTGTCACCGGCTCACCTCTTCCCGCGCCAGCGCGGGCGCCCGATCTGCTGCCGGTGCCTCCGGCTCCAGGGCGGCGGCGCGCTGGGTCAGCGTCTGCCTCAGGTAGTCCGCGCCTTCCCGGCGTGCCTCGCTCAGTGCTTGGCGGAGTTGCTGATGGGTCACGCTGCCGCGCTCGAGGACCTTGGCCCCAGTCCGCGACATCAGCTCAGTGGGGCGAACCCATTCCACATGAGTCGAGAAGACGGGATCCTCGTCGGTCTCCGCTGCCCCACGCTCCAGCTCCGCACTCTCGCCTTGTGGCTCGATGGCCTCCGGCGTCAGATCCGGGTTTGGCTCTTCCTGCTCTCCTGCCGCATCGGCCGCCGGGTCCTCGGGCCAATCGATGCCGTCCAGCACGGGCGGGTTGCCGTGTTCGTCACTCATGAGGTTCCTCCGGGGCCGGCGTGGTTGCTTCGTCCGGATCAGGTGCGAGCAGCCACCGGGTGATGGTGGTGCGGTGGACGCCGAGCTCCCTGGAGATCTGCGCCGCAGGCACGCCCTGACGGTGCAGCTCGATGGCGCGGCCGTGCAGGCCTGGCGTCGTCGATATCTTCCGCGCGCCGGGAAGTGTCCTTTTCTGCGGTGGCTTCGTTGGATTGCCTCGGGGCGGCTGAGCTACTGCGCTCTCGCGTAGAGCTTCCTGGGAGGCCGAGCCCTGTGCGAGCAGCACGGTCAGGTGCGTCATGGCAAGAAGGACGAGCGGGGGTACGGCCGAGACGATCGCGGCGACCATGCCGGGGACCCGTGCGTCGGCTTCGACGATCGCATGCGTGACGTTCGCTGCCACGGAGACTCCGGAGCCTGCGGCAAGGAGGAGCCATCCGAACGCGCGGGCACGTGAGGAGGCGGCATGCCGGAGGGAGACGACGGCGACGGTCGCCTCGACGATCACACCGTCCACGATCAAGGGCCACACCCAAGCCTCTTGAGCCGGCAGGCCAGAGCGATACGCGAGATCCTGCAGGGACAGGAAGGACAGCCAGAATGCGCCCAGAGCCAACAGCAGAGTGCCGCTGATCGCCACCGTCACCACCCAGCGCGGCGCCCTCTCACTGGCGAGAACGGTGCCGGTCATCGGCCCATCACCCGCGGCGCCTCTGATCGAAAAGCCTCGGGCGATCTCCCGCTGTGTTGTGCTGTCCGGTAGGCCGAGGCGATGGTTGCTGCCGCCTCCTTGACATCCAGGCCGCTGCGGATCGCGGCGTCGATCAACATCTCGGTTCCGTCAATCCCGGCCTCCGCTAAGCGGCATCCGGCCCAAAACAGCCCGGAGTTGCGTGAACCCTCCGGCAGCCGAGACACCCAGCCCGCCAAACGCGCAACAGACACAGGTCGCTCAGAATCGCCCGATGCGACCCGCGTCACCCGCGGCGGAGGGCTCAGCAGTTCCCGGATCGCAATCGCATCCACCGGCACTCCATCCCCGGCGTGCGCGATCACCTTGTAGGAGCCCCGAGAACCGCCGGCAAGTTGAACTCGCGACGGCGGGGCGACCACATAGCCGCCAAGGCCAAGGAAGTCGATCTGAGCGGCTGGTCTTGACCACTTGCGCTGTTCCGTCTCTCCGGAGGGAAAGTAAAGATGGAGCCCGCCAGACGGGGTACGCACCGCCGTCATCCAGCCACGGGTGAGCCCGGCCGCCTGCAACAGGGACAACGTCGGGTACCCCGTGCGCCCACCGTGACGATCCACGTCGAGAACGCTGACGCCCGTCCCGGTGGCCAGACCGATGTTGGCCTCCGGCATCTGACGCCACCACGCATCCACGGTCGCAAGCTGCGACGACGCGTCGTGGAAGCCGTGCTCCGTCCACGGAGACTTGCCACCCGGACGAAGCGGAAAGACCTTCAAGCCCGCCTGAGCAAGCACGTGCGCCGCCTCGGCCAGCTCCGCTGACCCCGCCGCGGACAGCAGCCGAGCGAAAGACGAAGCGAGTTCTGCTGTGATCGTCAAAGTCGCCCCCTCCGAAGGTTGGCCGGCCGACGGAGACGCCACCGGTCACACCCTCAGGTGCGGCCGCCCCGCCGGCCGGTACCCTCGAACGAACGCGATCCTGTCAGCCACTGACCGATCCGCGCACCGGGATGTGGGCCCGGCCGCTCAGCACCACGCGAGGGTGTCTTCCGTCGTAACCCGAACCCGAGCCCAAGGTCTATGCCTCTGACGCCACCTTGCGACAAAACGGCGCAACCATGCGCCGAATCGACAAAAAAGCCGATCTGACCCGAAAACCTAGCGAACCCCGGATCGCGCTCATTATGCCAAAAATATTTGGCTGACTCTAGGGGTGTGCGGCCGTCACGGTTGAGATCATGTCTTCCGCGCCGCCCTCGAGCTGGGAGGACTACGTCGCCGCCCTAGGCTTGCAGCTGCAGCGGCGCCGGGTCGAGCTGGGTCTCTCGCAGGAGGCGCTATCTCATCGGGCAGGCATCACCCGGAATCTGTACCAGATGCTCGAGCACGGGAAGTGGGCAAAGGATGCCCCCGCAAACCCCTCGCTGAAGGTTCTCGTTCGGCTCTGCTTGGCTTTGAACATCGAACTCGGCCAACTGCTCCCAGGAATTGACGGACTTAGACCACCGCAGTCGTAGCTCCCTCTAGCAAGTAGTCGAGCCATGCTGGACCCCGGAGACTCGACGGGATCTGCCCAAAGGTCTGCCCCGTTCTGGGGGTGCGCTGGTACATAGCCACGTAGACCAGCGCCCCTAACGTCAGGAAGGACAAGCAGGTCGCCTCGCATGATTACGGTGGTAAACCCAATCTCCATCAGGGGCGGAGGCGAGATTGGAGGCGCGCCAGGATGGCTAATTCGCTGGTGGGCTATGCGGTGTTGCGAGCGAACTACAACGCCAATGCTGGGAGCTAT
>Ga0164242_10002742_pt1 | contig 20322 bp, 11 predicted proteins | sample OricomgcompostMG_FD_108783 | JGI IMG/M metagenome (GOLD analysis project Ga0164242, IMG submission 108783) | Miracle-Growth compost microbial communities from Emeryville, California, USA - Original compost - Miracle growth compost (MG) ... | reverse complement strand
GCTCAACCGCATCCACTCGATCAGCGCCGACACCCGGCTGGTCGACGTCGACGCCGGCGTCAGCCTGGACCAGCTGATGAAGGCGGCGCTGCCGTTCGGGCTGTGGGTCCCGGTGCTGCCCGGCACCCGCCAGGTCACCGTCGGCGGCGCGATCGCCTGCGACATCCATGGCAAGAACCACCACAGCGCCGGCAGCTTCGGCAACCACGTGCGCTCCATGGAGCTGCTGATGGCCGACGGCACCGTGCGCACCATCACCCCCGACGGCCCGGACGCTTCCGACGCCGAGCTGTTCTGGGCCACCGTCGGCGGCAACGGCCTGACCGGGATCGTGCTGCGCGCCACCATCGCCATGACCCCGACCGAGACGGCGTACTTCATCGCCGACGGGATGGCCACCAAGGACCTCGACGAAACCGTCGCCGTGCACCTGGACGGCAGCGAAGCCGACTACACCTACTCCAGCGCCTGGTTCGACCTGATCAGCCCGCCGCCCAAGCTCGGCCGGGCCGCGGTGAGCCGCGGCAGCCTGGCCCGGCTGGACCAGCTGCCCAAGAAGCTGGCCAAGAACCCGCTGAAATTCGATGCGCCGCAGCTGTTGACGGTGCCCGACGTGTTCCCGGTCAGCGCGATGAACAAGCTGTCGTTCATGGCGATCGGTGAGGTGTACTACCGGCTGGGCGGCACCTACACCGGCAAGATCATGAACCTGTCGCAGTTCTATCACATGCTCGACCTGGTCAGCGGCTGGAACAATGCTTATGGCCCAAGGGGTTTCGCGCAACACCAGTTCCTGGTCCCGCCGGACGCGATGGACGAGTTCAAGGCCATCATCCGCTGGATCCAGACCCGCGGCCACTACTCGGCGCTCAACGTGTTCAAGCTTTTCGGCCCGGGCAACCGCGCGCCGCTGAGCTTCCCGATGGCCGGCTGGAACGTCGCGATGGACTTCCCCAACAAGCCCGGGGTCAACGAATTCCTCAACGAGCTCGACAGGCGGGTCCTGCAATTCGGCGGGCGGGTGTACACCGCCAAGGACTCGCGCACCAACGCCGAAACCTTCCACGCCATGTACCCGCGCATCGACGAGTGGATCGCGGTGCGCCGCAAGGTGGATCCGACGGGGGTGTTCGCCTCCGACATGGCCCGACGTTTGGAGCTGCTCTAGATGGTGCTGGACGCCGGGGGAAATCCGCAGACCATCCTGCTGCTCGGTGGCACCTCCGAGATCGGGCTGGCCATCTGCGAGCGTTACCTGCAGAACGCGCACGCGCGAATCATCTTGGCCGCCATGCCCGGTGACCCGGGGCGGGACGCTGCGGTGGAGCAGATGAAGGCCGCCGGAGCGCGATCGGTGGAGGTGATCGACTTCGAAGCCACCGACACCGACACCCATCCCAAGATGATCGAGCAGGCGTTCGCGGGCGGTGACGTCGACGTGGCCATCGTCGCCTTCGGCATTCTCGGCGACGCCGAAGAGCTGTGGCAGGACCAGCGTAAGGCGGTGCAGGCTGCCGAAATCAACTACACCGCAGCGGTTTCGGTGGGCGTCTTGCTCGCCGAGAAGATGCGCGGCCAGGGCTTCGGCCAGATCATCGCGATGAGCTCGGCCGCCGGCGAGCGGGTGCGGCGGTCCAACTTCGTCTACGGGTCCACCAAGGCCGGCTTGGACGGCTTCTACCTGGGCCTGGGAGAGGCGTTGCGCGAGTATGGCGTTCGCGTGCTGGTGATCCGACCCGGCCAGGTGCGGACCCGGATGAGCGCGCACGTCAAGGAAGCGCCGCTGACCGTGGACAAGGAGTACGTCGCCAACCTAGCGGTGACCGCGGCCGCAAAAGGTAAGGAATTGGTTTGGGCGCCAGCAGCATTCCGTTACGTGATGATGGTGTTGCGACACATCCCGCGCCCCATCTTCCGCAAACTGCCGATCTGATCATGCGTAGCGCGCTGGCCACCCTCGGCCAGATGGCCGTGGCCGTGCTGGTCGCCGTCGTCGTCGCGGTGGTGTCGCTGACCGCCATCGCCGGGGTGCAGTGGCCGGCCTTCCCGTCGTCGAATCAACTGCACGCGCTGACCACCGTCGGGCAGGTCGGTTGCCTGGCCGGTCTGGTCGCCGTCGGCTGGGTGTGGCACTCGTTCACCGGCCGCGTCCGACGGCTCGCTCAACTGGGTGGGCTGGTGTTCGTGTCCGCGTTCACCGTGGTGACGCTCGGCATGCCGCTGGGCGCCACCAAGCTGTATTTGTTCGGCATCTCCGTCGACCAGCAGTTCCGCACCGAATACCTGACGCGGCTGGCCGACAGTCCCGCCTTGCGCGACATGACCTATCTCGGGCTGCCGCCGTTCTACCCGCCGGGCTGGTTCTGGATCGGCGGGCGCGCGGCCGCGCTGTCCGGGACACCGGCGTGGGAGGTGTTCAAGCCGTGGGCCATCACCTCGATCACCGTCGCCGTCGCGGTGGCGCTGGTGCTGTGGTGGCGCATGGTCCGGTTCGAGTACGCGCTGATCGTCACCACCGCGACGGCGGCGGTGACGCTGGCCTACGGTTCACCCGAGCCGTACTCGGCGATGATCACCGTGCTGCTGCCGCCGATGCTGGTGCTCACCTGGTCGGGCCTGCGCGCGGGTGAGTGCCGGGCTGGCGGGATGCCCGAGACCGCCGAGCGTGCGGCTGGCGGGGCGCCCGAGACCGCCGAGCGTGAAACTAACTTCACGGTCGGCGCCGAGCGTGAAACTAACTTCACGCTCGCGGCGGGCGAGGCGCCGAGCGCCCCACGCGAGACGCCGAGCGCCCCAGGCGAGACGCCGCGGAGCGGCTGGGCCGCCGTCGTCGGAGCCGGACTGTTCCTGGGCTTCACGGCCACCTGGTACACGCTGCTGTTCGGGTTCACCGCGTTCGCGGTGGGGCTGATGGCGCTGTGGCTGGCGGGCCTGCGCTGGCGGCGGCACGGGGTCCGCGCGGCGCTCGAGCCGCTGCGCCGGCTGGCCGTCATCGTCGGCATCGCGGTCGCGATCGGGTGCACCACCTGGCTGCCGTTCCTGGTTCGCGCGGCCCGCAATCCGGTCAGCAACACCGGCAGCGCCCAGCACTACCTGCCGGCCGACGGCGCCGAGCTGACCTTCCCGATGCTGCAGTTCACGCTGCTCGGCGTCGTCTGCATGGCGGGCACGCTGTGGCTGGTGCTGCGCGCCCGCGCGTCGGTGCGCGCGGGCGCCCTGGCCATCGGCGTGCTGGCCGTCTACCTGTGGTCGCTGCTGTCCATGCTCACCACGCTGGCCCGCACCACGCTGCTGTCCTTCCGGCTGCAGCCGACGCTGAGCGTGCTGTTGGTGGCGGCCGGGGCGTTCGGGCTCGTGGAGGCCGCGCTCGCACTGCGGCGCCGAAGCCGCGCCGTCATCCCGGTGGCCGGCGCGATCGGGCTGGCCGCGGCCATCGCGTTCAGCCAGGACATCCCCGACGTGCTGCGGCCGGACCTGACCATCGCCTACACCGACACCGACGGCCACGGGCAGCGCGGCGACCGGCGGCCGCCCAGCGCGGAGAAGTTCTACGCCAGCATCGACGACGTCATCACCCGCGAGACCGGCCGGCCCCGCGACCAGACCGTGGTGATGACCGCCGACTACAGCTTCCTGTCCTTCTACCCCTACTGGGGATTCCAGGGGCTGACCTCGCACTACGCCAACCCGCTCGCGCAGTTCGACCTGCGGGCCGCGCAGATCGACAAGTGGTCCAAGCTCAAGACCGCCGACGAGTTGCTGCACGCCCTGGACACCTGCCCATGGCCGCCGCCGACGGTGTTTTTGATGCGCCACGGCGCGAACAACACCTACACCCTGCGGCTGGCCGAGGACGTCTACCCCAACCAGCCCAACGTGCGGCGCTACACCGTCGAGCTGCGCGCCGCGCTGTTCGACAGCCCGCGGTTCGCGGTCCACCGCGTCGGCCCCTTCGTGCTGGCCGTCCGCAAGCCGGCGGCGTAACGACTGATGAGCACCGACACCGGGTCCCGCATCGCCGAAGAACTAGCATCTAGCTCCGTGCACGACACGGAGGCAAATCACCGGATCGCTCGGTGGGTTGCCTCTGTCGCGGGGCTGCTCGGGGTGCTGCTGGCGGTGGCCACCCCGCTGTTGCCGGTCGACCAGACCACCGCCCAGCTGAACTGGCCCCAAAACGGCAGCTTCGGCAGCGTGGAGGCGCCGCTGATCGGTTACGTGGCCACCGATTTGAACATCACCGTCCCGTGCCAGGCCGCCGCCGGGCTGGCCGGCCGGGGCAACCCCGGCAAGACGGTGTTGTTGTCGACGGTGCCCAAGCAGGCGCCCAAGGCGGTCGACCGCGGGCTGCTGATCGTGCGGGCCAACGACGACCTGGTGCTGGTGGTGCGCAACGTCCCGGTGGTGACGGCCCCGCTGAGCCAGGTGCTGGGCCCGGCCTGCCAGCGGTTGACCTTCACCGCGCACGCCGACAAGGTCACCGCCGAGTTCGTCGGGCTCACCCAGGGCCCCAACACCGAGCATCCCGGCGCGCCGCTGCGCGGCGAGAAGAGCGGCTATGACTTCCGGCCGCAGATCGTCGGCGTCTTCACCGACCTGAGCGGACCGGCGCCGCCGGGCCTGAGCTTCTCGGCGACCATCGACACCCGCTACAGCAGCAGCCCCACCCCGCTGAAGATGGCCGCGATGATCCTCGGCCTGGTGCTGACCGGCGCGGCGCTGGTCGCGCTGCACATCCTGGACACCGCCGACGGCACCCGGCACCGCCGCTTCCTGCCTGCCCGCTGGTGGTCGATCGGCGGGCTGGACGCGCTGGTCATCGCCGTGCTGACGTGGTGGCATTTCGTCGGCGCCAACACCTCCGACGACGGCTACATCCTGACCATGGCCCGGGTGTCCGAGCACGCCGGCTACATGGCCAACTACTACCGCTGGTTCGGCACGCCCGAGGCGCCGTTCGGCTGGTACTACGACCTGCTGGCGCTGTGGGCGCACGTCAGCACCACCAGCATCTGGATGCGGCTGCCCACCCTGGCGATGGCGTTGACCTGCTGGTGGGTGATCAGCCGCGAGGTGATGCCGCGGCTGGGTCACGCCGTCAAGCAGAACCGGGCGGCGGCCTGGACGGCGGCGGGCATGTTCCTGGCGGTGTGGCTGCCACTGGACAACGGCCTGCGGCCCGAGCCGATCATCGCCCTGGGCATCCTGCTGACCTGGTGCTCGGTGGAACGCGCGGTGGCCACCAGCCGGCTGCTGCCGGTCGCGGTCGCCTGCATCATCGGCGCGCTGACCCTGTTCTCCGGGCCGACGGGCATCGCCTCGATCGGCGCGCTGCTGGTCGCGATCGGGCCGCTGCGCACGATCCTGCACCGCCGGATCACGCGATTCGGCGCGCTCCCGCTGATCGCGCCCCTGCTGGCCGCGGCCACCGTCACCGCCATCCTGATCTTCCGCGACCAGACGCTGGCCGGCGAGGTTCAGGCCAGCATGCTCAAGCGCGCCGTCGGGCCCAGCCTGAGCTGGTTCGACGAACACATCCGCTACGAGCGGCTGTTCATGGCCAGCCCGACGGGTCGGTCGCCCGCCGCTTCGCCGTACTGGCGCTGGTGCTCGCGCTCGCGGTGACCGTCGCAATGTCGTTGCGCAAGGGCCGAATTCCCGGCACCGCCACCGGGCCGAGCCGGCGCATCGTCGGGATCACCATCATCTCGTTCGTCGCGATGATGTTCACCCCCACCAAATGGACGCACCACTTCGGGGTGTTCGCCGGGCTGGCCGGGCCGCTGGGTGCGCTGGCCGCGGTCGCGGTGACCGCGGCGGCGATGCGGTCCCGGCGCAACCGCACCGTCTACGCCGCCGTGGTGCTGTTTTTGGTGGCGCTGTCGTTCGCCAGCGTCAACGGCTGGTGGTACGTCTCGAATTTCGGGGTGCCGTGGTCGAATGCGTTCCCGGCGTGGCATTACGCGTTCGCCACCGCGCTGCTCGGACTGACCGTGCTGGTGCTGCTGCTGGCGGCCTGGTTCCATTTCGTGGCGCCCGACGACGGCCCGCCGAAAACCCGCTGGGGGGCGCGGCTGGCCGGAATCATCCAGTCCCCCTTGGCAATTGCGACCTGGGCGCTGGTGGTGTTCGAGGTGGCGTCGCTGACCTTGGCGATGACGGACCAGTATCCGGCGTGGTCGGTCGGCCGCTCCAATTTGCAGGCGTTGACCGGGAAGACGTGCGGCCTGGCCGAGGACGTGCTGGTGGAACAGGACCCCAGCGCCGGCCTGCTGTCGCCGGTCGGCGGCCCGGCCGGCTCGTCGGCAGCCGACGCGCTGGGCGCGGGTTTGTCGGAAGCCTTCACCGCCAACGGGATTCCCGCCGACGTGCGCGCCGACCCGGTGATGGAACGCCCGGGTGACCGCAGCTTCGTCAACGACGAGGAGAAAACCGGCAGCAACCAGGCCGGCACCGAGGGCGGCACCACCCCGGCGCCGGGGATCAACGGGTCGTCGGCCCAGCTGCCGTTCAACCTCGACCCGGCGCGCACGCCGGTGCTGGGCAGCTGGCGCTCCGGCATCCAGGTGCCCGCCCACCTGCGGTCCGGCTGGTACCGGCTGCCCGCCCGCGACAAGGCGCGGCCGCTGCTGGTGGTCAGCGCGGCCGGGCGTTTCGACCCGCGCGAGGTCCAGGTGCAGTGGGCCACCGACGAGCAGGCGGCCGGCGGGCACCCGGGCGGCTCGTTCCAATTCGCCGACGTCGGCGCGTCACCGGCCTGGCGCAACCTGCGGTTGCCGCTGTCGGCGATCCCGGCCGCCGCCACCCAGGTCCGGTTGGTCGCCGACGACGAAGACCTGGCCCCGCAGCATTGGATTGCGCTGACGCCGCCGCGTATTCCCCAGCTGCGCACCCTGCAGGACGTGGTGGGGTCGAAGGACCCGGTGTTCCTGGACTGGCTGGTCGGGCTGGCCTTCCCCTGCCAGCGGCCGTTCGGCCATCAGAACGGCGTGGACGAGACGCCGAAATGGCGCATCCTGCCGGACCGATTCGGCGCCGAGGCCAACTCGCCGGTGATGGACAACAACGGCGGCGGCCCGCTGGGCGTCACCGAGCTGCTGGCCAAGGCCACCACCATGGCCACCTACTTGAAGGACGACTGGTCCCGCGACTGGGGCTCGCTGCAACGGCTGACCCCGTACTATCCCGACGCCCGGCCCGCCCAGCTGCTGCTGGGCACGGCGACGCGCAGCGGGCTGTGGAACCCCGCGCCGCTGCGGCACTGACGAACGCTGCCCCGCCTCCGGCGACAGCCAAAAACGGGGCAGCGTCAGCGATTTCAGATCACGGAACCGAGGCCCGCAGCGGGTGGGTGAGCGCCCAGCCCGGGTTCAAGAAGTTGGCGGCGTAGTGACGCACCGGGTGCAGCGGTCCGCTGTGCGGGACGTACGGGCTCGCCGAGGCGACGGCCGGCATCAGCGAACCGGCGATGGACAAGCCGATGGCGCCCAACCCGACACCCGCGGCGATGCGGAGCTTGGAGACCTTCTCCTTCATGGTGATTCCTATCTGCCGTATTTCTCTAGGGCCGGTCGCGCCGACCGGCAACACCAGGTTGCGACGGCCGGCTTGCCGGACGGTCGAGAGATTCTTGGGAAATCCTTGCGTCCCCGGTAGCGCCCTTGAGGCCGGGCGGCCGTCGGCCTAGGTTTGGCGTTTGTGAGCACCGGCCGACCGCGATGACCTCCGAGCTGATGGCGATGGCCCGCGCCGAGCGGGCCGACCTCGCCGAATTCCTGGCCACCCTGGGGCCGCGGGATTGGGAGGCGCCCAGCCTGTGCAGCCGGTGGAGCGTGAAAGACGTTGTCGCCCATGTGATCAGCTATGAAGAGCTGGGGGCTTTCGGGTTGCTGAAACGCTTCGCCAAGGGCTGGGTGGTGCGGGCCAACCAGGTGGGCGTCGACGAGTTCGCGGACCTGACGCCGCAACAGCTGCTGGAGTTCCTGCGCGAGCACCTCGAACCGCGGGGATTGACAGCGGGTTTCGGCGGAATGATCGCACTGGTCGACGGGACGATTCATCACCAGGACATCCGCCGCGCGCTGGGCCGGCCGCGGGTGGTGCCGCCGGACCGGCTGCAGCGGGTGCTGTCGCTGGTGCCCGGCAATCCCAGGCTCGGTGCGGGGCGACGGATCCGGGGCCTGCGACTGCGCGCCACCGACATCGACTGGACGCACGGCGACGGGCCGCAGGTGAGCGGGCCCGGCGAGGCGCTGCTGATGGCGATGTCGGGGCGCCCGGCCGCGCTGGCAGATCTGGACGGGCCTGGGCGCGCCACGCTGGCCGCCCGGCTCGGCCAATAGCGTTCAGGCGGGCCGGATTTCGAAGACGAACTCGGAGTTGCCGATGCGGATGTGGTCACCGTCGACCAGGGTGGCGCTGCGCTGCACCCGCCGGCCCCGCACCTGGACGCCGTTGGTCGATTTCATGTCGGTGATCAGGAAATCCGTTCCGGTGTCGATGATGACGGCATGGTGGCGGCTGACCTCGGTGTCGTCCAGCACGATCTCGTTGTCGTCGAGCCGGCCGATCCGGGTGGTCACCCCGTTGAGCTGATAGTGGCGCCCGGCCTTGTCCCGCAACCGGGCGACGACGGGATTGTCGACCACCGCCGCCGCCGACTCGGACCGCACCGTGCTCTGCTTGTGGGTGCTCAGCATCGCCCGCCTGGCGGCCTTCCCGGGCTGGCCGGGCCCGAGCGGCTCCTGGCGCAGGATGCGCTGCTGCAGCGCCTTGACGGTGGGCCCCGGGTCGATGCCCAGCCCCTCGGCCAGCGCGGTCTTGAGCCGCCGGTAGGCGCCGAGCGCATCGGATTGGCGTTCGGTGACGTAGTAGGCGGTGATCAGTTGCGCCCACAGCGGTTCGCGGTAGGGATGCTGGGCGACCAGCGCCTCGAGCTCCCCGATCACGCCATCGGCGCGCCCGCAGGCGATCTCGGCCTCGGCGCGGGCGGTGTGCGCCGCGACGCGCTCCTCGAGCAGCAGGTTGGCGAACGCGTCGACGAACGCGAAGTTGTGGAGATCGTCGAGCACCGGTCCGCGCCATTCGCGCAGCGCCGCCGCCAGGTGGCCGCTGGCCTCCTCGAAGCGTCCCCGGCTGGCGGCCTGCACCCCCGCGGTCTTGTGCCCGCGGAAGCGTCCCAGGTCGCAGTCCGCGTCGGCGACGTTGAGCTGGTAGCCGGGCGGGACACTGGCCAGCAACCCGTTGGGGTTGGGCAACGCGCTGCGCAGCAGCCGGCGCAGGGTGGACACATAGGACTGGATGCTGGTGCGCGCCGCCGGCACCGGCGCCGCGCCCCACACCCCGTCGATCAACGCGTCGACGGACACCGGCCGGTTGCGGTGGATCAGCAGCATGGCCAGCACCGCCCGCTGTTTGGGCGCACCCAACGGCAGCTGGGCGCCGCCGGCGGTCACCGACAACGGACCCAGGACACCGAACCCCAGACCTGCGTTCGCCACGCGCTGTCAGCCTCCTCAGCAGTCCATTTTGACCGCACGCACGCGGCGAATGCTGAATTGGCGGGCGGATGTTCGCTGTGAATCACCCCCGGGTTCGCACCGGCGCGCGGCGGAGATCGCCCCCGCGCAGCCCCGCATCCCGGGCGGACAAAGCCGCGTCGCTTACGATCGAGCCTCGTGCCCCACGACGGTAAACAGCGATCGCAGCGGATCCCCCGGTCGGTGGCCGCCGTCGCGGGCATCGCCGGCCTGCTGCTGTGCCTGGCCGTCCCGCTGCTCCCGGTGCGCCAGACCACGGCCACCGTGCTGTGGCCGCAGGGCACGGTCGACGGACACGTCAGCCAGATCACCGCGCCCCTGGTGTCGGGGGCGCCCCGCGCGCTGGACATCTCCATCCCCTGCCCGGCCGTCGCCACCCTGCCCGCCGACGGCGGCCTGGTGGTCTCCACGCTGCCGCCCGGCGGCATGGACGCCGGCAAGAACGGGCTGTTCGTGCGGGCCAACAAGGACGTGGTCGTCGTCGCCTTCCGGGACACCGTCGCGGCGGTGGCGCAGCGCCCGGCCGTCGCCGCCGGGGCCTGCAGCGTGCTGCACGCCTGGGCCGACGCCGGCGCGGCCGGTGCCGAGTTCGTCGGCATCCCCGGCGCCGCGGGAACCCTGCCCGCCGAAAAGAAGCCCCAGGTCGGCGGGATCTTCACCGACCTCAAGGTGCCCGCCGGGCCGGGGCTTTCGGCCCGCGTCGACATCGACACCCGGTTCATCACCGCGCCGACGGTCCTCAAACAGATCGTGATGGTGCTGGGCACGCTGGCGGTGCTGACCGCCATCGTCGCGCTGGCGGTGCTGGACCGGCGCAGCCGCGGCGGCGGCACCCTGATCAACTGGCGCTCCCCGATCGCGTGGCTGTCCCGGTACCGCCCCGGCACCCACCTGGCCAACTGGCGCCGGGTCGGGCTCGCGACCTGGATCGCCGACGCCGCGGTGCTCGCCACCCTGCTGCTGTGGCACGTCGTCGGGGCGACCTCGTCGGACGACGGCTACAACCTGACCATCGCCCGGGTCGCGCCGAAGGCCGGCTACCTCGTCGACTACTACCGCTACTTCGGCACCACCGACGCGCCCTTCGACTGGTATCTGGGCCTGCTGTCCCGGCTGGCCTCGGTGAGCACGGCCGGCGTGTGGATGCGGCTGCCCGCGACGCTGGCCGGGATCGGCTGCTGGCTGATCATCAGCCACTGGGTGCTGCGCCGGCTGGGCCCGGGCCGGGGCGGGCTGGCGGCCAACCGGGTGGCGGTCTTCACCGCGGGCGCGGTGTTCGTCGCGGCCTGGCTGCCGTTCAACAACGGGCTGCGGCCCGAACCGCTGATCGCGCTGGGCGTGCTGGTCACCTGGATGCTGGTGGAACGGGCCATCGCGCTGCAGCGGCTGGCGCCGGCGGCGGTGGCCGTCGTGGTGGCGTTGCTGACCGCCACCCTGGCGCCGCAGGGCCTGATCGCGGTCGCCGCGCTGCTCACCGGCGCCCGGGCCGTCGCCCAGGCCATCCGGCGGCGCCGGGCCAGCGACGGTCTGCTGGCGCCGCTGGCGGTGCTGGCGGCGGCGCTGTCGCTGATCCTGGTGGTGGTGTTCCGCAGCCAGACCGTGGCCACGGTGCTGGAGTCGGCCCGGATCAAATACAAGGTCGGCCCGACGATCGCCTGGTACCAGGATTGGTTGCGCTACTACTTCCTGACGGTCGAGTCCAACCCCGACGGGTCGATGGCGCGGCGCTTCGCCGTGCTGGTGATGCTGCTGTGCCTGTTCGGCATGCTGGTCATCCTGCTGCGCCGCGGCCATGTCCCCGGGGTGGCCAGCGGCCCGGCCTGGCGGCTGATCGGCACCACCGCCGTCGGCCTGCTGCTGTTGACGTTCACGCCGACCAAGTGGGCGGTCCAGTTCGGCGCCTTCGCCGGGCTGGCCGGGGCGCTGGGCGCGCTGACCGCGTTCGCCTGCTCGCGGATCGGCCTGCACAACCGCCGCAATCTCACGCTGTACGTGACGGCGTTGCTGTTCGTGCTGGCCTGGGCCACCTCCGGGATCAACGGCTGGTTCTACGTCGGCAACTACGGGGTGCCGTGGTACGACATCCAGCCGGTCATCGCCAGCCACCCGGTGACGTCGATGTTCCTGACGCTGTCCATCATCACCGGGCTGCTGGCGGCCTGGCAGCACTTCCGGATGGACTATGCGGGCCACACCGAGGTCAAGGACAGCCGGCGCAACCGCGTGCTGGCGTCCACCCCGCTGCTGGTGGTCGCGACCATCATGGTGGTCGGCGAGGTCGCCTCGCTGACCAAGGGCGCGGTGTTCCGCTACCCGCTGTACACCACCGGCAAGGCCAACCTGGCCGCCATCGCGTCGGGGCTGTCGCCGACCAGCTGCGCGATGGCCGACGACGTGCTGGCCGAGCCGGACGCCAACGCCGGCATGCTGCAGCCGCTGCCGGGCCAGACGTTCGGGCCGGACGGGCCGCTCGGCGGGGTCAACCCGGTCGGCTTCAAACCCGACGGCGTGGGCGACGACCTGCAGTCCGACCCCGTGGTGACCAAGCCCGGGCTGGTCAACTCGGACGCCTCCCCCAACAAACCCAACGTCGCCTACAGCGACTCGGCGGGCACCGCCGGCGGCAAGGGGCCGGTGGGCGTCAACGGCTCGCACGCGGCGCTCCCGTTCGGCCTCGACCCGGCCCGCACCCCGGTGATGGGCAGCTACGGCGAGAACTCGCTGGCCGCCACGGCCACCTCGGCCTGGTACCAGCTGCCGCCCCGCACGCCGGACCGCCCGCTGGTGGTGGTGTCGGCGGCCGGCGCGATCTGGTCCTACAAGGAGGACGGCACGTTCACCTACGGCCAGTCGCTGAAACTGCAGTGGGGCGTGGCCCGCCCGGACGGCAGCACGGTGCCGCTGGCTGAGGTGCAGCCGATCGACATCGGCCCGCAGCCGGCGTGGCGCAATCTGCGCTTCCCGCTGGCCTGGGCGCCGCCGGAGGCCAACGTGGCGCGCATCGTCGCCTACGACCCGAACCTGAGTTCCGAGCAGTGGTTCGCGTTCACCCCGCCGCGGGTGCCGGTGACCGAAACCCTGCAGCAGCTGATCGGCTCGCAGACGCCGGTGATGATGGACATCGCGACCGCGGCGAACTTCCCGTGCCAGCGGCCCTTCTCCGAACACCTTGGCGTGGCTGAACTTCCGGCCTACCGCATCCTGCCGGACCGCAAGCAGACCGCGGCGTCGTCGAACCTGTGGCAGTCCAGCGAAGCCGGCGGGCCGTTCCTGTTCCTGCAGGCGCTGCTGCGCACCTCGACCATCCCGACCTATCTGCGCGGCGACTGGTATCGCGACTGGGGATCGGTGGAGCAGTACTTCCGGTTGGTGCCGGCCGATCAGGCGCCGGACGCCGCTATCGAACAGGGTGTGATGACAGTGCACGGCTGGAGCCGGCAGGGACCGATTCGGGCACTCCCATGAGCGTTTCGACCGTCGGCGGCGACGTGCGGGTGACGCGCTGGGTGGCGACCATCGCCGGGCTGATCGGGTTCGTGCTGTCGGTCGCCACCCCGCTGCTGCCCGTCGTGCAGACCACCGCGACGCTGAACTGGCCGCAGGGCGGTCAGTTGAACAGCGTTACCGCACCGCTGATTTCGCTCACCCCGGTGGACCTGACCGCGACGGTGCCCTGCTCGTTGGTGCGCGACCTGCCGCCCGGGGGCGGGGTGATCCTGTCCACCGGGCCCAAGAAGGGCAAGGACGCCGCGCTCAACGCGTTGTTCGTCGTCGCCCACGGCAAGCGCGTCGACGTCACCGACCGCAACGTGGTGATCGCCAGCGCATCCCGGGATCAGGTGGCCGGAGCCGGGTGTTCCCGCATCGAGATCGCCTCGACCCGCGCCGGCACCTTCGCCACCTTCGTCGGGCTCACCGACCCGGCGGGCAAACCACTCGGCGGCGGATTCCCCGACCCCAACCTGCGGCCCCAGATCGTCGGCGTGTTCACCGACCTGACCGGGCCCGCCCCGGCCGGCCTGAAGCTGTCGGCGACCATCGACACCCGATTCTCCACCACGCCAACCACTTTGAAGCTGGCGGCGATGGTGACGGCGATCCTGGCCACCATCGTCGCGCTGGTCGCGCTGTGGCGGCTCGACCAGCTGGACGGGCACCGGATGCGCCGGCTCATTCCGGCGAACTGGCGCACGTTCACCCTGGCCGACGTCGCGGTGATCTTCGGGTTCGTGCTCTGGCACGTGATCGGGGCGAACTCGTCGGACGACGGCTACATCCTGGGCATGGCCCGGGTGGCCGACCGCGCCGGCTACATGTCGAACTACTTCCGCTGGTTCGGCAGCCCCGAGGATCCGTTCGGCTGGTACTACAACCTGCTGGCGCTGATGACGCATGTCAGCGACGCCAGCCTGTGGATGCGGTTGCCGGACCTGTTCGCCGGAATCGTGTGCTGGCTGTTGCTGTCCCGCGAGGTGCTGCCCCGGCTGGGACCGGCGGTGGCCGCCAGCAGGCCGGCCAACTGGGCGGCGGGCATGGTGTTGCTGACGGCGTGGATGCCGTTCGACAACGGGCTGCGCCCCGAGCCGATCATCGCGCTGGGATCGCTGGTCACCTATGTGCTGATCGAGCGTTCGATGCGCTACAGCCGGCTCACCCCGGCCGCGCTGGCCGTCATCACGGCCGCCTTCACGCTGGGCGTGCAGCCCACCGGCCTGATCGCGGTGGCCGCGTTGGTCGCCGGTGGTCGCCCGATCCTGCGCATCCTGGTCCGCCGGCACCGGGTGGTGGGCACCTGGCCGCTGGTGGCGCCCATGCTGGCCGCCGGCACGGTGATCCTGACGGTGGTGTTCGCCGACCAGACGCTGGCAACGGTGTTGGAAGCCACCAGGATTCGCACCGCGATCGGACCCAGCCAGGCCTGGTACACCGAGAACCTGCGCTACTACTACCTGATCCTGCCCACCGTCGACGGCTCGCTGTCCCGGCGGTTCGGCTTCCTGATCACCGCGCTGTGCCTGTTCACCGCGGTGTTCATCATGTTGCGGCGCAAGCGAATTCCCGGGGTGGCCCGCGGGCCGGCGTGGCGGCTGATGGGTGTCATCTTCGGCACCATGTTCTTTTTGATGTTCACCCCCACCAAGTGGGTGCACCATTTCGGCCTGTTCGCCGCGGTGGGGGCGGCGATGGCCGCGCTGACCACCGTGCTGGTGTCGCCGGCGGTGCTGCGCTGGTCGCGCAACCGGATGGCGTTCTTGGCCGCGCTGCTGTTCATGATGGCGCTGTGCTTCGCCACCACCAACGGCTGGTGGTATGTGTCCAGCTACGGGGTGCCGTTCAACAGCACCATGCCGAAGATCGGCGGAATCACGGTCAGCACAGTCTTTTTCGCGATGTTCGTCGCGGCCGCGCTGTACGCGACCTGGTTGCACTTCGCCTCCCGGGAGCACGGCGAGGGCCGGCTGGCCCGGGCGCTGACGGCGGCGCCGGTGCCCCTCGCGGCCGGCTTCATGGCGCTGGTGTTCATCGCGTCGATGGTGGCCGGCATCGTCCGCCAGTACCCCACCTACTCCAACGCCTGGGACAACCTGCGCGAGTTCAGCGGCGGCTGCGGACTGGCCGACGACGTGCTCGTCGAACCGGACAGCAACGTCGGCTACATGACGCCGCTCGGCGGCGATTACGGGCCGCTGGGCCCGCTGGGCGGCCAGCACCCGGTGGGCTTCTCCCCGAACGGGGTGCCCGAACACACTGTCGCCGAAGCGATTCGGATCACCCCCAACCAGCCCGGCACCGACTACGACTGGGACGCGCCGACCAAGCTGAGCGCGCCGGGCATCAACGGCTCGACCGTGCCGCTGCCGTACGGCCTGGACGCCGCCCGGGTGCCGCTGGCCGGCAGCTACACCACCGGGGCGCAACAGCAGAGCCGGCTGACCTCGGCGTGGTACCGGCTGCCCGCACCCGATGACGGTCACCCGCTGGTGGTGGTGACCGCCGCTGGCAAGATCGCCGGCAACAGCGTGCTGCACCACCACACCGACGGGCAGACCGTGGTGCTCGAGTACGGCCGGCCCGGGCCCGGCGGTGACATCGTGCCCGCCGGCCGGCTGGTGCCCTACGACCTGTACGGCGAGCAGCCCAAGGCCTGGCGCAACCTGCGCTTCGCCCGCTCCGACATGCCCGCGGACACCGTGGCCGTGCGGGTGGTGGCCGAGGACCTGTCGCTGACGCCGGAGGACTGGATCGCGGTGACCCCGCCGCGGGTGCCCGAGATGCGCTCGCTGCAGGAGTACGTCGGCTCGACCCAGCCGGTGCTGATGGACTGGGCGGTGGGGCTGGCCTTCCCCTGCCAGCAGCCGATGCTGCACGTCAACGGGGTCACCGAGATCCCCAAGTTCCGCATCACCCCGGATTACACCGCCAAGAAGATGGACACCGACACCTGGGAGGACGGCACCAACGGGGGCCTGCTGGGGATCACCGACCTGCTGCTGCGGGCGCACGTGATGTCGACGTACCTGTCGCACGACTGGGGCCGGGACTGGGGATCGTTGCGCCGGTTCGAAACGATCGCCGATGCGCATCCCGCGCAACTCGATCTGGGCACCGCGACCCGCACCGGTTGGTGGTCGCCGGGCCCGATACGAATAAAACCATAAATGGTTTAGCCGTAATTATTCACCGGTCGAATAACGCGCCGAATTAACGATCGAGTAATTACCGATAATGGGTTTCGGCAATCCATTTCCGGGTCAATACTAATTCCGCCGTGATCCAGTTCACACCCGGAAAAGGATGGCCCGATGCACACGCTGATTCGCCTGGGAACCCACGCGGCCGCCGTCACGTCGCTGATCCTCCCGGCCGCGGTGTCATCCCCGGCCACCGCGGCCGCCGAGGGTGGCGGCACCACCGTCGTTTTCGACAACTACTTGCGCCGTTGCGATTTCAGCAAGGTGAGCATCGCGCCCAAGGTGCCCAGCCCGATGCTGGGCACCGGCTCGGCCGTCGTCCGCGTCAATGGGTCCACGGCCGTGGCCGAGGTGCATTTGGTGGACGCGCCCGAGCCCGGAATGCATTTCGACGTCGGCCTTATCGAAGAACCGCGGCCGTCGTCGGCCGGCTGCGGGCCCGGCGACCCGGGAACCGCTTTCACCGGTATGGACCTCGACGGCGCGGGCCGCGGCACGGCGACCGTTTCCGACACCGTCCGGCCCGGCACCACCGGGGTATGGTTGATCATCGAGCGGCCGAATCCGAACTCGCAGAATCCGGCCGAGTTCTACACGTCGGAGTTCGTGGTGCCGGTGGGCGCGTAACGTCTCAACGATGAGCGACTACGCCGTCGAGGCGGTGGATCGGCTGCCCTTTTCCACCGCGGAGAAATCCCAGCGCTACGCGACCGAGAACTACTGCGGGGCCGTGGGTCTCAACTGGTATGACACCGATCCGACGCTGCAGTTCACCATGTCCTACTACCTGCAGCCCGACGAGCTGGCGCTGGCCGAGCGGCATCTGTCGCGCATCGGTGAGCTGATGGGCGGCCCGGTGGCCCGCTGGGCCGAGGAGACCGACCGCAACCCGCCCCGGCTGGAGCGCTACGACCGGTGGGGCCACGACATCAGCCGGGTGGTGATGCCGCCGTCCTTCGTCCAGTCCAAGCGGGCCGTGCTGGAGGCCCAGCGGGCGCTGCGCACCGAAGCGCGGGCGGCGAAGATGAGCTCGTCGCTGCCGCTGTTCGCCTCGAATTACCTGCTCAACCAAGCCGATATCGGGATGGGGTGTGCGTTGGGCACCGGCGGCGGCATGGTGCAGTCGCTGGTGGCCGCCTACGCGCCCGCCGATGTGCGCGAGCACGTGCTGGCCAAGTTCGCCTCCGGGGAGTGGGCCGGTGAGACCGCGCAACTGCTCACCGAGCGCACCGGCGGCTCCGACCTGGGCGCGCTGGAGACCACCGCGACGCGCCACGGCGACAGCTGGCTGCTCAACGGCTTCAAGTGGTTCGCCTCCAACTGCGCCGGAGAGGCGTTCATCGTACTGGCCAAACCCGAAGGCGCACCGGACAATTCGCGTGGCGTGGCCAACTTCCTGGTGCTGCGCACCCGCCGCGACGGTTCCCGCAACGGGGTGCGGGTGCGCCGGCTGAAGGACAAGCTCGGCACCCGCTCGGTGGCCTCCGGCGAGGTCGAGTTCGTCGACGCCGAGGCGTTCCTGCTGTCCGGCGAGCCCACCGACGGCGCCGCGTCGGACGGCAAGGGGCTGGGCCGGATGATGGAGCTGACCAACGCCGCGCGGCTGGGCATCGCGTTGTTCGGGCTCGGCAACGCGCGCCGCGCCCTGGTCGAGTCGCTGTGTTACGCGCGGCAGCGCCGGGCGTTCGGCGGCGCGCTGATCGACAAGCCGCTGATGCGGCGCAAGCTCGCCGAGCTGATCGTCGACGTCGAGGCGGCGCAGGCGATGGTGTTCGACGGCACCGGCGCCACCAACCATCGCCAGCCGCGCGGCATGCGCCAGCGCATCGCGGTGCCGGTCACCAAGCTCCGGGTGTGCCGGCTGGGCATCACCGCGGCCTCGGATGCGATCGAGATCCACGGCGGCAACGGCTACATCGAAAACTGGCCGGTGGCAAGGCTTTTGCGAGACGCCCAGGTCAACACCATCTGGGAGGGCCCGGACAACATCCTGTGCCTGGATGTGCGGCGCGGCATCGAGCAGACCCGGGCGCACGAGACGCTGCTGGCCCGGCTGCGCGATGCGGTGTCGGTGGCCGACGACGACGAAGCCACCCGCCTGGTGGCCGGCCGGATCGAGGACCTGGACGCGGCGATCACCGCCTGGGGCAAGCTCGACAAGCCGCTGGCCGAGGCGCGGCTGTTCGCGCTGGCCCAATTCATGGGCGACGTCTACGGCGGCGCGTTGCTGGTCGAGCAGGCCGCCTGGGAGCGGGCCACCCGTGGCGGTGACCGCAAGGCGCTGGTCGCGCGGCTCTACGCGCAGCGCTACCTCGCCGACCGGGGCGCGCTGCGCGGCATCGACGCCGACTCCGACGAGGCGTTGCAGCGCTTCGACGAACTGGTCGACGGCGCGTTCCGTCCCTAGGCCGCACCATGACTGCTCCGCGGTTGTACCGGCCGAGCCCGCCGCTCGCCGAGCACATCGAGTATTTCGGTTACTGGCGCGGCGACGAGGCCTTGGGGGTGCATACCAGCCGGGCGCTGCCGCGCGGCGCGGTCACCGCGATCATCGACGTCGGCGGCCGCACCGACCTCGGCTTCTACGCCTCGGATGCCCGCACGCCGCTGACGGTCCCGCCCGCCTTCGCCGCCGGGGCGGGCGCGACGGCCTACGTCGTGCGGGTCGCCCCCGCCCACACCGTGATGACCATCCACTTCCGGCCCGCCGGGGCGCTGGCATTCCTGGGTTCCCCGCTGAGCGATCTGGAGGATGCGCTGGTTGGCCTCGAAGACCTCTGGGGCCGGGACGCGGCGCTGCTGCGCGAGCAACTCATCGACGCCGGCTCGCCACCGCGCCGCGTGGCACTGCTGCAGGCGTTTCTGGTCCGCCGGATGCGCCGCGACGCCGCGTGGCCGCCTGCGCGCCTGGCGCCGGTGTTGCGCGGCGCGGATCTCGACCCGTCCATGCGCGTCTCGAAAGCCCAAGAGCTGAGCGGTCTTTCGCGTAAGCGGTTCGCCGCGCTGTTCCGCTGCGAGGTCGGCCTGTCACCGAAGGCCTATCTTCGGGTGCGCCGGCTGCAGGCCGCGCTGCGCGCGCTCGACACCCCGGCGCGGGGCGCGACGATCGCGGCCGACCTCGGCTACTTCGATCAGGCCCACTTCGTGCGCGAGTTCCGCGCCTTCACCGGTGTCACCCCCACCCAGTACGCGCGGCGGCGCTCGTCGATGCCCGGTCACGTCGAACTCGCCCGGTGAGTGCACGCGGCCAAAATATCCAAGCCGCGGCCGGCGCCCGGCGCCGATGATGGGGTGATGGACGCAAACCTCGCCGCGGTCGCCGACACCGCGCTGCTGGTGGCCGCCATCCGCGCCCACGAAACCACCCGCGACGACCGGCTTTTCGCCGATCCGTTCGCGGCACGGCTGGCCGGCGATCGGGGGCACGAGCTGCTCGCCGGGGCGCTGGCCGCGACCGGCGAGAGCGCCACCGCGCAGATCGTCGTGCGCACCCGGTTCTGGGACGACGCCCTGCTGGAGGCGGCGCAGCAAATCAGCCAGGTCGTCATCCTGGCCGCCGGCATGGATGCCCGCGCCTACCGGCTGGCGTGGCCCGACGGCACGGTCGTCTACGAACTGGACCAGCCGCACGTGCTGTCGGCCAAGGACGGCGTGCTGGCCGGCGAACGGCCCGCGTGTCGACGTGTCGCGGTGGGAGCCGATCTGGCCCAGGACTGGCCGGCCGCCCTGCGCCGCGCCGGACTCGATCCGTCCGCGCCGGCGGTGTGGCTGATCGAGGGGCTGCTGCAGTACCTCGACGAGGCCGCAGTCACCGCGTTGTTGGACCGCGTCGACGCGCTCTCGGCGCGCGCCTCGGTCCTTCTCTACGACGTCGTCGGCAAGGCGCTGCTGGAGTCGGACTTCATGGCGCCGGTGCTGGAGTCGATGGCCCGCAGCGGCGCCCCGTGGCGCTTCGGCACCGACGACCCGGGCGGGTTGTGCGAGCGCCTCGGCTGGTCGGCGACGGTCACCGATGTCGCGGAACCGGGCAACCGGTACCAGCGCTGGTATGCGCCCGCGGTCCCGATGGACGTCGCGGGGGTGCCGCGCGG